>Ga0255132_1000102_pt1 | contig 32286 bp, 25 predicted proteins | sample Law_Law_RepA_8d_FD_188551 | JGI IMG/M metagenome (GOLD analysis project Ga0255132, IMG submission 188551) | Freshwater microbial communities from St. Lawrence River, New York, United States - Law_Law_RepA_8d | ecosystem: Environmental > Aquatic > Freshwater > River | place: USA: New York...
TGTGAGTTGCGAGGATGAACTTCATGCCACCCCTAATGTGGCGGACGAATTCTGTGATATCAACCCGACCTTTATCGCGGTGGCCGCACCAAAGAAACTCCTACAAAGTGTCCAGGTCAACGCTCCCACGGAGCCCCGCCAAACAGCGGACCCAAAAAGCCGCTCTCCTTCGGAACCTATCGCCAATCACCAAAAATAAATACGAGTGGCCCCTTTTGTGTAAGTAGGTGGGACCGACCCCGCAACCAAACCCCATCCTCGCCTGAGCTTTCCTGCGCGCGCAGGATCGGTCCCGCGGCCCCACGAGTACTTGAGATGCGCCGTGTCGGAAACTTGCATCGATGCCGTTTCTGAGTCTGAGTCAACCCTCTCGGGTCGCGACTCCAACATGGCTCCCATCTTGAACCTCTCCATCGGGCATTGGGCAGGCTTCTGCACCTTCGTCCTTGGCGCATTAGCGCTGGACCTTGGCCTGTTCCATCGCCAGGGCAGGAGGGGTTCGTTCGCTTGAATTCCCGCTGGGTCATGGCGACCCCATCTCCCGAATGCACCGAAGCCCTGCGTCGAGAACGAGGGCTCTCAGGCCTGGTGGCCACCTGCCTGGTCAATCGAGGAATCGTGACCACCGAGGCCGCCGATGCCTTCCTCGACCCGCGCCTGAAATCCCTGTCCGACCCGATGGTCCTTCCCGACATCCGTTTAGCGATCGACCGGCTGTTCCTCGCCCGAGAGCGAAACGAATCACTGGTGATCTTCGGGGACTACGATGTGGATGGAGTGACCTCGACCGCCATCCTAACAGAGGTCTTTACCACACTGGGATGGCAGTGTTCCCAGTACCTACCCCACCGCCGGGACGAGGGCTATGGACTGAGCCAGGCCGGCGTGGAAAACTGCCTAGCCCGTCACCCCACTTCCCTGCTGCTGGCCGTCGACTGCGGCTCAACCGCGGTGGAGGCAATCGGCTGGCTCAACAGTCGCGGAGTCGATGTCCTAGTTTTAGACCATCACCAGCTCAGCGACCCGTTGCCACCGGCTCTAGCCCTGGTTAACCCATTGCGTTCCCCGGAGGCGGCTATCGCCCCCTTCTGCTCAGCGGGCCTGGCCTTCAAGCTGGCACACGCCCTAGTTAAGCACGGGCGCGAATTGGGCCTAGCTGGGTTTGACACCTACAACCTCAAGACATTGCTTGACCTTGTGGCACTGGGCACCGTGGCAGACCTCGTTCCATTGATCGGCGAAAATCGCATTCTGGTGCACGCCGGACTAGAGCGCCTCGACAGCACTTCGCGATTGGGATTACAGGCGCTCAAGCGGGTTTCGCGGACACGCAGCCCGATGGGAGTCTATGAGGTCGGCTTCCAACTCGGACCTCGTCTCAACGCCGCCGGACGCCTAGAGACCGCGGAAGATGCCCTGCGGCTGCTGCTCTGCGACCGTGAGTCCGAAGCCCAAAGTCTGGCCGAGGTGCTCGACTTGCAGAATCGCGAACGCCAAGAGGTCGAGAAACGTATCGCCCAAGAGGCTGGAGAACGCGTACGGAGCCGCTTCGATCCTCTGCGCGATCTGGTCATCGTCGAGGGAGATTCCTCCTGGCACATCGGAGTGGTCGGAATTGTCGCTTCCCGGGTGCTGCGTGAATTCCACCGCCCAACCCTGATTCTGGGCGGTGATGGGACCCTCTGGCGCGGATCCGGCCGGAGCGTTTCCGGGTTCGACCTGGCGGGGGCTCTTCGCGATTGCTCCGACTTGCTGGAGAAGCACGGAGGGCATGCCATGGCCGCCGGACTCTCCATCGAGCCAGCGCGAGTGGAGGCCTTTCGCCAGCGCATCAACGATCTGGCACGGGAACGACTTCGCCCCGAGCACCTTCAGCCCGAGGTCCGCATCGATGCATCCATTGCGCTACGATCCTTGAGCCTGCCGGTGGTGGCCGACCTCCGGCGCTTGGAGCCCTTCGGAATGGGCAACCCGGTGGTGCAACTGGCCATCCGCGGCCTGACCCATGCCCGCCCACCGCAGCGCCTGAAAGAACAGCACTGGAAATTTTGGGTGACCGACGGAGGCACGCCCGTCGAGACCGTCTGGTGGGGGGCTGGCGATCGCCCGGTTCCCGAAGGTCGTTTCGACCTGGCCGTCATCCCCGAGGCCGGCGATTACGGAGGACGGCGCTTTCTACAACTGCGCCTCATCGACTGGAAGCCCTCCGATCCGGCCTGAGGCCAGCTCCCATCCCTCTGATCATTTAACCGGATCATTGCCACATCCCTCTGCCGGACTTACCTCTCTGGAACCTCAGGAAAGCCATGAATGCGCCCATCGATCTTTTTCCTCAAAGCTCGTTCACAGCCAGCTATCAGACGCACCGAAACCTGCCACCCTTGGCCGGTCTTTGCTCCTTCGTTGACGCTGAACGCCCCGGGTTGTCCGTCGATCAGAGTGTGCGGCGGCTCAAACGTCACCACTACGTCCTGCGCCGCATCCACGGCATCCTGACGGCGCGAATTACCGCTGAGCCGATCTACGAACTCAAAATGGCCTGGAGCCATCAGGCGTGGCTTTGTGCCGAACAGGTCAGTGCGCTTCGGGCTCGGGTCGGTGAAATGCGCGAACCCCCACTCGGCTTGGATAAAGTCCCACATGAAGGCTTGGCCCTGGTGTTCGACGAACTGCAGGCGGCCCCCCGCGACCTGCTGCTCCTCGGATTGTACGAGATCGTCTTGCCTGCGTTGTTGGGCACGATGGCGGACCACGTGGCCAATGCCCACCCCCTGGCCGATCAACCCACCGTGCGCCTCCTGCGCATCGCCCAGCTCGATCTGGAGGCTCTGCATCAATACGGCCGCAAGGCCATCTCCAGCCTAGTCTCCGGCGACGACCGAGCTGCCGTGCAGCCTGCATTGAGCCTCCTGAGACAAGCCATTGCAGCAGCCAGCGGTTTAGATGGCACCTCGACAGCTGGTGCGGATGCGGCCTTGCCGGCGCGCCTGCATTCCGCGCAGCCCTGGCAGTATGATCCACGGCCTCAACGGGATGAACGCTTCCCTGATCCCTACAACATGGGAGTCAATGCAGAGGTATTTCTTTACGATCCAAAGCAACCGGCCGAGGCCAAGGTGCTGATGATGTACTACAAGCGGCTGCGAGAAATCGACGTGCCAGAGATGATGGCCAGCATCATCACTCAAACACCGGACAAACCCTGGGGCTACTATCGAGATATGAGCCGCCAACTCTGGGATGAAGCGCGCCATGCGATGATGGGCGAGGTGGGCTTCACCAGTGCCGGTATCGATTGGCCCAAGCAGGTGGCCGTGAATTTCACTTGGTCCCTCGGGTTAAACACCCAGCTCACTCCGAAGGAGCGGCATGCCGTACTCTACTTCATCGAACAGGGACTCATGCCCAAGACCGGTAAACGACACGAATGGGAAACCGCCATTATGTCGGGGAGCCCACTAGCGGCCACCTTTCAGGATTTTGACTGGGCCGATGAAGTGCTGCATGCCCGAGTCGGCCGGGACTGGTACGTCTCCGACATGCCCTCGCCGCACGAGGCCGTGGCTTATGGGGACGCTTGCTGGAGCAAGGTCCTGATGAACTGGGAACGGTGGCGTTCAGAGGGATACACTCAGCATTCCAATTGGTGGACCGGTGCCTACACCCAATATTGCGAACGCCACGGAAAGACCCCCGACCCGACCGCCGCCCAGTTCGCCGTGAGTTATGAGTCCATCCGAGCTGACTTGAGAGACTTGGCTTTGGCCTCGGGCTAAACCCGTCCTGATACGGAACACTATCCTCTGCCCCAACGGAACCGCACATACCAAACCAGAGTTCATCCCTGGGTATAACCCGATGGAATCGGCGCGTTCTGAAGGAACGCCGCATAACAGCCGTGCGGTCTTGGCTTTCCGGAATAGGCCGCGTTCCTTCAGAACACCAAAACTTGGGAACCTCTCTTCCGAGGATTGCACCCTGGGCTGGTATGCCGCGCCCCGTTGGGGCTTTCAAAACAACAGCCCCAGCCCCAATCATCCCACATATCTCAACTGAGATTTGACCCCAAAACACCAGGGAAAACCCAAGAATCCCGCGGGATTTTGGGCTTCGTTTTAGGCTTTGTTTTAGGCTTTGGTTTGGACCTTGGCTCGGGACGTGATCTGGGGCCGAGGTCCCAACCGGCCGCTATCAGCTTTGCAACCACACCAGAAGACCGGCCTGAGCTACCCAGCTAAGACCCAAGGTGATCCAAAGGGTTCGTTCCCAGCCGGACAAACCCCGCTGAGTGGGTGCAGCCAAATGAAACCGAGCGCTGGTCGCGCCGAGCGAAACGGCATCACCCCACCGCAAGATGGATTCGCGGATTGGAACTCCGTTGATGGCCACCACCGCGTCACCGAGACTGCGAATCGTCAGGCGCCCATCGGGCCCCCGCTGAATCTCGGCGTGTCGGGGCCATACTCCCGAGGAGGCCAACACCCAACCATTTGAGGGATCCCGACCAATGGTTAAAACATCGCCGCTCCAGGAATGGCCCGGAGAGCCAAGGAGACGCAGCTCGAACATCTGAAAAGGATGCTGCGCGCCGCGGAAGGGTTCCAGCCTGATTTCCTGAGCCCGCTTTTCCTCACCGTCTCCTACTGGCGAACCGGAATTCGAAGATCAGAGGATGCTACGGACCACTTCGATGCGGTCTCCCGGGTACAAGGGGACATCTAATTCCGGCTTCTTCATCGCCGCCTTGCAGTCCACAGTGACTTGCTGGCCGTTCACGCGGGTGACGCGAACCTCACGACGATTGGCGTACTCGGTGAAACCACCGGCACGGTTGATGGCTTTGAGCACCGTCATTCCGCCTTCAAAGGGAAAGGAACCGGTCGTCCGTACCTCTCCGCCCACGGAGACCGTGCGACCTAGCACTTGAACGTTCACCGAGAGGCGCTTGTACATCTGTTTCTTGACGGTGAACAGGTCGCGGATGTCCTTGGAGACATCGGCCGCCATCTTCCCGGCCACTTGCACCTGCTCGCCCATGTGGATAGTAACTAACCCGGTTTCCGGTACCTGGATCTCGGTCGGGGCGATGGGCACCGAGGCTTCATACATCACGCGGATCACATCGCCCACAGCGATGCGGTCGATGCTGAACCCGCCGTTGGCGCCCGTTGCAGGGACAGCGGGGGCTGTTGCCGCAGTGGCAGTCTGAGGAGTGGCTTGTCCGGTGCCCGTCTGGCAACCGCCCCAGAGAACGGCCATCAGCAGCACCAACGCACACATCCCGTTTTGACCGAATCGAAGCATCATGTTGATAAGTTCGCGGAGTCTATAGGCATCCGGACAGCGGCTCAATACTTGGTCTCCTTACCGGGCTTTATTTCAGAAGCCTTGGACTCTGAGCCGACAACGGCTATCTCGGCCGGCTTGGCATCGGCCTTCTTCTTCTTGGACAACTTCCGCTCACCCTCTGGCTTACTGTCTTCGCTCTTAGAATAGTAATCGTAGTAGTATCCGCTGTAGTAGTAGTAGTAGCTGTCCTGGCTGATGTTGATATTATTCAACACAACACCCAAGAGGTGGCCACCGACCTTCTCGACCATCTGCTTGGCGCGGAGGGTCATTTGCTGCGGGTACTTGCGGTACTGGACCACCAACACGGCCATGTCCACTTCACTGGCCAAAATGGAAGCGTCACTGACGCCCATGATCGGCGGTGAATCGAAAAACACGAAGTCGTACCGACTCTTGGCCTCGGCGATGAACTCCTTCATGGCCGCTGAATTGAGGATACCGATGGAGCTGCTCGGCAGACGCCCCGAGGGCATAAAGTCCAGAGACGGGACCGGCGTCGTCTGAATTACTTCTTCGAGGCGGTTCTGCTTCAGCAGGTAGTTGGTCAACCCCAAATTGTTGGCAACATTGAGAATCTTGTGGAGGCTGGGACGGCGAAGATCGGAGTCTACGATGAGCACTCGATTGCCGTTTTGAGCAAAGACAGTCGCCAGGTTGAAGATGGTGGTAGACTTGCCCTCGCCGGCTCCGCCGGAGACGACAGTCATCGTTCGCCAATTGGTGTCTTTACGGGAGAACAGGATATTGGTCCGCAGGACTCGATAAGCCTCAGCATGCGGGCTATCAGCTCCCTCAGACATAAGGGCTCCAACATTCTGAGGAATTACCCCGAGCACCGGCGCCTGCAACGCTTGCTCCACGTCATCGATGGTCTTCACCGATGTGTCGAGGTATTCGATGAAGAAGGCCAGACCAATGCCAAGGATCAAACCGAAGACCACGCCGATGGTGATGTTAACCGCCTTCTTCGGCCGAACTGGGTTGGTGCCGGGAAGGGCTTCGTTGATGGTCTCAACGGACGAGGTGCTGCTGAGATCTCGGTCGATGTCTTCTTGCGCGACACGAATCTTAATGCCGTCGCGAATGCGCCGGGCGCTCTCAAACTCGTTGCGCTGAACGATGTAAGGCCGGAACCGTTGGGTGTCCTGAGAATTCTTTTCGATGGTTTCCTGGAGGTAGGTCTTCTGATTTTCCATCGCTGCCTTCTCGGCCTCCAGAGTGGAGCGCATGCCGCTGAGGATACCCTGGACTGTCGCGTCCAACTGCTCATCCAGCTTGGCGATTTGCAAGGACCATTTGATGACCTCCGGATGATCGGGGCCGAAATCGGGGCTAAGTCCGGAGGCCTGACGCAAGGCAAAATTACGGGCCGAAATCAGCGTGTTGAGCTCGGTCGTCGGATTGGCCACCACCAGGGCGTTGAGCAGTCTATCCCCCTTTAGGAGACCCAACTGTTCCAACAAACGGTTATTGCGAGTGATCCGGGTCTGGTAGTCCTGAATGACTCCGGTCATCCGCGAAAGCTCCTGGGCCGAAAGACCCTGAACTTGGCCAGAATCAGCAATCTCTTCAGGAACCTTGAGATCAATCCGCAACTTGTCCATCTTCTCGCGGGCCTCAGAGACTTCCTTCTCGTAGCCAGCCAACTTATTGGTCAAAGCCGCCCAAGCCAGATCACTGCGCCCAGAACGGTTCTTGTTGCGGTAAGTGCCGTAGACATCGGCGATCTTGTTCGCGATTCGGGCGGCCAGTTCACGGTCTTCGTTGAAGGCCGTGATTTCGATGATGGCCGTGTTACGAAACTGAGTGATGTCGACCTCACGCGACAACATCTCGTAAGCATCTTGGATTGGCAATTCACCCGGCTGCTTGTCGCGCTCGGCGTAAACGCGGGCCAATTTCAGACCCTTGATGACCTCGTTGAGGATCTTCGGAGAGCGAATGACCTGAAACTCGGTCTGGAGAAAGTACTGGTCGAAGGCAGGCGTCATCGGACCGCTACCCATCATCAACTGGGTCAGCGGGGTGTCCTTTTCCACCTTCATCCGCGCCAGCGACGAGTAGGACTCGGGCTGGAACTGGGTGATGATCGCTGTAGTGATAACCACCAACAGGAAGACCGCCAAGATGACAGCCTTCCGAATACGGATGATCCGCCAGTAATCGAGGAAGTGGAGCTTGGATTCCTGAGACTGGGGTGCCTTCGATACTTCCATGTGCAAAAAAATAGGAGGCTAGAATGGATGTTCCAGCCTCCTTCGCCAGAGTTGGAAATTCTTAGTAGTTGAAATTCACGCCGAGGAACACCCGGTTACGCGAGAACTCGCGGAGGTCATTCACCAGATCGGAATTAACCTGATCGTATGCGTAGGACACACGAGTCGAGATGTGCTGGGTGATGCGGTAGGAGAGACTCACATCGCCAGAGGCGTAGCTATCACCCTGACCATCGATTGTCGATCCACCACCGATGAAGGTGCCCATCTGGTAGAGACCATTGATCGATCCCACCAACTTCGGGGTGAAGCTGTGCGACAGACCGATACGAGCAGAAGTGGCGCTGCTGCCGCGAATCGGGTCCAAGAAATCTCCGCCGCCCACTGCACCCAACACGCCGACATCGGTCGCGGTCAACTGATGACGCACTCCCAAAGTCAAAGACGAACCCGGGAGGAAACCGTAGTTCAACTGTCCATCAACGTAGGGCGAGACGCCATCGCGGCTCTTGACGCCCGTGATGTCAGCAAAATCGTTGACTTGGACACCACCGCGGAGGGATCCGGTCAGGTTCGCTGCGAAGTCGTGATCGAGGGTCGCGGCAACGAAGTGCGAATTAACGTCACGGACGAATCCGACGTTGCTTCCAGGTCCATCATAGTCGGTGACACCGTACTGATAGAACACACCCACGTTGGACTTCGGAGCCACCTGGTACCGAACGTTGACCGACGGGAGGTACTCGACGCGATCGAGGGACTGAGCGAACGCAATGTTGTCGAAACGGAACAAGTTGTTCCGGAAGCCGGTGACCGCGCTCCAGTTCTCAGCGAGCTGAGAGGTGAAGTCGAAGCCCGCGATGTTGCGGAAGTTGGTTCCCTCTGCGCGGAACAGAATACCTGCACCACCAGCGCCGGCTCCCAGCTGCTGGGGCTCTTGGGCCTGAGCAAAACTATCGAAGACGTCGAGCTTGAAACGGCTGTTGAAATGGTGGCTCAGGTTCGCGTCCACCACGTGGTTGTGGTCGACAGCCTTCGCGCGGTTTTCGAAATAGCGCAACAAGTAGTCGTAGCGCAGTCCCAACGTGGTCTGACCGTCATTGATCGGCAGATTCAGGCTGAAGCCCGGGGTCAGCTCGAAACCAAAGCTACTTACCTTGGTCAGGTCGCTGCGGGTGTAGACGTTGTCGTTGTAGAAACCAGAAACGCCAGCCCGAACGGACCAAGGCTTGGCCCCGCCTTCAGAGGCTTGGAGGGCCGTGGTGACCGCGAGGCTCGCAGCGCCGATAGTAAGGGCGCTCATGCTAGGAATGAAGTTTTTCATGCGAAATCCGTTTTTAGACGGCTCTGACGTCGTTGGAACGCGGAGCTTGATTGCGTTTGGAGTTTTCGAGGTTAGGCGCTGAGTGTCAACCTGATTTCCCGGTTTTTCCGAAAACATTCGACCCACGAATCGAACACCTTGGGCAACTCATCGACCGGGCTTTGACTGGAATGCAGGGAAATCGCGAGTCAACTGATCCCGATCGGCTACCTGTCCCCACGAGGTGAGCGAGAAAACCTCTACCGGTGCTCCCTCACCCAATCCGAGAGACAGCCGCTGATTGCCGAACCGCTGGCGGAGACTTGCTTCCCATTGATCGAGTGTTTCCACCGGAGCGATTCCATGCCGACCCACCCAGGGCAACCACTCCCGGATCTGACTTTGGTGACACCAAGACTGGCGGGCGATTTGATCGAAGGTCTCAGAAACATCGACCACGAGGTCGGGAACCGATTGGGGGCCGTCGCCAATGTAGCTATCCCAGGTGTTGAGGATTACCGGGGTTCGGATCCAACGCGCCTCGGCCTTGCCCTCTTCAGGATAGTCGTCCACGAAGGCATGAGGGACATTGATCATGTAAGCCACCCGGCGGACGGCGTCGGCTACTGTGATGTGATCGGGATGAACTCCCGCTCGAGTATCGGCCGGAAGCGGCGGGCAAAACAGATAATCGGGTTCGAAGTCACGGATACTCTTCCAAAGAGCAGCCAAGAGATCATTGCTAGGAAGTCGGGCTTCTCCGAAAGGACTGCCATCCGGCCGGGCGAGGCGTTCGAACTCGTACCCACCGATCGCGGCCGCGGCTGCCTGCTCTTCCAACCGGATGCGAGCCGTTTCTTGCGGGGTTCGCCAGTGGTGGCCTGAACGCCCATCGGTGCAAACGAGGACCTTAGCGCGAAAATTCCCAGCATGCTTGCGGCGGAACAACTCGAAGGTGCCCGCGGCTACAAATTCGAAATCATCGAAATGGGCGTGGACGCAGAGTATTCGCATGCGGACAAGGGATCACTGCGGGATGGTAGGCGGTGAGGGATTCGAACCCCCGACCCAATGCGTGTAAAGCATTTGCGCTAACCGCTGCGCCAACCGCCCCACCGTCCGCAGGCAAAGACTTTAACCCGTCCTCGGGCACGGATTCAATGCGACAATGCAGAAGGATCGATTCGGCCCATCGAGCCATCGTCGGTTCTCCTGAAAGGTATCCGCTGGAAGAGGTGCTCGATGAGAGGACTGCTCCTGTGAAAATCTTCGGCGAACAAAACCCGGGCCCCTTCGGGTGAACTCCTGTTGGCCGAACGGAGCGCCGAGGCTAACCTCTTGGACCAATGAGCCGGGCATTCCCGAATGGAGCACCTTCGTCTGAGGGCGGGGTTCCACACACCCTCTCTCCCTCCATGCAGGAGTGGTTGACTCCAACCCTGCCTGAAGAGGACCTCCAGCTGCCCCACCCGACCCTCGGCGCTCAGGCCGACCCTCGCCCGTTCCTAGAATCCCACCGTGACAGCGTGGTCATTGCCTTAGACTGGCCCGTCATCCTTGAGGCGGCTGAGCTCACCCGACTCGGCCGATACCGCGACTTAATTGAGCTGGACCAAAACTACCCCGCACGGAGAGCCGGCCAATGGACCGAAGCCTCGTTCCGTGTCGGTCGTCGACAATTATCGCGACTGAAAGCGTGCCGCGATCTCCGGTTGGTCCAGCGCTACTTGTCAGCCGTTGAGAACGGCCAGGCCCACGCTTGGAACCCGATCGTATTTGGCGTGGCCCTGGCCGCGTTCAATTTGCCCTACCGATCCGGATTGCTCCATTACGCCAGCACCTTGCTCCGAGGTTTCGCTGAGCGATGCCGCCCGCAAAACGTGCCGATAGACGATTGGACAGTGTGGATGAATTCGCTCGAGGCCCCCCTTCCGGAGGCGGTCCAGCGTCTGCTGCCGTCGGCCTTCACGGCTCTGGAATCTCCCTCGAGGGCCGGCAGAAGCTAAGGATGGTCGAGGAATCCCCTTTCCCGCGGGGCTACTTGAGGCTTTCCTCCGTCTCTCGTTATGCTTAAGGCCGGTATCGTCGGGTTGCCCAACGTGGGCAAGTCCACCCTCTTCAACGCAGTCACCCGCACCCGAAAGGCGCAGGCGGCGAACTACCCGTTCTGCACCATCGATCCCAACGTGGGCATCGTCACCGTGCCGGATGAACGTCTGGGGGTGCTGCAGAAAATCGCCAAGACCAGCGTCGTGATCCCCGCGGCCATCGAGTTCGTGGACATCGCCGGATTGGTAAAGGGAGCCAGCGCCGGTGAAGGCTTGGGCAACAAGTTCTTGAGCCACATCCGAGAGGTCGATGCCATCGTGCAAGTCGTCCGCTGCTTCGAGGATGCCGACATCCACCATGTGGCCGGCAACGTGGACCCGGTCCGGGACATCGAGACCATCACCACCGAGTTGGTCTTGGCCGACATGGAGTCGGTTAACAAGCGCCTCGACAAGGTGGGCAAGGATGCCAAGCGCGGAGACAAGGAAGCGATGGCCGAGCAGGCCGTCCTCATCAAGCTCAAGCCGCATCTCGACACCGGCAAACCGGCGTTGACCTGCGAGTTGACTCCCGAAGAGCGAGCCCTCTCCAAGAGCTTTTGGCTGATGACCGACAAGCCCACCCTCTTCGCCTGCAATGTGAAGGAAGACGATCTAGCCACCGCGGACACCAATCCTTATGTGGTCAAGGTGCGCGAGTACGCCAAGAACCACCTGAGCTGCGAAGCCACGGTGATTAGTGCTCAAATCGAAAGCGACCTGGTGGATTTGTCGGAGGACGAGGCCAAGGAATTCCTCACCGCTCTCGGAGTCACCGAGTCGGGCGTGGGTTCGCTCATCCGGGCCACCTATCACCTCCTCGGACTCCGCACCTACTTCACGGCGGGTGAGAAAGAAGTCCGGGCCTGGACCATCCATACCGGAGACACCGCGCCCAAGGCGGCCGGGGTCATCCACAGCGACTTCGAGCGTGGCTTCATTAAGGCCGAGACCGTCGCCTACAAGGACCTGGTGTCTTGCGGCTCGGTGGCTGCAGCCCGCGACAAGGGTCTCTACCGGATGGAAGGCAAAGAATACGTGGTCGCCGACGGCGACGTGCTCGTCTTCAAATTCAACGTGTAACGCCTGACTTGAGTTCAGAGGGCCGCAGTGGCCCTCACCAAAAACTGACTCGCTGCAGGGTTCGCCGGTTGGAGGCTACACGGTCGGAGGCTACAACCAGCACACAGAAAAAACACAGAACGGCCCGGGGCTAACGGAGAGACATCGCCTCCCCACTGCCACCGGGCCGTTTTATTTGGAATGGGTGTCTTGCTGAGATCGGGCCTCTTTAGACGCGTGCGACCCAACCCCCATGCTCTCCGATCGGATCAGGCGCCAACCACCCGAGAGAGCAGCATGTTCATGCGCTGAAGCATGGCACGCGGGTCTTCGAGGCGACCCGACGCCAACCGGGCTTGGTCGTTCAACTGCTCGGCCACTAGGCCTGCGAGAGCGGCATCCTTTTGGCGCAACTCATTCAGCTTCACGATGACCGGATGCCTCGGATTGATCTCCAAGTCTGGCGCGGCCTCGTCACCGGTCATGGCCTCCCGACCCATCGACTTGAGGGTGCGACGCATGCTGGAGGTCATGTACTTGTCGCTATCAAGGGCCACGACCGGGCTATCCACCAGGCGCTTGGAAGCGCGCACCTCATGCACCGACTCACCCAAGGTGAGTTTGAGCCAACCAGACAATGACGTCGCCTCGTCTTCCGTGAGAGAGCCCTCCTTGGAAGCGTCCTCCACATCCAACTCAGCCTTCTCGGCGGTCATGATGGTCTTGGAGTCGAACTCGCGCAGACGATCCATCACGAACTCGTCGATCGGATCGTCCACGAACACGACCTCAAACTTACGGGCGCGGAACACCTCGAAATAGGGGCTCGCCTCGGCAGCGGCCCGGTCCTTGGCCAAGAGGTAGTAGATATCCTTCTGTCCCTCGGGCATGCGCTTCACATAGTCGGCCAGCGACGTCTTCTTGCCAGCCTCGGTGGCCGAGGACTCGTAGCGGATGAGTTTGGCCAGCGCGGCCTGATTCTCCCAATCGCTGAGCACGCCCTCTTTGAGAAACCGATGGTACTCGGCGTAGAAACCCTCGTAGGCGGCGGCATCCTTCTCGGCCTCTTCGGCCAAGTGCTTGAGGAAACGATTGGTTAGCGCCTTGCTCAGCTTGCGCATCAAGTCCGAGTCTTGCATCCGCTCGCGGGAGACGTTGAGCGGCAAGTCCTCGCTATCGACCACACCGCGAACAAACCGCAACCACTCCGGGAGAAGCCCCTTTGGCTTGGCATCGATGAGTACCTTGCGGCAATACAAATGAACCTCGGACTCCTGACGCACCATTCCGGGCATTTCGAGACTGCGTGAGGGCACGAAGAGCAACGCCTGGATGGCGATGGGCGCATCGGCTGTGAAGTGCAGGCGGTACTTGGGTGCCTCGTTGTCGTGGGCCAGATACTCGTAGAACTCCGTGTATTCTTCCTCCTTCACCTCGTTCTTCGAACGGGCCCAGATGGCCTGCACCGTATTGACTCGTTTGCCGTCCAATTCGAGCGGGAAGGCCACGAAGTTGGAGTACCGCTTAACGATGCGTTCCAGATTACCGGCTTGCGCAAACTCCTTGGCTTCGTCCTTGAGGCTGAGGGTGATCTGAGTGCCCGGGGTGGCGTCCGGAGCCGACTCGAGTGTGTAGCCATTGCCACCCTCACTGGTCCATTTCCAACCCTCGGAGCCGGCCGCTTGAGAGCGGGTCACAACCGTCACCTGCTTAGCCACCATGAAGGCGGAATAGAAGCCGACACCGAATTGGCCGATGAGCCGAGTGTCCGGCTTCTGCTGCTCGGCCAACGCCTTGAGAAAGGACTTGGTGCCGGAATGCGCAATAGTTCCCAGGTTTTGGACCAATTCATCCCGGTTCATACCAATGCCCGTGTCGGCGATGGTTAGTGTCGACTCCGCCTCATTGGCGGTGATGGAGATGGAGGGGTCGCTGACACCCGTGGGTGACTGCCCACTGGCCTGAAGGAAGCGAAGTTTCTCGCAGGCATCGGCGGCGTTCGAAACCAACTCCCGCACGAAGACCTCGCGGTCCGTGTACAGGGAGTGGATGACGATGCTCAGCAGTTGCTGAATCTCGGCTTGGAAGGAATGCTGTTCGGGCTGACTGATAGGTTGACTCATGGTGTGTTGAAAAAACAAAGATCTAGACCGTCATTGGCCTAGGCCACGCTTCGGCGAACCGCAAGCGGGCGCTAATTTTACTCGCTCAATCCAAGGCCGTGTCAAGGGGGGGACCGCTCGGACAACGGCACTTCCGAATCCGAGTTTGGCGGCCGGTGGGTCCCAAAATCCATCCGACCAAATAAGTTCCATCCGACCAAATCGGCCCTTCAAGGACTCACCAAACGCGAGCCCAGATCACCTTCAGGTAGCGACTCTCCGGGCAGTTGGACATCACCGGGTGGTCTTCGCCAGGTCCCGTGCGGTCAATGATCTGGAGACGACGGCGAGTCCGGATCGACATACGGATGACGATATCCTCGAACTCCTCGGCCGAGATCATTCCCGAGCAAGAGCAGGTGACTAGCAAGCCACCGGGACGAGTAATCACCATCCCTAGTCCATTGAGGTCTTCGTAGCGCTGCCGCCCCTCAGCCGCATCTTCATCATCCCGGCTGTGGATGAGCTTCGGCGGATCTAGGATCACCACATCCCATTGTTCGCCATTGTCCCGCATCTGTCGGGCGTAACTGAACGCATCACAGTCCACCCAGCTGACCCGGACCTGATTGAGATTGGCGTTGCGCTTGGACATGGCGATAGCTGCCTCGTCCAGATCTACCCCAGTCGCCTCGGCGGCCTGCCCCAGCAACATCGCCGAAATGGAGAACCCGCCTGAATAGCAGCACAAATCCAGCACCCGCTTGCCACGGGTATAGCGGGAAAGTTTCAGACGATTGTCGCGCTGATCACAAAAGAACCCGGTCTTGTGACCCTCCTTGAAATCCACCTCATAGCGGATGCCGTGCTCCCGGATCTTCACCGCCCGAACCGCATCCGATTTTATTGTTGTCGGTGAGATCCCCTCATTACGAGCCACCGTGTCATCCACCTCGAAAACCACCTTCTGAGTGCCCAAGCGCGCATGCATCCGGGGGATCCAAGAGGCCAACCGCTGAGCGATCCCCAAGCTGTGAACTTGGATACTCAGAACATCGGCAAATTTATCGACCACCAGACCGCTAAGACCATCGGCATCGGAGTGCACCACCCGGAACGCGTCGCTCACCTCTGGCAGGCGCAGGAAATCGATCCGGTGGTCCATAGCCCGGTCGATCAAATCTCCCAAAACCGACTCCTCGACAAAAGATTCTCCCCAATGGAAAAGCCGCAGAGGCACCTTCGCGCGCGGATGCCACAAGCCATTGCCACAGGGCGAACCCGACTTGTCATACACATGGACCCAGTCACCCGGCCTCGCGCCGACCGAGGCATCCCGGATCATGGCAGGGTACACCACCGGTTGTTGAGAATGGTATTTCAACCAGACCCAAGGCGTCTTCCAATGCGTAGTATCCGCCTGAGGCAGCGCCGGCGGACTGGAGCGCGGACTGGAGCGCGGGCCAAAGCTCGGGCCGGAAGGAGGAGGACCATCATAAGGTCTCCGGGGCCGGAACTGGGGACGATCAAAGGACGCCATGTGGCATCCTTGATACGACCAAAACGCCTCTGAGCCAAGCACCGTCCCCAACAACGCCCCCAAAGGCAGCCATCCAAGCACCCGCTTTACTAAAGATTCGCACCCAACCCCAGCGGCAGCCCGATCGGCCCGGAGCGAGCCTTGGAGGCGATCAAACCCATCCCTCGCGCGCAGCGCGAAAGCTCCTCCTCCCTAGAGCCTACTCAGCGAGCGTAGGACCGTTCCCGCGGAGCGACGAGAGTCGCCTTCGGCGCGCCGCCCGGTATACTTCTCGCCGTGACCAACTCGGTTCAGCGAAGACAACGAATATTGGTAGGCATGAGTGGTGGCGTCGATTCCTCGGCCGCGGCGGCCTTGCTTCAGGAGCAAGGATTCGAAGTCGTGGGGGTCACCCTCAAGCTGTGGCCGCAAGACTGCGTCAACCGCGCCGAAGACAAATGCTGCGGACCCCAGGCCGTCATGGACGCCCGCAGCGTCAGCGCCAGCCTCGGCATTCCCTACTACCTCATCGACGAATCGGCCGAATTCCAAAAACGCGTCATCGGCTACTTCGCCGAAGAATACCGAGCCGGACGAACACCGAACCCCTGCGTGATGTGCAACCAGCACCTCAAGTTCGGGACCCTCCTCGACCGGGCCCGGCAACTGGGCTGCGACCTCGTCGCCACCGGGCACTTCGCCCGCGTCGAGCACACCGCCGAAGGACGCACACTCCTCCTCCGCGGCCGCGACCCCCGCAAAGACCAGAGCTACTTCCTCTTCTCACTCCGCCAACACCAACTGGCCCGCGTACTCTTCCCCCTCGGCGAAAAAACCAAAGCCGACACCCGCGACGTGGCCCGCGAATGCGGACTGCGCACCGCCGACAAGGAAGAGTCGATGGAGATTTGTTTCGTGCCCGACAACAACTACGGACGATTCCTCGAACAGTCGAAACTCGTAGAGCGCCACACCGGCGAAATCGTGGACACCCAGGGCCAGGTACTCGGACACCACGACGGCATCGAATTCTACACCATCGGCCAACGCAAAGGCCTCGGCATTTCCTCCCCAAATCCGCTGTACGTCCTCGAATTAGACCCGGCCAACAATCGAGTCATTGTCGGCGACGAAACCCAGCTAAGCCGCTCCGAATTCACCGTGGACCACTGCAATTGGATTCCATGGGATCAACCGCCTGAATCCTTCGAGTGCGTCGCTAAGATCCGATACAACCATCCCGGCGCCGCCGCCACAGTCCGACCCGGGCCGCAAGAGACCGCGACAGTCCGCCTCCACGCACCCGCTCGGGCCGTCACCCCCGGACAAGCCTGCGTCTTCTATGACGGAGACCGGGTGCTGGGCGGTGGCTGGATCCGCCGAGATCCACTGAATCACAGCGTGGTTACTGAGCGGACCCGATAAAAAGCATTTCCGCCGGAGGGCGCTGGTCCACGGAATTCCCGAACCTCCAGACGATCCGAGACCGGAGTCCAGACCGAGGCATCCAGCGCATCGGCCCGTTCCACCACGAACTGCTGGGCTTGCCGGCGTTCGCCGCTCAACCCATCACGAACCTTGGCCACCGAACCATCCCAGGCGATCACCACCTCGCCCCCATCCCGGCGAATCGAACGAATCTTGGGCACCGGCTGGTAGGCGATCACCCCTCGAAGCGGGAGGCCCAGAGTGACTGGTAACCACGGCGCGGCCGTCCAAGGCGAGAGCATCTGATCACCACTGGCCCAACTGGTGCGATAGCGCACGTACTCGGTGCCGTCGTTGTCGATCCAGTAGCCATAGGCCAGCATCCCATGGATCTCAGGATTCACGCCACCGACACCGGCCACCGTCCGAGAAAAACCTCCAGAAGGCTGCATAAAGAGCAGTACCGGACGACCCGCGCGGATCTCCGTCTTGAGGTCCGCATAAGTGAAACCACGCCCCCCGGAGACCGTTGGATTGAAATCGGTTAATTGGCAGAAACTGGCCGCATCCCCTCCCCGATATCGCGTCCAAGACACCAACCCAGAAGGGATGTCCGAGCCGGACGGAATGGTTGGTTCCTGACCCAGACGCACCCAACGGCGATCGCCCCCCTTGCCCCAATACACATAGGAGAACCCATCGATATTGCCCCGGCACTCGCCTCCCAAATCCGCCCACTTGTTCTGGCTGAGCCCAATAAAATCTCCGATGCAATCCGGCGTGTGTTCCTTGCGACCCGCCGTAATGTAGGGATCGGTAAAGACACTCTCGTACGCGAAGTAATAATCATCCTCGTGGCCCGGCTGGTTGGCCGGTCGGCCATCGCGGCCCGCCTTCGAAGACCACAGAGAAAAAATACCCTGATTACCTTGGCTCAAACGGCTGTTGAGCGGTGCAACCCCGCCCCCGGTTGGCCCCGTGTAGAAGTCCGGAAATCCGTTACGGTCCCAGAACCCCATCAAATTGCCCGTAGCAGTACCGAAACAACCCACATGCCACTCATAATCGGGAACATCATCGATGCGGATGTCCTCCAATTGAGCCTGCACCTGAATCGCCGCCAGTCCTCCCACAAGACCTAAGATCCAGCCGCCCACTCTTCCAAGACCGCGCGACTCACAACGCATTCAGTCACCTTCGCTCCCCGGACACTGCTGTCCAGACTATCCCATCCACCGCAGCCCTAAAGACCCTGACCAGACCACCCAACGCCCATCTAGGCGGAGCGGGAATGGTCCGAAGCGAGCCTTGGAGGCGAACAACCCAACCCCCCAGCGCACAGCGCGAAAGCTCCTCCTCCCCAGAGCCTACTCAGCGAGCGCAGGACCGTTCCCGCGGCCCAAACCGTTCAGCGGAGCGGGAATGGTCCGCAGCGAGCCTTGGAGGCGAACAGCAAATCCCCAAAGCGCACAGCGCGAAAGCTCCTCCTCCCTAGAGCCTACTCAGCGAGCGCAGGACCGTTCCCGCGGCCCAAACCGTCCAGCGGAGCGGGAATGGTCCGCAGCGAGCCTTGGAGGCGAACAGCAAATCCCCAAAGCGCACAGCGCGAAAGCTCCTCCTCCCTAGAGCCTACTCAGCGAGCGCAGGACCGTTCCCGCGAAGCATCAGCTTGCACAAGCACACCGCCGACCGTTGACTCCCCGCGCGCCTTTCCGGATCGGCGCGTCACTGTGAAGTCCCACCCGCCTGGAAAAACAGGCTACTTTGTGCTCGAAGGCACCAACGCCTTCGCCGCCTCCTATTATTTCAACTACCTCATGTTCCTGCTCCAACAGGATCACGGGTTTTCCAACCTCAACAACTTAACTCTGGGCGCCGTTCACGGGTTCCTCTACGTCGGTGCCTCCTGGTTCGCCGGACGCTTCGGCCAGCGCCATGGATACTTCACCAGCCTGCGCATCGGCTTCGGCGGCATGGGAGCAGGAGTCGCTCTGGGCTGGTTGTTTCCTGGAACGGCAGGACAAATCGCAGCACTGCTGGTCTGGACCCTCGCCATGTGCTTCACCTGGCCCATGCTGGAGGCCCTGGCTTCCGAGCGAGAACCCTCCGATCGCCTTCCCCACCGCATCGGCCTTTACAACGTCATCTGGGCCGCAACGGCCGGGCTAGCCTACTTTTTAGGCGGCACCCTCTTCCAGCATCTCGGGAAAAACAGCCTCTACTGGCTCCCCCTCATCATTCACACCTTGCAGTGGATCAGCCTCGGATGGCTGGAACGTCGCCATGCCCAGAACGCATCCATCGAAACCCCGTCATCAAGCTCGGCCCACACCGCGGATGCCGGCCTGAAACGGGAAGCCCGAGTCACCCAGGTTTTCCAGAAACTCGCATGGATGGGCAACCCCTTCGCCTACATGGCCATGAACACCGTCATCGCCGTCGTCCCCAGCATCGCCGAGCACGCAGGCCTAGGCATCGAAGAGGCGGGCCGGTTGATGTCTGCCTGGTTCATCGTCCGTACTCTCACCTTTGCCATCCTCTGGGCATGGCACGGTTGGCACTACCGCGTCGGATGGTTTCTCGGATCCTTCCTCCTGCTCATTCTGGGATTCATCGTCGTCATGACCACCCATCAAATTTGGATGCTCATTCTGGCCCAGATCGCCTTCGGATGGGGAACCGGGCTCATCTACTATTCCTCCCTGTTTTACGCCATGAACGGCAGCGACACCCATGGTGAACACGGAGGGATCCATGAAGCCTTCATCGGTATAGGCATAGGCTCTGGCCCTGCCATCAGCGCCTTAACCCTATGGATTTCGGGCGCAGCCATGGCACCAGCCGTGGCCGTGGGAATGACCCTCGTCGGCGGATGGACCTGGTGCTGGAGAGTAAGCCGAGGGATACAGCCCACCCCGGCCAACCGTTGACCCAAAGCTAAAATCGGCCATGGTTCGTCAGAGTTGGCCTTAGTTCCGTCTGAACGCTCTTTCCGGTAACGCCGCGTTTTCTCGGTGGTCTTTCCATTCAAGTCCATGATTTCACACACACCCTCGAAAACCAAAAACGGCTTCACGCTGATAGAACTTCTAGTGGTAGTGGCCATCATCGGCATCCTCACTAGCATGCTGCTGCCGTCTCTGGCCGCAGCCAAGGGCTCCGCCCAACGGATCGCCTGCCTCAACCACGAAAAACAACTCGCTCTGGCCCTTCACATGTACGCCGGAGACCATAACGGCCGATTCCCGCCCCGCCTCCTGACCAACCGCTGGTGCACCACGCTGCGCCCCTACTATATCGATCTCAAGATCCTCAAGTGTCCCGTCGATTCCGGCGCCAAAGGTAGCACCAACATCCCCGGAGTCGGCGATCGCGTCGCCGAGTACGCCCCCCGCACTTACCTCATCAACGGCTTCAACGACTTCTACCGCCGCCGAGTCGGAGCCTCCCAGATGCCCGAGTTCCGCACCCAGGGCAATGGCGAGGTTGTCATCGGCGAGAACAACATCCCCGAGCCTTCGCAAACCATTTGCTTCGGTGAACGCGACTCCAGCCGGGTTGTCCACTTCCACATGGATTTCGACGCTCTCGACGACCTGAGTGCCCTCCACCAAAACCGTCACGGCACCTCCATCAAGACGGGGCGCGGCGGTGGCTCCAACTTCGCCATGGTCGATGGTCACGTCGAGTTCCTCCGGTACGGACGCTCGTTCAACCCCATCAACCTTTGGGCCGTCACCCCCGAAGATCGCAACATCGGCGTCTCGCTGCCCTGAACCCGATACGCCGATGAACCCTAACCGCCGCACCTGGACCCTCCTCGCACTGACGCTTTTTCTGGGCGGAGCCTACGTCTTCGCCTTCACCGACTGGCTGGATCCTCAGCCCATTGAGATTGCTTCCCAAATCCGACCGGTCATCCAACCTCCGCGGTTCGGCCGGCGTGGACCCAAAGCCACCCCAGAGTCCCCCGACAAACCGACCGAGGCCAGCCCGGCTAGCAGCGTGGCCCGCGTCACCTTCAGTCTGGATGGACGCTATCGCCTGAGCTCCCTGCGCGTCTTTGTCCTGAATGCCCAAGGCGAACCCGCTAAGAAAATATGGGACCTCACCGGCAAAAGCCGCGAACTCAACTCCCTGATGTACGGCATGAATCCCGCAGGCATGTCCCCACCCGAGGGCACCGACGCGGCCGCACCGCTGGAGGCAGAACTCACCTATCTTCTGGAGATCCGGGCCGGTCGACGCACTGGTTCCCACCGCTTCAAGACGCTTCCCCTAACTCCCAGCGAAAACTGACACTTCCACCCCTGAACGGCCCCGCAGCGGGACGCCCTGTCTCGGGCACTGGGTCAGTCACATTCCCTGCCAACGCCGGACCCACCCGTGAGGCGCCCGACAACGCATCCCTCACTTCAACTCAAACTTCCTAGTCCAGACCATACCTCCCGGCTTGTCGTCGAATGCCGGGTCGGTAGAGTTCGTCCCATAGCCCGTCACATTCAACGCACCTGAACCATGTCCTCTCCCAAAAAAAACTCCCCACCGAATGCTGGCTCCTCCCGGCGCGAATTCCTAAAGCGAACAGCCGCAGCCGGCGGTATCGCTGGCATTCTCGCCAACCAACCCGCTGCAGGCGCCAACACCCTCACCAAGCTCGCTGCTCCCTACGCAGGCCGAGTCATCGGTGCCAATGACAAGATCGTCCTTGGTTTTGTGGGCGTCGGTGGTCAGGGCGGCGGGGCTCATGTTGGCCAAAACCTCGAACACTATCAGGAAAACAACGTGGCTCTGGCCGCAGTCTGCGACATCTCCAAGCACCGCGTCGACGACCACATCGCCAAGATCGAGAAGAAGACCAACGTCAAGCCCGAGGGCTACGAAGACTTCCGCCGGCTCCTAGAACGCAAAGACATCGACGTGGTATTCTGCGCCACCGTCGACCACTGGCACACCAAGGTCAGCTGTGAGGCCATGGATGCCGGCAAGCATGTCTATGTCGAGAAACCGATGACCCGCTACCTCAGCGAAGCCTTCGAAATCTACGACGCCTGCAAGCGCACAGGCAAACTGCTCCAGGTCGGTTCACAAGGCTGCTCCGACCGCAAGTGGCACAAGGCCGCCGAGTGGATCCGCGCAGGCAAAATCGGCCCCATCGTCATGAGCCAGGGCAGCTACATGCGCAATAATCCGCACGGCGAGTGGAACTACACCATCGCCCCGTGGGCCAAGCCCGAAGACATCAACTGGAAGATGTGGCTCGGCGAGCAAATCAAGACCGGCCACAGCTTCGACCCCGACCACTATTTCCGCTGGCGCAAGTATTACCCGTATTGCTCCGGCCTGTTGGGCGACCTGTTCCCCCACAAGCTGCACCCGTACATGCTCGCCACCGGCAATCCGGAGTTCCCCGTGCGTGTCGCCGCCGTTGGCAGCAAGGCCTTCAAGACCGACCTGAACCAAGTCGGCCGCAAGCCCGAGCAGGCCACCCAATACGTCCGTGACGTCGAAGAGATCATCCAGCTCGTCGCCGAATTCCCCAGCGGCTACGTGATGCACATCACCTCGAGCTCGGTCAACGAAGTCGGCTCCTCCGAGATGATCCGCGGCCACAAAGCCACGCTCACCATGGGCGGCAACAAAGTTCAATTGAACCCCGAACGCCCATTCGCCGAAGATATCGAACCGGAGACCAGCGAAGCATTCCCCGGTGAGAGCGTCGCCGCCCACCACAAGAACTTCTACGAGTCCATCCGCGCCAACAAGCAGCCCAACGCCGGTATCGACCTGGCCACCAAGGTTCAGACCGTCATCTCGCTGGCCGAGATGTCCGACCGCTTGGGCGTGATGTGCTACTTCGATGTCAAGAGCCGCAAGGTGACCGACAAGTCCGGCAAGGAAATCTCCCAGCTGACCTACGGCTGGGACAAGAACTCCTGAACGATTTCAAGCACGGCGGTCCTGCCCTCCAAGGCGGGACCGCCGTTTTTGTTTTCCGGCCCAGCTCCCCCCACTCGAGGCGGCAGAGGAACCGAGCTGGAGCGAACGTTGAAGGCGATCACACCCATCCCTCGCGCGCAGAGCGAACGCTCCTCCTCCTCCCCGAGCCTTACTGCGAGCGCAAGACCGATCCCGCGGAGCCATTTTAAAGGATAACGTTATAGTATAGAGTGTCCCCTTTTGTGTAAATAGGTGGGACCGACCCCTTCCGGTGCTCGCGTTCTTGGGATTGCCCGGCGCAGCCCAACCCGCTTGGCTTGCACTTATGAGTTCCCGCTCCACCTCCGCCCGCCCGTTCTCCTGCGTCGCCCCAGACTGGTGGGATTACACCACCCTAGACTCCGAACTCGTCGCCGACGCCGCGGCCCTCACCCCGGAGAAAATGCAGCGCCTCTCACGCCCCGGATTCAAAGTCACCCTGTACGACACCCTCGAAGAATTCTACCTCGCCGAAGCCCTCGAATACGTAGCGGCGTGGAAACAGAGCACCGACGACAACCCCGTCGGCATTTGCGGCCCCATCGGACCTACCGAGCAACTGCCACTCGTCGCCCGCATTATCAACGCCCTGGGCCTCGATATCCGCTCCGGCCACTTCTGGGGCATGGACGAATGGATCATTGACGGAAAAGAAGCGTCGGCCACACACCCCCTTTCCTTCGAAAAAGCCGACCGGGAACTCTGCTTCAACCGCATTGCCCGCAAGCAAGTGATGCCGGATGCGCACCTGCATTTCCCGAAAGCCGACACCCGAACCTACCGCGCCTCCTGGGACGCCGGCGTCCGCTGCGCCGTCATGCAAGGCGGCCAAGGCGACGTAAAACATTGGGCCTTCAACGACCCCGTGCGCCGCTCCGGCAAATACCGCAATGCCCCGCCCACCCCGGAAGAATACCTGAAGCTCGCCACCCGCGTGGTGGACTTGCACCCACTGACTATCGCCCAGAACGCTCGAACCAGCGGAGGAGGCAATGTGTCACTGGTGCCAACCCAGGCCATCACCGTTGGCCCAGTCGAAACGTGGAAAGCCGAAACCGTCTCCATCTGGCATGCCGGTCAGCACGACAACCCCTTCGGACAACGACTCACCTGCCTCATGATCGCCAAAGGCATCGCCGATACCGCCGTGCCTATGTCCCTCCTGGCCCTGCATCCCAACGTGCGCTTCAACTACTTCCGCGGAGGCATTGGGCGCTGCGCGATAGAAATGCATTGAACTGGCACCCTCCTATCAGCCGATCCGGCCAGCCCTAACCCCGCACAAAAACAATCACTCCAAAAAACAACCTGAGGCCGACGGAGTTCATCCATCGGCCTCAGGTTAATTTGTTGAAGCAACTGACAAGACCAACCCCGGTCCGTCAGCTTATTTTTGAGCGGCCCTATTAGTGAGCGGCCAAGCTCTGAGACGCCGCCAAATCTACCTTGCGCTGATTGAGACTGCGGAAGAACTCGTAGCCCTCACGGCATCGGCGCACCATGACACTCTTGTCTTCCAGCATGGTCTTAATGATCCGCAATATCGGACCCGAACGCAGATAGTACCGCCGGTAGAAGCGATCCACCGACTCGAAGATCTCGTCCTTAGAAAGACCCGGATACTCGAGCGTGGACTGCTGAAAACCATCGTCATGGACGATGTCGGTCTTGTCCTTCTTGGAGAACCACCCGTTCTGGCGAGCCATCTCGTAAAGTTCGGTCCCAGGATACGGGGCCGCCAGCGATACCTGCATCGAGAACACATCGAGATCTTGGGCAAAGCGCATGGTCTGCTCAATGGTCTCCTGAGTCTCAACAGGCAGCCCGAGGATGAACGTACCGTGGATCACCACACCCACCCGATGGCAGGCCTTGGTGAAGCGACGCATCTCATCGGTGGTCACACCCTTCTTGATGCGCTTGAGGATATCGTCGTTGCCGGACTCGTAGCCGACGAGGAAGAGGCGCAGACCGCAATCCTTGAAGAACCGGATGGTGTCTTCATCTAGATTGGCCCGGCTGTTGCAACTCCAGGTCACTCCCAACGGAGCGAGCTTCTTGGCAATCTCGCGAGCCCGCGGCAGGTTGGCCGTGAAGGTATCGTCATCGAAGAAAAACTCCCGAACCTGCGGGAAGAGCTTCTTCATGTATGCCATCTCGGCAGCAACATTATCGGCCGACCGCACCCGATACTTATGGCCACCAATGGTCTGGGGCCACAGACAGAAGGTGCACTGAGCCGGGCACCCTCGCCCCGTGTACATCGAAATGTACGGGTGCATCAGGTAACCAATAAAATACTTCTCGATCTCCAAATCCCGCTTGTAGACATCAGCCACCCAGGGCAACGCATCCATGTTGTGGATGAGTTCGCGCTCCGGGTTGTGGATGATCTTACCTTCCTTACGAAAGCTCAGCCCCGAGATGGATTCCATCGGGCGGTCTTCGCAGACCTCCTTGCAGGTGAAGTCGAACTCCTTGCGACCCACCCAATCGATCGCCGGAGAAGCCTTGAGCGTCTCGGTTGGCAAGACAGCCGTATGCGCTCCGATGAATCCGATCTTTGTCTCCGGACGCTGGGCCTTAATGGCTTCGGCCACCTTGCAGTCGTTCTTCAGCGACGGAGTCGACGTGTTAATGATGACATGGCTGAAGTCTTTGGCGATGCCCAGAGTCTCCTGGATCCCGATGTTATGGGGCGGACAATCGAGCAGGCGGGAGTTTGGCACCAGGGCGGCCGGTTGGGCCAACCAAGTCGGATACCAAAAAGAGGTCACCTCGCGACGGGCCTGGTAGCGGGCACCGGCACCGCCGTCGAAGCCGTCAAACGAGGGAGGAGACAAGAACAGGGCGGACATGGAGATCAGGGATGAGTTGAAAAGTGAGAAACTCAGTAAGAGGAAGATCGCTCCGATCTTACTCCGACTTGACCTCGATTTTCTTGGCTGCGGCTATCTTGGCCTTGAGGTCAGCCAGCTGATCAATCGCAGGCCCGGAAGCTCCGGTGGAGCACCCACCCGAACCGCCGGAATCTTCGTGGGAGTGATCGTGCGGCAAGTCATTGCCGCCGCGTGCGTAGGCAGATTTCACGCCAGCGAATTCACGGTTCACTGCCTCCTTGGCCTCAGCAAGGTGACCCTTGCCAATGGTCGCTCCATTGTAAGCCGAACGGGTCAACTCAGGGCTCGACGGGTAGGCCGGAGGCCGGGAACCGAAGTTGTACTTAAAGTTGACCCACGAATCCCTCGGTTTGCTGCTCAGAGCCCCTGACGGCTCAAAGCCTGAGTGCATCATGCAGTTGTCGCAGCGGACATCGCGGCCACAACCCTTTTCATCCACGCCGAATCGGTCCCATTTCACCTCGGCCAACATCTGGGCATAAGTGGGGTAATGACCCTCGGTCATCACATAGCAAGGAGCCTTCCACCCGCGGACATTATAGGTCGGCACAGCCCACGCACTGCAGGCCAACTCCCGTTTTCCGGCCAAAAACTCCAAATAACCCGGAGTCCCGAATATAGTAAACATCTCACCCCAACGCTCGATGTCCTTGAACTTCTGGCGGGTCATCTCACGGGTGAGGAAGAACTGGGCTGGGTCTTTGCCCAGGCGCTTGACCATGTCCTTCTTGGCAGCGTCGTAGTCGTAGCCCGGTGAGATGGTGTGGCCATCCACGCCCAGTGAGCTGAGAAACTTGAACATTTCTTCCAGTTCAGCGGCTTCAGTCTCCTTGTAGACCGTGGTGTTGGTGGCGACCTGGTATCCCAAGATCTTGGCCATTTGCATGGCCGCCACGCACTCCTTGAAAACACCTTCGCGTTCAACGATGAGGTCGTGGGTGAACTCCAAGCCATCGACATGGACATTCCAGTAATGCCACTTGCCGGGCCGGATCACCGTTTTGGACTTGGCCGTCGCATCCGCCTTGCGGATCGCTTCAGCCTCCTTTTCGGTCACCAATTTCTCAGTCAGCAACTGGGCCAACTGGGGTTCGAAGCTCGGCGTGTAAACGCAGGCCAAGTACTCCCGCATTTTCTTCCGCATGAAGACACCGTTGGTGCAAATGTACACCAGACGGCCCTGTCCCTGCAGACCTGCCACCAACTCTTCGATCTTGGGATAGATCAACGGCTCGCCGCCACAAATCGATATCATGGGCGCATCGCATTCGTCCGCAGCCGCCAGACACTGCTCCAGCGGCACCAGGTCCTTCAGCGACGTGGAATACTCCCGGATGCGACCACAGCCCGTACACGTTAGATTGCAGGTATGGAGCGGCTCCAACTGCAACACCATCGCGTACTTGGGTGTGCCTTTGAGCTTATGTTTAATGATGTGCCGGGCGATCTTGGCCGTCGGCGCGAGAGGAAAACGCATGGTTGGAAAATCAATGGGCAGGCACCCGGACCACTGCCGCCATGGCGACCACTTGGGTCGTCGTGGAAGTCAATGCAACCCCGTTGGTCGGAGAGCCAGGAGCCGAACGATGTGCAGGATCGGCCTTGAGCAGACCTGGAAGGAGTAACGTCGCCGGAGAGACGCTATGGGATCCACTGAACCCCCCGCATCCCGAAAACAGGGTAGAAGCGGCGAAAAAAAACAAAACCGCCATTCCCTGAAATCGATGAGACCCCTTCACGCCCGCTAGGATAGATCGGGCCGCTGCAGGGGCAATCCCCATTTTAGGCGCGTATTGAGGAAGGTCTTGTGGGTCCGGGTCGCACAGACCACCGTGGTGCTCAGCGACCATGAAATTCATCAGCCTGTTGGGAATCGTCGCCCTCATCGGCGTGGCTTGGCTGCTCTCTGAGCACAAGCGCCGCTTTCCGTTCCGGGCTGTGCTCTGGGGCGTAACCCTTCAGTTCTTCTTGGGATGGTTTATCCTCAAGACCGGTCCCGGCGAGGGTCTCTTCAACGCCTGCCAGCAGCTTGTTTCCCGCTTCATCGGCTTTGCGAACGAGGGCAACAAACTAATGTTCGGGCCGTTGGCCAATGAAGCGGTGATGTCCAAAGCCTTTGGCCCGGAAAACGCATTGCTCTTCGCCCTAGTCATCACCGGCATCATCGTATTGATCAGCACCGTCTCCTCGATCCTTTACCACTACGGAGTCCTGCAACTCCTCGTCCGCGCAGTGGCCTGGGTCATGCGCCAAACCATGGGCACCAGCGGCAGTGAAACCCTCAGCGCCGCGGCCAATATCTTTATGGGCCAGACCGAGGCCCCGCTGCTCATCAAGCCCTACTTGCCCGGCATGACTCGTAGTGAATTGCACTGCATGATGGTTGGCGGTTTCGCCACCATCGCCGGCAGCGTGATGGGTGTGTATTCGGGGCTGCTCAAAGTGCCCGCCGGCCACCTATTGACCGCCAGCGTGATGAGTGCGCCGGCTGCCCTGCTGATTTCCAAGATCATCATCCCGGAGACGCAAGTGAGCGAAACGGCCGCCGGTTCAACAGCCAAGATCGAGCGGGAGACCGTCAATGGGATCGATGCCGCCTGTTCCGGCGCCAGCGACGGCATGAAGCTAGCCATCAATGTCATCGCAATGCTGCTAGCCTTCACTTCGCTAGTCGCCGCCGTGAACTGGTTTCTCGGTCAGGGATTCAGCCAACTGGGGTGGCAAACCCAACAACCCCTGCAAACCCTGCTCGGTTACGCCAACGCTCCGTTTGCTTGGCTCATGGGTATCCCCTCCAAGGACTGCTTGGCCGTGGGACAAATCCTGGGCGAACGCATCGTGCTGACCGAGTTTGTGGGGTACCTCTCCCTGTCTCAGCAACAAGCGTCACTGGACCCCCGCAGTTACGTCATTGCCACCTACGCGCTCTGCGGATTCGCCAACTTCGGCAGCGTGGCCATTCAAATTGGAGGCATCGGTGCTCTGGTGCCCAGCCGACGCAAAGACCTGGCCCAAGTGGGCATCAAGGCCATGGTGGGAGGTCTCTTCGCCTGCTACATGACCGGCTGCGTGGTGGGATTCCTACTCTGAACTCTCCGATGCCTACAGAAATTCACCCTACAGCGGTTATCCATCCTTCAGCCCAACTCGGCGAAGGCTGCCAAGTCGGCCCCCATGCTGTCATTGATGCCCATGTGATCTTGGGGCCTCATTGCCACGTAGGCCCCGGTGCCTACCTGACCGGCCATACCCAACTGGGGTCAGGCAATCGCATCCATGCCGGGGCGGTTCTTGGAGACGCCCCTCAAGACTTTAAATACGCGGGACAACCCACTCGACTGCGTATCGGTAAGGATAACGTGTTTCGGGAACACGTGACCGTGCACCGCTCGAATCGCCTGGAGGAAGACACAGTCCTCGGCGACGGAAACTTTCTAATGGCCGGTTCTCATGTCGGACACAACAGTGTTTTAGGAAACCACAATGTTCTAGCGAATGGCGCCCTGTTGGGTGGCCATGTGGTGGTGCAAGACCGGGTCTTCATTTCCGGGAGCTGCCTGGTCCACCAGTTTTGCCGGATTGGTAGGCTAGCTCTGATGCAAGGCGGTTCGGCCATTTCACTCGACCTCCCTCCCTTCACGCTGGCGCAAGAAACAAACATCCTCTGCGGCCTCAATCGGGTAGGATTGCGTCGGGCCGGCATTAGTCCAGAAGACCGCCGTGCTCTCCAACGCGTGTATCACCTCCTCTTTCGATCGGTCCTCCCGCGGGCCGAGCGCCTGCGTCAAGCTGCCGCCAATTTCCCTCAACCCGTCTGTCAGGAATTAATCGCCTTCGTGGCCACATCGACCCGGGGCCTGTGTGCCGATCCAGGTCGCCGGAATGGTTCCAACTCCGACGAAGAGGCCTCAACCCACTGACCCGCAATCCCAGAGGCTATCCGGGCTCTACGGCCGGCCGATCTCTGAGCCTCCCAACGACAATAATGGAATTCGCTTACTCCCTGGTCCAACTGGCCAACGGCACCACCAGCATACGATCGCTGGCCGAAGGGGAGACCTTTCACCCAGTCATCGGCCCGGTCGCCGAGGCCGAGGCGCTGTACGTGAGACAGCTGCGACTCCCGGAACGCCTCACCGCATCCACCGAGGATGAATGGGTTCTTTGGGATGTGGGGCTGGGCAGCGCAGCCAATGTTACCACCGCCCTGCGGCATCTGGCCGGGATCCCGAAACGGATTTGCATCGTCAGTTTTGATCACACCCTAGAACCGTTGCGCTTCGCCCGAGACCATGCCCAAGAGTTGGGCTATCCGTTGGGCTTTGAAACCCCCTTCAGCGCGCTGCTGGAACATCATCAGTGTGAGTTCGTCCACGATCGCCTTTCAGTCCGCTGGCAAGCTGAGGTGGCCGATTTTCCCACCCTCATCCGTTCAGCCGCACCACTGCCGGCTCCCCACGCGATCTTCTACGATGCGTATTCCCCCGCACGGAATCCCGCGATGTGGACGCTGCCCCTGTTCCAACGACTCTTCGAGCGATTAGATCCGACTCGCCCCTGCGCCATGGCCACCTATTCCCGGGCCACCCTCCTGCGGACGACCCTGCTCCGGGCCGGCTTCTGTGTCGGCGCCGGCGAGGCCACCGGGGAAAAGGAAGAGACGACTCTGGCCGGTAATACGTTGTCCCTGATTCCTCGGCCCCTCGGAAGCGACTGGCTTGGCCGAGCTCTGCGTTCCACCAGTGCCGAACCTCTGGAGAGCGCTGTCTACCGGCAGGCTCCTTTGTCTGAAGGGACCCGAGCCGCCCTACTGGGCCACCCCCAGTTCCGGCAGGACTAAATCGTCAGACCCGGGGTTAGATTCTCAGGCGCGCAATAAGACTGGCTGGAAGAAAAGCCCGTCTGGCAGAACCTGTTTCGGGATTTAGAAATAGCCTGGAAAACCATCCTTCTCAAAAAGTCCGATGAAACCCAGACCACTCAATCTGGGTTGATTCATCGATTCGACGTGACCATCAAAAAACCAGCCATTGGCTCGGTTGGAATGACGGCCGTGAATCTCATAATCCTCATCGATTCGAAAGACATGAAATTGCCGGGCAGTAATGCCCAAACGACCCCGACTAGTGGTATCAGCCAAGTGGAGGTACGAGGAGGGTTGTTCTATCCGCTCACTCTGGAGAAATTCTTGAAGGGGCCCGGACCGTAGGACCTCCGGAGGGTCGACCCAAACACCGAAGGTCATCAGCCAATTGGTCCAAGAAGAAGGCGGATAGGTGGGGCACAGAAAGATGGAAGCAGGCAGGTTCTGATGGGCCGCCAACGACTGGGCCCACGTATTGGTGATCATCAATGGCGATTGGAGACGGACCGCACCCCGATGATCCTGCGCATAAAGTTGAGTGGCCAATCCTACCTGCCGCAAATTGCCCTGACAGCGTACCGCCCCCGCCTTGGCCTTGGCCGAGGACAATGCAGGCAACAGCATCGCCGCTAGAATGGCGATCACAGCAATCACCACCAGCAACTCCACCAAGGTGAACGCTTTACTGCGAGCGATCTGCGACCTCATTTGGCTGACATTACAAACATTGTTGAACGGGCGCCATCCACTTCCCAAGGAACACTCCTACCCGAAACAGGCCAAAACCAATCCCGCGCGAGGCCAATACTCCAGCATCGAGAGTCCTTTTACTCCGATGCTTTCACCGCTATGGCAAAACCCATCCATTGAAAGATAGGACACCATCTCACCCAAGACCTGAGCCGAACCCCAGAGGTCTGTGACCGGCCAGCAACCAAGCCAGTCGCCCTTCTACGAGGACATTCTCTCGTCCGGCCTGTCTTTTAGAGCGGCTGTTTCACCGAGCTTCTCTGCTAGGTTCCACGGCGCTGCACCCCGGCTCCTGTGCCAACTTCTCGTCCCAGTCTAGAAATCCTCAGCGCAGCGTCTCTCTGAATCTTCAGATAAGCTCCAAGAAACCGCTGGCAGTACAGCCCCCTGTTACTGTCCAAAAACCCTTCACAGATAGGCTTCAAAGCGACTGTTTAAGGAATGTTATTAACAGGTTATTAACAGGTTCAAATTCGCTATTTTTACCGTATCGAATACAGTTTGTTGAAATAGACTTATTGCTGAGAAACTTCAATTTTTATGGCTTTTTACGATCTATTCCCTCTACCTTTCATTGAGGCCAACCAACAGAAACTCGTCATCCTAACTAAGCGGTTGGACGGTTTGATCCTGCCTCATTGGCTGATGCTTCATTAGATATTTATTCTTGCCTTGTTTTTTCCATTCGATAGGTTCGCAGCACAACGCATCGTCCTATGCTGGT
>Ga0255132_1000108_pt1 | contig 31516 bp, 23 predicted proteins | sample Law_Law_RepA_8d_FD_188551 | JGI IMG/M metagenome (GOLD analysis project Ga0255132, IMG submission 188551) | Freshwater microbial communities from St. Lawrence River, New York, United States - Law_Law_RepA_8d | ecosystem: Environmental > Aquatic > Freshwater > River | place: USA: New York...
GCAGGAGCACCAGCCGCGCACGCAGTTGCCATTATCAATGGCGAAGTCATTACCTCTGCCGACCTTGAACAGGCTCAAAGGTGGATCGGGCCGTCACCAGTAGCCCTTCCCGCCAATCGCAAACGCCAGCAAGACTTGGAAGCCTTAAGCTTGCTGATTGATGATCTTCTCATGCAGCAATTCCTGCGCGCCAACGGCCCACAGGTATCCCAAAGCGACCTGAACCAAAAACTTGCTGAACTGCAGGCAGAGCTTAAAAAGCAAAATAAAACCGTCGCGGAACTTTGCCGCGATGCCGGAGTGAGTCAGGATCAACTGCTCCGCAATATGCGCACCAAGCTGGCCTGGAGCGGTTTTGCCACACCCCGTGTTACCGATGAAATGCTTCGTAAGTATTACGAAGGCTACAAAGATTTCTTTGACGGAACCATGGTGCACGTGAGCCATATTGTTTTCCGTCTATCACCAACAATGACACCCGTTGAACGGCAGGGCATTGTTCAGCGCCTCAAGGCGCTGCGCGAGGCAATTGTGGCCAAGAAAGTCGATTTTGCCTCAGCAGCCAAGCAGGTCTCACAAGAGGCCAACGCTCCGCAAGGAGGAGTGATCGGCTTCATCCCGCGCAAATTTGCTGTGGAAGAAGCCTTTGCGCAAACGGCGTTCGCGCTCAAGCCGGGCGAAATCAGCGAGCCTGTCGTGACCGATTTTGGAGTTCATTTGGTAGTTGTCAATGAACGCCGACAAGGTCCTGGTTCGACCTTTGAAAAAGCCAAACCAGAGGCCAAGGAGTTTTACTTGGAAGAAATGTTCCAAGGAGTATTGGCCCAGCAACGGAAGATCGCGCGCATTGAAGTTTTGCTGAAATAATCGGTCTGCCGCGCGTCAACCCGCGGGCAGGCGACGCTCGCGGATTTCAACTTCCAAACGGGCCATGAACGCTTCCAGCGAAATGGCCCCAAGATCGCCCGTGACACGGTCACGAACCGACACCTGGCCAGACTGGGCTTCCTTCTCGCCAACAACCGCCATGTAAGGCACTTTGTCGAGAGTTGCTGTGCGGATACGGGCTCCAATTTTGTCAGAACCAATATCGGCAGTCACCCGAATGCCGGCCTCGCGCAACTTCAATTCAATTTGCTTCGCGTAATCGGCGGCTTTCTCGCTGACGGGCAGCACGCGCACTTGCTCTGGCGCTAACCACACCGGGAATGCGCCGGCAAAATGCTCGATCAGAATGCCCATGAACCGTTCCATGGAACCGAACGGGGCACGGTGGATCATGACGGGGCGGTGGACCCGGTTGTCGGCGCCGATGTATTCGAGATCAAAACGCTTAGGCAGGTTGTAGTCGAGCTGAACCGTACCCAGTTGCCATTCACGGCCAATGCAATCGCGCACCACGAAATCGATTTTCGGGCCGTAAAATGCCGCTTCGCCTTCTTCGGCACTGTGTGGCATTTCCAGATTTTTCACAATGCGCAGCAGCGCTGCCTCGGCATTGTCCCAATCGTCGTTGCTGCCCACGTATTTGTCTGAACCTTTGGCGCGCAATCCAATACGCACACGGTAATCGCCAAGCCCAAGGGTCTTGAGGACGAATCGCACCAATTCGATATTGGCAAGCAACTCTTCTTCGACCTGTTCAGATGTGACAAACAGGTGACCATCGTCCTGAGTGAAACCGCGCACCCGGGTCATGCCCGAAAGTTCGCCGGTTTGCTCGTAACGATAAACCGTGCCAAACTCGGCAAGCCGCACCGGAAGGTCGCGGTAACTGCGTTGCACGGCCTTGTAAATCTGAATGTGGTGCGGGCAGTTCATAGGCTTGAGCAGGTAACCTTCCTGCTTTTCCAGCCATACCAGCAAGGACCGGGCCTGCTCCTCGGCACCCACGGCGCGGACAAAATCGGGCAATTGAATGCCGTGCAGATCCAAGACTTCGCCCGCGAATTTCGCGGTGGCTGCAAGGCGGTCCGCCGGGGTTGTTGCTTCGGCATAGCCGGGAATAACTATGGATGCCTGCGTTAGGAATAGGCTCATTTCCCGTTCGCGGGCTTCATCCAAAGCACCCGCTGCAAGCCTGTACTGAAGCAAGTCGATGGGCGGGGCGGCAGGGTGGTGGTACAAGGGCGGGAACTGGGCGTCGCGGTAATACGGGAAGTGACCGCTCATGCGGTACATTTCAAGTTTGCCAACGTGTGGCGTGTAAACAGGGTGGTAACCGCGGCGCATGAGTTCATCGCGCAGGAACTGCTCGAGAATGCCACGGATCATGGCGCCCTTGGGCATCCAAAGAATAAGCCCGGGGCCAGCAAGCGGACTGATAGTGAACAGGTGAAGCTGTTTACCCAAGATCCTGTGGTCGCGTTTTTTCGCTTCCTCGATTTGGCGCAGATAAGCGTCAAGATCCTTCTGTGAAAAGAACGCCGTGGCATACAGCCGTTGCAGCTGCTGACGTGAAGCGTCGCCTTTCCAATAAGCCCCAGCCAACGACATCAGCTTGAAAGCACCCACCTTGCCGGCGTGGGGGATGTGTGGGCCACGGCATAAATCGACGAATTCGCCCTGTCTGTAGAAACTCAGAGACGGGAATCGGCACAGGTCTTCATCGATATGCTCGACTTTGAGCTTCTGGCCCATGTCACGAACAAGATCGCGCCCCTGGTCCACTGGGCGTTCGAATCGCTCAAACGGCTCACCCAAAGCAATGAGTGCCCGCATTTCTTCCTCAATGCGCGGGAAATCTTCCTCGCGAATCGGGGTGGGCGACTCAATGTCGTAGTAAAACCCGTTTTCCAGAGCCGGGCCAAACGCAAGCTGACAACCGGGAAACAAACGAACCACTGCACGCGCCATGATGTGGGCGCACGAGTGGCGAAGGACTTCTAGTGCTTCTGGATCACGGTCTGTCAGCAGGCGGACCTTCGTACCTTCAGCATCTGGAAGGGTGGACGAAAGGTCACAAACAGTTCCGTCAACAATCACTGCAATGGCTGCTTGGGCCAGCTTTTTGCCAATGGATTCAGCCAAATCGCGGGCTGTGGAGCCCGGGGTTATGGCACGACTGGAACCGTCTGGCAAACAAACGGAGGACATGGGCGTGACCCCGGCTGTGGCATCGCTGGAATAGTGATCAGGCTAGCAATGGACGATTATTCGCCAACGTATGGCAGCAATGCAAGGAAGCGCGCGCGCTTGACCGCATCTTTAACGGCGCGCTGAAACGCTGCGCAGTTACCGCTACGCTTGCGGCTGAACATCTTTCCCTGGCCAGTGCACATCTTGCGCAGGGTGCCGACATCCTTATAGTCCACGAATGCGGGGCGGGGGCACCCTTCTTTCGTGCAGAAACGGCAACGATTTTTGCGGACCTTACCCTGCTTCTTCTGAACCATCGGTGCGCCATGCTCCCGTCGTAATGTTCTCTCGATCGACAAGCTTCTATGGTAAATCGATGTGCATGGGGTGTCAACCAACCCATTGGCACCATCGGCCACCGAGAGGGGATATTTCCATGCGCTTGAGCATCGTTTGTGTCCTTGCAATGGCATACGCCACAACCATCTGGGCCGGTCCACCCGTTGTGGTGCTGATTGTTGGCGACGACCTAGGTTACGCCGAACTCGGATGCTACGGGCAAGCCATCATCAAGACGCCCGGCATCGATCGTATGGCGCGCGAAGGGATGCGTTTCACCGCTTATCGAAGTGGTGCGCCTGTCTGCGCCCCCTCACGGTGCTGCCTTCTGACAGGCAATCACTCCGGTCATACTGCCATCCGCGATAATCGAGAGCAAAAACCGCACGGTCAGGAACCTTTGACAGCGGGAATCCCCACTCTCGGCAACTTATTTCAAAGCAAAGGGTTCGCAACGGCAGCAGCAGGCAAGTGGGGTTTGGGAACTCACGAAGACGGCGGCGATCCTCTCAAGCGTGGCTTCGATCACTTTGTCGGTTACTACTGCCAAAGGCATGCTCACAATCACTTTCCATCATTTCTTTACAACGACGGCGCCAAAGTACCCCAGGCCGGAAATACTGATAGCGATACGGGTGCAACATGGTCGCAGGATGTTTTTGAGAAACAGGCACTCGACTGGCTCGACTTAAACAAAGACAAACCACTCTTTTTGTTCTTGCCTGTGATTGTTCCCCATGTGGCACTACAGGCCCCGGAAGACGCCATCGCACCCTACCTGGGCCAGTTTAATGATCCTCCCTATGTGGGTGGAAAAGGCTACCGCAAGCATGCGCACCCCCGTGCCGCCTATGCCGCAATGGTCAGCCGCATGGATCGCATGGCCGAACGCATTATTGAACGGTTGCGGCAGCAAGGCCGGGAACGCGACGCCTGGGTAGCCGTGACGTCTGACAATGGGCCAACTCATGGCGGTGTCGGCGGTTCAGACAGCACCTTTTTTAAATCCACCGGAGGACTGCGCGGATTGAAAGGATCCGTTTACGAAGGCGGCATTCGTGTCCCGCTGGTGGTTTGGGCACCGGGCCGGGTAGCCCCCGGTTCAACGTCCGCTCTGGATTGCTACGCGCCCGATCTGTTCGCCACGCTTGCAGAAATAGCCCAATCTCCACCAAAGGCCTCCGATGGTATCAGCTTCTTGCCAACTTTGATTGGAAATGACGGTCAGAAAAAACATGAATACATGTACTGGGAATTTCCCGGATATGGTGGGCAACAAGCCGTTTTGGCCGGCAACCTGAAGTTAGTGCGGACACAATTAAACAGCAAGAAACCGAAAACCGAGCTATTCAACCTTGCCACAGATCGTCAGGAATTGACCGACCTCGCGGCAACCCAGCCTGCCGATGTGGAAAGGTTGCTGAAAATAAGCAGGGCGGCGCGCATACCATCAAAACTGTTTCCCTTTCCAGCGCTTGATGAGAAAAACTAATGAGACAGCCTGAACCGAACGTTGTTTAAGAAATTCCACCCACAACAATGGAATTCACAACATCCTCACGTACGCATCGCTTTCATTTCCACACAATAACCATGTGAAATCACCCCCCCGGAGATTTGCCATGCTATTCGCAATCCTTGCAGCGACTCAGCTGCTGGGCGGTCAGGCTTCGCCAGAATCATCAAAGCCGCGCTATGCCGGTCCTGTACCTGGTGGTTATTTGTTGCCTAATGGCTGGACCATTACGCCAACAGGCCGACAGGTCGAACTTTCCGACCTGCCTCTCAACATCATTGTTGAAGGCGAAAGAGCGTTTGTTGCTACCAGCGGCTTCAACCGCCACTCCTTGTCCATTATCGATTTGAACGCCGCCAAGGTACTTGACGAGGCAACAGTTCGTCAAAGCTGGTTTGGATTGGCACGCGACGCCGCCACGGACCGCATTTGGTGGGCGGGTGGCGGCCATGGCCAGATTCATGCCTTTGGCATGAAGGACGGAAAACTCAACCAGACTTCCGCCAAGGAAGGCGTTGGCATCACCGAAGGCGTTCGCCTTCCCACCATCGATCCCACCGCTGGGTTCCGCAGTGGTATCCTTCTGGAAAAGGGCGGCAAATCACTGGTGTCTCTCGATATCAATAAAGGCCTGATTTTACGTGTGGATGCTGAAACCGGCAAAACGGTTCGTACCAGCACCATTGGTGGCAGACCCTACGACGTTGTACTGGCACCCAACGGCAAACTTCTGGTGGTAAGCGACTGGGCAGGCAAGCGCGTTGTACTGCTCGACCCTGAAAACTTCGCAATGGCTGGTAGCATCGCTGTAGGCGACCACCCCAACCAAATGGTGGCTCACCCCAAAGACAATCGGGTTTTTGTTGCTTGCGCCAGTTCCAACAAGATTTCAGTAATCGATACCCTGCGCGGTATTGTTATTGAGGAAATCCACACCGCGCTGTTCCCGCGCGCCCCCGAAGGTTCCACTCCGTGCGCCTTGGCTCTCGATCCAGCCGGAAAAACTCTCTACGTGGCATGTGCCGATAACAATGCGGTTGCTGTTATTGATGTGGAAACCCGGGAAGACGGCAAACCCGCCAGCGCCGTGAAGGGATTCATTCCAACAGGTTGGTACCCAACTGCCGTTACGGTTGCCCCCAACGGAAAGCAACTTTTGGTGGGTGTGGGTAAAGGTAACCAGAGCAAACCAAACCCTGTGTTCACAGAACAACAGAAAAAAGCCGTCGAAAAAGACGAGGTTCGATCGGCAGCGCGCCGGTTGATGCCTTACCCATACATTGGAACAACCATGTCTGGTAGCCTTTCCATTGTGGAAATTCCGGACGAGGCCAAACTGAAGGAGCACACGGCTCAGGTTTACCGGAACTGCCCCTATTCCGACAGCCAGCTTACCACGGCTCCAAGTGCTCGCAAAACCGCCATCCCGACACGTGTTGGCGACAAATCACCTATTGAACACGTCATTTACATCATTAAGGAAAACCGCACCTATGACCAAGTATTTGGCGACATTCCCGGTGGAAATGCCGACAAGTCACTGGTCATGTTCGGTGAAAAGATCACCCCTAATCACCACAAGTTGGCGAAAGAATATGTGCTGCTCGACAACTTGTACTGCAACGGTCAGGTCAGCCGCGACGGCCACCCTTGGAGCACTGCCGCCTACCACACCGATTACATCGCCCGCGACTGGCATTTGACCTACTCGCGACGCAAAGGTGTTGAAGACGACGATGAAGGCCATCTTTCAAATCCTCCATCCGGCTACCTGTGGGACGCCTGCAAACGTGCCGGACTGAGCTATCGCAGCTATGGCGAGTACGGCAAACGCGTGAGCGAACCAGATGGTTCATCCCGCATGGAAGGTCGCGTTCCCGGCTTGGTCGGTCATTTCGCTCCGAAGTACGGCCTTGCTGCAAAACCTGGTACCAAGGTGCGCGACACTCACAAGGTCGACTCTTTCCTCGAAGAATTCCGCGACTACGAGAAGAACAACAACCTGCCCCGTTTCATGGTTGTGAGCCTTGGGGAAGATCATACCTCGGGTACCACCCCGGGCGCGTTTACACCAGAAGCATGTGTCGCCAGCAACGACTTGGCACTCGGCCGCCTTGTGGATGCCGTCAGCAAATCATCGTTGTGGGCCAAAACTGCCATCTTCGTCATTGAGGATGATGCCCAGAACGGACCAGACCACGTGGATGCCCACCGCACCATCGGACTAGTGATTTCGCCTTACGTGCGTCGCAAACATATCGACAGCACGCAGTACGCCACGGTCAGCATGATTCGCACCATGGAGCTCATTCTTGGTCTGCCCCCGTTGAGCCAGTACGATGCGGCTGCCCGCCCGATGTTCGAGTCGTTCACAGATAAGCCCGATCTGACGACATATGCGCATGTTCCGGCCAATATTGACCTCGATGCCGTGAACAAGGCTACTGCTTACGGTGCTGCCCGGTCCGCGAAAATGGACTTCACCGAATACGACCGGATCGACGATTTCGAGCTCAACGAAATCCTCTGGAGGCATGTGAAGGGCGCCAATGCCCCGCTGCCACCCGCGGTACGACGCGCCATTGCGTTCCGTTCTCAGCCGACTAAATAACCCCCGAAGAAAGCCCTCAAGGTTTTCTGATGGAGCAGCGGCCCAAAAAGGCCGCTGCTCTTCTTTTTTGTCCCATCCGAAAAAAACATACCTCGATTTGACCCGCTCAATTTTTCGACCTATGTTCTGCTGTCGTAAATTCACATCGCTTTTTAATCTGGGGTCTATTTGCCATGCAGTCTCGCCGCCGATTCATCTCTCAAGCCGCCGTAGGGGGAGCCATCGCCTTGGCTTCCAACAAACCAATCAAAGCAGCCGCGAACCCTTTGGATGTGGTGGTTGTGGGTGGCGGCTTGGCTGGGCTGTCGGCGGCCTCACAATTAACGGCACAAGGGCATCAGGTTGTAGTGCTCGAGGCACGAGCAAGGCTTGGGGGACGCATTCAAACTGACAGGTCTTTTGCCATGCCCATGGATCTGGGTGCTTCGTGGATCCACGGTCCTTCCGCTAGGAATCCATTGGTTGGCTTGGCAGCACGCGCTGGATTGACCACCGCTGTAACTCCCGATGATCTTGTTCAACTCTATGCCATCAATGGCACTGCTGTGCCCAATTCAATTTCAGATCCGTTGGAAACACGTTACGACCAACTATCCAACAAGGTCAGGGGTACCGCTTCAAAACTGGGCAAGGATATTTCCTTTCAGCAAGCCCTGACCTCACAGTCTTCCACGCTGTTGAACGATCCAATCATGCGGTATTTCGGCGCGGCGTGGACAGAATTCGATACAGGTGCGCCCCTCAACGAACTTTCAGCGCTACAAGGCATGGAAGATGAAGCATTTGGCGGTACTGACGTGATCGCTACCAATGGTTACGATCGGATACTCACACCTCTGATGAATGGTTTTGAAGTACGCACTGGAACGCCCGTGGAGGCAATCCAGCAATCGGCAACCGATGTTACCGTGCGGTATACCGGTGGAACCATCAAGGCGGATGCCGTTGTTGTGACAGCGACTCTGGGAGTGCTGAAGGCAGGCGCAATCTCCTTCACCCCCGCGCTGAGCGCGACCAAGCTTGCGGCCCTAGGCCGGATCGGTTTTGGAACAATCAACAAAGTAATTCTGGAGTTTGACAAGGCCACATGGCCATCAGGACTGCAGTACTTCGGTTTTTGCAGGGCAGCCGGCCAGTCAGGCAGGGCCTGCTATGCCATGAACGTGAAAAAACTGAACAATCAGTCTAATGTCCTTGTGTTGATTTACACGGGCGCGGAGGCGCTGCGTTTGGAAACATTAACACAGGCGCAAGCGGTGCAGGAAGCGCTTGCCGGAATTCGGCCTGTTCTTGGCGCCACTCCGCCTCAATTGAAGTCGTCTAGGATCACGCGCTGGAAAAACGAAATCTACACCCGTGGATCGTACAGCTTTGCCGCAGTTGGAACAAAAGCCAGCGATTTCGACACATTGGCCAGACCGCAGGGTAGGCTCTATTTTGCAGGCGAGCATACCAACGGCATGTACCGCGGCACGGCGCACGGCGCCTACTTGAGCGGCCAACGCGCCGCGACTGAATTGATGAGAGCCTTGGCCTGACAACTATGGTTCTTCAACAACAAAACAAAAGTGGCGGGGAGCTTGAATGAGCTCCCCGCCACTTTTTCATATCAGCCAAAACTGAAAGTAGCCAACAATATCAGAACACGATGCCTTCGGTAGATTCCTCTGCGTCACCTTCGGCAAAGTACGCGTCTATGACCTCGAATTGTCGACCATCGATCACATTAAGGGTGCCACGTGCGCCGTCTCCCGAGCCAACGACAAGATCCATGGCTGATGGATTCGTGGCAGAGGAAATCATCTCCAGATTTGCACCGCCCATGTAGCCACTGAAGACCTTCATGGAATGGCGTCGGGAACCGGTATTGCCATCAAAGACATGAACCTCGGCTTCAGTTCCAGCACCCGTTCCGGTTGCGATGTCATCGAAGCCGTCGCCATCGAGGTCGCCACCTATGACGTGGCAACCCGAGAGATCGCCTTCAGCGCCCGAGAAGAAGCTCAAGAAGACGTCCAGATTTTGGTCGAATGCTTTCACGTGACCGCGTGTGCCCTCTCCCGTGCTGGTAAGAATGGAATAAGCTCCATCACCATCGGGATCGTAACCACTCACATGAACGGTGCCCATGTAGCCGGCACCGTATGGATAAAACATTTTCATGGCGGAGAAGTCGCGGCCATTGAAGATTGCAACGGTGCCACTGGCGCCACCGGTTGATGAGGCAATAATATCGTCGAACCCGTCACTATTGATGTCTACGACAGCAATATCAATACTACCCAGATAGCCGGGGAAGCAGATGAAGCTCGCGATGGAAGAGCCATCGGCGCCGCTCAATACCCTGATGTGTCCAGGGGCGCCTACCACAGCGGGAACCACGACAACATCCATAATGCCATCGTCGTTGATGTCGCCTGTCGCGGTGTGAACGCTGCCAGCGTACCCGACAAACGGTGTGAATGAACCAGTTCTTCCATCCGCAGTCACCATTACAACCTTGCCACCAGTGGTGGAATAAGTCAGCGCAGGCGCGGGAGCACTCGTTTGGGCGGAAGCATAAAGCATAGGCTCTGAGCCAGTGTCATCACAGAAGGCAAAGAAGTTAAAACTAAGCGATTCTGATCCGCCATTCGATGAACCGGTACTATACGAGATTGTCGGATCGATAGTCGAATCGCCGTCATCGTTGGTGCGGTAGGCCCATTCGGGTTCAAATTCCCCATCATTTAATGCCACTGGTGGTCCGACTGAATAACAGACGGCCAGCACATAATCTGGTTGTGTACCTTCAGCCTCGGCATCACCGTCAATCGCCAAACCAGATGTTGGATCGATCCGGAATGATCGTTGCATACTTCCAAAGAACGCCCGAACGACCACGTTCCCGTCTACATCGACTTCTAGCGAATAATCGCCAGAATTAGCAGTCAATTCAACAGCATCGCCGCCAGCAAACGTCAATGCAACAGAACCAATGTCGCCAATAGCCGTTGCAGTGGATTCATCATTCACTGCGGAAACAAGATAGAGCGTGGCTGTATCCGCATCGTCATTCACGGCCAAGGCATATGTCACTTCACCGGCCGTGACAACAGAAACGAGTGTTTCCGAGGAATCGATACCGCCAATAGCGGGCAATTCAACTTCTGTAGTAGTTGTAGTTCTATAATTGTAGGCGACGTAGCGGGGTTCGTACCTGCGGACAAATTCGATAGAGTCAGGCTGAGTTCCCTCTACACCGGCATCGCCATCAATTGCCAAACCTGTGGACGGGTCAATCCGGAAGCTGGTCTGCAAATTGTTGTTGAATGCACGCACACCAATATTTCCGTCAGCATCAACTTCAACAACATAGTCACCGGGATAATCCGTGAAAGCTACGACACTTCCAACAGCATTGACTAATGCAATGGACCCGAATTCACCAATGGCCGTTGCTGTGGAAATGTCTTCCACCGTAGAGACCAAATAAAGGGTGGCAACATTGGCTGCGGCATCGACAGCCAGACCATATGTGACATCGCCTGCTGAAACTACTGATACCAAAACCTCCGAATCACGAATTCCGCCGACGGCGGGAAGCCATGGAACAGGAGGCATGACAATGCTGATGGGTATGTCACACCATTCGGGTGGAGGAGCAAAATCCTGCACGATGGTCAAAGAGGAATCTGGCTGAGTGCCATCAGCTTCTTCATCGCCATCGATGGCCAAACCGGTGCTTGGATCAACCCTAAACTGCGTCTGCACCAAGCCAGACAAGGCGCTCACAACAATGGCACCTGAGTCAGTATTCAATTCCAAGACATAGTCTGAGCTATTGGCTGTGAAATCTACAGGGCTACCATCGGACAAAACCAACGCAATCGAACCAACCCCAGCAATGGCCGTCGCCGTGGATACATCATCCACAGTGGATAGAAGATACAGAGTGGCGGTATCTGCATCGGCATTGACTGCCAATCCGTACGTCGTTTCACCGGCTGTTACCAAAGAAACCAGAGTTTCTGAACCATCAATGCCGGAAACTGTGGGTAGTTCCGTGACAATCACAGGATCTACAATAATCTCTGGCTGATCATCTGTCTCAGCCGGGGGCAATTCGCATGTAGCAGGGACAAACACAGCATCTGGCTGAGTGCCATCAGCTTCTTCATCGCCATCAATGGCCAAACCGGTGCTTGGATCAACCCTAAACTGCGTCTGCACTAAGCCAGACAAGGCGCTCACCACAATCACGCCAGATTCGGTATTGAACTCCAAGGAGTAGTCTGAAGCATTGGCTGTGAAATCTACAGGGCTACCATCGGACAAAACCAACGCAATCGAACCAACTCCAGATACAGCCGTTGCCGTAGATACATCATCCACAGAGGAAAGAAGATACAGAGTGGCAGTATCTGCTTCGGCATTGACAGCCAAACCGTACGTCGTTTCACCGGCTGTTACTAAAGAAACGAGATTTTCTGAGCCATCAATGCCGGAAACTGTTGGTAGTTCCGTGACAAACACGGGATCTACAATAATCTCTGGCTGATCAACCGGTTCAGATGGGGGCAACTCGCATGTGACAGGAACAATCACGTGATCTGGTTGGGTGCCATCGATCTCTGAATCGCCATCAATGGCTAAACCGGTTGTTGGATCGATACGGAACCGAGTGACAAAAGACTCGTTCACAACGTCGATCAGAAGTTGGCCAGATTCATCCAGCCCGGCACCGAAGTAATTTTGGTCCGCAGGGAACGCAACTGCAGAGCCATCTGCCAACACCAAGCTCACTGAAGCAGACGAACCAATGACAGCGGCATGGGCCGAAGATGGATCGATGGTGTAAAGAGTCGCCTCGAAACCGCTAACAGACGCAGCCAACAGGAATGAAGACGTGCCGTCAGCTGATTCCGTAAGCGCGACTGGAGTTTCGCCATCTGCCAGCCCAAGAATGGCAACAGTTGGTTGCGCGGCATCGGGCTGATCGGAGTCGTAGGAGCCGATCGAGTAGGCACCCGAAGGGACTTCAGGTGGCACCAAAAAGAAGGAAACCGTGGGGGTCAACCGGCCTTCTAGGCACTCAAGTTGAAACCTAGGCTTAGTCATGATGATACCCTTTCACATCCAATCGCAGTCTCATCTCATTGAGTATAACGTCTGTCGGCCCAAAAATGCTCGCTGAGTTTGCTCATAAAACAACACCAGAATTATTTAGATAGCTATGCATGTCTGGAGTGTGCCCTCTTGCCAATTCATCGTTAATCAACGATAATGAAAAAAGAGGTTCTTATGGAAGACCAAAACCAAACCTGCAAGCCGTGCGAACAAGACAGCACAATCCCGGTGTCGCAAATTTCCCCCAGCGATGAAGCGCTGGCAAAGTTGGCTTGGGCCATCGCTCACCCGGCACGCGTAAAACTGGTAAGGCTGCTCCTTGAAAGGTCCGCTTGTGTCTGTGGCGAACTCGTCGAGTTGATGCCTCTGGCTCAATCGACTGTCTCCCAACACCTGAAAATCCTCAAAGACGCAGGGATTGTTCAAGGTGAGATCGACGGGCCTAGGGTCTGTTATTGCGTGAACATTGCAGGCCTTGCTCGATTGAAAGCCCTTGTGGCCGAGTTGTAACGATTGTTCCCGGTTTTTTCCTTCCGTTAACGCTCTCAGGAGTTTGGCACCATGACGACCTTTCAGGTATTCGACAAGCCCATGTGTTGTTCCACAGGCATCTGTGGACCGCAGGTGGACCCAGTGCTGCCAAAATTCGCTTCCGATCTGGCTTGGCTCCACGAGCAGGGAATATCAGTTGAGCGGTTTAATCTGGCGCAACAGCCTCAAGCTTTTGTCGCTCTGCCCGATGTGATGGAAGCCTTGAAAGCCGGGCCAGAAATCGCTCTGCCTTTGATCCGGGTCAATGATCGGATTGTTGCCTCAGGGATTTATCCAACTCGCCAGCAAATGGCTTCCTGGTGCGGCGTTTCGTTGCTCACATCTTTGGGTGTGACCGAGCCGGCGGGTGGTAGTTGCGGGCCAACAGGTTGTTGCTAAAAATTCGTTTGGGAGATTTGCGCCATGGTGTTTACCGAAAATCCGACACGCATCCTGTTTTTTACCGGAAAAGGCGGTGTTGGAAAAACCTCGGTCGCCTGCGCAAGTGCCATAAAACTGGCTGATACAGGGAAACGGGTGCTCCTTATCAGCACAGACCCCGCTTCAAACCTCGACGAGGTTTTGGGTGTGAACCTCGGAGAGACACCAACCAATGTTCCCGGTGTTCCCAATCTGAAAGCGATGAACATAGACCCTGAGGCATCTGCCAAGGCATACCGGGAAAAAATGGTCGGCCCTTACCGAGGTGTCCTTCCAGATGCCGCTGTGGCCAGCATGGAAGAACAATTTTCCGGTTCCTGCACTTTAGAAATTGCCGCGTTCGATGAATTCGCCAGGCTGCTTGGAGATACAGGAACAACCCGGAATTTCGACCACGTCATTTTCGATACAGCCCCCACTGGGCACACGTTGCGGTTGCTCTCACTTCCCTCGGCATGGGATGAGTTTCTTAATGCCAATACCAGCGGCACTTCATGCCTGGGACCACTGGCAGGGCTGCAAGCCCAAAAAACACTTTATGCCGACACTGTAACGGCTCTTGGAGATCCCAAAATAACAACTCTGGTGCTGGTGGCACGTCCGGAAGCATCGGCACTCCGTGAAGCAGAAAGAACTCGCGGCGATTTGGCAACCCTTGGCGTGCAAAACCAGCATCTTGTCATCAACGGCATCTTTCAGTGTACCGACGCAACCGACCCTATTGCCCAAGCCATGGCCAAGCGGGCAGAAGACGCCCTGTCACGGATGCCTGTGGAATTGGCCACTCTCCCCCGTACACTCATCCCGCTTGCTCCCCATGGACTTGTAGGGATAGAAGCGATCCGCACAATGGGAAATGACCCAGATTACAAAACTTCAATCCCAGAACCCGGCACCATACCACCAACCTTACCGGCCCTTGGTGAGCTCATCAGTGAGCTTTCACGCCATAAGCACGGCGTGATCCTCGCTATGGGCAAAGGCGGTGTTGGAAAAACAACCGTTGCGGCAGCCGTCGCTGTTGCCTTGGCCGACCTTGGCTTTCCGGTTCACCTCAGCACCACAGACCCTGCTGCTCATATTGCCGGCACACTGAATGGAACGCACCCACATCTCACGCTTGGACGAATCGATCCCAAAGCCGAGACAGAGGCGTATGCCGCCGAAGTCATGGCCACGGCAGGAAAAGACCTCGATGCTCATGGCAGAGCCATGCTGGAGGAAGATCTACGCTCACCTTGCACCGAGGAAATTGCTGTCTTCCGGGCTTTTGCCGCTGCAGTGGCCAAGGGTGATCAGGGATTCGTGGTTCTCGACACGGCGCCTACAGGACACACAATTCTGCTACTTGATTCAGCACTTGCCTACCACAGGGAAGTGACACGGCAGGCGAGTGGTATGCCTGAGTCCGTACAAAATCTGCTTCCCCGTCTGCGTGATCCCGATTACACCCGCGTGCTGATCGTCACCCTTCCGGAAGCCACACCTGTTCATGAAGCTGCAAAGCTTCAAGACGATCTGAAACGCGCGGGAATTACGCCATTCGCCTGGGTGGTGAACCAGAGCCTTACTCCTTTGGCTGTAACCGATCCTGTGCTGGCAGCACGCCGAGCCCATGAAGCGCGTTACCTTCGCGAAGTAGTGGACAAGCACGCGAGCCGGGTGGCTATTATTCCGTGGCAGGCCCTTCCACCCGTTGGTGCCGCTCTTTTGCGGGCTTTGGCGGCTCCAATCAACAGATCTTGAATATCGTTTACGATGTGAAACGAGCGTCCCGAGTCAGCATGTCGCGCAGCAACCGTATGCCCTGCGCAGCACGCCGAGACAGGGTGCCCCTTGGGCATCCAGCCAAGCGCGCCGCTTCTTTCTGGGACCAACCACTGACGTACTTCAACCGAACCGCTTGCTGCAAAGGACCCGGCAGCAGGGAAAGTGCCTCTTCGAGCCTGCCTTCCAACTGATTTGAGGGTTCATCGCCCGGAACGCTGACCGGGCGCGCCACGACTCGCTCATGCTTCTTGCGTCTTTTGCGTGATCGCGCCAAGTCGAGAGCAGCATTGCTGGCAACCCTGTGCAACCACCGCGTCAGAATGACCGGGACAGAAATCTTGGCCTGAGACAAGGCAAAAAAGACCAGTTGGCTGGCATCCTCTGCATCAGTCCAGTTCCCAAGGACCTTCCGGCAGGTGTTGACGACATCGTTCCAGTGCCGATTGCGCAGGATCGTGAAAGCCTCCTCCGATCCACCCTCCCTGAAAGCAGTCAACAACACGGTGTCGCTGCAAGCCTCCACTTTGCCTGCTGTGGATCCGATTGATTTTATGTTACCAATTTCACAATTAGACGCCTTGCCAAGGGACACCATCACCAATTCGAATTCTTCGCCACCGGCACCAGACGGAATGGTGATTTGTGATTCTTTGGCACCCGCCGGCAGGGTTGTCTGAAACGAGGCAGAAACGGTCTGGCTTCCGTGGAAACCTGTAACAGAATAGCTGATGGCAAGCTCTGGCCCAGACTCTGCATGTCTGACCAAACGGAATACCATCGGGCCCGATACCGAAGCTGGAGTTGCTGCCGGTCCATTGGCAATTGGGCTTACCGACTGTTGTTCCTGTTGACCATCGGTAGATATCTGGCCATCCGGCACATTCGCTCTGGGAGCGGATACAACAGAAACCGTCATGGAAGGATCAGCTAGGCGCTGGGCAGCCATAGGCTGGCCGGAAGCGACTGACTCTGAAGGAACACTATCAAAAATGGTGTCGGCGGAAACATGCGCGTCCGACATACGCACGTTGATGGAAAAAGACGGCGGAGTTGCAAGCTGCGCCAATTCATTTTCACTGGAAACAACGCCAAAGCTGGCACTATCGGGTTCAGGTTGCTCTTGCCCGAACACTGCTACCGGGTCGACTAACTCTCCATGGATTTGGATTCCCGATTCCGGCACAGAAAGCTCGGCAACATTTCCTTCGGCACCTACCCCTGAAAAATGGATCTGGCCGGCGCGAAATTCATTTGTATCTGCAGGCGGTGGTGCAACTGGCTGGTCCACCACTGGCTGCTTTAACGATACAGTTTCCGGTTCGGAGTTGTTGGTGCTGCTGACAGAAACGGATCCATCGACAGCGCCAACCATGCTGTCGGCCACATAATCATCGGCGGCAGCAAAAGAACCAATACCGGATGGGAATGTAACTGGTAAGTCTTGAGGCTGCACCAAAGCAATGGGCGACGAACCATCCGGATTCAGCGTGATTGATCTGGCCAAGGAGGGTGCAGGCAGTGCAGATACCCCGGCTGCTAGCTCTGCCCGGGTAAAATTCTGGCGATCGGGAAAAGTGTTTGGCTGAAACCTAGGTTCAGCGTCCCAAAGGCCCGGAGAAACCTCTGTAGTGCAAGCCCCCTCGCTGTCGTTCAGGATTTGCCAAATCCGCCAGGGGCTAGAAGGCGGGTTGTAAGAAGCCGCAGGGGATCTAGACCATTCAATAGGTTCCACAGGACGAGGCGCCATGGCTGACAGGCACGATGTGGCGCTTAAATCAAGAACACAAAGGCTTGTGGCGCTATTGCGTTCTTCCAGTGCCATCAATCCCACGGAAACCAGTCGATTGGCAGGTTTATTCCGGCAAAATGCGTTGCTCAGCCACTTCATAGACCATATGTCCACCATAGTAGTGCGCATTTGCATTAAACCGTGGCTCAATCAGTCTGTTTCACCCGATTCATTCCGAGTGATCGCTTATCGCAGCAATTCTATGAAACTGGTTAGAAACTTGACGACAGCGGCTTCAGGTTTGCTCACCAAAATGGCAAAAGGGCCTCGAAAGGCAGACGGAGGCTCACAACAAGCGCGAGAACAACTTGGGTAAAATCCACGCGCCAGACTTAAGCCCGAAGTGAGCAATCGGTATGCTGCTGTTGGAAGGCAGGTCAGGCCAAACAGTCCAAGCACTTGTTCGATCAGGCGAACTGCAACGCCGCAGCTGGACGGTCAATCGGCAAGCCATCGGCCGCGCGCAGGAGATGCACCATGAAAACCAATCAGCACCTTATACTGTCTTATTTTATACTATTTGTCACAGGGTGCGGCACCAGAGCTCCCGAGCAAGCTCCAGCGGTACCCGTGGTACCGGCCGAAGTTGCCCCAACTTCACCTTTTCGATTCAACGATGTCACGGGGGCTTCAGGCATTGTCCACCAATACCGCAATGGCGAGGAAACCCAACCGCCCCATCTGTCTATTCTCGAATCGCTTGGAGGTGGTGCCGCCTTGTTCGATTTCGATGGTGACGGCCTGCTAGACATTTATTTCCCGGGCGGAGGCCATTACACAGGGCCGGACCAAAAAACCATTTCCGGCCATCCGGGTGCTCTTTACCGAAACAAGGGGAATTTTTGTTTTGACGATGTCACCGCAAGCTGCGGCTTAAACTCATTGGCTGAAGGCCAACCGTGGTTCTACTCGCATGCCGCTGCCGTGGCTGATGTGGACCGCGATGGTTGGCCCGATCTTCTGGTGACGGGTTGGGGGCGCATCGCCTTATTCCGAAATATCGAAAACGGAAAGGGAGGACGCGCCTTCATTGATATTTCCAAAATTGCAGGACTGGACAAAGACATCACCTGGGCTACGAGCGCGGCCTTCGCCGATCTGGACGCGGATGGTTGGCCTGACTTGTATGTCTGCCAATACGTCGACTGGTCGTTCAGCAAGAACCCTTCCTGCGATTACGATGGCAAGACGCCCGATGTCTGCCCACCCAAGAAGTTCCTTGGGCTACCGCACAAACTTTACCGCAACAACGGCAAAGGCGGATTTGAAGACATCAGCGATATTGCCAGCTTGAAACCAGCGGGCGATCAGGGTAAAGGTCTGGGTGTGATCGTCGCTGATATCGATATGGATGGCAAACCAGATATCTACGTCGCCAACGACACGGTTGATAATTACCTATATGCCAACAGGTCAGCAAAAGGCACCATCAAGGTTGAAGAAGTGGGCGTCATTGCCGGTGCGGCACGCGACGGCAACGGCGCTACCAACGGCAGCATGGGGCTCGACATTGCCGACCCTATGCGCAGAGGCCAGCCCGATATATGGGTGACCAACTACGAAAATGAATTGCATGCCTTGTACCGCAATCTCAGCAAGCCCGGCAAGCCGCTCTTCACTTTCTTTACTCCCGCATCGGGTATCGCGGCCATCGGACAGAAATTTGTTGGATGGGGAACCGCATTCCTCGACCTCGACCGCGATGGTTGGGAAGACCTCGTCATTACGAACGGGCATGCCATCCGCTACCCGACAACCACCACGCGCAGGCAACGCATGGTGGTGATGCGGAATCAGAAAGGGCGATTCAACGACGCCTCGGCTGGTTCTGGTGCATGCATCATGGAACCGTATTTGGGGCGAGGTATGGCTAGCGGTGATCTCGACAACGATGGCGCCGTGGATCTTGTCATTGCCGGTACCAACGAAGTTCCGCGCATCTTGCGCAACAGTTCACCTCAAACCAACCACTGGATCGGATTTCAGCTCAGCCGCAAAGACCATGCAGATGTTGTGGGCACCCGGGTTACAATTGATGGCGACGCAGGCAAACAGTACCGTTTTGCCAAGGGTGGTGGAAGCTATGCCTCCAATCCAGACCGCAGAATGCACTTCGGTTTAGGGGCCAGCAAAGATCCGGTCACGGTAACAGCAACCTGGCCCGATGGATCCACACAAACATGGACTGGACTGCAACCAAATCAATATCACGTGCTCAAACAAGCGCCGTGATCCATAAACGAAAAAGGCCGGGGAAATACCCCGGCCTTCGATAACACCTGAAGTAGATGCCGATTTACTTCTTCACTTCGTACTCGGCGTCGATAACATCGTCGTTACCAGACGACTTGGGGCCGGCGCCAGCGTCGGATTGCCCGGCTCCAGCACCCATCTGGCTGGCAGCGGCCAAGGCCTGTTGCAGGTCTTGCGTCGCCTGCTTCAGGGCCTGAAGGTCGTCGCCCTTGATGGCTTCCCGGGCCTTTTGTGCTGCCAATTCCAGCGGCTTGGTGTTCGCTTCGCCAAGCTTCTCGCCGTTCTCCCTCAAGAACTTCTCCACGCGGTGGGCAGCATTGTCTGCTTCATTCCGGGCGTCGATCAGTTCCAGCTTGCGCTTTTCGTCTGTGGCATGCACTTCGGCATCTTTCCGCATCCGTTCAACCTCGTCGGCGGAAAGACCGGATGAACCCTTGATTTCCACATGGGCCTGCTTGCCTGTGCCAACATCCTTGGCTGACACCTTCAGAATTCCGTTAGCATCGAGCGAGAACGTGACCTCAATCTGAGGTTCCCCACGCGGGGCCGCTGGAATACCTTCGAGGTTGAATTCGCCAAGTTTGCGGTTGGAGGAACTCGCCGCAATTTCGCTTTCACCTTGAAACACGGAAATGGTGACCGCAGTCTGACCGTCTGCTGCTGTTGAAAACGTCTGCTTCCGTTCCGTGGGAATGGAGGAGTTGCGTTCGATCAACCGGGTCAGGCGGCCTCCCAGCGTCTCGATTCCCATCGAGAGTGGAGTCACGTCCACCAACAGCACATCGGACTTGCTGCCCAGAAGAAGCTGAGCGCCCTGAATCGCGGCGCCAATGGCAACCACTTCGTCAGGGTTCACGCCACGGTGGCCTTCTTTGCCAAAGACTTCCTTGACCAACTGCTGGATACGTGGCATGCGTGTCATACCACCCACCATGACAATCTGGTCGATTTCATGGGGCTTGATCTTGGCATCGGCCAACGCCTTGAGCACGGGAATTTTGCAGCGTTCGAACAACGGTTCGCACAATTGCTCGAGCTTGGACCGTGTCAGCGACATCTGCAGGTGCTTGGGGCCCGACTGGTCTGCCGTGATGAACGGAAGATTGATATCGGTTGTTGGCTGCTGGCTGAGATCTTTCTTCGCGCGTTCAGCAGCTTCCTTAAGCCTTTGCAGAGCCATTTGGTCCTTGCGCAGGTCGATACCGTTGGATTTGCGGAAATCTTCAGCAATGAAGTCGATAATGACCTGATCGAAGTCGTCGCCACCCAAGTGGGTGTCGCCATTGGTTGATTCCACCTTGAAAACGCCATCGCCGACGTCGAGGATCGAAATATCGAACGTGCCACCACCAAGGTCAAAGACAGCGATCTTCTCGTTGGCCTTGCGCTCCATGCCATAAGCAAGGCTGGCAGCAGTAGGCTCATTGATGATGCGCATGCGTTGCTTGGTCTTTTTGCCCGTCTTGGGATCTTCGATTTCCCACTCGGTATCAAAACCAGCCACTTGAGCTGCTTCGATGGTGGCCTGACGCTGGGCATCGTTGAAATAAGCAGGAACCGTGATCACGGCTTTGCGTACCGTGTGGCCCAAATAGGCTTCGGCAGATTCCTTCAGCTTGCGCAGGATCATGGCCGAGATTTCGGGAGGCGTGAAGCTCTTCCCGTCGATGTCGACCTTCGACGGATCTTCCGCGTTGCCAACAATCTTGTAGGGGACCAACTTTTCCTCGTCCACCACTTCCTTACGACGGCGTCCCATGAAACGCTTGATGCTGTACACAGTACGGCGGGGATTGGTAACGGCCTGACGCTTGGCCTGATCGCCTACCAGACGCTCGCCCTTGTCGGTGAACGCTACCACGCTTGGGGTGATGCGATTGCCTTCCTGATTGGCAATCACCTTCACCTCGCCACCTTCCATGACCGCTACCACCGAGTTGGTGGTGCCAAGGTCGATACCGATGATCTTCTCTTCTGCCATGGTCCTCTTCCTTTCGTTCCGCATTCAGCGGAGCAGTGGTTTCGATCGGTGTGTCCAGATCGTGAAATTGAATCTCGTATCCACTGTTTGCAATCAGCGTGCCAATATCGCTCAGTTGCAGGCGGTATGTCGCAAATGCTTTATATGAAACATGTTAAGCACCTAGAAATTCTAACTCTTAATTTCAAGCCAAGCAGCCGATGCCATTTTGGCAGCGTCTATACCCGACCGCCCTTGATCGCTATTGCCATTTTGGCAGATCAGATAAAAGTCGCTTCCTGACCTGCTCCGCGGGCTTTCCATTCCACCAGGTGTTTGGCAAATGCCTCTTGCAACCGACGTGTAACAGGACCGGGCACGCCTTCCGAGACGATGGCATCATCAACCCGCACAATGGGAAGAATTTCAGCGGAGGTACTAGTCAGGAACATTTCCGCGCACCCAGACAACTCCGCCAACTTCAAAGCCCGTTGATGCACAGGAATTTTGGCCGAAGCCGCGAGGTCCAGAATCAGATCCCGCGTGATGCCAGGCAAAATACGCGGACCGTTGGGATGCGTAACCAAGGTGCCGTTTTGCACGGCATAAAAGCTGGAATGCCCGCATTCGGTAACGGTGCCATCGTCTCGGTGCAGAAGTGCCTCATGAGCGTCTGCTTCCTTTGCCGCCTGAACAGCCAAGCAGTTACCCAAAAGATTAAGCGATTTGATATCGCACCGACCCCAACGGATGTCCGGTTGAAGGCTGACTTTCACGCCTGCCAACCGTTTGCTGGCATAGGGATCATGAAATGGCTGAACATAGATGAGTTCGCACGGATGGGGTTCGGCTGGAAATGCATGGGCCCTTGGCGCAGAGCCACGGGTGACTTGCAAATAGACAGTGGCCTCGGCCAAACCAGATCGCGCGACGAGGTCTTCAACCCGCCTGCGGAGACTGCCAAGGCCAGCATGTACGATTTTCAGCGCCGCAAGGCTGCGGTCGAGGCGCCTGAAATGCCCCTCGGCACAATGGATTCGGCCTTCATAAATGCGCAAAAATTCGTAAATGCCATCGCCAAACATATATCCGCGGTCGGTTACAGGAACCCGGACTTCTTCCAGTGGCATAATCTCACCATTAAGGCTGGCAAGAATAGCACTCATGGCAATGGAACCTCATGAATAACGGGTTCAACCTCGGCGGGGCCGGCTTGCGGAATGACGGGTGGACGGATTGGCAGACGTAAGGTGAAGCAGGTGCCACGGCCGATCTGGCTTTGCACCTGAAGAGACCCGCCATGGGCTTCGAGCACCTTACGCGCGGTAGGCAATCCAAGGCCACTTCCACCCGGCTTGGTTGAGAAAAATGGTTTGAACAGGTTCTCAATCATCTCTGGGGATATGCCCGGGCCCGTATCGATGACATGAAGGACCAGAAAACCAGCTTCCACACCAGCAATGAGCGACAGTTCGCCGCCTTTGAGCATGGCCTGCTGCGCATTGAGAAGCAGGTTCAATAGGGCCTGCTTCATTAGATCTGGATCAAGGTGAACAGGAGGCATGTCTGCAGGCAGGAACACATTCACATGCACATTGGCAGCGCGCGCCGTGGGTTCAAAGAAATCCACCATTTCTTCGAGCACTTTACGCAAATCGTAAGGCCGAAGCGCCAAATCTTTGACATGGGTAAAGCGCAGGAAGTCGTTCGAGACCTCAACCAGACTGGAGCATTCGTTCTGCAGACGAACAATGCGATCCAGAGCCCGCCGTTCTCGGGGCGACTGGGGGTTCTCAAAATCCTCTGCCAGCAGCTGGAGGTTCAATCCCAGCGTGGAAAGGTGGTTCTTGATCTCATGAATGAACACGCCAGCCGTTTCGGCGAGTTCCGTGTAATGGCTTGAAATCATGTCGTGCCGTCCCCCGGCAACGCAAAAACCGGACCGCGACAGTCGCGGTCCGGCGTGATCCTACACATGGCGGGAGCGACTTTAGCGGCCGCGGCCACCACCACCGCCACGACGACCGCCACCACCACCACGGCGTGGTTCGCGGTCGCCATCGCCACGTGGTTCACGGTCGCCTTCATTACGTTCCCGGCGCGGTTCGCGTTCGCCGCCACCATTAGCACCTTCGGGGCCAGCACCTGGCGCACCTTCAACAGGCTTCAGCAGCACCTTGCGCGAAAGCTTCACGCGGTCGTGCTCGTCGATCGCAATAACCTTCACCTGAATGCTATCGCCCACTTTGCAAATCTCGTCAACACGGGAGATGAAACCCGAGTCGAGTTCGCTGATATGGCAAAGGCCATCGCGGCCGGGCAGGATTTCGACAAACGCGCCGAATTCCTTGATGCTGGTTACCTTGCCTTCGTACACACGGCCAACCTGAACTTCTTCAGAGATGGCTGCGACACGCTTGCGGGCCGCTTCGGCACCTTCAGCGTTGGAGTGGCTGATGTAGACGGTGCCGTTGTCTTCGATGTCGATCTTGGCGCCCGTGCTCTCCTGAATGCCCTTGATGTTCTTGCCACCAGGCCCGATGAGCATACCGATCTTTTCGGGGTTGATATGCACAGTAAGCAGGCGGGGAGCATACTTTGAAATCTCGTCCTTGGGCTTTGGCAGGACGGAAAGCATGGTGCGCAAAATGCGACGACGAGCCACACGCGCGCGTTCGAGCGTTTCGCGGACAATTTGCTCGCTGATACCGTGGTTCTTCAGGTCGAGCTGGATACCGGTGATGCCAAGGCCGGTACCGGCCACTTTGAAGTCCATATCGCCGTAATGATCTTCATCGCCTTGGATGTCGGTCAGAAGGATGTGGCGGTCGCCTTCCTGAACCAAGCCAATACTGATACCCGCGACAGGGTTCAGGATCGGAACACCGGCGTCCATCAGAGCAAGGGTGCCACCGCAAACGCTGGCCATGCTCGAGCTACCATTCGACTCGAGGATGTCAGATACCAGACGAATGGTGTAGGGAAACTCTTCAACAGGAGGAACAATCGCTTTCAGCGAACGTTCTGCCAACGCACCGTGGCCGATTTCGCGACGGCCTGGGCCACGGATCGGTTTGCACTCACCCACGCTGAACGGAGGGAAATTGTAGTCGAGCATGAATTTCTTGGAAAATTCCTCGACCAAGCCTTCCATCCGCTGCTCGTCTGACGACGTACCGAGCGTGACGGACACAAGGGCCTGAGTTTCGCCGCGTTGGAACAGGGCAGAGCCGTGAACACGTGGCAGCAGGTCGGTTTCGCAATGCAGGGCGCGGATTTCATCTTCCTGGCGGCCATCAAGGCGCTTGCCGGAAAGAATCGCTTCGCGGACAACCTTTTCCTCAATCTGGGAAAGGATGCCAGACAATACAGAGGATTCAACGGGCGGCTGACGGTCTGCAGCCAGATAGATAGCCTTGATTTTGTCCTTGACTGCGGAAATGGCGGCTGCGCGGGCAGCCTTGCCAGGCGTGTACTTGGCTTGCACGAAGTCTTGGCCGAACTTTTCCAACACTTCGGCGTGAAGAGCTGGCGTGACTGGTGCCGCGGGCAGCACCTTCACAGGAAGACCTGCCTGCGTGCGGAACTGCTCGATGGCTTCAACAATGCGGCGAATGTGTTCGTGAGCGAACAGGATCGCCTTCAACATCTCTTCTTCCGGCATTTCCCGGGCAAAGCCTTCGATCATGGTGATCGCTGACTTCGTTCCGGATACCACAAGGTCGAGATCGCTTTCTTCGAGCTGGGCGTATGTTGGCATCACTACCAGCTGCCCGCCCACGCGACCAACACGAACGCCACCAGTGGGTTCCACAAACGGAATGTGGGAAATATGCAGTGCCGCACTGGCACCAATCAGAGCCAAAACATCCGGATCGTAGTCGCGGTCCGCGGAGAGCGTGCTGCACATGACCTGAACTTCGTTCAGATAGTTGAGAGGGAACAACGGACGAATTGGCCTGTCGATCAGGCGCGACGTGAGCGTTTCCTTAGTGGTTGGGCGGGTTTCGCGCTTGATGTAACCGCCAGGAAATTTCCCTGCCGCGTAGGTCTTTTCGCGGTAATCAACGGTGAGGGGGAAGAAGTCGCGTTTTGGATCCACGCCACCTTCAACGGCGGTGACAAGAACCAGCGTTTCGCCAAGGCTCACCACGACAGCACCGTGGGCCTGCTTGGCAAGCTTACCTGTTTCAAGAATGAGAGAGACAGAACCGAGAGGCAACTCCAGACGCGTAATCTGCATGATGTGAAATCCTTGGTGTGGTGTTCATGGGCCTGAAAAGGCCAATAATTGGATTGGACGGTGGTGCAGGATGGATTGCCAGAGAGGCCTTTAGTAAGGGCAAAGCCCCTCAACAAGACGGGTCAAGGCGGCACACACCGCCATTTCAGGCAAACCTGAGGTGGAAACATCCACCCCCTGACCGCACGCCATGAAACGAAAAACCCCGGGATCAACCCGGGGCAAAACCTTTTACTTGCGCAGCCCAAGTCGGGCGATCACCGCAGCGTAACGTGGGTGATCTTTGTGGCGCAGGTAAGTCAACAAGCAGGCACGCGTGCTGACCATCTTCAAAAGGCCGCGCCGGCTGGCGTGGTCCTTCGAGTGGGCTTTCATGTGGCCGTGCAGATCGTTGATACGTTCGGTCAACAGGGCGATCTGAACTTCGGGTGAACCGGTATCCTGCTCCTCTTTGCGGAACGATTGGATAATTTCGGTCTTCCGCTCCTTCGTTACTGCCATCGTTTCCTCGCCTTTACCGCCTCGATCGTGCGGGATTAGTCCTTCGTTTTTACTTTTCCAGCAACTCATCCTACCACCATGTCATGGCATTGCAAGGGGGTGACTTCGCTTGCAGCACCAATGATGGATCAACCGGCCCCCTCACCCTCATCTTGGACCACCGGTTCCACCAACCTGCCCGCCGCTCGCAACGCCATCCGCAACGCAACTTCCACCTGCGCGTTCACAGACCTCAGCTCATCACGAGCCCACAGTTCCATGGCCCTGTGCACACCAGGATCAAGCCGGACCACGAATGCCTTGCGCTCGGCCATTCCAATCAACCCCTTAACTCGCCACTCGGGCTTTAACTGTGCAATGTTCCAGCATTAATCACAGGAACCGCTTCCTTCTCTCCGCACAAAACCACCAGCAGATTACTGACCATGGCGGCGCGACGCTCATCATCCAACACAATTCGCTTATCCTTATCCAATCTTTCCAGCGCCATCTCCACCATTCCCACTGCTCCATCCACAATGATCCTGCGAGCCGCAAGAATGGCCGACGCCTGCTGCCTGCGCAGCATCACCGCTGCAATTTCAGGAGCATATGCCAGCATGCTGATCCGCGCCTCAACAACTTCCACACCTGCCGTAAGAAGCTGTTGCTTCAATTCAGACTTCAACTCCTCACCCACAATTTCTGGGGAGCCTCGAAGGCTGATACGGCCATCGTCGTGGGAATCGTACGGGTGCCTGGAAGCAAGACTCCTCAGCGCCGATTCCGACTGAATGTGCACGTAATCTTGGTAATCGTCCACATCGAATAACGCTTTGGAAGCATCAATTACACGCCAAACGACCACAGCAGCAATTTCAATGGGGTTGCCATCCAGATCGTTGACCTTGGCAGCATGGCGGGCCTTACGCCCCGTATCCGTGGTCACAAGATTACCGGCAGCATCTTTGGATGTGGTTGTTTCCGATTGGGTCCCGGTTTCGAAGGACCGGATTCTGAGGGAGACCAATCGCTTTAAATAGAATGGATTCACCCAGAAAAACCCCGACTGCTTCAGGGTTCCTTTGTATTCGCCAAAGAGTGTCAACACCCGCGACTCGTTGGGATTGATCGAAACCAGTCCAACCAAGCCGATAATTCCCGAAAGGAACCCTATTACCGCCACAGAAATCACCACAGCGATTCCCGGGCCTTTGCCCAATACCGCTCTGAGGATATTGCCCGTCTCGCTGGTAGTATCAAGCAGCATCAACAACCAAGGGGAACTGAGCAGTACCAGCAAAAACAAGAAAAGGGGACCAAAGCCAGATCGGGCTTTCCCTGAAATCTCTTGAACCATGTGGAACCCTCCAAAACGACATCTTCCAGTTTGACATCTCCATGATATCACGGTGATGTCAAACGTCAAGCTTGCAACAAGTCCATGCCCCGGCTGGCGCGCTTCAGTCGATCGCGAACTGCCCACCATTCCGGCTGGTCAGGTGGCAGCACCACGACAATCAAGTCGGGCCGCCCGGCATCGGCACGATGAAGCGCGGCGTACAGTGCTGATTCTGCCATGGAGGGAATGGCGGAAAGCACGATATCGGCTTGCCGATCTTCAAACACAATCAGCAACACCGAATGGCCTTTCGCCCTTGAATCGGCCACATGCTGAACAGCCTCGCGGTAGTCATCGAAACTCATCATGGGTGTTAGCGGGGCGTAATGACGCGTCTCCAGACCCGGTGAGCGGGCAATGGTTTCATTGCCCGGTCCGGTCGCCAAACCACCCAAAACTGCTTCAAGCAACGCCGGAGCAATAGGCCCAGGCCTGAGCACACGAGGTGGATTTACAGTCAGGTCGATTACGGTGCTTTCCACCCCGGCGCGGCATGGGCCTCCATCCAAAATAAGATCGACTGAATGGCCTAAATCCTGCTCCACATGCGCCGCCAGTGTCGGCGAAAGCCTGCCGCTGGTATTGGCACTAGGGGCCACAACCGGCTTGCCGCACGCTTGCAATAATGCAATCGCGACGGGATGATCAGGAACGCGAACGGCCATGGTGGGTCCGCCAGCCGTAACGGCATCTGCCAACCCAAATCCACGCGGCAAAACCAAGGTTAATGGCCCGGGCCAGAAGCGCTGGGCTAAAGCCTCAGCCCAAGGGTTCCAGCCTTCGCCCGCTAACTTGCGGGCCGCGTCGATGCTGGCCACATGCACAATCAGCGGATTGGTAGCGGGGCGCCCCTTCACCCGATACAAGCGAGCTACGGCCGAGGCATCTCCAGCCAAGGCCCCAAGCCCATAAACCGTTTCTGTGGGAAATACCACAAGCCCGCCTGAAAGAAGGACTTGTGCTGCTTCGTGAATGAGGCCGAAATCGATGGCAACCATGACTAGATCTGGTAGTTCATGGCAAATTCGTCGCCATCGGCACGGGGCGCGCCGCGCATGCGCAGCGACGGTTTTTCCAGCGTCACAACCGTGTGTGGAACCACCGATTGCGTCAGCCACACGCTGGAACCGATAACAGAATGATGGCCTACAACTGTATCCCCGCCCAGAATGGTCGCATTGGCATAGACCACAACGTCGTTTTCCAGCGTGGGATGCCTTTTCCGGCCACGAATGATGTTGCCTTCGGCATCACGCGGAAACGACAGCGCCCCCAGCGTTACGCCTTGGTAGAGTTTCACTTGGTTCCCAATGACACAAGTTTCACCAACCACCACTCCGGTGCCGTGATCGATAAAGAACCCCGGGCCAATGGATGCGCCCGGGTGCAGGTCGATTCCGGTTCGGCCGTGGGCAAATTCGGTCATCATGCGTGGAATGATCGAGACGCCCAAGTTCAGCAGTTCGTGCGCCAGCCGAAAAATGGCAACGGCGTGCAAACCGGGGTAGCAGAAAATCACTTCTTGGCAGCTGTGAGCAGCAGGGTCACCTTCAAAGGCGGCCGTGACGTCAGCTTCCAGCACCTCGCGCAATGCGGGCAGGCGCTCTAAAAGCCCTTGGGCTTGTTCAACAGAGCGTATGCGGTGCGATTCCACGTCGCCCGCTGGGGGCTGAACACGGCCGATCTGTTCCGCTAGCCGGTTGCGCAGATCATCAAGAAGGTCGCCCACGTGGTAGCGGATGTTGTTACTGGTTAAATTTTGACGCCGGCAGAAACCAGGAAATACCACTTCGAGCAGGTCTTCAACAATAGCCGCAACCGCGTCGCGTGAAGGAAGCGGCGCGTGGCCGAGGTTACAAGTCCGGCTGTGAACCCGGTAGGAGGCGACAAGCGCCTCTGTGAGTTCATCGGGAAACAAGTCTCGCTGCGGTTGCACCCGTCGTTCCTCCTCATTCTTGCATTCATGGTATCGAAAGGGTCGGAAGGCCCAAGGGTTGCTGGAAGGTTGACCTGATGGAGAGGCTTCTGCCTCATTCCAAGGCACAGCAAGCGGGCATCTGCCTGCACCATGGGCAGGTAGAGTCTTCAATGGGGATGCTCACGCACGAAACAGGGAGCATTGCGAAAAATTTAAATACTTGCGAAGTAACATCTTACAACAAATTTCGACGCCTTTTAAATACAGTTTGGCACCATTGGCACGCGCTCTGCATTAGGTGGATTGTCTGACTCGGGCACAGAGAAAGACACTCACTCGGGTGGGCAGGTTCAAGGGAGAGGTGGGCCTGTCCACTCGAGTCTGCAAATCACGCGCCAGTGGCGCTCTCGTCAAGCCTTCCGGTGTTCATTGGACCAAGGGGAGAGGTGGTCCAGTGAACCCGGAGGGCTTATTTTATGTTCTTCCACAACACCATTCAAGAACACTCGCTTGTCGCCACGGGCATCCCGTGGCATAATCGCATTGTGCGGGATTGGTATACCGGCTGTGCCCAGCCTTCCCAAGGCTGTGAAACGAGTTCGACTCTCGTATCCCGCTTCGAAACAATTTCAAATCAGCAAACTGCTTTTGATTCAGCAAAAGATTTTGATGTTTCTCATAAACCTCAATCTTCACCAAACCAAATTGTTTTCGTTCCAGCCATTGTTTGTTGAATGGTGCCATCTGACCGGAACAGTCTGTGGAGCGCTTACTGTTCTACCGCAACCACGGCCAAAAAATTGATCGCTTTCGTCACATGAATACGACACACGCTGCTCGGCAATGATATGCCCTAAACCTTTAGTAACAATGTGCTAAAATTGGCGGCTTACCAACGTCTTGTAATACCGTACTTGTCTAACACTGTATCGTTACTAATGATTATTAGTCCTTCAATTTTTGCTTGCTCCACAAGCAAACGGTCAAATGGGTCTTTGTGGTGAAAAGGAAGAGCGGCTAAGGCCGCTGTGTGTTTAGGCAATATATGAAGATAATCAAAGCCATTACTGTCGATGGCTTCGCTCATAAACACCTCGTATGGTTGCGCCAAAGAATATTTCCCCATACTGATTTTGATGGCAATTTCCCAATATGTCGCTGGGCTTACAAATTTCTCGTTCGTAGGGTCCATGATTAGTGACACGGCTGTACTGCTAAGCTGCTGATCGCTTAATGCAAACCATAAAAGTGCGTGCGTATCTAAAAGAATTTTCAAGGCATATACTCCTTGAAATGCTCCAAATGCTCGTCATCTTCGATTTGTAGAGTTATCATTCCCTTACAGCGCCCCGGTTGCGGCCTCGCCTTTTCCACAGGCGAGGCCATTAGCTTTGCCACCGGCTGTTCATTCTCGGTAATCACAACTTCCTCGCCCGGATTTAGCCGATGAATCAGATCAGCAAGTGCAGCCTGTGCCTCTTGAAGTGTCACGGTCGCCATGATCCCCCAACCCCTCCTATATGGTCCTGTCTTTTCACTAAAACTCTGCATGAAATGCGAAAAAAACCTTTGGTATCAAACGACCACTTAATTTAGATCAAGTTTTTGCAAGCTACAAACCCTCGTTTCGATTTTTATTTTTGACATAAGCCCATCACGCATTCCCCTCCGGCAACCCAAACAGGGCGCGCACTTCGGGGTCGGGTTTGCCTTTGAACGCTATCAGGTTGATTTCAAGATTGCCCGTCATACAGAACATCGAGGAAAAACCTGCCCGGGCTACGGCGTTCGACAATGACTTCTGCGTGAACCCGGTCTTGTGCGCGAAAAACTCCTCGCCACTCCGCTCGATTGTAGGACTATGACCATACAGAACATCCAGAACCATTACTGGTCCAGCCGGTGATGTGTAAAGCACATCATCCACATCCAGCCCTTGCGAAACCGTCACTCGCATCAATTCGGTCAGATCTGGTACCCGTATCTGCACAAAACCACCGTCCTTCATCACATGCAAGATGCCAGCCAAAACCCGGGGCACATCGTGCCGGTAGTAATGCTCCAAATTGTGCGCGC
>Ga0255132_1000110_pt1 | contig 31432 bp, 20 predicted proteins | sample Law_Law_RepA_8d_FD_188551 | JGI IMG/M metagenome (GOLD analysis project Ga0255132, IMG submission 188551) | Freshwater microbial communities from St. Lawrence River, New York, United States - Law_Law_RepA_8d | ecosystem: Environmental > Aquatic > Freshwater > River | place: USA: New York...
GTCAAAAATGGCTTCCACATGGATGGTCGAGCCCTTTTCCATGGTGACGGGCTCCTTGAGGAAGTAGCGGGACTGCCAATTGAAATCCCAGTTTTTGAGCTCAAGGATCAGCTTCCGTTCAGTTGAATCCTTGGGCTGGTGCCAAACCCGAAATTCCTTGCCCAGCATGTGCATGTGCACGCCGACCAGCCAGAGTTGGCAATCCGACGGGATCACCTTGGACCCCGCGGAACGAAATTTCTCCGCTCCCTTGGGGATCATGCGGAAGGTGGTATCGGCCAAATAAGGGATGACATATTTTTTTGGTTTTTCCCTGTCAAACCAAAGAGCCAGACGGGAACCCTCGTCTACCTCGGGCTTGCCCGTGCGATGGTAGTGGATCTGCATCAGGATGGACGCGTCGGGCGGGATAAGATTCCTCGCCCCCGCCGGGTTCTCCAGGGTTCCGGCCCCCGGAACCCATGCGTTCAAAATGAATTGGGGGTCTTCCGGACCTACTTTTCCTCCTGGTTTCCCAGCGGAACAACCACCGTGCGGTAGCGATCCTCACCCCTGGCGGCCAAATGAAAGGCCTCTGGCAATTTCAAAACCAGGTCGGGCGGGTTGGCGTCATCCCATTCCTGCCCAGACCTGAAGGCGAGTGGTTTGGGAGCATCCTTAGTGGCTCCACATGCTTGTGGAAAGTGACGACCCCAGTGTCCAAAACCGGCTTGCTGGCGCGCGCGATGGGGCAACCGATAGCCCGGGTGTTGGCCGGGTCCAAGGGGCGACCGGACAGCACCTTGTCAAGACTGCCCTTCAAATACTTCATGGTCGGAGCACCAAGGCGGGTTGTCCGGTCGGTGTACTGGTCATTGATCGCGCCGATGTAGCGGATTACCTTCTGTTTGTCGATCACGAAGGCTTGCGGGGTAATTGTGGCGCGAAAATGGTTGGCAATGACTAGATTCGGGTCACGAAAGAGCTCGAATTGAATCCGATATTCCTTTTTTTGCTGACAAGTTCATCCAGGGTCACACCACCGCACACCACCCCAGCGATCGCAACATCCAGGCCGGTGTACCGGGCGGTCAAATCGTTCAAAACCGGTATCATGCGGTTGGAGATAGGACAGCGGAAATCCAGAAAAACCACCACCAGGCCCTTGTGATCAGCCGGGTTCACCATGTATCGCTTGGTGCCCTCGATATTAGCCACCTCGATCGTCTTGATCTCCTTGTTCAATTTCAACAACAGGGCGACTTCATCCTCGGTGGATTCCGGTTGCGGCGGCGGCGGCCAAGCCACGGTTCGGCTCAGTGTCGGTAACGAAAATAGGATCAACAACAATAAGCCCATTCAGGCACGGATCATTTTCACCCTCTTTGGGCTGCACGCGTACACCGTCGTTCCTGAAGGATTGCCGGGCGCTAGATAATCAGCAACACTTTAACGGATTTTTGCACTATTGCTGATTATTGCTTGGCCAAACCGTTGACAGCGGCTGACTGAATTTGAGATCATTATCGATTGAGTTTCCACTCCTCATTGATGAACTTAGATTCATTGATAATTTCAATGCTCTGGCTCCGCCGTTTTCCCAACCAATTTGGCATTATGCAAAAAAAACACTGCCCATTGCTGTTTTTGGCCACCATTTTTTTAGCCAACTGCAACCCGGCACTGGGAGAACCCGTTGGCCCTAGCCCGGATTCTCCTTGGGAACTTTCCGTTTACCAGCCAGATGGCAAGCCGGTTCGTTTGGGAAACTTTGCGACCGGTAAACGGCTAACCGTCTTGCTCATCCTGGGGGCCGACTGCCCGTTGTCTCAAAAAGCGGTAAACGAGGTGGCAAACGATTTGGCAAAGTCGGGAGCGTCGGAAAGGGTGGGCCTGTTGGGTTTGCTAGTGGGGAGGGACGATGCCCAAGACATTGAAAGGCTCCGGCAAGAGTTCAAGGTGAGCTTTCCGCTATTTTTGGACCGCCGCAATACCGTGGCGAGCAAACTAGGTGTGAAGGTGGTGCCCACGGCGGTGCTCCTGGACGAGCAGGGGGCTGTTTTGTACCTAGGTCGCATCAACGACAGGGTGGAGCAGTTGGGGAAACGGTCCAAGGTCCGCAGGCATGATTTGCGCGAGGCTGTCACGGACGCGCTGGAAGGGAAGCCGGTACAGGTTGCCAGAACTGAGGCTGTTGGCTGCCCTGTTGAGACACGCCAGGCAACCCCCGGGGCCAAGGGTACGGTGGAATACTACCGCGACATTCAGCCAATCTTGTATAAGAACTGCGTGGTGTGCCACCAAGTCAAGGGTGTCGCGCCGTTCGCCTTGGTCGATTACGAAGACGCGACCCTATGGGCGGAAACAGCCATCGACCTGATGGAGCGGAAGGTCATGCCGCCCGGGCAGGCCGAATCGGACTTTCCCGTGGAGGATTCGCCATCCGTGGCGACACCCGCGGAAATCGATCGGATTCGCAGGTGGGTTTCGGAGGGAATGCCTCAGGGAACGCCTCCCGCCAAACCTCTAGATTTGCCGCCATTCGATCCGGAGGGGGACAGCCTGGGCAAACCGGATCTGGTCCTGAGGCCTGAAGGGCCGATGACGCTCGGTGCGACCGGGGATGATCTGTACCGGTTCATGGTCTTCAAGTTGAACCTGGACCGGGACCTGAATCTCCGAGCATTGCGCTTTGTGCCAGGCAACCGGAAGGTGGTGCACCACACGCTTGTCTGGTACGCCGATTCAGCCAGCCAAGATCGGATTGCTGCCGACAAGGATCTTAAGAATGCCCTCATGACGCCCGACGACAAGGGGCCTGGATACGGCCAAACCGCCATGCTGGGAAAATACCTCAAGGTGGATGCTAATTCCGCAAAGGCCCAGTTTGAGCAGATTGGCGGCTATGCCCCCGGCCACGGTTGCTGGAATGCTCCCACGGGTTACGCGATCACCGTGCCCGCGAAAACGGATCTCCTTGTTCAATTTCATTACCACCGATCCGGTAAAGTGGAAACCGATTTCTCATCCGTCGAGTTGTACTTTGCCAAGGGGGAAATCGACACCGCCCAAGACCTTCGGACCACCAACATCAACGACGAGCGGTTCTTGGTGATGCCCCCAAACCAGCGCAGGCGCACCCATTGCGCCTGGACTGTGGAGGATGACTGCCGTTTGGTGACTGTCGCCCCGCATGGCCACTTCTTGACGATGTCGCAGACGCTCACGCTGGAACAGAATGATGGCACCCGGCAAAACCTGCTGCATTTTCCCAATTATGATTTCAACTGGCAGCGGTCGTACAACTTCCGCACCCCCATCCCGTTGGCCAAGGGAAGCAAGATCCATGTGTCGTCGCTGATGGACAACACTAGCGCCAACCCGAACAATCCAAACAAGCCACCCAAGGCCATGTTTATGGGGGAAAGCACCGGTGACGAGATGGTCTATCCATTCCTGACCATCATCCTTCCCAAAAAATCGAACTGGAATCTCCAGAAGGGCTTCGCCAGCCTCTACCGCACCGGCATTTTATCCCATGCCCTGAAAACGGAATTCGGCATGGCAAATCCCGGTGAGAAAACAGATCCCGTTAAAGCTGCCGAAGGAAAACGGCCATGAGCCAACCATCCGGTGATCCGGGCCAGAAAACCCGAACCCATTCCGCATTGCAGTCGGATGAATACCGGGATCCAGTAGGTCCTGTCCGCTTCGACCTCACAGCGGCTTTCGGGACCAAAACCGAAATTCTTATCGGCCGCAATCCGGCCGGCGACATCTGGCTGGACCATCCGGCGGTATCCAGGACGCATGCCTCTTTGCGCCAGGGCCCCGATGGCAGCCTGCTGGTGCGGGACCTAAACAGCACCCATGGCATCACCCTGGACGGGAAACCGGTGCAGGGCGAGGCGATCTGGAAACCGGGGATGACACTGCACCTCGGTCCCCAGGCGCTTTGGCTTGTGGAAGGCAAGGGCTTGACGGTGACCAACCGGCGCGGGCCGCCAAACCTGGAGGCACGGGGGTTGACGGTGCGAGTTCCCGGCCGGGAAAAACCGATCCTGGACCGGGTCTCGTTCAGTTTCAAACCGGGACAGTTCATCTGCGTCTTGGGCCCGAGTGGTGCGGGCAAATCGACCCTGGTTCAGTGCATGCAGGGTTTGCTTCCGGCCTGCGGGGGAAGCTTGCTGTTTGGTGGAAATCCAATCTTTTCCAACCCGGCGATATTGAAGGGGCTGATCGGCTACACGCCCCAGCAAATGTCGCTCCACGAGACATTGACCGTGCGCCAGGTGGTGCAGTTCGCGGCGGAATTGAGACTGCCCACAGACACCAGTGCCGGGGAGATCGTTACCCATGTGAACGGCGCTCTGGCCGCCATGGGGGTGGATCATCTTTGCGAGCAAAAAATCGCCTCACTTTCGGGAGGGGAGCGCAAACGGGTTGAACTCGCCTCGGAACTGGTGGTTGATCCGGCGATCCTGTTGGTGGACGAGGCGACTAGCAGCCTGGATCCGGCCTCGGAAGCCAGGGTCATGGAGGTGCTGGCCCGGACCGCCCGGCAAGGCAAGCTGGTGCTGTGTGTCACCCACCACCTGGACAATATCTCCAAGGCGGAGACCCTGCTGATATTGGGTGAAGGCAAGGTGGTTTACCTCGGGCCACCGGGTGGGGCCTGCAGCCATTTCGGCGTGGAGCATTTATCTGACGCTTTCGTGCGTCTGGAGGACGAGGGGGCGGACCAGTGGAGACAGCCAGAGGCCGAACCCACACCCCTTCTTGGGGCCAGCAGGGAAATGATACAGCCCAATGGCCCTGGGTATCCCCGGCGTAGCATCCTGTCCCGCATGCTGGAAACCGCGCGGCAAACCGGCATCCTGACACGGAGGGAGTCAGCTTCCGCCCGAAGCGATTTACGGTATCTGTTTATTATCACACTCATGCCAACCCTTTTCGCGCTTATTGTCGCGGCCGGTCACTGGGCATCCAATTTCTCAAATACCATCCTTCTTACCCGCAATCTCAATGCCGAGGAGAAGAGTGCATTCGCCTCATTCTGGCCAGTCATCCACGAGGCTGCGCAAGGGAAAGTCGATCCAGACGACACCCTAACCCTGCAGGCGCAGATGGCCTACCTGCTGGAAAACAAACCCGCCATGCGCAAAAACTTGGCCAGCGAAGACCTAGACCGTATTGTCCGCGGCGCCATCGAAGGGACCGAAACGATTTTTCCGGACAAATTCATCAAGAACCACCTCACCACCCTCAAGTACCTATCGGTTCAGATGATGGGCCTTTCCTTCATGGGGATGCTGCTGGGACTCACCCTCATGGTGCGGGACAGCGACATATTTCCCCGGGAAAGGTCAGTTGGTTTGTCTCCCCTCGCCTACCTTCTGTCAAAGGTCTCGGTTCTTTTGTTGGCCACGGGTTTCCAGACTCTTTTCTTCGACGGAATCCTCGAGGTATTTTTCCAGATCAGACAGGGGGCCAACGGGCTGGAGCCAGTCCCGGCGGAGTATCGGATAGGGTTTGGGCCGATGCTGTTAGTCCATTGGGTGGCCACCCTCGGTTGCGCGTGCCTGGGCGTGGTTTTGGGGGCCATCACCCGTAGGCCCGACCGCGCGATCATCCTGCTGGGCGCGATGATGTTGCCCCAACTGATATTAGGCAGTGCCCTCGGCTTAGCTGCCGCGACGCTCCCCAAAGCTGTCGCCTTCGTGACATCGCCCACCTACTGGGGACTTCGCGCCAGTCAGATCACACCCATGGAAGAGGGTAAAGTGATCATCCCTGTCCAATTGCAGGTTTTTGGAGACAGTTTCATCCAGTCGGTGCCATTGGCGCTGGCCGGGATGGCGGTGCAAATCTTGCTTTACCTGGTGCTGGCCTGGTGGTTGCTGCGCGCCAGGCCAGCCAAGGCAGGCTGAAGCGTTCCGGGAGCATGTCGCCAATGGGCAAGATCCGCGAATCCGAAACGGCCAAGGGGCCAGGGGCCCTAGCTCAACCCGGACAACTCGGGGGTAAAGTCGGCCGAAGGCATGATCTGGACGCCCTGCGGGCGATCGCAATGCTGTTGGGCATCTGCCTGCACGCGATGGCCGCCTATTCTGGCATGCCCTGGGTGGTCATGGACAACCACCAGAACGAGACGCTCGAAAAAGCGACCAGCTTCATCCACGGTTTTCGGATGCAGCTATTCTTCCTGGTGAGCGGCTTTTTCACAGCCATGCTTTCGGCCCGTTATGGCGCCCTTGGAATGATCAGGAACCGGGCGGCCCGCATCCTGTTGCCGTTCCTGATCTGTCTGCTGACATTGATCCCCCTGATCATGGTGGTGAATGTGCTGGCGGTGACTGCTAATGCTAGCCACCCGCAGGACCCGCTTTTCCGGGCGATCCAGCAGGATGATGCCGAATGTGTCATGGGTTTACTGGAAAAAGGGTCGCCATCGCTCCTTGAGGAAACAGAGAAGCGACTGCGGATGACGCCTTTGACCTGGGCAGTGCTTTGTGAATCGGAGCCGATGACAAGTCTGCTCCTAGAGCGAGGTGCCAACCCGATGGCTGTTAGCCGTTCGGGAGAAAACCCGTTGACCCTCGCGTCCATGCTTGGCAGGTTGGACCTGCTGAAGCTGCTGGTGGAAAAAGGGGGCGATCCTTTCTGGGCCACAAGCACCGGAAATAATCCCTGGAAGGCGGCTCATCAAAACCCTGATGAAACACGGACCGTGGTTTGGCTGGCGAGGGGCAAGACTCCCGAAGACATGGCCGCCCTTGAGCAGGGGCGGGTGGCCGTGGTCGGTTACCTGGACCGACTGTTCCGGTCCCGGGGTATTACCCCCGAACCGCCACGGGCAACTGCGGCCCCCGAAGCGACCAAGGAGGTCGAAAACTTGCCGGGCTGGATGCAAGGATATTTCGCTTGGCTCGCCTCTGACCAAATGGTGGTTAACATCGGTGTTTTGGGGATCAACCTGCTGCAAGAGAACCTGCTCGATCATCTCTGGTTTTTATGGTTCCTGTGGTGGTTGTGCCTGATCCATGCCGGCTTGGGCTGGATCGGCCGCTTCGCCAGTTTGGGAATGGCAAGAGAAAATATCGGCCTGTATCCAGGCTTAGTGGTGGCCTTGGCCCTGACTTGGGCGCTGCAGTTCTTCATGAATCTGGATTACTACCCGCGAACTTTGAACTTTCCGGTGGGGCCGGACTATTCCAGCGGGCTCATCCCCAAACCCCATGTGATCCTGTACTATGCGGTCTTTTTCTTTTTCGGGAGCTGGTATTTCCGGTTGGGGGACCATGCGTGCCGTTTGGGCCGCCTGTGGTGGTGCGCGCTTCCCGTCGCCGCCTGCATGGCCTTTCCACTATTGTTTGTCACGGTTGGCGATCGATTTACCAACCCACTTTTGCAGACCCTGTTCACCTGGCTGATGGTGGTGGGGGCTATCGGTTTAGCCCACCGGTTTTTCACCATTGAAAGCAGGTGGTTCCGTTATCTGGCTGACTCATCCTACTGGTTGTACCTAATGCACCTTCCCCTGGTGGTATTTGTTCAATGGCAGCTTTTCTACCTGCCGTTGCCGGCCCTGGTGAAAGCCGCACTGGTTCTGGCAGTGGCTGTACCGGTCCTGCTAGGCAGTTATGAGTTGCTGGTGCGGCACACGGTGGTAGGACGGTTATTGAACGGGAAGAACCCGGTACGCAATCAGGATTCAAACCTGACTGACATGCCCCCCATAAAACAAAGCCACCGAATGGTTTAAGCTTTACCCTGTTCGAGTCAGGGTTGAAGCATGAATGAGCGGTTTTCAGGCGAATAGATCGTAACAATTTTATCCAGCCCCCCCGGGATTTGTCGTTTCGGGCCTCCGGTCCAGGAATGCAACCGGGAGGCGGTCTCCCGGTTACCCTGAACTTCTGGCCAACCTTCAGCGCTCCGGTTGCTTCCCTGCAGAGCCGTATCCTAAAAAAGGCTGGGCAGGTTGTAGCGCAGACTTTCCCGGCAATGGGGGTTTTTCAAGGCCGGTAGGCGAAGGCTTTAAATTATTCTATTGCACTCCGAATAGGGCCTCGACAGTGGCCTATTTGCCACCTAACAATTTTTTAAGGGCTTCGGCCTCAATCAGTCTTTCAAAATAACGAAGGAAATCGCTTCCACCCTGAGGAACATCCTTGCGGATAGTTCCGATTACGGCGAATGCCATTTCATCGTTAGTGTTTTCGCCTAAGAAAACTGTTTTTGGGGGTGAAGTTGGATTATTCGGATTCTTTGGAGAGTTGTCTAAAATAGCTTCCAGTTGCAGAGTTGAGCCCTTTTCCATGAAGATTGGGTCTTTCAAGGTATAGCGTGATTGCCAGTTGAAATCCCAATTTTTCAGCTCAAGGATTAGCTTGCGCTCTTTGGAGCCCTTGGGTTGATGCCAGACCCGGAACTCCTTACCTAGATAGTGCATGTGGGGTGAAATAAGCCAGAGTTCGCAATCATTTGAGATGACTTTGGTGCCTGTGGCTTTGAAGTTTTCGACGCCTTTGGGAATGAGGCGAAAAGTGGTGTCTAAAACATATCCGGATGCGTAGGTTTTTGGTTTTTCCTTGTCAAACCAGATAGCCAAACGGCTATCGCTATCCAATTCAGTTTTGCCTGTACGGTGATAGTGGATTTGCAGGAAGATTGAGGAATCTGGTGGAATCACTTGTCGTGAGCCGGTTGGGAGTTCAATAGCCCCAGAGCCTGGTACCCAGCCTCCCAAGCCGCCACCGGGATTATTTTGATTGCGGGTGACCGCTGATGGGTTGGGAACGAAGCCGAGTCCCATGCCGGCCTCGTAACCTGGGCCATAATCTTCGTCCCCTGCACCTACGGGCTTTGATTTACTGAGGCGTTTTTGCGCATCTAAAACTAAACCTGTGCCATCGTAAAATGTCAGCGAGTGATGGATAATTTTTTTGTTGCCAGGAATGAATTGAGATTTGCGGAGGTATTTTTCTTCGCTGTTACCCAAGGGAAACACAATGTTGCGGTAGTGGTCTTCGCCTTTTGCGGCAAGGTGGAAGGTGGCTGGCATTTTCAAGATCAGGTCGGGTGGATTGGGGTCATCCCAAAGATCCCTGGATTTAAAGGTAACGGGTCTTGGGGCATCTTGCGCGTCGCCTTTGGGGCAGCCTTCTTCAACCCACTTGCAGATTGTCGCTATTTCTTCAGGTTTGAGGCTGATGTCGTTTTTCATGGGAACGCCGCCTGTGATTGGCCAAGGTGGCATTTTTTTGGAGCTGACAAATTCACGGATGTCATCGGCCCAACTGAAAGCCTCATCAAAATTCATGAGGGAGAATGGGGCCACATCGTCAGGGTGGTGGCAGCGCTGGCAATGTTTTTGCAGGAGGGGTTCGACATGCTTGTGGAATGTGACAACGCCTGTTTGCAGGACTGGCTTTCGATCCCTTGCGATAGGACATCCCACCGTATCGGTGGAGGATATTTCCACCTCGGTACCAGCCAATACCTGGTCGAGCGCTTTGGCAAGATAGTGCGTTTTGGGTGCATTGAGGCGGGTGGTGCGGTTGGTGTATTGATCATTGACCGCTCCAAAATACCGCAAGTTTCCATTACCATCTATCAGGAAGACCTGAGGGGTAACCGTGGCGCGGAAATTGGATGCGATCGTGTGGTTTGAGTCATGGAATAGGCGGAAGTTGATCTTGAACGCCTTGCTTTTATTGGTGAGTTCCGGGCCTGTTACGCCATCACAGACAACACCAAAAAAATCGGCCCCAAGACTGTTGTATTTGAGGGCCATCTGATTTAGTTCGGGGACTGTGCGGTTGGAGATGGGGCAGCGGAAATCAAGGAAGGCAACAACCAAGGCCTTGCGTTTGCCGTTTTTGGTGAAAGAGTCAGTGAGTCCTTGGATGTCGGTCGCCTCAATCGGTTTCACCTGTTTGTTTAGCTTTAAAAGGAGGGCAACATGGTCATCGGCCGTTTCGGTGACAGTATCTTGGGCCCTGATGGTGGCAAGACCCAAGGGATTGAGAATCAAAAGGATTGCCAGGGCCTTATAAAAACTGACAGTCAACAGTTGCGGTAAGTGGAAGAAGCGGTTTGCCATGGCAGTGACAGAATTGCAGCCTTGGCACACCAATGCTGAGGAAACGGGAATCATTGAAGCACCAAATAATGCAATTATTAGTGAAAAACAGATTAAAACTTATTGTTACAAGATAGCAGGATGCATGCAAGCGTGGTTTTGTATTTGGAAGGCCGATAGGTGAATGTTATCTTTCTTGGTAGGTACCTAACGAGTTAGCCGCACCCCGTGGAACCGGATCCGATGTCGAAAACTGGAGTGAACAGTGACAAGGCTGGCCGGTCGAGTGGAATTGATCATCTTCGCAGCTTTATCACAGTTTTAGTTTTGGCATTTCATGCCGCATTGGCTTATCCAACCTTTGGGTTTTTCGACCCTGCCAACTATTTGCTTGATTCTTCTGCCCCTGTCATCGATGGGGCAAGGTGGGTTGGTTTTGATTTTTTTATCCTTTTGACCAACATTTTTTTCATGGCCTTGATGTTTTTCATTTCCGGGCTTTTTATATTGCCAAGTTTGAGGCGCAAGGGGCCGAAAGTTTTTTTGCTAGATCGTTTGAAGCGCTTGGGGATTCCTTATGTTTTTAGTTTGTTGGTCATTTCGCCACTGGCTTATTACCCTTCCTACCGCCTTTCCGTGAAGAACAACGGTTTTTTATCATATATGGATGACCTTTTTTGGATTGGGCCTTGGCCGGTGGGGCCGGCGTGGTTTATCGCCATGCTGTTGGTTTTCAACTTTTTGGTGGTGCCCATTCAATGGTTTTTTGGAGGAAAAAAAATAGGAAATATAGACGAGTTTAATAACACAAAACCATTCGTCGAGAAGCCTGCCGGTTTTTTTGTAATTTTGTTGATTCTGGGAGCGGTTGCGTACATTCCTATGCTTTATTTTTTCGCCCCGAGTTATTGGCTGATTTTTGGGCCCATTGTTTTTCAGGTTAGTCGGTGCGTTCTTTACTTTGTTTACTTTGGTTTGGGAGTGGTTTTGGGGGGCCGCGGGGTTGAGTCAATAGTCTCAGGCTTGGGCCAAAGGCTTGGGCGCGGGTGGATTCTATGGGGTGGCGTGTCTGTGGTTGCATTGATGTGGCAACTGGCGGCGACGAATGGTCTATATGCTCATTACACTTTCCCTGAGCGGTGGGAACATCAACAGGGGTGGGTCAATTATGGGATCAGTTTTGTCTTTGCTTCGGCGGCACTTTCAGTCTTTAACCTAAGCCTGTTTCAAAGGTTTGTAATTCCGCCAAGCCGGCTAGTGGATAGCCTTTGCAAAAACGCCTATGGAATTTACCTGGTTCATTACCCGTTCATCATTTGGACGCAATTCATTCTCTTGGACTTGCCCTTGGATGTTGTGGCCAAGTTTGCAATTGTTTTTGTTGTGGCATTACTGGGGAGTTGGGGGCTGGTTGCGTTTCTTCGGCGATTTGAAGTGATAGGCAAAGTCATATGAAGGCAGGAAAAAACTCGGCAAGCTTGACGGGTTAATTGACGCGCTGGTCTTGGGCAGCTTTTTTGGTTTACCCGTCGCTTCGTACGCTGGGTAGAGGCAATTCCTCGATTCGGGCCGGCTTTGGTTTGGGCAATTCGTTTTCGGGGGCCAGCAAGAGGGTAGGTTCGATTGAACCGGCTTCTAGGTTCCAGCCACCGCCCAAGGCTTTGTAGGTGTCGACCAGTGCGCGCAATTGCTGCCCACGGGCGTTGATTAATTGTTCAAGAGTTTGGGCTAAGGCCCGTTCGAGGTTGTAGACCCAATTGAGGTGGCCTGTCCAGCCGGGACAGGGAACGCCGGGTGGGGAATTTCGTCCACCCAGAAGGCCTAGGTGCTGGCATTCAGAAACAGCCAAAATGATTGACCGGGAGAACAGTCAGGTGATTGGACACAATTCATGCCGGATTCTGGGATGGGTCGTTTTTCTACTCCTTTGGACGGTGCGTCTGGAAACCGCAACGGCCGATGTCGTCCGCCCGTATGACGGAACCCAGTCCGGGTTTTTGGACTCCTATTCCGGAATCGGTGTGCCTGGAGATCAAAGCTCACGGGCTTGGGGGCAGAGTTTTACCAACACCACGGGAAGCGCGCTGGAATTATTTAGGGTGCGGGCGTACCTGTCGAATACCAGTGGTACCTTAACGGGAAACCTTAAGCTCAGCCTGTTTCAGGGGTCGCGAAACGGGGGGTTGGTCACTCCAACCGGAACGGCGTTATTTTCAACTGACAACATCAACATTGAAACTCTTGGATTGGGTATAAGTGCGACAAATCCCACAGAAATTAGTATTTCAACCAATACCGGCACGCCGTGGCTGATTGATAATTCGGTGTCGGATTATGTTTTTGTATTTGATGGCACAGGAATCTCATCTGGTTATTTCAACCTGCAGGATAGCGGTTCCTATGTTTCGGGGCAGAATCTAGCCTATTCCAATAATATGACCAATTGGACCGCTCTGGGCGGAACACCAACACCCACTTCGGCAATGGTGCTCTTCGCCAATACTGTTCCCGAACCAGGCACCCTAGTTCTGATGGGAATCGCCCAGTCAGCAGCCGGTGCCTGGTGGTGGCGGAGAAAAAGGCGGGCCCGGCAACTGGGGTGACTGCCGTTTTTTGCCGTTTGATGGCAAACCCGTGAGCTTGGTGCCGTCCCTTGGTCCGGTCAGATGATCTGCCGAACCACGGCAAGTGCCTTGTCGTAATCCGGCTCCTCGGTCACTTCCCGCACATATTCGACATGGCGGACGATTCCCGAAGGGTCGATGACGAACAGGGACCGGGTGAGCAGGGGAATGGGCATCCCTTCCAGAAGAGCCCCGTAGTTGGCGCCAAAGCTGCGGTTGTATGCGTCAGATACCGCCGTCAGGTTGTCAGTTCCCTCGAGCTTGCAAAACCGCTGCTGGGCAAATGGCAGGTCCAGACTGAAGGTGTAACAAGCGACCTTTTCGCCAAGGTTTTTCAATTCTTGGCTTAAACGCTTGGTTTGGGTTGCGCAAACAGGGGTATCCAGCGAAGGCACCGTGCTGAATATTCGCGTTATATTCGGGGTGTCTGCCAGAGAGATTAATTCGAGTCCAACCAGCCCTGTAAAATCGGGAGCCTTATCCCCCACGGCCAGCGGTTTGCCGGCCAGGTTCATGGCGTGCCCTTTGAAGCGGATGTCTGTACCAAGTCCCATGTACCCCTCCGTTGTTTGATTGACCAATCCCGACAATCCCTTGATTATTACCAATCTTCCCAGATATTTTTCAGGCCCCTGGCTGGCCGGGCAACAACCACCGGTGGCTGTCGCAGTCCTGGGTGTGGCGGCAAGGCGTCTGGTTTCCAAAGGATTTTCACATCCGAAACCTCCAAGCCGATACGAATGAAATGTGACAAGCAAGAACTTGCGTCTATATCCGGCCAGCAAATGGAAGCCTGAAGCACCGAATGGGCGACCAATCGGTGGGGCAGGCCGCTGGGACCTGGAATTGGGTGCTTGCTGTACGGAGAAATGTTACCCGAAGTGAGGGCCGCAGCCGTTGCCAGCAGACTCACGGGTGTTGGTGACACTTCATGCTGAGGTGTGCCCACAGCGTTGCGCGCCTGATCGGTCGGATCCTTCACCCAGGCGACCACCTTTTCCAGAACGGCCTTGTCGGAACCATTCATTAGCCCTGCTTTGGAGAGTTGAGCCATGCAAAGTGATCCCCACCAGATGGCCTCGCGCGTGGACAGCCAACCGGCGATGAGACGAATGGCGTTGCGGGGTTCGACACTGGAGAGTGCCACCAAGGCCTGCCAACTGGAAAAACCACGAGCCAACCCAGGAATATCTCCCGGGTCCATCAGGCGGCTCAAGGCCTCTTGGGCTGGCGCGGATGGTTCCAGGCAAGGCAAGAGACTCATCGGGCACTCCTGTTACAAATCTTCAAAAGCCAGTTCAAGTGGATCACTTATTGGAAGGAGGACCAGGTGCAACTTGAACGGAATCGGTGGTATCGGAATTTTAGCGTTTTTGGGGATCGGCTGGGGGCCAGTTGTCCCAAATGTTGCCAGAAACCCGCATTCCCGTATTAATCGGCTGGTTGGACGCCTTTTTACCCAAATCCAGGAGCTCTTTTAGCAGGTCGGGCGAGGGATTCAATTCTGGGGGAGGGAGGGCGGAAGGTTGCAAGGTCGGCTTGAGGGCCAAAGCCTTGGGAAGCTTGGGCGGTTTTGTCTTGGCCGTTTCGCCCATCTTCGCTACCAGATCTCTTTTCTGGTTTTCTATGGCATTCAATTCTGCCGCGATGGCATCGTATTCCTTTTGCATGCCCTCATATTCTTTTTGGCCCGCCGCGATGCCGCCCGGCACCTTTGCCAAAAAATCGGCTTCCTGCTCGGCAAGGGCTCGGGTGAGGTGGTCAGCGACCTCCCGGAGTTCGCCGTTACTGATCCCAGATGCCAAGAATTCCGCTCCTTTGCGCATTTCAGCAAGGGTGGCATTCAACGGGCCAAGGTCGAAATCGGGAAAGGGAGAAAGGGGCATGGGGAACCTGATCTTTGGTAACGGATTATGGAAGGTTGGCGGATCACTGGAACATTGCAACTCCGCTCTTGGCTTGGCGCACGCCATCTGCTGAATCCTGCACGATGGGGGCCTTGCAATCCATCAGCGCGTCGGCACTAATTTTCATCATAGGCCCCTTCAACTCCAGGGATGCCGGGCCGACCGTCACGCCGGTCTCGCCCGCCTTGATCTCGTGGCCCTGCAGTGCCAGGGTTCTTTTGGAGGGGCCTGCCTCCTCGGCGATGCCCTGTGGCGTGATCTCAAATTTGGTAGCCATCACCTTGGCGGCTATGCCGTCGGTGGTGATTGAAAACTCCACGGTCCCCACCTTGAAGCTGATGGAATCGCTGGTCATGGTGATGCTGGCACCAACGCCAGGGGGCCCTACCGCGATTTTCGTCTCGCTGGCACCCAAGGAAATGCGCGATCCCGAGGCCAAACCTCCCGTGGCGATGCCGATTCCTGAGCCGTCCAGCGCGATGAGCGAACCGCCTGTTTGGGTCCCGGAAATGATGCTGACCGCGCCGCCATTACCGGGGTCGATGCGGATGGTGGATTTTTCATCCCCGCCGGCCAGGACGATAGTGGCCCCGCCGGCCTGCACCTCAACGGGCCCCATCGATGCCAGTTGGATGCCACCATCACTAGAAACAGACTCGATTTTCACCGGACCCTTCTGGGCGGTGAGGCCGACACTTTCCCCGATGATCTCATGGGCATCCCCATGGGCTGATACCTTCATGGCGCACCTCTTTTTTGACCGGGTATTGGGTCGATCATTCCGGTTCCCCTGCCTTGATATCCGTGGTCAACTCGTCCACCTTGGCCTGTCGTTCAGCCAATCCGGCCTCCAGTTCGGCCACCCGGGCCTCCAATTCGGCCGTTTCCCCACCTAAGTTTGTTAGTTCCTCGGTAGCTTCCTCCATGAATGGCAGGGCCAGAATCATTGTGGAGGCTTGCAACTGCCGCAAATCCCACCTGGCAATGTCCAATTTTTGCTTCATGGCCTTCAGCCGCCATTGCGCATATTCCAACTGCCGGACCAAGGAGTTCTCCAGCATAATGATCACAGACACCCAGCGGGCTTCAAAAAGTGGGACCAGGGTGCGGGCGAAAAATTTTGGGTATTTCCACTGGTCCTCCCATTCCTCGGATAGTTTTTCCTCTTTAGAGGTTTCCGGGGCATTTCTGGTTGCAGTGGAAGCACTGGTGGAGTCGGTTGGTTTTGTTGTGGAACCACTGCTCTTTGACGCTGAATCCTTGACTGGTTCAGGGGTTGCGGCATCTCCCTTGCTAGGATCGAAGTTAATGGATTTGTCCGCCAACTCGGGTTCGAAGTTGTACCAAGCCAGGCGGACAATCAGGTTGGCAACCCCGATGAACACCACGCCGATCAGCAAGGCGGCAACCGCTAGGTAGTGGGTTTTAGTGTTTTTTTGCAGGGTGATCTCGAAGCTGTCCACATGGCGTTTGATGTCGACCGAAGTGCCGAAATAGGTCATGTCGGTGTTGTCGGAAAGCTGGATGAGTGTGCGCCCTCCGGCCCCCAAGACAGCCTCTTTTCCCATACCCAGAATCGGGATAGCAAGGGAAGCGGCAGTGAAAAGGGCTGGAGGCACCGAGGGTCTACTGGTCGGGTCGCCCCATTTTTTCTGGTAGGCGCTGAAAGCTTTTCCCCCAGCAAATTTCGCGCCTAATATACTGAATTTGATCCAGATGAAGGGGTTGACCACCATGTCGACCTGGGAGCCGAATACATTCAGTTGTTCGGTACCTAGGGAGAGGTTGGAAATATTGCTCCCGAACTGGTTTTCGTACTTGGCCACCTTCACCGGTTGGCCCTTGAAATACCATTTGCCCCAAATATTGTCGAATATCTTCGTGCCGGACCAGGAGGTCCCGTCCCCCTCCCTTTTCAGTCGCTTCACCTCGTTTTCATCAATTCTTTTTTGTCTGTCTGCCTCCAACTTCAGCCTTTTTGTCTCATCGTCCTTCTCTTTCTGGGCTGCATCCTGCTCGGCGGTCACCTCTTTGCGCAACTGATTGAATTGTGCAGTCAAGGCCTCAAGCGGATTGTTGGTATCCACCGGCCTGTCCAGCCCACCGGCACCCGCATTGCTGCCCCTGCCGGTTGAATTTTGGTTTTGTTTGTCCTGTGTCATGACTGCGGCCTCCCGAATCTCCTGTCTTTATACATTTTCAACGGTTAGCCCCGGATATTGAACTGGGTGTCTGGCGAGGAGTTCTGCTGTTCACGTTTCTGGTGCACCAGGAACATGGTGTTCGATTTCAGGTACACGATCGGCTCGGAGGGATCATCAGAAAAGACGAGGCTGTGGGCCTTCTCCCCGGGGGCGGAGCCCGTCAGCCGGGTGCGGAGGCCCTGGACGAGTGCAAGTGCCGGCAGCGCCAGAGGTGTTCCTGTCTGGGAGTTGTAGACACTGCCTATCACGATGGGGCGGTCAGGGTCACCATTCTCAAACGCGACCACGACCTCGTTGCCGATTCTGGGCCAGAAGAAAGTTCCATACCCCTTGCCAGCCCAAGATTGGGTCACACGAACCCAGCAGGACGTGCGGGCTACCGAAGCTTCCTCCCCTTCCCAAAGGAATCGGAGTTGGACGCGACCATATTCATCCACGAAGGTTTCCCTTCCCTCAGGGCCAGTTACCACAGCCGTGAGAACACCTGCCACCTTCGGTTTGGGCAACGGGGGCCAGGATGCCTGTTCCAAAGCGATGGGTGCGGCCTCAACCTTGTAGTTTGCCTGAACCCGGGCTGCATCACCTGCCCAGAATGCACCCTCAATTCTCACATGGTGCTCCATGCCTACCACCAGCCAACCGCCATCCTGTTCCCCCTGATCGATCAAATCGAATGATCTGCCTGGCTCCAAATGCGGGCAAAGACCCTCGCCTCGGCCCCGGATAGCTTGCGAAGCCACCGCTATAGATGCGATTTTTGCCCGTTCGTCCAGACCCTCAAATATATGGCAAAGCGCGGCTGGATCGGGACTGCCGGACGAGCCCACCCCGTCCTTGTCCCTGATGCCGGAGAGGTCGTCCTCGCGGGTGAACTTCCCGGTCAGGTCTAATGAATGGATGGTCGCGCCCACTCCAACCGTTTTCGGAATTTTGGCGCTGCCATTCAGCGGTGTCCCGAACAACTGGAAGTGGCTGTCATTCACATCCACACCAGCCGCTGTCAAACGCTGGGAAAGGGACCAAGTGGTGAAGACCGGAAAATCAGGAGGCCCGCCAAGATTTGGATTGAAAACAACTTTTCCCAATGAATGCGCCAATGAGGTTCGGTTTGTGATGACCAATTGGTGATTGTGTTCCTCGTGTGTCCAAAAGAAAACAAGACCTTCCTCGGAGCAAATTCGCCGGAAGAAGTCCCAATCGGTTTCCTGGTACTGCACGCAGTAATTCCTGTGTCGCAAATCGCCGAAAACCCTAAAATCTGCTCCGCCGACCGGTGCCACTAGGTTGGCCAAGATGTCCTTGGCGCTCAGATCCTGGAAAACCCTGCACTTCTTGGAAAGGCCAAGTATTTCCAAGCGAGGGCGGATCACCGCGGTGTAATGGTCGAACACCTGGTCCTGGGAATGTTTACGAAATTCAAAAACCAGACCATGGAACAGGCGCTGTGGAATTCTGCCACCCGCGTCAGGGCTTTTGAGTCTCAAGCCCAAGGGTTGCCCTACTATTTGGCTAAACGGTATATTCGAGCCTTTTTTCGCCAACAGAGTTACCGTGAATTCGAATCCGCGGTTCAATTCCTCGCGCCCCGAGATCCCGGTGGCCAACAGAAGGTCGGGTTCCAATGTGGTGCTTGCCACCAAGGGGGAGCCGGCTTGAGTGAAAGTGATCATGGGTAGCCCCTTCCAAACGATGCACCAAACGAACAGGCCTAAACAAGAGTCCCAAACGGCCAATTTTCATGAGCTGAAAGGGCTCCGATGGCACAGGGGGTGTCGGCAAAAAGATCCGCCCAACTTAGGTGACCTGTCTTTGGTTTGGGCGGATCGCCCCCAAGCTGATTAGACTTCCGTTTACGCCAACCTTATTATTAAGCATTTGCATATATAGAGATATACGCACTGGCTGCCAATTGGTTCTTGAATTGTGACTAGAATACGAAAATTCTTGTTCGAGGTGAGTATTTCATAAAAAATGTTGGCCTAACTGGAATTCCCAAACCTTTAGTCGACTTGGCCGGATAAGTTTGGGCATTCTTTTTCAGCTTTGGGACATTCGTTGATCTCGGGCGGGAAGGTTGAAGCATGCCGCGTTATGGGAAATGGCAGGCACTTTTTTGGGTTACTTTTGGATTGGTCCAAAAGCGCATGGGTTCTCAGCCCGGTAGGCAACCAAAGACTAGGAGCATGATGGCGGCCTTACTGCCCTGCTGCGTTTGAACAAGCCCTTGCGGCCGGTGGAGATAACCGACGCGAGAGGCAAACGGTTCCCGCTGGAGACTCTACGGGGCAAAAGCAGTACCGTGGTGGCTCCTGAGCCTGTCGCAAAAAGAGGTCGTTATGAAGGCAGGAAAGACCGGCAAGTTTAACGGGTGAATTGACGCGCTGATCTTGGGCGATTTTTTGGTTTACCCGTCGCTTCGTACGCTGGGTAGAGGCAATTCCTCGATTCGGGCCGGCTTTGGTTTGGGCAATTCGTTTTCGGGGGCCAGCAAGAGGGTAGGTTCGATAGAACCGGCTTCAAGGTTCCAGCCACCGCCCAGGGCTTTGTAGGTGTCGACCAGTGCGCGCAATTGCTGCCCACGGGCGTTGATCAATTGTTCAAGAGTTTGGGCCAAGGCCTGCTCGAGGTTGTAGACCCACAGGTAGCTGGTGGTGTTTTCGCGGTACTGCAGAACGCCCAGCTCCATAGCCCTTCTGGCGGACACGGCCCCCTTGGCGAGATCGCCGACGATCTCACCATTTTTTAGGTAGCGAATGATGCCGTCTTCCACTTCCCTTTGGGCTTCCAGGGCCTTGTTTTCGAGGTTGGCGACGGCCTCGCCTAACTTTGCATCCTCGTAGTGGACCTTTGCTAGGAGCCTGCCGTAATTGAGGACATTCCAGCGGATGGAGGGGCCTATGGAACTTTCGAGAGAGCCGGTGCGGGCATAATTACCCAAGGTGGTGTAATACACCCCGACATTGCCATTCACGGAAAAGGCGGGAAGCAATTCCGAAGTGGCGACGCCTATACGAGCAGATTGAGCGGCAACTTGCCTTTCGGCTTGGCGGAGGTCGGGGCGGCGGCGAAGTAGTTCTTGGGGAATTCCGACCACCATTTGAGGAGGAAGCTCCGGGAGGCCATTTTGGCCCAAGGCCTCGGTGATGTTTGCGGGCGGGCGGCCAGTCAGCACGCAAATGCGATTCATGGCCAAACGGATTTGCAGTTCGTAGCCGCGTAATTTAGCCAGAGTGCCTTGATAGGCAGTCTCGCTGGTGCGAGGGTCTATTTCGGAAGTGGCACCTTGTTCAAATTTGATGCGGCTGAGTCGGACCAGTTCTCCCTCGAAAGCGGCGAGCCTTCTTGAGAGGCCGGCTTGGCTTTGGGCAACGCGGTAGTCGATATAAGCAGAGGCAACTTCGGCCTGAAGGATGACCAAGCCCTGATCTTTGGCGGCGACGGAGGCCTCCAATTCGGCGGCCTGGCTTTCGATGGCGCGCCTGTATTTGCCCCAGAAATCCATTTCCCAAGCTGCGGCAAAATTTGCCATTCCCACATTGTACCAGGGCTGGTAACCGAGCACGCTGAGGGGGATAGGGCCGTTGTCTTCGAAATTGAAGACATGGCGGGAGAATGTACCGTTGATGGACTGGCTTTGGGGAAAGAGCCGGCCCTTGGTGTAGTCGTACTGGGAACGGGCAGCCAAGATTCGGGCCCCCAGCTCCCTGAGTGTCCAGTTGCCTTCACGCACTTGGGCGGTGAGGTCGTTGAGGACGGGATCTTGGAGCAATGTCCACCAAGCCCCCTCATCGACGGAGTTGGTGGAGAGTTGTGGCAATTCTTCGTCAAGCCATGCTGGTTCAACTTCGATGGGGGGTGCCTGGTATTGGGGGCCAACCTTAAAACCCTTGTGAACCCAATCTCTCAGCGGTGAGCACCCGCTGACCGCTCCAATTAGGGCGGCTACAAACAAGCAGCGTTTCCATCTCGAACGCATCGGGATCCACTTTGGGTGGGGTGCAGGCAAGGATTCTGTAATCATCATCGGCTGGTACAATTGGCAACTTTGGCAAAACCGAGATATTTTGCCCAATTTAACAATCTAGTGGGAAGTGATTGGGGTTCTTTCCAAACGGCTGAGGCACAGATAGACGGCCGGGGTGAGGTAGAGGGTGATCAATTGGGAAAAGATCAACCCTCCGACGACGACCAACCCGATGGGCTGGCGACTTTCCGCCCCGGCTCCCCATCCCAAGGCGATGGGGAGTGCGCCAACGATTGCGGCCACAGTGGTCATCATGATTGGCCTTAGCCGGGTGGCGCAGGCTTTTTCGATAGCCTGTTTGGGCTGAAGGCCAGCCCTGCGCCCGTCGATAGCGAAATCGATGACCATAATGGCGTTTTTCTTGACAATTCCTAGCAGAAGTAGGAGGCCTAGGAAGCCGTATAGGTCGAGTTCCATGCCGAAATATCGGAGCACCAAGAGGCCACCGAGGCAGGCCGAGGGCAAACCGGAGATCACCGTGACCGGGTGGACAAAGCTCTCATAAAGGATGCCCAGTATGAGGTAAATGACCAGCAGGGCAAACAGCAGCAGGGGTGGAAAGCCCTTGGCCGCCTGTGAATATTCGATGGCCACGCCGTCTATGGCGCCCCGGACCCCCAAGTCTGGGTCAAGTGTGGAGGCGGCTAGTCGCTGGATTTCGGCGATGGCTTCCTCGTTGGGGACTCCCGGAGCAGGATCAAAGGAAAAGGTGCGCGATAGAAACCGGTTGGTGTGAAAAATGCAGGTGGGCATGCGCACCGATTCAATGGATGTAATCTGGCTAAGGTTGATCAGTTGGCCTTTTCTGGAAGGCACTTGCAAAAATCCTATTTGGGAGATGTTTTTCTGGAATTCTGGATTTACCAGAACAATGAGTTTGTATGAGCCGTTGCGGTCAATGACCGTGTCAAAGCTGTTGTCGGCGTAGGCGGATTTCAGGGTTTGGTTCACTGATGCCGGGTCGATCCCCAACAAACCACACATGCGGCCATCGATCAGCACCCTGACGCCTTGGGTACCCAAGTCGAGATTTCCTGGAATATTGCTAAATTTTTTTGATTTGCGCATCGCCTGAACCAATTTTTGGGCGCTATTAATCAACTCTACCCCGTCGAGAGCCTGCAGGGTGAATTGGATGGAGGCGGGGTTGAGTTCTGTGGCCAAGGGAATAGAAGGGGGCTGCACGACTTTTGCCATCATCTCCGGGTCGGTGTTCAGGATGAGCATCAGGCGGTCGCGGACATTTTGAATGGGGCCTCGTTCCTTTTTGGGCCGCAGTTGCAGCAGGATGCATCCGAAGTCGACCGAATGGTTGTATTCATTGATTCCTAACAGGGTTGCCTGTCGCTCAACCGCCGGATCCTTTTGCAGCAAAGCCTCCATTCTTTGGTGGGCTTCGGCCATTCGAAGTGAGGAGGTTCCGGCCTGTACTCGGGTGAGCACAATGAGCCTGTTTTCATCATCAGCGGGAACAAAGCCCTTGGGAATGTTGTTGAACTCGACGAGGGTCCAATAAACCGTGATGGCGCCTAGCAGCATGAATACCCACGGTGCTGCAATAACTGGTTTGAGGGTTAAAAGGTAAATGCGGGTGAGCAGGCTGATTTTTGGTTTTTCAAGGCCATGGTTCTTGGCCGGCCGCAGCAGTAAGGCGCAAACCATGGGGGTGAAGAATAGCGCGATGACGCCTGAGAGAAGAATGGCGAACGACAGGATGATAGCGAACTCGTGAAAAAGCCTGCCAACCACTCCACCCATCAGCAGCACGGGCAGGAAAACCGCAACTAGGGAAAGTGTCATCGACAGGATGGTGAAGCTGATTTGGCGTGCCCCGGTGATGGCAGCTTGGAGCGGGGCTATGCCTTCTCCGACTAGGCGGTGGGAGTTTTCTAGAACCACCACGGCATCGTCCACCACGAAGCTGACCGCCAGTGTGAGGGCTAACAGCGAAAAATTGTCGAGCGTGTATGACATCAGCCACATGAAGCCGAGGGTTCCAGCCAAGCTGGCGGGAACTACCAAACTTGTCACCAGTGTGGAACGGATGTCACCAAGAAAAGCGACGGTCACCAGGACCACCAAGCCGATGGCCACCAAGAGCGTGATCTGGAGATCCTTGATGGATTCGCCCACTGGTTGGGAAGCATCGGCCAGTACTTCGAGGGTGGTTTCGCCTGGCAAGGCTTCTTGCAAAAAAGGAAGCAAATCGCGCACGGACCGTACCACTTTGAGGGAGTTGGCGTTAGGGGAGTGCCGCACGGCCACCACGATACCTGGTGCCTGGTTGATGGTGCTTTTAGATGTGGTTGAGAAGCTACCCTCTTTTACCTCTCCTATATCAGACAAAAGCAGCAGCCCTTCATCGCGCGAGCGCAGCGGAACCAAATTTAACTCGTCGACACCTTTCAGCATGCTGAGATTTTCGAGTTGGACGGACCGGACCGGGCCGTCGAGGCTGCCGGCGGGAAGATTTGAGTTTGCCGCCTTGAGGCGGCTTTCCATAATTAACGGTCCCATGTGGTGACCGTTCAACAAAACCGGACTATAGAGCAGTCGCAAAGCCTTGTCGGAGCTGCCCAGGACCGAAATTTTGGCCACGCCTGGGATGGTTCCCAACCGGGGGCTGATGGTTCGTTGGGCCAGATCGTTCAACTCCCAGAGTGGCAGGGTATTGGAGCGCAAGCTCAACAACAGGACAGGTTGGTCGGCGGGGTTGAATTTAGCCAGCACAGGGGGGTTATCCAATCCAGGGGACAAGGCTGATTTAGCCTCATCCATAGCGGCTTGGGCTTGGTTTGCGGCCTCATTCATGTCGCGGCCCAGCCGAAAACGCACCACGATGGTGGTGCTGTTTTGGGCGCTGGTGGAGCGCATGGATTCAATTCCGGGGATGTTGGCGAGCTTTTCCTCGAGCGGGATGGTGACGGCTCGCTCCATGTAGGTGGCAGAGGCACCTCCAGCATTGGCTGTCACCACCAGCGTGGGAAAATCGAGTTCGGGTATATTGTCTACCGGCAACTCGCTGTAACCCAAAATGCCGGCAACAACCAGGCTCACCATGAGCAAGGAAGAGCCGATTGGTCGGCGGATGAACCACTCAGTCATGACCCACTCCATCGGACAAGTTGGAGGACGCGCCGAGAGATGCTTTCCATGACCCGATAAAAGGGTGGGGTTAGCAACAGGGTGACCACCTGCGAGACCAGCAGGCCGCCCAGAAGAATTGCCCCAACAGGCTTGAGGACTGAAACGCCTGATCCTGTGCCCAAAAGCATGGGCACAGCCCCGGCAGCGGCAGCGATGGTGGTTAACTGAATTGGTCGCAGTCGTTCGATGGACGCTTCCAGGATGGCCTTCTTGGGATCAACCCCCTCGCGTTGTCTTTGCTGGGCAAAATCAACGAGCATGATGGCGTTTTTCTTCACAAGTCCCAGCAGCATCAGCAGCCCGAGAAAACCATAGATGTCCATTTCGATATCGAAGAGCCAGAGGCCTGCCAAACCGCCCAACAGGGCTGATGGCAGGGTGGCGAGAACAGTGATTGGATGGGTGAGCGACTCGTAAAGAAAGCCAAGGGTTAGGTACATGATGACAAAGGACAGCAGTACCAGAGGGGTAGCCCGCGCCACGGAGGCACGAACTTCACGGGCGATGCCTACCAATTCGGCATTTACACCATGATTCGACAAGGATGCCAGCATGGTCTCGAGGTTGCCGAGAATTTGCGAGGCATCGCTTTTGGCTGGCAGGTTAAAAGAAATAGATGCAGCGGGGAGACGGTTGTACCGGTTTGCCTGCCGGGACATAACCACGGAGCTGATGCTGGAAAATTCTCCAAGCGGCGTGGCCCCATGCTGTGGCGTGGCCCCCTGTTGTGGATTGACCATTCCATGTCCGAGCGAGACTAAATTAAGCGTATTTGGGTATTCCAAGGCGCTTTCGGTGAAGCCTACATGGATACTCCTTGTTGTTTGGCTAGTCCAGAGGTTGGTTGCAAAGGTAGGGCCGAATGCGGCGTGCAGCGCGGCGGCCGAATCGGTGGCACTGAAGCCTGCCATTGCCAACAGTTGGCGGTTGGGGCGAATTTCGAGGGTTGGTCCGCCAGGTGCCAGGTCGGAATCAATCTCAAGAAAATCACCACGCTGGTCCATCCAGTCTTGAATGGTTTTGACAGTCGACGGCAAGCTTTCGGCATGGGGAGAGGTGACCAGAACCTGGTAAAGGCTTTTGGTTTGTTTGGTGTTGAGGAAGAGGGAGGGAATGTTGAAGACCTTGCAATTGAGGCGCGATTTTGCCTCGAGCCTTTGGCGGATGTCTGAGGCAATTTCGGCAATGGCACGCCTTGGCAGGGGTTTAATCTTTAGCAGCAAGGTACCTTCGGTCGGGTTGGCATTTATCTCTCCTTGGCCCAGTGTGGTGAGGTGTTGTTCAACCTCGGGTATTTCGGCGAGTATGTCCCACACTTGGCGGTGAGCTGCGCGGATATTTTCCCATGAAGCTTGGGGTTCCGCTTGGGTGAAAAGAAGGAGGATGGATTTGTCTTCTTCGGGCAAGAAACCCTTGCGCACCTTGCCTGAGACAACCAAGGTGGCAACAAAGAAAATGACCAAGCCGGCCAAGCCGGCGGATGGATGGGCCACCATCCATGCCAAAAAACGCTGGTAACGGCTGTTGGTTGAGATTCGTGGTTTTTCGGGGTGCTGGTTAATGGCAATTTTGCCAACTGGAAGCCACAGGCTAAGGGCTGGTACCAGCAGCAGGCTGACCAAGCCCGAAAGGGTGATGCAGCCCATGATTGTGAGTGCGAATTCCCGAAACATCTTTCCCAGCATGTCGGGAATCAGCAAGATGGGCAAAAAAACCGCCAGCAGCGAGACAGTGATGGAAAGCATGGTGAAAGCCACCTCGATAGCGCCATCTTGAGAGGCACGCACCGGATCTTTGCCCATTTCACGGTGGCGGATTACATTTTCGAGGACCACCACGGCATCATCGACCACAAACCCGATGGCGAGGCTCAAGGCTAACAGGGTGAATGTGTTGAGGCTAAAGCCCGCCAGCCACAGGAAGCCCGCCATTGCCACCAAGGTGACAGGCACCACCGAGCAGGCAATAATGGTACCTTTCCAGTCGCGCAGGCCGATGCCAATGATCAGCATCACTAGAATCAGCGACAGGGCTAGGGTGATCATCATCTCATTGAGGGAGGACCGGATGGGCTGGGAATTGTCGTGCACCAAGTGAAGGTGGGCACCTGCTGGCAAGGTGGCCTGGATTTGGCCAGCCATCTCCAGCACTGTATTTGCCAGTTCCAAAGAGTTTGAACCTGTTTCACGAAAAACGGCAATGATGACGCAGGGATTGCCATTTCGCCAATGACCTGATCTGAACTTGGAAGGTTCAGCAGTCACGGAGGCGACATCGGAAAGCCAGACCGGAGGCTTGGCTTTGAGGTCAAAGCTGTGGCCTGTTGGAATAGCGATCTGATCAGCCTGGATTTTTGCTCCTTCCGCGGGCCCTACTCCTTCGAGCAGGATCGAGTTAACCGGCCCGCTTAGGTTGCCAACAGGATATTGGTTGGATTGGTTTTGTATGGCTTTCAGCACAGTTGCTGGGGAAATGCCACGCTGAGCCAATGCTGATGGGTCTGCCCGGACCACCCAAGAAAGTTTGCCACCTCCCTGTGCCTGAACTCGGGCTGCTCCTGAGATGCTGGTAAAACGATTTACCACCAAGCGCTGTGCCAATTCTTCGAGTTCTGCTTCTGGAGTGGAGGGCGATTCGAGCGCCAGGTAGAGGAGTGGTGTGTCGGTTGGATTGAAGCGGGTATATTTTGGGGGTTCGATCATGGACTTTGGAAGGTCAGAGGCGGATGCCTGAATTGCCCGCCCCACTTCTCCTGATGCGGTTCCCATGTCGACACCGGTGCGGAACCGCAAGGTGATAGTAACCGATCCTGGGCCGCAGGATGTGATGCAGTCAAGCAGACCGCTTAGGCCGCAGAGCCTGGACTCTAGGGGAGGTGCGACGGATTGCGCCATCAGTTCTGGTGTGGCACCCGGGAAAGATGCCGTGACCATAAGGGTTGGGTACTCTACATCGGGCATGCGATTAGAGGGCAATTGTGACCAACCTAGGATGCCGAACAGGACCAGACAGACATGGCCCAGCAAGACCGCGACTGGCCTTTGGAGAATTGCCGTGAGGATGCTGAAATTCTTTTCAGTTGTCGCAGTCGACCCGGTCATGGAGCCCCCTGTACATCCACTCTTCGGACGATTATGCCGTCCATCAGGCGCACGGTCCCCTCGGTTACCACCAGTTCTCCCTCATTCAAGCCTTCATCGATCAACGCCAAGTTGCGATCGACCCGTCGGACCTTCAGTTGGCGCAGTTTCACGGTGTTGTCTTTTTCCAAGACATAGACATGGGACCCTGCGGGGTTAAGGCCCAAAGCAGACAGAGGTATTGTCAGGGTGTTTTTTTCGATGGCGAGGATGACTGTCACTTCGAAGAATTCACCAGGCCAGATGGAGGCATCCTGATTGGGGAACTCTGCTCGCATGGTGATTGTGCCAGTGCGGGAATCGACTTGATTGTCGAGGAAGCTAATCGTTCCTAGAAACGGCTTTTCCTGAGCGTTTTTTCGCACCTCGACCTTGAAGGGCGTAGGTCCTTTTGCAGCAGCGCGAATTTGTGGTAGCAGGCGTTCTGGCAGGGCGAATTCGACAAAGGCCGGTTGCGACAGGCTAATATTGATAACGGGGCGGTTGTCGAAACCGCGGGTGAGGCTGCCGCCATCGGTTTCCAATTTTCCAGCAATGCCACTGATGGGCGCAAGGACTTTGCAATAGCTGAGATTGAGCCGGGCCACATCGCGCTTGGCGGCGTCACGGGCGACCATAGCGATGGCGTTTTCGTGACTGGCTTTGGCTTTTTCAAAAATCTCTATTGGCGATGCGCCAGCTTTTGCCAGTTTTTCGCTACGGTTTTTTTCGAGGAGTGTCACCTTTTCCTGTGCGATGGAGGCATCGAGGGATGAATTGGCCTCTTTCAGTTGGGCTTCGAAAGATTCGCTATCGATTTCGAAGAGGAGTTGGCCCTCCTTGACTTCGCCGCCCTCTTTGAAGTGCACTTTTTTTATCAAGCCATCGACCCGGGCCCGTACCTCGACTGTAACGGAGGGCTTGGCGGTTCCCACGGTCTCGACCACGCGGGGCACATCGGCCCGTTGAACCGCCGCCGCTCGGACAGGAGGCAGAGGAGTGGGTTGCTCCTCGGCCACCTTTTGCTGGCGGCCGCAACCGGCACAGGCTGAGCAAAACAAACCTGCAATGAGCAACAAATGGCGACTTTTCATAGCAATCCGCGCTTGATGGAGTTATTTTTGAACCTTGACTGGCATCTGCAAAAGACCTCTGGCCGATGGTTTTTTTTCAGATGAGTGCATAAAGCAGATTGCCATTAGGGCCAGTTGGCCAGTGGGAGGAGATTGTTCCTTTCCTCTGGTGATTGAGGATGTTCACACTAATACATAATATTAATGACCTTTTTAAGCTTCTTCAACCTCGCCGCTATCATCTTTATCCCCATCCTCCCCCTCATCCACCTCATCTTCATCATCCCCTTCGCCTAGGGGGCCGCCCCAGAAATAGAGGAGGTTGCGGCCGTATTTTCGGCGGCTCCATTCCTCGAGCTTGGGCAGATTGTCGAGCATGGGGCATTGCTCGGTTTGAAGGATGAGCGTGCTGCCCTCAGGCAGGACCTGTTGAAGGGCTGCAAGCATCGCGAGCATGGCATCGGCCCGCCCGGTCAGGTCGGGGAAGGGCGGGCTGAGGAAAACGATCCATTCACCTGGCCTGGGTTGCCAGCTTTCGGCCCAGCGGTAAGCATCGAGTCGGCTGACAACGGCACGGTCGGCAATGCGGAAGAGCCGTAGGTGCTTTTCGAGGGCTTGGGCGAGTTTTGGATCCTTCTCGATAAACCAGCAGCGTTCGGCGCGTCGGCTGAGGGCCTCCATGCCAATGACGCCTGTGCCGGCAAAGACATCGACAAAGTGAACGCCAGTGAGATCGCCACCCAGAATGGAAAAAAGGGCCTCACGAGCTCGTTGTGGGGTTGGGCGGAGGCGAGGATTGACCTCGCACTCGACTTGGCGCCCACGCAATTCCCCGGCGATGATTCGCACAATATTTTTTTTGATCGCCATGACACCCTATTTGATTCGCTCCCAGGAGGTTCCAACTCTAGGGACCATTGTACACAGGCCAGGCGTGGAGCGGGGGATTTGGCGAGCCTTTTGCCTGCTGTATTTGCAGGCGGAATTCAGGTTGTTTTGGGGGTAAACAGGAATAGTCAAGAATTTGGTCCGTTCTCCCATCGCAAGGTGTTAAAGCAGGAAAGCGATTTTTTCATGGGGACAGCCTTGGGGAAACACTGACGGGACCCGCTCATCCGAGGTTTCAAGTGCCGCGTTCTTATGCCGCCAAGTGGTCAGGGACCCAAGGTTTTTTAGATTTTTGAATCGCCGTCAACCCTTGGCCATGGCGGCCTGTTCCACCAGATCGCAGGCCAGTTGGAGAGAGGTCTGAGGGTTGATGCGTTGGGACAAGGTGTGGGCAGTGGCTTGAATATTTTTTTCGCCCAAAAGCCGGGTCATGATTTTTGCCAGTCTGTGGCGGGTGGCCCAGGGGGGGGTGATGAAATCGCCGCAGCCGAGCCAGCGTACACGGTGGGCGTTGTCGGCTTGATCGTGAGCGAAAGGTATGACCAATTGGGGTATGCCCGCACTCAGTGCCCGGGCGAGGGTACCGATGCCGCCATGGTGGGCAAGCATGGCCGCTTGGGGCAATAGTTTGCCCATGGGTGCCCAAGTGGCATGGAAGGCATGAGGGGGTAGGGGCTTGGGGACCTGTTGAGGGTCTTTGGAAAGGATTACCAAGCGGGCGCCAGCATCGGCTGAAGCTTGAACCATTCGCTCGAGGAGCCAACGGGCCTGGCGCATGGCGCTGCCAAAAGTGGCGACAATGGGGGGCGTGCCGGCCTCGACAAAGCGCCAGAGTTGTAGCAGGTTGTCGTCTGCCTGTTCATCATCATCGTGTTGCAAGAAACCGACATGGCGGGCTTGCGGTGGCAGTTGGGCCATTGGTCCGAACCATTCAGGGAAATTGAGGAGGACCCGATCTGGCGAGTTCCACCAGCCTTGGAGATAGCGTTTGATGGGTTGATTCCCTGATTCAGCCCGGAGGGGTTCAACGGCGCCGCCAATGAGCGGATCGGCGATGGAATCGACCAACCGGTAGGCCATTTTGGGGGCAAAACGAAGCAAGGTGTTGGGCAACCAACCGCCCGGAACGCGCGGGGGATTTTTGGGGCAGCGGAGAACAATGGGGGCGAGGTGGGTGGTGACCAGCGGGACGCCTGTTTCTTCTTGGGCGATGCGGGCCCCGAAACCCAGTGAAGAGGAGATCAAAACGCGATTGCCTGGCCCTTTGGCAAATTGTCGGGCCAAATCGCGCTGGTTTCGGACCATGTCCATGGCCTGAAAATCAGCCAGAATAGTGCGGGTTCCTTTTCTGGGGTGCCACAGGTTGGGGTTGAGGGTAATGCGATCGTAGTGCTCACGGGTGCCGAGGGGTTCGAAGGCCAGACCGGCGCGGAGCACTTGCTGCTCGAAAGTAGGGTTGGCGCATAGGCTGACCTGCCAGCCATTGGCGGCGAGCCCTTTCCCCAAAGCGATGAAGGGGAAAACATCGCCGGCGCTGCCAACACCGAATAGAAGGGCGTGTTTCATTGGGAAGTTTCCATCGAAGGGAATTGCCCAATTATTCTATGGAAAAAAAGTGCTCAATTTTCGGGGCAATTGACTGCAACGGCGGTAGGGGCCGTGCTACCCTATTGCTAATCTTGGCCGTAAACGGTCTCTACCCGGGAAAAAACGACTGCTGGGAGTTCGAAGCATGATTGCAAGAGTTGATCGGGCGTGGAAGCAGTTGGCATTTGTGGCGACTTTGGTGGCGGGTGGCAACCGGTTGGCGGTGGCACAAGTGGCGTCACCCGCAGTAACTGAACCGGCAAAGGTGCAGGCTGAGCAAGTGAGGGCGAATTACACTAAGTATGAATACCAGATACCGATGCGGGATGGCCTGAAGCTGTTCACCGCGGTTTATGTGCCCAAGGATGATTCGAAGGCATACCCGCTTTTGCTAAACCGCACGCCTTACAGTGTTGGGCCCTATGGTGTGGACAATTTTCGTGAGAAGCTAGGGCCTTCTGAGCATTTCCAGAAATCGGGTTACATTTTCGTATACCAGGATGTGCGCGGGCGTTGGATGTCGGATGGGGAATTTTTGAATGTGCGGCCCCACAAGCCGAACAAGGGCCCAAAGGATTTTGATGAAAGTACCGACACCTTCGACACCATTGAATATTTGTTGAAAACCGTGAAAGGCCACAATGGCCGTGTGGGGCAGAGTGGTATCTCTTACCCTGGGTTCAATACCGCCGCGGGGATGATTGATGCGCACCCGGCGCTCAAGGCGTGCAGCCCTCAAGCTCCTGTGATTGATTGGTTTATTGGTGATGACTTCCACCACAACGGTTGCCTG
>Ga0255132_1000112_pt1 | contig 31366 bp, 27 predicted proteins | sample Law_Law_RepA_8d_FD_188551 | JGI IMG/M metagenome (GOLD analysis project Ga0255132, IMG submission 188551) | Freshwater microbial communities from St. Lawrence River, New York, United States - Law_Law_RepA_8d | ecosystem: Environmental > Aquatic > Freshwater > River | place: USA: New York...
GACACGGACCGCTCGGAGATCGGTCCCTACCTTGGAAGTCCTCGGACTACATCAGGGTGGCCAAAAAATACCTCACCCAAGCGCCTCCGAGGTAGGGCGATTTCTCCGAAAGCGCCTCGTCCGCAGACACGGACTACCGCAGAGATCGGTCCGCCGCGGACACGGATCGCTCGGAGATCGGTCCCTACCCAGGAGGTCCTCGGGCGGCCTCCGGGGGGCCAAAAACCAACTGTCAGTGACGGTATGAAAACAACTGAAAATAGTGAGGAACCAAAAGACTGAACGACCGTTGGAGAAGCCTTTTTCGGAGCGCCGTTGGAATTAAACGCTCGACGGCATCGAAGCGGGGCGTAACAACCGAACCCAGCCGTCGCGCTGCCGGAACGGTTCGATCCACCATGACTTTGAAAATGCCGAAATCCAGCGTCGTCGCAGTCGCTATTGCGACTCTGTTCTCAACCTCCCTGACGGGACAGTCCTTGTTCAAAGACTCGTTCGAGTCGAACACTTCGGCCGACTATGATGTGAGGGTGGGTTATTACGCCGGGACCTCGACCAACGACTACACTCTGGATTGGTCGTACGACTACAGCGCTCTCTCATTCAACCGTTTCGCATCCCAGACGGCGACGCCCGAAAATTTGCTGGTTCCGACCGCGCCCAATTCTGCTGTGGGTGGGTCGAAGGGACTCAAGATCACGGTCAACAAGAACGACAACGAGCCGGGTCGCTTTGCCCTGAGTCTTTACCCGAAGACTACGAATTTTTCCGGGGACTATGTCCTCAAGTTCGATGCCTTCTTGAATCATGCAGCCTTTGCAGACAGCGGAGTCGGAACCTCTGAGTTCCTCACGTTTGGTCTGAACCACTCGGGAGATTTGGTGAACTGGGGTGTGCTGTCGGGTGCAGAACAGCGAGAAGATTTTGCGACCGAGGCCTTGGGTGGGACCGGCAGCGATGGCCTCTGGTTTGGGGTTGTCGGAGACGATGGTGCAGCGCGGGGTCTTCAAAGCTGGGAAGGACAGGCCGGACAAGCCAGCCGTTACCTCGACGGCGAAGCGGCGGGTGTTCCCGATCGCGACGGCAACGGCAATCCGGATGACGATGGCAATGAGCCTTATCTGCGAACCCAGTTTCCGTCACCGCGGTTCGAGGCCCCAGGTGTTCTCGGCAAGCGGTGGGTTCAGGTGGAAGTGAGCCAGATCGGTGATGTGGTCACCTGGAAGATCGACGGGCGGATCATTAGCCGCCGCATCAATACGAGTCCCTGGAAATCAGGGCGAGTGATGGTGGGCTACATGGATCCCTTCGCAGGCGTGGCCGAGGTGAAGGGGGAAAGTTGGCTGCTCATCGACAATGTGCGCGTTGAATCGGTGCGCACCGTGGTGGTTAACACGGCCGACAACGCATCTGCAGCCGGTGATGGAAAGACCTCTCTGGCGGAGGCGCTCAAAGACGTTCGCTCCAACGACCGCATCACCTTCAACATCCCGGGGGCTGGGCCGCATTATCTGGTCACACCGACCGCAGGCTATTCGATGGTCCAGGCCGATAATGTTTTGATCGACGGTTTTAGTCAGCCCGGAGCCATCGCCAACACCAATGTTCTTCAGGGCTCCGACACCGCCCAACTGCGGATCGTTCTTGATTCACGGGCTGGGGGTCGCTTTGCACTCACCGACTACGGAGACCATGGGTTCGGGGATAGCGAGAGCGCGATCTTGCCGATTCTTAATTCTCGCAACTTCACCCTGCGTGGTGTGGCCGTGCTGAGCGCAACCGGCGGAGACTCCGCGGCCGATCCCTTTATCTATGGCTTGGCGTTGGTCGGCGCTTCGACCGAAGCCCGCATCCAAGGCTGCTGGTTCGGTGTTGATCCTGCGAAGCCGACGGCATTGGGAGTCCGCGGTGGTCGTGCTGCGGTGGCCTCCTTCAAGTGGGACAATAATATCACCTCCGAGGGATTGGTGGTCGGCACCGATTCGGACGGTTTTGGGGACGTCGCAGAACACAACCTAATCACCGGCCAATTGTTGGCCATTCATCTGGAGACCCCCAACGCCCGGATTTCAGGCAATCGCTTCAACTACCTCCCCGATGGTTCGATCTTCGACTATTCACAAGTGGCGGGCTATCTCGGGCAATTCACCGACATGGAAGCCATTGAGAATGGGCGAGGCCATTACATGCTCATAGGTACGGATGGCGACGGCATCAACGACGCCAATGAGCGTAATTATTTTGGTCCCCTCAGCTACGAGGTAGTGGCCGAGTTCTGGCGCACAGCGACCGGGGTGGTCCTGGCCGGGAATTCTTTTGGATACGGACCGTCGGGTTCGGTGCTCTTCAAAAACCCGACCCCGATTAGTCTTACCACGGTCCGGAGCTATTCGACCCTTCGGGTGGGTTCTGACTTCAGTGGGCCGGCTGAATCTGATGCATTGGAAGCCAACAAGTTGTCCGGGATGGGAGCCCCCCTGATTCGTTTCCATGGCAGCAACGGGTCAGCGGATCAGCCGGCGCGGGTTGTTTTTCGCGGCAACGTTTTATCGGGCAATGTTGGCAGCGCTCCGTGGGACGTCTCCAGCGGCCTGGCGGCCGACAAATTCTATGGATTCGCTTTGGCAGAACCCACAGGTGAAATCCGGCCGGTGATTCAGACGAATTCGACGACCTCTAAGCTTTCGGTTCGGGTGCCAGCGCGGAACCCAAGTTACGCGATGGGAGGCATTCAGGTGGATGTGGCTTTGGCGGACCCGATCGGCTTGGCTGCGACTTCAGAGGCCTACCCCAACGGTTCGGTCCAAAGTCTGAAACACTTGAAGCAAGTGACCTTGGACGCCTCGATGGACGGGGGATTGGTAGACATTGATCTGAGCGAATTGGCCTTGAGTGCCGCTGATTTGAAACGAGTCACGCTCTCAGCCAGTTACGTTCTGGATGCGGTTGCTGCATCGGATACAACGATCGCCGTTCCGGTTTCTGCGGTGACGTCGCCGTTCTCGGCCACCTTGGGAGGCTTCGAAGTGCCGACGACGCCCATCCGAGTGGCGGTGACCCTCACGGGCAACACCCTCGGACTCTCCTGGTCCGGAGGCCTCCCGCCTTACAACCTGCAGGTCCGGAGCGCCTTGGATGCCCCATGGCAGAATTTGCTCACGACCAATGACTTAAAGACCACGGTACCGGTCACCAACAGTGCGACCTTCTTCCGTATTAGCGGAAACTGAAGCATGGCCGGTTGGCCGAGCCACATCCCTCTCGCTGAGGCGAAGGGGTTTCGGCTCGTAGGCCGGCGCCAGGCTCCTCGCATTTCTAATGAAGCTGGTATTCTCTGAGGCGGTCGCAGATCCCAGCCGCTACGTCTATCCGTATGCGGTCTGGGCATTTCCGGAACCCACAGAAAGCCCCGCTGATTTATTTGCAGCCGGATTTTTACCATCCGCTCCAGATCTCTCCCGCTTCTACATGGGGCGCCAATTGCGGGTGCCGCTGGGAGAATGGCGAACCTCTTCCGAAAACAGGCGCGTGCTGCGTAAGGCTGGAAATTTGCAGTGTGAGTTGGTGCCTCGGGATCGCTTTGACCTAACGCCGGAGCGCCGGGCGGCCTGGTTGGCCTTTGCTGAGGCCCGCTTCGGTTCGGGTGTTATGTCGGCGGCGCGCTTGGACCGACTCTTGGCGGGTCGGGTGATTTCCCACTTGCTGGTGTTCCGGGACGGCGGTGGTGATGGACCCGAACGGGGAGTGGCGCTGCTGTACCTCGAGCCGCCGCGAATGGCCTATTACTACTATGCGTTCTATGACTTGTCCGATTCGGGCAGCCATCTCGGGATGGCCATGATGACGCGGGCGGTGGCTTGGGCTCAGGAAAGTGGTTTGGGTCACCTGCACTTGGGCACCTGCTATGCAGACAAGGCCCTCTATAAGACTCAGTTCGAGCCGATAGAATTTTTCAATGGGCACCGTTGGTCGCGCAACCGGGATGAATTACGGCACCTGCTCCGGACCCAGCCCGAAACCCATCGGTTGGAGTCGCCGGACTATCAGTCATTTCTCGACGGTGGTTTGTCGGCCGCTGCAGCCGTTTCGCCATTCCGGGTCTCGCTCAGCGCTTCAAGCTGAGTTCGATGGCATCCAAAACTGGTTTTCGCCACGCCTCGTAGCCCTCGGCGTTAAGATGGAGCCGGTCAGCGGCAAAGAATCGAGGATCGGGTTTGCCTTGGGAGTCGAGCAATGGCGAGGCCACGTCGATGACCCGCACATGCTGACGAGACTGAGCTAGGATCTTGAGCCGTCGGTTGAACTCCGATTGAGCTTCGAGGAGATGCACACGTGAGGGGCTCGGCTTCACGGTGAGTAACAGGATCGAGGTTCCACGGAGTTCGGTTTCGGCACGCTCCAAGAACACGGCCAGATCTTGAGCGATTTCCGCGGGGGTTTGGCCATCGGCCAAATCGTTATCGCCTTCGTAGACCACGACCACCGAGGGGCCATAGGGCAGCACCACTCGGTTAAAGAACCGCAGGAGATCCTTGAAACGGGAACCACCGAATCCGCGGTTGAGCACCGGCCGATTTTGGATTGAGGCGGGCAAATTGGTCCACAATCGGATGCTGGAACTGCCAACGAACAAGATCGGCCGCGGCGGTGGCGGGACTCTGCGGTCTAGGGCTTCAAATTTTAGAACCTCCGGCTCAAAGCGGTTGGTCGAGGCCAATTCAGCGGCGTTCAAAGGAACCAGAAGGATCAGAAGGGGGATCCAGGCTAATAGCCAGAATCTCATGCCGGCGGGATCGGAGAGAATTCGTCGGCATGATACGAACTGCGAACTAAGGGACCTGAGGCCACATGGGTGAATCCCATGGCATCACCCTCACGCCGGAGCGAGTCGAAAACGGCCGGAGGAATGAAGTCCACCACCGGCAGGTGCTTGAGGGTCGGTTGCAAGTATTGCCCCAGAGTAAGGATATCACAGTGGGCCTGGCGGAGGTCTCGCATGGCTTCGAGCACTTCTTCCTGAGTTTCACCCAGCCCGAGCATCATGCCCGATTTGGTGTGAACTTTGTCGCCGAGGCGGTCTTTGACCTTGGTCAGCACGCGGAGGGACCGCTCATAGGTGGCGCGATGGCGCACCGACGGAGTCAGACGGCGAATCGTCTCGAGGTTGTGGTTGAAGATGTCTGGCCGAGCCGCGAGGACCGAATCGATCGCGTCGTCACGATCGAGGAAATCGGGAGTCAACACCTCGACAACGATTCCAGGATTCAGATCCCGCACTGCTTCGATGGTGCGGCGGAAATGTTCGGCGCCACCATCTTGGAGGTCATCTCGGGCCACCGCCGTGATCACCACGTGCTTGAGTCCCATGCGACGGGTGGCCTCGGCGACTCGCTGTGGCTCATCCTGTTCCAAGGCCAGTGGTTTGGCCGTCGAGACCGCGCAGAATCCGCAGGCGCGGGTACAACGATCACCCGCGATCATGAAGGTCGCCGTGCCCTTGCTCCAGCACTCCCAATGATTGGGGCACTTGGCACTCTCGCAGACAGTATGGAGGCCCAAGCCATCGAGCAGCGTGCGCGTGGCCGTGAAGGCACTCGAGGTTGGCAACTGCACCTTCAGCCATTCGGGCAGACGGCGCCTGGGAAGTAATGGGATCGCGGCCATCGGGGCCGCCATCGTTGAAGAACACGAACTCATCGACAGCCTTGAAGCTCAAACCGGACCGGCCGCTTGGCAACTGCTTTTGGGAAGGCCCGCTTGCTGCTCGATGAAGTCGGCGGCCTGGGTCGCGATGACATTCCAGTCGAGCCGGGCGGCGACTTTGGCGGCGGCCGAGAGTCCGAGGGCACGGCGTTCGGTGGCTGGAAGGGCGAGGATTGCCAGAACGTTCTCGGCGAAGGATTGGCCGGACCAGCCAGAGAACCGGATCGCCGGTTCGTCTGCGAAGTACCGGGAAAGATTTTCTAGGGGAGTGCTGACGCAGGGAATCCCGCAGCCCAAATATTCGACGGCCTTGGCGACGAAGGCGCAGTGAACACCTTGTGATTCCTCATAAGGGACTAAACCCACGGAAGCTCCGCCCAGGGCCTCAGCCATTTGGTGGTACGGAATGAAGCCGGTCATTTCGAGAGGGATCCCGGGAGCGGCCGCCCGAACCGCCTGAGCCAATTGCAGCAATGCAGGAGTTTCTTTTCCGAGGAATCGGAATCGGAGATCCGGCCGGCGAGCGTGCAAGTGCAACAAAGCGTCCCGGGCGATGGGGCCTAGGTGATGCGTGTCGAAGGACCCGTGCATGACCACCACAGGCCTCTGGGAATTCGTCGGATCGGCCGCGGTTTCGGGATGCGGCCGAAACAGGCTGGCGTCGTAGCCATACTGGATGACTCGGATCCGGTTGGCGGGGTAACCGGTGGCTTGGAATCGTTCCGCCAACGGAGCCGACACGGTCATCACGCCCTCGGCATTGAAGCGCCGGGGCAACGAGCGCTCGTAGCGGTTGAGCCAGGGAACCAAACCCGATCGCGTAAACACCGCGGGCCAGGTCTCCATGAACCCTGTGAGGTAGTCCAGGAAGTTGAGGATGATGGGCACTTTCCATCGCCTTTTAAGCAGGCCAGCGGCCACGGCAGAAATCGTGTGCTGCGAGAGGAGGACGTCGAAGCGAAATTCCGGAACGGTCGATTGGCGCAGGGACTTCAGCGTCCGGTCGGCGTGCTGGGCCAGGGCTAACGGATAAAGCAGGTACTTGAGGTTGCGGTGGGGCGTGTAGCGACCCATCGGCCACCGGGTAAAAGGATGTATGTGAATGCCTTGGGTCGCCGCAATGGATTCCCAATCGGGAAAGATGGGGCAAAACAAGTGGACTTCATGGCTTCGGCGCACCAATTCGCGGATTAGATAAATCGCTTCTGCTGAGCCTCCGCCGCTGGGAGGGAAATAAGGTTCATGGGTGAGGAAGGCCAGGCGCATCGCAAGGGGAGATGTGGAGTCGAGGGCGTTCAGTCCAGGCCGCGAAGGAACCGTTCAAGGATATGAATCGATTTCTCCAACTGGGAGATGGCCAGCCATTCTCGCTCGGTGTGAGCCTGGGCGATGTCCCCCGGACCGAACACCACCGAAGGGATCCCTCCCGCGGCCAGGGGCGCCGCATCGGTAAAGTAATGAACGCCTCGGGTAGTCCGGCGTCCGGCGGCGCGGGTCAAAGCCTGAACCAGTGGAAGGTCGGGATTGGTTTCGAGCGGCTCGCAGGGACTGGTCCGGAGGGTGTCGAAGGAGGCTTTGAGTCCCTGCTGTTGCAACAAGGCACGAATTTCTCGGCGAACCCCGGATTCGGTCTCGCCGGGAAGAGTGCGTCGATCGATGTCTATGATGCATTCGGCGGGCACGATGTTGGGTTGGCGTCCCCCGTCGATCCGGCCGACGTTGATTGTGGGGCGTCCAAGCCGAGGATGGGCGGGGCGAGCGGCCAGTTCGGAGGCATACTCGGTCTCGAGAGCCAGAACGATTCGAGACATGGCGGTCACGGCGTTGCGGCCGCGATGCGGTGTGGCCCCATGGGCTGGACGCCCGATGGTCCGCAGGCGCAGCCAGACATCGCCCTTGTGCGCCGTCACAATTTCCAAGCCGGTCGGCTCACCGACAATTGCCAAATCGCTCTTAGGCCCGTGGCTGGCAAAGTATCGAGAACCCAATTGCATGTTCTCTTCGTCGATCAGTCCGACAAAGAGGATCTCAGTATGCGCCGGCCGTGGGCCCGCTGCGGTCACGTTGAGCAGGGATTGAAAGTAAGCGCTGACAGACCCTTTGGTGTCGCACGCGCCGCGCCCATACACGCGCCCGTCGCGGACAACCGGCTTAAGCTGCAGCGCGTAGGCCGGTTCACCGACCGTGTCGAGGTGCGGTGCCAAAAGGACCCTATGGCGGACTGGGCCCCGCGGGGTTAATCGGACCAGAAGGTTAGAGCGTCCCGGGACCACGGATTGTGATTCCACCTCTAGGCCGTGTCGACGGGCTGCCGATGCCAGGAATTCCGCCACCCGATGTTCGCCATGAAAATTGGGATCGCTGAAAAAAGCAGGGTTCACGCTGGGCAGCGCGATAAGATCCTGAAGCAATCGGACGCTGGTGGGTTGGGAGGCCACGGTGATCGGGAGCCTACCGGCGGGTTGGCTCCCCGGCGATCATCAACTTTTACGGCGAGCGGCCCGTTGGGTCGGAGTGGCCATGGGGTAGAGCCCCGGACAGCAGCCGAAGGTTTGATGGAACGCGGCGCTGAAGTGGCTGAGGCTCGAATAGCCCACTTCTAAGGCCGCCTCGGTGACGTTAAATGATCCGGATCGCAACAAGGTGGCCGCCTTTTCCATCCGCAGCTGCCGTAGGTACTGGGGAATGGTTTGTCCCATCTCCTTTGAAAAAGTTCGGCTCAGGTAGAACGGACTGCATGCGGCTTCCCGGGCGATGGTTTCCAGCGAAGGGGGGAGGGTCAGGTCTTTCTTAAGGGCCTCGACCACGGTTTCCACACGGTCACGGGCAACCCGCTGTTGGCGATGACAGAACAGTTCGGAATCCGATGGCGGGGCGAAGAAGAACTCGCTCATCAACTCTCGGACCTTGGCCCCGTACCAAAGCCTTTGAGCTCCGGCCAAGACCGGGGGTTGGCGTAAGGCCATGACCAGATCGCGTTGACGGGTGGTCAGGGGCTCGGGTTCGGAGACGCCCGAAACGGCGGGTTGGGCATCCAGCGATGTCTGGATGAGGGGGTGGAGAAAATCCCGACTTTCTCCCAGCTCTCGGCGCAAGAAATCGGGGCGAAACTCCACCGTGATGAACTGGTGGGTTTGTCCCGGGGTGCGAACAGCAGAGAGGGGGGACTGGCCTTGGCGATAGAAGCCGGCGGACTGGTTCCGGAAACGGGCCGTCTTGCTGCCACAGCTGACCGAACCTTGGCCCGAGAGATTCAGGCAGAGCTCGACGCTCTCAGGATGGAAGCTGCGGGCCCAGTCAATCGGATCGGAAGCATTGAAATCGTGCCATTCTAAGCTGAAGCCCAGGCTTCCGAAACTGCCGAAGAGTTGTCGCCAGCCGGCCCCGATGGCAGCCCAAGCAGCGACCTCGCCTTCAAAGCGGGGTGGGTTTGTCTTGGGAGTCCGAGGCATGGCAGTAAATTTATGGGGCTTCAGGGTAGGGTGCGAGCAGCGCACCGACAAGATTCCCCGCCAAAGGGGTGTGGGACGGCGTGCGCCGAAATTCTCGAACCACTTCGGGTTCGAATCCCCAGCCGCACGATGCCTTTCTATTTTGCGCCAGAACGGTAGGTTCTGCATCCATCGCATGGCCCTGTGCTTGTTCAACTCGCTCCACCGTCGGGTGGAGGCATTCACGCCACTGTTTCCCGACGCCGAATCCATTGGGTTCTATTGCTGCGGGCCCACTGTGTACGACTTCGGTCACATCGGAAACTTCCGGACCTTCGTCTTTGCAGATCTGCTCCGGCGCTACTTCGAATTCCGAGGATTTCGCGTCAATCATGTGATGAACATCACGGACGTGGAGGACAAGATCATCCGTCAAGTGGCGGCCACGGGACTGTCGCTGGCCGAGTTTACCGGCCAGTACACCGAGGCCTTTCTCGCGGATCTGACCACCCTTTCCTGCCTCCGGCCCCATCATTTGCCCAAGGCAACCGATTACATTCCTCAGATCATCGACCTCATCCAACGGTTGGAGAAGCGAGGCATTGCTTACCGAGCGGGCGATGGCTCGGTGTACTTCAGTATCAACAAGTACCGGGCCTGTGGTTGTCGCTATGGTCAGTTGGTGACGCTGGACCCAGAGGCGCAGCGGCGCACCGAACGTGTATCAGGCGACTCTTACGATAAGGATGACCTGGCCGATTTCGCGCTGTGGAAGGCCCGTGTTCCGGGCGATGGGGCTGTCTTTTGGGACAGTCCTTGGGGCGAAGGTCGCCCGGGTTGGCACATCGAGTGTTCGGCCATGAGTATGGCGATTCTCGGACCCAGTTTTGATATTCACCTCGGTGGCGAAGATTTGGCGTTTCCCCATCACGAAGACGAGATCGCCCAGAGTGAAGGAACAGGGTTGCAGCAGCCAGGTAGGCCGTTCGTGAAGCATTGGGTTCATGCGGCCCATTTGCTGGTGGACGGCAAAAAGATGAGCAAGTCGCTGGGTAACTTCTTTACGGTGCGAGATTTGTTGGGACAGGGATTTCAGGGTCGAGAAATCCGCTTCCTGCTCATCAGCGCCCATTATCGCGAGACATTCAATTTCACCCGAGAAGGCCTCGAGGCCACTCGATCGGCATTGGCCCGATTAGATGCCACCGTCGCTCAATTGACGGAGCGGGCCGGGTCGGTGGCCCCGGAGACCGGTACGACGCCCTGTGACTTGGAGATCGCGTTCACCGAGGCCTTGGATGAGGACCTCAATGTTTCGAAGGCATGGGCCGTGATCTTCGATTGGGTCCGTGAAACTAACGCGGCCTTGGCCATAGGTTCACTCAGCCCAAGCGCCGCCGCGGCACGCCTTCAGTCGTGGCTGCGGGTCGATGGAGTCATGGGGTTGGGCGGGCGGCCACCCGAAAAAATCCCTGCCGCAGCGATGGCTTTGTTGGAGAAACGCAACGCCGCCAAAGAGGCTCGCGATTTCGCGTTGGCAGACGCGGTGCGCAATGAACTCAAGGCTCTGGGTTGGACCGTCGAGGATTCCAAGACAGGGTCGAAACTCAAACGTCTCTAATAGACCGGTGATGGAACCCTCAGACCTCGGAGTCGTTGCTCTTGAATCGTGGGAGAAAGCCGTGCTGCGCCATTTGCTGTTGGCCGAGCCTGATGCCGCGCTGGCGACTCAGTTGGTCGGCGTGACGGTCTTGGGTCGCGAACGTTTGGGACCTGCGCTGTTGATCCGACTTCGCGCCCCGGACGGTTCGTTTCCCGGAACTCGAGGGGCCATTTTTGGAGGCCACACCTTTGCCGAGATTAAAGGATGCCCCTCAAAAGCGGCCTTCACACTCCACCTCGATGACCAGGGCTGGGTGAGCCACTTGTTTGCCTTTCTTGAGGATGATTCCTCGTGGCCGTCGAAGACGGATGTCGTCGAGGTGTTGGATGCGAAGAGTCAGGCCTGACGGGTGGGCGGCCGATTGATTTCCAAGACGGCTCGAGCGACGGCCCAAACGACCACGCGTTCGGCGCCCAGATTTTTCAGAACGGCCGCCACTCCATCGGTGGTTGCCCCGGTGGTGAGGACGTCGTCCACGAGGATCCATGATCCGTGGATCTGAGCAGTACCGGCCGGTTCGAAGGCGGTCCTCATGTTGCCGATCCGATCCTCCCGGCTCAGGGAAGTTTGGCTCGACGTGGCCTCGCGTCGTCGGACCAGATCCGTCCTTAAGGGCACCCCCAGCGCGTGGGCCAAAGGTGCGGCCAGACGCTCGGCCTGATTGAATTCGCGCTCGCGCTGTTTGACGCGGTGCAGTGGTACCGGCACAACACCTTGCCAGGAATGGTCGACCAATCGGGGCAATGCGGCCTCCATCATGAGCCCCGACAAAAATGTCCCAAACCAGAGCTCCCGCTGGTATTTGAGCCGGTGAATGCATTCTAGGGTGATACCCTCGGCGATGGCGGCGGCACGGGCTTCATCCCAGGCCCAGGAGTCCCTCCGGCAGGCGGCACAAGTTTGAGAGCCGATAATCGTTCCGGAGAAGGGGATTCCACAGCGTTGGCAGCAAGGTTCTGTGATCCGGCGAACCCCGCTTTGGCAGGTGTCGCAGACGTAGCCCTGAATTGGATCGGCCCGTTGTTGATGGCAGAGAGCGCAAACCGGGGGATAGACCAGCCCCAGAATCATCTCGGCCCCAGAGCCCAGTCCGAATCGGCCATCGGGTTTGCGATGAGGTCGGCTGATAGAACGTTCAAGGGACATGGGAACGTTCAAGGGAAATGGCCCAAAGGGGTGGCACTGGTTGGGTTCTTACGGTTTCCAAGCATGCCCACAAAAAACACCGAGGTGACGGCGATCACCGCAAAGGTTAGCCACCCATCGTGCAACCGGGCTGAGCCCCACCACCACGATTGTCTGCCTAAGTTGGCCAGCGGTGCGGTGAAGAACGTGTAGGATTTGAACCAGAAGATCCATCCTGCGTGCAAACCCAACGGGAGCCACAGCGCACCGGTTCGCTCGCGGCACCAAGCCAGTAACCCTCCGATCGCTCCCAGGGTGAGAATTCCGGGGAACACCTGTGAGGGTTGGCTCAGACCCGAAAGCATGCGCGCCAGCATTTCTAAGCCGGTCCAAGGACCGACTGAGACGGGGGCTTCTGGCCGTTGGAAGAAATGGACCAGAGCATAGAGAGTCGCACTGCTCAGAGCCGCGGTAGTGAAAGAAAATTGGCGGCGAAGCGATCCAAAAACCACCCCCCGGAACAAGAGTTCTTCCATGAACGAAACGGCGATGGCCGCACCGAGCGCCCGAATCGCATGAGAGAGCAGTAAGCTCCAGGAATGAGCCGAATCCCAGGTACGGACACCGAATCCGAGAGAGAGAAGCGCCACGAATGCCAGCGACATCATTCCGCCCGCCAGGCCCATTAACAGGTCCCGTCGGGCGGGTCGGCCCCACACCATGCCGACGGAGTGCCAACCGGGGAAAAGGCCACTTTTTGCCATGGGCCAAAGCCCAAGCAGGGCAACCCCCAGAAGACTTCGGTCTACGTACCTGCGAAACGGTTGCACGGCCAATGAAGAGTCAGGGCCGACGTACTGGACGAACATCCAGAGCCATGGAGCTAGCAGGGCTCCACCGACAAACACCGCCGCCAGATATCCACCTAAGACCCAAGCCGGGTTAGGTCGTGAATTGGGGGCCGATGGCCGATTCATGGGAGCCTGGCTGAAGATAATAGGAGGAGCGTCCGACTCTTCGCAGCATGGCATCTTGGCCGGTATGCTCAAGGGGCTTGGCAGCTGGGGCAGAGCCCGAAGAATTCCATTCGATGTGAAATTTGGGTGTAGCCATGCCGGCGGGCCAATTGATCCTGAAAATCATTCAGAAAGCAGTCGTCGAGCTCGATGATGCGCGCGCAGCGAGTGCACACTAAATGATGGTGGTGACCATCGCCTTCCTCGGGAGATAATTCGAAACGGGCCGCTCCGTCTCCAAAATCGTAACGCCTCACCAACCCCATGCGTTCGAGGGTGTGCATGTTGCGGTAGATGGTCGCCAGATCGCAGTCGAGTTTACCGAGCGAGGTGTGGATTTCCTTGATCGTCAGCGGGGACGAATGCTTGCGGAGCACGTCGAGAATCGCCTGACGCGGGGCAGTGATTTTCAGTTCACCCCGGCGCAGCTTGTCAGTCAGGTCAGACAGCGGTTGCTGGATGAGTCGGTGAGGGTGCTGGTGCTGGGGGCAGGGTCGGCTCATGAAGCGTTCTGGTGGCCACGTTGCAGTCGACCTCCGAGTAGGGACAGAACAAACAATCCGGCCAAGGTCAGGGTGATGCAGGGGCCACTGGGCAAGTTGAGCGGATAAGAGAGAATTACCCCGCCGCTGGCGCCGATGAGGCCGAGAAAAAGGCTCAATAGAATTTGCTGGCGCAGACTACGGGCCAGATTCCGAGCCGCCGCCGGTGGAATTACCACGAGCGAGGTTACTAGAATGATGCCGAGCAGGCGTATGCTCAGCGCCACCGTCACCGTGAGAAGGGCGACGAATCCGTAGTTCAGCCAGCGCACCGGAACGCCCGACACATGAGCCAGATCGGAATGGGCGGTTAACAGGGCTAGAGCGTTGAGTTTCCAGAATAGGACTGAGCCTACGGTGATTAATACGACCAAGGCCAAGGCGGCATCACTCCATCCTACGGAAAGAATGTCACCAAAGAGGTATCGGTCGAGTTCACCGCGATAGCCCTTGAGGAGACTCAAAATCACCATACCCAGGGCCACCGACCCGCTGAGCAACAGGGCCATGATGGTGTCGTTGAGCAGGGCTGTGCGTTCTTTGAGCCAGAGAATTAGGCCTGCGATGACCAGGCTGAAGAGAATCATGGGAACCGTGGGATCCGGCAGACCGAGCCAGAAACCCAGGGCCACACCTGCCAGGGCCGCATGGGCTACGGTATCGCTGAAGAAGGACATACGCCGGGCCGTAACGAAGACTCCAATGAATCCGCAGAGCGGTCCGAGAAAGAGGGCCGTCAGGACCGCACGCAGCATGAAGGGTTCAATGTCCATGGCTGCCGTGGGAATGAGGGTGCTGGTGCTGGTACGGGGTGAAATGAATGCCGTAGGCCTGTCTGAGGGACTCCGCGTTCATGACTTCTTCGGGAGCGCCTTCGCAGCAAATGACTCCATTGAGGGCGTAAACTCGACTGGCATGTCGATACACCATGGAAAGGTCGTGGGATACGAGCACCACTGTGAGTCCACGGCGTCGATGTACTTCGGCAATGAGTTCGTAGAAATCGGCCTCACCGGGTGTGTCTACTCCGGCGGTCGGCTCATCCAGCAATAGCAACTCAGGCTCATTGAGCAGGCTGGAGCAGATCAGGACACGTTGGAGCTGTCCGCCGCTGAGTCCGGCCACGGGGCGGTCTAGCAAACGGGTGACATCCATTTCGCCCACGGCCTCGTGCAAGAGCGCATCTATTTGGCGAGAAGGTCGCCAGAACCAACTAGCAGTGAGGGGTCGGCGGATCGCCAAGAATTCCCGGACCGTCAGCATGAAACTCGGGTCGAGTTGGAGCCGTTGGGGCACGTAGCCCATCCGCTTCAAGATCCCTGGACCCGGTGGGCCTTCTTGCAGCAGTCGGACCGATCCCGAGTCTGGTTTCTGCAAGCCCAAGAGGCAGCGCAGCAGGGTGGTCTTGCCGGACCCATTGGGGCCGATCAGCGCAACCATTCGGCCAGCCTCGATTCGCAAGTTCACACCCCGAAGCACGGGGTTGCCACCGAGGCGGACGTGGAGGTCTTGAACCTCGACGGCTGCTGGTTTCTGCGATCGGAAAGCAATGTCCATGGGGCTCAGCGCAAGGAGGATTCCAGAGTGCGCAAGTTTCGGCGAAGCCCCTCGATGTAAAAGGTCCGGGAGGCGGAGCCGGTCTCGAGGACATCGAGTTCAGCAACGCCGATGGCCAGATCAGTAGCCAGACGTTTGAGCAACCGGGGATGGAATTGAGGTTCTGAAAAAATCACACGGACCTGTTGTTTTCGAATGGCCCGGGAGAGTTGTGCGAGGTACTTCGGCGAGGGGTCCACGCTCGGGACTTCTTCGACCACGCCGACGAGCTGAAGGTCATACCGTCGGCAGAAGTACGGGAAGGCATCATGGAAGGTGACGATCCTGCGGTTGCTCAGATCTTTGAGCGAGGATCGGATTTGCGTATCGAGCTGGTCCAGCTCCTGGAGATAAGTCCCTCCACGGCGGGTGTACCCATCGGCGTGGGCTGGATCGGCCTGACAGAGGGCCTGGATAATGTTGGAGACACAGTGTTTGGCGAAGACAGGGTCGAGCCAGACATGGGGATTGGCATCTTCCTCACCGTGGTTATGGGTGTGGTCGGAGTGAGATTTTTTAGACCCGGTGGTTTCGGCATCCATGGCCAGCGGAGTGAGGTGGTGGATGAGTTGCGGCTGGAGTCCGTCAGTTACCGTAACGACACGGCGGGAGGGTTTTGAGGCCCCTCGGGTCACAGCCCGTGTGAGCCAGGTGTCCAAGCCCAAGCCGTTCATGAGGACCACGTCGGCGGCGGCCAATTTTCGAAGATCGGAAGGGCGGAATTGGAAGTCGTGGGGGCCTACGTTGGCTGGAAGCAAGCTATCTACAGTGGCCGCATCACCGGCGACGTTGGCCGCCCAAGAATGGATCACCGGCAGCGTGGTCAAAATCCGGATCTCAGCCGCCTGCGATTTCAAGACACAGAGCAGGCCGAGCAGCAATGCCAATAAGTAGGAACGGTGGCCAGTCACGATCGGCAGGATAGGAAGCGGTGCGGAAGATTGCAAACCGCTTGCATCATCAAGGTGATCTAGGGAAACAAAAAACCCGCCGGCGAACCGGCGGGTTTCAAAAAGGTCGTGACAGTTTACTTCATCAGAAGCATCTGCCGAGCGCGCTTGATCGCGATGCTGAGCTTGCGCTGGAAGGGGGCCGGCAAGCCGGTGTACTTCCGGGGCAGAACCCGTCCGTTGTCGGTCACGTACTGCTTGAGCAGGGCGACGTTCTTGTAGTCGATAGCGTCGATGGTGAACTCGACCTTAGGCTTCGGACGCGGGGTCCGGGCTGCGGTCGATCGGCGCTTCTTCTTTTCCTCGAGCTTGGTCTTGCGGGGCATAGCTTACCTTACTTGATTTCGCGATGCAGGGTATGACGGCGAAGGAAAGGATTGAACTTCTTCTTTTCCACCTTGTCGGTCTGCAGCTTCTTGTTTCGGGACGTCTGGTAGCGGGAGACGGGCTTACCCTCCTTCTTCGCTTCCGTACACTCAATGGTCACAATCTCACGCGGCATAAATCAGTTTTCCTTATCCTTGGTCGGTTTCTCTTCGACGTCGCTGTCGTCGTCTTCAACGTCCACCGAGGCACCGGCCTCGACGGAGCCCAGCGAACCGAGGCGGTTTCGCTGGCGCAGGACGCCTTCCTTCTCGAGTTGGGCCTGCGATTCAACCGTGTAACGGGCCCAGGGGATCGCCTCTAAGCGGGCCTTGGGAATGATTTTTGAAGTCAATTCGCAGACACCGTAAGTGCCTTTTTCGATCCGCTTGAGGGCTTCCTCGATCTCATAAACAGCATCCTGATCTGAAGATAGGAGGCTGAGTGCGAAATCGCGGTCGAAATTGTCGGTACCAGAGTCACCCATGTGGAGGCTATAGCTCTCCATCTCAGATTGGGATTCTTTGGCTAATCCGCTCATCTGGCCGCGGAGTCGCTCGTGCAGGTCCAGAAGGTTTTGATAGAACTTCTGCCACTCCGGCTTGACCCGGGAAATGGGCATCCAGTTCAGGGTCTCGGGAGGTACGGGTTTTCCACCGGATTTCGCCAAGGGGCGTCCGAGGATCGTGGCAGCACTAACAATGCCGACCTTTTGGTGGCCTGTTTTCTTGATCGCAACCGGTGCCGGTTTTTTTGCCATGGCGTCTCTTTCCCTGTTTACTTGCTGAGGCACTCGTCCACCGCGGACGACTCATCCGCCAAGTGCTCTTCTCCTACAACTCATTTCGAATCGAGGGCCGCGGAACCTAACAAGCGGCTGACAGAACGCCACTAAAATCTTTAGATGATGCGCGAGCCTCCGGCCAACGAGCAGTGATCTACAGGAATTTTGAGCGCACCCAATGGCGATGGGCGATGCCATTCCGGAGCGCGCAACTGGGTGCCTGATACCAGATCTGGGCGCTGCGAGGCAGACGGAAGTCGCGGCCCTCGCGCACCTTGGTGCTTCCTTCGCCTTGCTTCGTGAGGGAGCTTGCGCACACTCCGCGCCGCCCTGGCGATGCTCCAGTGGTTCTCTCTATCAGAGTCTAATGAACGCGATTCTCGCCCTTGAAGACGGTTCGGTGTTCCGTGGCCACGGATTTGGAGCGCAGGCTTCGGCGTCCGGGGAGGTGTGTTTCAACACCTCGATGACCGGCTATCAGGAAATCCTGACCGATCCCTCCTACAAGGGGCAGATCGTGACGATGACCTACCCGATGATTGGCAACACGGGCATCAACCTTCAGGACATGGAGTCTTATAAGGCTCATTGCTCGGGGTTTGTGATCCGGGAACTGAGTCCCTGGGTGAGCAACTGGCGGGCGGATCAATCGCTGGCGTCCTACTTGGAGCAGAATGGCATTCCGGGAATCCAGGGTGTCGATACGCGGGCCCTGACCAAGAAGCTCCGCGTGCGGGGTTCTTTGGCCGGATTCCTTACCACCGAGCCGATGTCGGATGCAGACGCCGTGGCTCGGGCTCGGCAGTGGGGCTCGATGGAGGGACGCAACTACGTCGTTGAAGTGACCCATCCGGAGAGTTTCATCTGGGATGAGAAAGATCAGGACTCGGCGGAATTCGCCGTGACTCAGCAGCATTCACCGCCCAACCCACGGCACATACGCCTTCCGCTGCGGGCGGCGGACATCCCGATCGTGGCCTACGATTTCGGCATCAAATACAACATCTTGCGAAGCCTCCGCCAACGGGGTTTCCGAGTCCGCGTCGTTCCTGCCGGGACTTCGGCCGCGGAGGTGCTCGCTTACAAGCCGGCCGGGGTGTTCCTGAGTAATGGTCCGGGAGATCCGGGGACGCTGAGTGAAATTGTTCGCGAGGTGAAGACACTCGTGGACACGGGCATCCCCATCTTCGGGATTTGCCTGGGTCATCAGATTCTTGGCCAAGCGTTGGGCGGCAAAACCTTCAAACTGAAGTTTGGGCATCGGGGCGGAAACCAACCGGTGAAAGATCTCGAGACGGGTCGGGTCGAAATCACTTCGCAGAACCATGGTTTTGCAGTGGATCCGTCTTCGTTGCCGGCCGAGGTGGCGGTGAACCGTATTAATTTGAATGACCAGACCGTCGAGGGGCTGCGCCACAAGACCAAGCCCGTGTTTTGCGTGCAGTATCATCCGGAGGCGGCGCCCGGTCCGCACGATTCTTCGGTGCTTTTTGATGAGTTCCGGGACCTGGTAGTGAAGAGGGGTTGATGGGTTTCTATTTCAGGAGAATTCTGAAATCAGCGGGGTTCGGCTGCGCGAGGTTCGAGGGTGATAATGAGGGCGTTGCCCATAGGGCGCTCGGATCCTTCGCACGGGGTATTCATGATTTGACCGCGGGCCCACAGGGTTGAGGAACCACCACCGTCAAGATTCAGCGCATCGGTGCATCCCAGGCGAGTGAAGTGGGCTGCCAATTCGGCGAGAGACATGCCCACCGACTGGCCGCGCTGACGGCCATCCACTTGTACCAGGAAGAAAAATTCGGCATTCCATCCGATGGCCGAGCGCGGATGCCGAGCGTCTGAGGATTGAAACTGGGTGGGCTGGCCGTCCTTAAGCAGAGCTGGACCGCCGCCCAGAGCAGTTGGAGTATTTTTTAGGTTGGGTCGAGTTTCAGTCGACAAGGTCCAGAGAGATCCGGGTGCGGTTTGCGTGGGAGAGACTTCGTTCCCGATGGGTAGCGAAAGAACGACACCGTTGGTGGGAATCAGGGTGTTGCCGCCCGAGTGGACGGACTGGAGTCGGAAGGTCGAGCGGAGGCCCGGTCGGATGGGTAACGCCGATCCCGCCTCGGCGATGAAAAGGTATTCGGTACCTTGAGAGGGAGGGGTTCGAGGGCCCACGGCCGCCGTAAAGAGGACGGGGCGCTCTTGGCGTTCTTCGTTGAGCCCGATGGCTAGGCTCGTTCCGTCGGGAGCAATCATCGAGAGCAGCGAGACGACTGGACCAAGATGGAGCGAACGATCCGGACCCATCCAGAAGGCGCTCTTGCCGTTGGGTGCGGAGATGAATTCCCCGTCCCGAATGCAAAGTCCCTCTGGATCGCCCAGGCAGGGGCCTCCTCTCGCAAAAAAGTCCCCGTTGAGAGCAGCCAGCGCCTGACCTTGAGCTCTCGGGAAGTTCGAGGCCTGACTGGACAGCGTGGCCACACCCAGTTGATGGCCGCCACCCAGCAGGACATGAATTCCTAGATCTGAGCGGTCTCGTCGGATGCGGATCACCTGTACGGACCAGGGACCCTCCGCCAATGCCTCATGGTTGTAAGAGAAACCGTCGGCGAGCCGACTCCTGGGCGCGGGTGCCTGAGAGAAAGAGGGTTTGTTGGACGAGCGGGACGCCTCGGTTCCGACGAGTGCGGCAGCGCCGAGAAAGAGCGTGAGCCAGCGCTTCATGGCGACGGTTTCCCGGAGGGTATCGTAGGTCGAGTCTCGGGGAGCCGGACAACCAATAGGCTCGTGGCCGTGGCCCGTTCACGTCCGTAGCACGGGCTGTTGAGCACCTGACCCTCGAGGATCAACTCGGTGGAGCCGCCGCCATCGAGGTTGATGGCTTCCTGGCAGCCCAGTTTGACGAGGAACTCCGAGAGCTCGGCCAGAGTCATGCCCACCGAGAGGCCGGCCTGACGCCCATCCACGACCACGAGGAAGCAGTGGCGCTCATTCCATCCGAACGCAGAACGCGGATGACGTTCCGAAGAACGGGCTGCGGACTTGCCAGTTGGCGTGCCGAGGTGAACCAGAGCCGGGCCGCCGCCGATGGCCGAGACCGCAGATTCCAGAGTTGGTTCGGTTCGGGTCTCGAGGACCACCCGGGCCCCGGGCCGCAAGAGATCTTGCAGTGGGGTTCCAGCACGGAGAATTAAACAGTCTGCCTCCAAAGGCGCAGAATGGTTGGTTACGGCGCCTCGGACCACGGCCCGGAGCGGTTGACCTGCCTTCAAGGGTGGCCCGGGATGCGATCCGTCGCGGGCTAAGATCCAGCCCGAGGGGCGATCCCATTGGATGGCTGTCGACGCGGCCGGGGTGAGTACCACTGGACGTGAGCCGTCGAAGTCCTCGTTGAGTCCGAATTCTTGTGGGGCCGATTCGCCCACGCGTACCGTGAATCGAGGGCGCACGGTGTCGATGTGGGGTTTCCCGGATGGGTCGAACCAGAGGCAGTCGCGCTCGATGGGCGCACTCACAAGCAAGTTCCGCTGGATGAAGAGGCCTCGAGGGTCTCCGGGCATAGGGTCGTTCTCGGTGGCATAGAAGTCGCCATTGATCGCGGCGACGGGTCTCCCGAGAGATTTCGGAAAGAGGGTGAGCTGATCGGACAAGGGATTAAGTCCAATACGGTCATGGAAGGCCAGTGAAGGAAAGAACCCTAATCCGGGCTGGGAGCGATCGACTCGGACGATGTGGATGGACCAGGGCTCATCCCGCACCGCGTGGCTGACACCGATTCCCGGGGCTACCTCTCGGAATTCTTGTAAGGCTTCGCCCAGGACGAGGAAATGCCCCAATGCAACCCACATCAGCCCTAGAAGGACTCGATTGAAAAGAACTCCGTGGGCAGTCCAAAACCATTGGACGAATGGGTTTGATTCCGAGGATCGGGGGGCGGTGGACTGAATCGGCGTGAAGCTTCGCATGGCGGATCAGGCCAATCCTTTCCAACGCCGCAGCGACCATTCGAGAACCAAGAGTCCCAGCAAGATCGCCAAATAGAGCGGGCGGTCCCAAAGCGGCTTCCGAAGGAATTCGATCCAAGGCTGAGGCAACTCTCCCCAGAGGGCCTCGAGTCCGCGAGGATGAGTCTCTTCAACGCGGAGGGAGACACCGTTCCCCGACCGAGCCACGCCCTCCATCACCGCGGGTCTGGCCTGGAGATCGGCCAATTCCGGATCAACGCTTTCGGCCACCAGGAGTTGACGATCTACGCCGAGGGACTCCCCGCCTCGTTGCGCCACGGCGCTGATAACAAAGGTGCCCGGTTTTTGCAGAGTGATGGGAGCCACGTAGGCGCGTCGGTTTGGATCGTAGCGTGCCACCGCCACTGCATTGCTGGAGGAGCCGGTTCCGGCATAGAGAGTGACTTCGGCATCGGTGACTTCCCGTTGGGCTTGATCTCGAACTCGGATGGATGCCGAAGCCGTTGCGCCCGGATTGACGTAGGCGCTGGAAAGATCGAGCAAGACCGGCGGATTAGTACGGCTGCTGCGGCCGGCGGCCAGCCAGCGAATGGCGTTCACCCAGAAACGACGGTAGTAGCGCGAGTCGCAGTTGTCTTCGGAGACGAGCCATTTCGGATTACGGGGCTCGCCCCAGAGAGTCTCAAAATCCGCGCCCCAAGATCGGGTGGTGTCGGAAGTGAAGGCCATGGTGCGGCCTCGGCCCACTTCTTGGACGGCCAGCAGCACATCGCCCTCGATGCCCTGGGGGGCATTGTCTGCATAGGCCAGTACTTGCGCGCCGGGCTTGGCCCGTTCCATTCGGTTGATGCCATGGAGGGTAGGAAATTTCTCAGTCCAGATTTTGCGCGTCTCTTCGGCATCGGCCCCGATAGCGACGATCGGATGCGTCCAAGCCGTTCGGGGCACCTTGGGTAGAAAGTCCTCTTTCGAGGAGTCGAAGGCACCCTCCATGGCCACTGGGATAATGCGGTCGAGCAGGGTCTGATGGTAGCCGCCGCGACCGAAGGCTGAGTTGCCGCCGATCATGAGGAATCCGCCGCCGAACTCCTCGACCAGTCGTGCCATGTTAGTCAATTGGAGCGGACTGAAGGAGTCGCGCCGAATGTCGCTGTGGATGACCACATCGTAGTTTAAAAGACCGGCGAGATTTTTTGGGAAGCCTTGGGTGGGATGGTCGACCGGGTAGATGCGCTCGCCCGTGTCTGGATCGGAATCCACCGTGTTGAGGTACTGCCCATTGTTGCCGAACTGCCGATAGAGCGTGGTTACCTGAATGCCCGGGTCGCTTTGCAGGGCGTCTTTGAGGTACTTCCATTCGGGCTGCGGGCTTTGGTTGTTCTGGGGAGTTCCTTCCATGTAAATCACTCGCAGCGTGGGATCCACCACCTCTAATCCGAAAGGCCTCTGGTTGTTGGAGGCGAGCCATTCGCCAGGGCTCGTCGAGACGCTCACCTCGTACACTTGGAATCCGCGCTGGCGTGGCGTGAATTCGAGTTCGACATGTTGGGAGTCGCCGTTGAGCTCCAGCGGCTTGGCCGCGAGAATCTGGCCATCCTTGCGGACTTGCACAGTGACGGTTTTCCCGGCGAAACCCGGTGATCGGAGATCCACCGAGACTCGAGACGGCGCTTTCTCAGCCACAGCACGTCGGACCTCAAGGCCGGTGATGCGCACATCGCGCACTTCGTTGGTGGTGCCGCTCAGGAGGGTGTGGACACGCAGCCCGTGGCGGCGCAGTCGGCGAGCGGCTGTCTCCGGATCCAGCCCATCGGTCTCGATGCCATCGGAGACTAAGAGAACGCTCGTCAGGGGATCTTCCGGTGGCAGCGTGAGCAGGGAGTCCAGTGCGCGGGAAATCCCAGAGGAAGGACCCTCGGCGGGCCCGGCGACTCCATTGGTTTCAAGACTCATGACGTCGCTGAAGCGCAAGGCCAGCACATCGACTGAGTCCGGCTTGGCCGGCAAGACATGGCGGGCGATCCAGGCCCGGGCCGCGGTCAATCGGCCCTCAGGGATGTCGGTGGTGGCCATGCTCCGTGAGGTGTCGATGAGCACCGCCAAGCGGGTCCGGCGCGGATGGATAATTTTTTCAATCCATTGGGGATCTAGCAGGCACAGCACTAGCCCCACGAGGGCCGTGAGGCGGAGCAGGCCGCACAGGACCCGAACCCAGGGCAGCGTCCGACCGCGGGCGTACCCATAGCTCAGGGCCAGCAGGCTGACGGTGATGATCCCTGCGAGGATCAGCCACCGAGGCTCTGGCAATTGGGTGAACTGCATCATGGTGTGGTGCGAGGGGTCATTGAGCCCGGGTGAGGCGACGGAAGTATTCGCTGATTTGTTCCTCGAACTGTCGGGGTGCTTGTTCGGCCGAGACATCCGTCCGTTCGGGACCTTGCCGCAAGGCTCGCTCGAGCAGATCGGCCGCCGACTGGACCCCAGCCGCCGCCAAACTGCTGCTGGTTTCGGCAGACTCACTGCGGCCATCACCCAGCGCCTCGGCGGCCTGGGCCATTTGCTGGGCGGCGGCCTCCATGCGTTTGCTGGCTGCGAGCGCCTCGCGAGCCTCGGGGCTCTTCATACGGGCGATCTTTTCAGCCAGCTTACGGGCTTGGTCTTGAAGACGTTTCTGACGCTCAGCCATGGCGCGATCTTCTGGCCTACCGGGTCCGCCAGGCTCTTCACCCGGGCTGCCGGGCTTTTCACCTGGGCTGGGTGGGCTCGCCGGAGATGGTTGAGATTTGCCAGGTTTCCCAGGTTTCCCAGGTTTTCCGGCCTCGCCTCCGGGTGGGCTGTTTTTATCCGGCGAGCCAGGCTTGTCCTCGGGCCCTTTTTGTCCGGGCTTTTCACCCGGGGCGGGATTTTGAGTTTTGCCAGGGTTCGAACCTTCCATGAGGCGGGCCAATTCCGATTGGGCCTTGGCCAGTGCCAGCGCCTCCGCAAGGGCCTTCTCCAGCTCGGCCGCATTGGCGGGCTTCTGGGGCTTTTTATCGATGGCTTCTAACACGATCTGGGGCGGCTGTGGCTCGGGCGGCGATTCTTCAGGCGGTTTTTCGGAGAGCTCGGGCTCGGTCGGAAGGTTTTTGAGCTGCGGCATGGCTTTGATGGCCCGGTAGAGAGCGGCTAGGGCTTTCTCTTCGGCGGGGAGAGCTCCTTGGGGCGCTTGTTGTTCCAAGGCTCGAGTCGCGTCGTCCATTCCCTCCAGGGCTTCATCCAAGGCAAACTGGGCGGCCTTAGGAGCGTTCATGGATTCCAGCTTCTGTTGGTAGCGGGCGGTGAATTCGCGGGCCTCGCGTTGGCGCTGGGAGAGGTCCTGGAAGGTTTTAGCGGGCGCATTGGTGGGCGTGGCCGTGGTCTCGGCCAAGAGTCCCTTCTGGATGGCGATGAGGTTGAGGCGCTGTTGGGGCTGCCCTTTGCGCTTCGAGGGCGCCGGGCCAGATCGATCGGTCAGTTCGATAAAATACGTGGGTGAGCGTCCGATCCCGGGACCGTCGAGCGTGTTGTTGTCGCGGGCTTCGGCATAATAGGAGACCACATCGTAGGGCTTGAGCCCGAGGCTACCCAGACGGAGGACCACCGCGCCGAGGGTTTGTCCGTCCTTGAGGTTGCGGTCGCGGACTTCCAGCCGTTGCTCAGGACCGCCGAGCACGTGGTAGACGAGGGTGATCGAATCCAATCCGAAGTCGTCCGATGCGCTGACCTTGAGGGGGATGATCTCGTCTGGGTCGGCGCGGATGTCTTCGCCGGGCTCAGTGATGTCGACCTTGGGGGGCAGATCGGGAAGCGCGCGGATCGGATGTCGGGTTGCATTGGCGAGGGAGGGGCGGCCTCGCGTGTCAGCAATGAAAATGGAATACTCGGAATCGGAGGAGACGCTCAGTTCGCCGTGCCAGAGGTTGGACCCAGCGGCTTTCAATGCGATGACCGTGCCGTTGGTCAGCCGCAACTCGGCTTGGCCCAGCGCGACGTTCCCGGCCAATTCGAAGAGTGCTCGCGAGCCACGCAGGGCGGTAATGGGCGGAGAAGATTGGCGCAGTTCTGGAAGGCCGGAATAGGCCGGAGAAATGAGCCGAACCGACAGGCGAGCCACTTCGGGTGGGACGTAGGCCACCAGGGAATAAATCGGGGAGAGGGTGTCACCGGCGCGGATGCGGAAGGTACCCGATGTGGTCACCGTCAGGGTCTGGAACGCGACCGCATTGGAAAGCACCGGCACCGATAGACGCAGCCAGTCCGCGTCGCCTTCGGAGCGCCATTGGTATTCTACGGACTGGGGGATTCGGCCCGAGAGGCGGTGGGTGAGGGTCAGACTGTGGCCCACCGGGAATTCGCCACCCGCGGGTTCGACCACCAACTGGGTGAAGCGGGCCTCCGACCATGGGGCGAGGGTTCGCAGCAGGGCCGTGCCTGATTGCGGCGCCAAGATTAAGAACCCCACCAGGGCCGCCAGCACGCAGCCTCCGAAGAGGAGCCCAGGGAGACCCAGCCGCCGTAAGTAGGGAACCTCCTCGCTGTGGGCTACCTGAGCCGCGCGTTGACTGAGGGCGCTCGCCAACTCTGATTCGTAGGCCCCCGTGGGTGTCCGGACACCCGACAGGTATTCGGCGGCCGTGGACACTTCGCATCCGAGTTCGGGCCGGGTCGACTCCAGGTCGAGGGCAGCCTCCTTCAGGGGAGTTGCCTGCCGGCGCAGGCGCAACCATTGGCGCAGTCCGAGTGCCAGGCCCAGCAGGAGGCCCAACCAGGCCAAGACCCGTACCCCGGTTGGCAGCAGGAGCTTATAGTCGACAAGCATCACCGCCAGCGAACCCAAGAGCAGTCCGGCCACCATGGCCGCGACCGCACCGGTGCGTCGCGCGGCGTCCTTGCGTCCGGCGGTTTGGGCCAGTTGCCTGCGGGCTTGATCGGCGGGTGTGTTCATGGGGTAGAGCGGTTGGCGACAACGGTTTCGATGAGCAGCAGTGCCAGGGCCGCCGCGAGCAAGATGCGCCACCATTCTTGTCGGCCAGGTTCGTTGCCGAACCATCCAGGCGGCAGATCCGATTCAGCATCGGTACGACGTGCTAGGAGCCCTTCTGCGGCGGAGGGATCCCAGGCGGCGAGGTCCGATTCGATGGGCGGTGGATTGGCAGCCAAACGCCATCGTTCCCGGCCGGAATCATCGCTGACGCTGTAAAATCCAGAAATCGGGACTTCGAAAACCGCGGTGCCATCGGATCGAACTTCCAGTGCCGGTGGCGGACCTGAGGCGGCGGGTCGCACCTGCAGGCGGAACCGGGCAAAGGTTGTTTGGGCTGCTGTTGTGGGTGTAACAGCGGTCGCCGAGGCCGCGGTGAGCGCCTCCGGGATCGCCGCCGCGGATGGAATAGACGGAGTGTTGAGGCCAGCACTTCCGTTGCCCCACTGGATCCGTCCCTCGGTACCGGTGATGAGCGGATCGGAGGATCTCAGAAGGCGTTCGTCGCCATGGTCGGCCAGCCAGGTGACGGCCGCCATGACCCACGGAACGAAGCTTTTGTGTTTGGGCCAGTCCGTCCATGCGGTGTCGGCCGAGGTGTTGGCCAAGAGCACTGCGCCCCGGCCTACAGAACGGCCTAAGAGGAAGGGGTGGCCGTCGTCGAAGCGTGCCAGCACGGTGCTCTGTGGAGAGGCGGTCACCGCGTGTCGACGGGTGAATTCAGCGACGGCAGGTCCGCCGGACCGTGCCTCTGTGAAGGGACGGAAGACGGGGCTGGTCCGGTCGAAAGCACCGATGCGCCAAGGTACTTCGGCGTCGGCCGAAACCGGCGAGCCCCATTGCGCCGGAGACAGCGCGCCAAACTCAGCATTGAAGCGGGAGGGTTCTAGGGAGTCGCCGCCGAAGAAGAAGATTCCACCGCCTTGATCCACCCAGGCGTTGAGTGCGGCGACGGCGTCACCCGGAAGCGATCGCATCGCCGGCAGCAGCACCACGTCGGGGCGTGGTTTTGTGCCGTTGGGTGCTAGGGCTGCCGCCAATGCTTCTGGGCGGAGGATGTCTACCACGAAGCTCCCTTGGCCCGAATTGGTGGAGCCGAAGAACGGGTCTAGGGCGGCGGCTACAAAGAAGGTTTGCTCTTCGAACGATCTTACCTGGCTGCGATTTTCGACGGCGACGACGCGGATGCGTTCCGGCACCTGGAAAGCCAGTCGGCGAACATTATCCTCAGCCAACGCGTCGGTTCCGTTCAATTGGACTTCAGCCTCATGCCAACCGGCTGTGAGCCGCGGCAGTTTCCATTCCAAGGAATCCGAGACACCGGCTCCTCTGGAGAAGGAGATTTCGGAAAGGGTCTGCCCATCGAGGATGCACCGAACCGTGTGATTTTGCACCGGCTGGTCTCCGTAATTGGCGATGATCATCGACAGCGCTCCGTTAGGTTCGGCGGGAAGTCGCAGATCGGTGATGGCCACATTGGGTGAGACCGCAGGCCCGACCCGAATAAATCGGATCGGCAGCCATCGAGGGAGGGAAACGCGGTTGAGTTGTTCAGCCCCGGTCCGCTGGAGGTCGCCGATGACGATGACAGAGGCAGTGCCGGGTAAATTAAGCGTCGCCACAAGTGACAGGGCCTCCCGAAGGGCGTCGGCTGTATCGCCTCGACTGGCGGTGGGTTGGAGATCCTTCAGTCGATCCAGAATCAGGGAGGGTGGCCCAAAACCCGAAAGAATCTCGGCGCGTTCCCCGATCCCGATCAGCGCAGCCCGATCGCCCTCGATCAAGGTGGCGAGGACTCGGCGGGCCTCCGCCAATGCGGCGGGCCAGCGGGGTTTGCCAGAATCGGTGGCCCGCAGGCTCAGGGATCGGTCGAGCACTAGGATCACATCTTGGCGCTTGGGTCGCGGTTGTCCGCTCCAGCCCTCCGGGAGGTAGGGCCGGGCGAAGGCGAGGACGATGAGCGCGAAGACCAGCAACCGGAGAAGCAACAGCAGCAGGTTCTTGAGTTTGCGTCGGGAGGAGCTGCGGGTGTGCACGACCTCGAAGAAGCGCAGCGTGCTCACCTTCATCCGCGGATTGCGCTGCTTGAGCAGGAGGTGCAGCAGTACGGGAATCCCCAAGCCTGCGAGGGCAGACAGCAGGAAGGCATGAGTAAACAAGAAGGGCATGCCGGGTGTCAGTGAGTGGGCAGTGCCTCGTTGAGGTGATTCACAGGTACCCCCTGCGGTCGAGGTAGGCCATGAGAGCCTGATCGAGGGGCTTGCCGGTCGAAAGGCGCACGTAGTCGAATTCGTACCCGTCGCACGCGTTCTTTAACCGATCGCAAAAGGCTTCCAGACGTTGACGATATCCTTCGCGTGCCTCGTCCAGATGGACGACGCGTTCTTCGCCCGTTTCGCTGTCTTCCAAAACCCATTCCCCGGTCTCGGGTAGCTCTAGCTCTTCCGGAGACAGGAGGTGAAAGACGAGGGTTTCTTGACGGTGGGCATGGAGTTGGCGCAGCAGTTCAAAGCCCGAATCATCGATGGTGAAAAAATCGGAAATGACTACGGAGAGACCACGGCGCACCACAGCTTGGACGATCCCGAAGAGGTCCTGACCCAATACCGTCTGGCCGCCCGCCTGAGCACGGGCCAGAGCGGCGAAAAGTTCTAGGGCCTGGTTTCGGGAGTTGGCGCAAGGGATCGCCTGACGGCTGTCTGGTCCGAAGAGAACCAGTCCGGGCGCATCCCGCTGCTGGATCATCAAGTGGGCGAGTGCGGCTGCTAGCAGTCGGCCGAAGGTGAACTTGTGGGCTGGCCCGGTCCCGAAATCCATGGAGGCCGAGGTGTCGAGGTAGATTTGCCCGCGGTAGTTGGTGTCGTCCTCGAACTGTTTGACGTAGAGCGCGTCACTCCGAGCCCAGACCTTCCAGTCGAGGTGGCGGAGATTGTCGCCCTGAACGTACTGGCGGTAACTGGCGAACTCCGTCGAGTAGCCGAGGAACGGACTGCGGTGAAGTCCATCGAGAAAACCTTCCACGACGGTCCTGGCCAAGAGCGGCAGGTCTTCCACCGACGCCAGCAAGCGCGAGTCGATTGGGAGGTGTGTGGACATGGTTTCAACAAGTCTGGCAAGGGCCACGAATTACCGGATCGGAACGTCCTTCAAAAGGCGGTCGATTAAAGTCTCCACATCGACCTTCTGGGCGCGGGCATTGAAGTTGGGATTAATGCGGTGGCGCAAAACTTGTCGGGCCACACGCCGTATTCCCTCTTCGTCTGCGCAGAGGCGGCCGGTGGTTGCTGCGTTGGCCTTGGCCCCCAGCACCAGGAACTGAGAGGCACGGGGGCTGGCTCCCCAACGCACAAACTCGCGAATGTAGGATGGGGCTTCCGGTGTCTCAGGCCGAGTGCGAGAGACCAGCCTCACCGCATAGGCGATTACCTCGTCACTGACGGGAACACTGCGCACCAGTTTCTGCGCTTCGATGAGTTCAGGTCCGGTGATCACCGGAGTGATGATCGGTTGCGAAGTACCGGTCGTTTCCCGCACCACGCGTTCTTCGTCGGACCGGGAGGGATAGGTTGTGTTGAGGCAAAACATGAACCGATCGGCTTGGGCCTCGGGCAGCACGTAGGTGCCCTCTTGTTCGATCGGATTCTGGGTGGCGAACACATGGAACGGCTTCGGCAGCGGGTAGGTCTTCCCGCCAACGGTCACTTGCCGTTCCTGCATGGTTTCGAGCATTGCAGCCTGGGTCTTGGGCGGAGTCCGGTTGATCTCATCGGCCAAGACGAGGTTGGCGAACACAGGTCCAGGCAGGAACACCTGTCGTCTCCGTCCCGATTCCGGATCTTCTTCCAGGACGTCGGTGCCGGTGATGTCGCTGGGCATCAGGTCGGGGGTGAACTGAATGCGGTTGAACTGGAGGTCCACCGCCTGACTGAGGGAGCGAATCAGCAATGTTTTTGCCAGACCCGGGACACCGGTGATCAATGCATGGCCTCCGGCAAACAGGGTCAGCAAGGTGTTGTCGATAATCTCCTGCTGCCCGATCACGGCCTTGCCAATTTGCTCCACCAACGCCTGTCGCCGGGCGGTCAATTGTTCGATCGCGGCGACGGAAACGGCTGGATAGTCGGAGGGATTCATGAGGGTGGAAGCGACGCTGAAACCAAGGACACCCGGAACTGGAGACGGTTTCAACCGCAACGCGTTAAATATCTTCAATCATGAAGTCGGTTGCTGATTCTGCACAGAGGCACTATCTCAGCGGCCTCGCACATGTCTTCACCTTACACGATGATTGGTTCCGATGGCCGCGAATACTCCGGTTCGCTGGAGGAATTGCGCGAATGGTCCCAGGATGGGCGGTTGGGTCCAGCGACGTTGGTTTGGAGCGAGGCCGATGAACGCTGGCTCGCGGCTTCGGCCCGTCATGAGTTGGTCTGGGATCTGCCCCGTCGGGAAATCGAGGCCGAAGCACCGTCGGCTCCGGCTTTCTACCGAGCTGGGTTTGTGCCCCGCCTGGTGGCCTTCGTGGCCGACTGGATGGTCATTCTGTTTTTAGTGAACTTGGTGGTGATGCCCTGGCGTGAATCGCTTCAGGCGCTTGTGCAGCAGGTGCAGGGGCAGTTGGAGTTGACCGGCGATGCTCAGCCCGATCTTTGGCTGCTGTTGAGGTTCCAACTGATTTTCACGGCGATCTACACATCAGTGAGCCTCGTCTACAGCGTGGGATTTCAGGGGCGCTTCGGAGCCACTCCCGGGAAACGGCTGCTAGGCCTCAGCGTGGTCACCCTCGACGGCGTGCCGCTCGGTTATGGAGGCGCCTTCCGCCGCTACTGTGCTGAATTGCTCAGCATTCTTAGCTTCGGTTTGGGGTACCTCATGGTCTTGGCCCCGGAACAGCGCGCCTTGCACGATATCCTGACCGGGACCCAGGTGGTCTTGACTCCGCGCAATTGAGACCAAGAGTTTCCTAGCCGAAGAGCTGTTAACGTCGGAGATCTTTACTGACCTCGAGCGCGACCCCACCAAAACGTTGCCGAACGATGAATTTTAATCACAGTACAACCTTCCCACGATTCGTTTGGATGGCATAAAGTCCGCTTTGAGGGACAAAGGCCTAAGAAATGAGATATCTGGCTCAATTTTTACAAGTTGTCTGTTCCAAGACCGGTGATACCGGTCTCTTGAGAGCTTGGGCTCAAGGTTTTCTTCAGTTGGGTTGGGTCCAGCAACGCCCGGTTTGGGTGC
>Ga0255132_1000114_pt1 | contig 31224 bp, 26 predicted proteins | sample Law_Law_RepA_8d_FD_188551 | JGI IMG/M metagenome (GOLD analysis project Ga0255132, IMG submission 188551) | Freshwater microbial communities from St. Lawrence River, New York, United States - Law_Law_RepA_8d | ecosystem: Environmental > Aquatic > Freshwater > River | place: USA: New York...
CGCGTGGCAGTTGCCACGGCTGATCGCCGCGGTGAAGGGCCCACCATAGTCGCACACCAGCGACACCACCGAGGGATCAGTCGGCTTGGCAAGGTACGAGTGCACAAAGTAGAAATACTCGCCCGGCTTCACACTAACCATCAGGCTGCCCGGCTGCTGTGCTGCCGGCCCGTGCTCAACGGTGTTCCAGCCCATGTGCGGCACGATCAATTCGGGCTGCTTGGCAAAGCGCACCACCTCGCCGGCGATGAACCCCAGACCCTCGTGCGTGCCATCCTCATGGCCCCGCTCGAACAGCAGTTGTAGCCCCAGACAAATACCCAAAAACGGCCGTTCGGCCCGCAGGTGCTCCAGCACCGGCTCGGCTAGGCCGCTGGCTCGCAGGTTGGCAATCGCATCCTGAAACGCCCCCACACCCGGCAGCACCAGATGGCTGGCAGAAGAAACCTGGGCCGGGCTGCTGCTCACCTCGGCGGCATGCCCCTGGCTTTCGAAGGCTTTCTGCACGCTGCGCAGGTTCCCCATGCCGTAGTCCACAATCACCAAACGCTTACCGCTCATGCCCCCTCCAAACAATCGGCCACAACGGGCCGCTTGTGACAAAACTACCGTCTCAGGCCTTGGTCGCGGTTTCCGGGTCGGCCTCAGCCGCCGGGCCCTCCTCAGGGTCTGGCCCCGAGATCAGCCGTAACAAAAAGCTCAGCACCAACAGCCCACCCGCCCCGCCGCCAACCAGCAGCACCAGCGTGATGGGGTCGAGAAACAGCCAAGCCACCTTGGGCCCAAGCCACGGCCAAACAAACCAGGAAATCAGCACACCCAGCCCTAGCGAGGGCCCAAAGGGTAGCGCCTGACTGCCCCGCAGCAGCAAAAAGCCCAGCCCCATCACAATGCCCGGCGCCAGCGCCACAAAAAAACTGCACAGCGCCGGCTGCCAACCCACAAACGCCCCGGCCATCAGCAACAGATCGCCATCGCCCAACCCCAGGCTCTCGCGGCCGCGCCCCAATCCATAAACAAAGCGAATCACCCGGCACACCAGATTGCCGGCCAGTGCCCCAGCAACCCCGCTTGCCAAACCGGTCCACCAGGCACCTGCAGGCAGCCAACCCGGCAACGGCCAAAAAACCGGCCACGGGTGCAGGCTGACCGGAAAACGCATCTCCTCGGCAATGCGCCCCGTCACCTGCGCCACCCCTGCCGGCCCTTCCACGGGGAACGGCCACGGGCACAGCGTGCTGAAAACCAACCCCATCAGGCAACCCGACAGCGTGATCGACAGCGGAATTTCCTGATGTTCCAAATCGCAAATGCTCGCCACCAATAGCAGGCTAAACAGCACCGCCTCGCCAGCCCACACCAGCCACGCTTGCCAAGGCACCAGGCCGCTTTGCAGCGTCCAGTTGTACTGCCGCCACCAGCCCACACCGCGCACATCGAGCACCACTTCCAGCACAAACAGGGTTAAAAAACCCAGCCCGGCGAAAATCTCAACCAGCAGGTAGCGCACCGAGAAGGTCGCCTTACAGTTGCGGCATTTACCTTGCAACAACAACCATCCCACAACGGGAATATTGTCATGCCAAGCAATGGCTCTCAGGCACGACATGCAGTGCGAGCCCGGCCACAACAGGCTTTTCTCATAAGGCAGCCGCACCGCGGCCACCTGCAAAAAGCTGCCCGCCGAAAGCCCCAGCACAAACACGCCCACACACCAGATAGCCCAGCCAATGATCGCGATGTTCATGGCGTGTCACCGTTTTCTGGCTGGCGGGCCCCGTTCACAGCCCGCACTATGCCCGCAGCAGCGGCCAGGGGTGAAACCTTGGCGGTATCGATGACCTGCCTCGCCACCTCGGCATACAGCGGGGCGCGCAATTCGAGCAGCCTCTCCATCTCGTTGCTCCAACGCTGATGCGGGTCGGCGTCGGGCGCGCCCGGCAACAGTGCCGGCCGTTGGTCGGCTGTGGCGGGGTCGGCGATAATGCGCTTGGCCAATTCAGCAGGCCCAGCCTGCAGCCACACGGTGTGCGCCTCGCGCAAGAGCGACCGGTTCGCCTCCAACAGTACCGCCCCGCCCCCTGTCGAGACCACCACGGGCGCTGCCGCCAAGCACCCGGCCAGCACCGCCCTTTCCCGTTGCCTGAACTCCATCTCGCCATCGCGTGCGAACTGCACGGCAATGGGCCCATGCAGGCGGGTCAACTCGGCGTCGGTATCGACCAGAGGCCAGCCCAACAGCGCTGAAACAGCCCGGGCCACCGAACTTTTGCCCGACCCACGCAGCCCCACCAGACAGATCCGCCGCACAGGGACTGCGCAGGTTTTAAGAGCCTCGGGGGCGGTCATGCGCTCGCTCCTCCCGCCTTGTCGGTTGCGCCTTCGCCACCGGGCTCTTCTTTCCCTTTCGCCTCTTCCTTCTCTTCAGCAGGCCGGTTATCTTTGCGCACCGAAATGGGTGTTAAAGCGTTTTTGGCCACCTGACGCATCAAATCGAGCGGCGGCTCCTGCCCCACAAACTCGCGAAACTGGGCAGCCGCCTGTCGAATGAACATGTCCAGGCCAGTCACCACGGTGGCCCCGTGCTCGCGAGCTTGCTTGATCAGCAGGGTGTTTTCAGGGTTATAAATGGTGTCCATCACCACCATGCCCGAATGACAGGAGCTTTTGTGCATGGGCGACTCATCCACCTCGGGGTACATGCCACACGAAGTGCAGTTGACCAAGATGTCGCACAGGGTGCCCAGGCGCATGCCCCACTCAACATGGCGACAATTCATCTCGGCGGCCAGCTTCTGGGCTTTCTCGTCGGTGCGGTTGGTGATGCTGACAAAAGCGCCCGCACCGATCAAGGCGTGGGCAACACTGCGCGCCACTCCGCCCGCCCCCAAAACCATCGCTATTTTCTGGTTCAGCGTGCCGGGGGTGCCATCGGGGTTGGCGGGCAACCCGGCAACAAGGCTGTCGAGAATCGCTGGTCGATCGGTATTCAGCGCCTTGAAGCCCGAGGCGGTTCGCACCAGCGTGTTGGCCGATTGCGTCTGCGCCACCAAAGGCTCCAGCTCCGTCGCCTGGTGCACCGCCGACTCCTTGTGCGGGATGGTCACGCTCAGACCCTGTATTTTCAGGGCCGAATGGCTGGCAAGAAAGTTCGACAGCTTCCCCTCGGGAACCTTGAAGGGCAAATACAGCGCGTTGATCCCCAGTTTGCGAAAACCGATGTTATGCACGATGGGGCTCAGGCTGTGGCCGATAGGGTCGCCCACCACGCCAAAAATCTTGGTCTCTTTGTTCAGCCTGCGAACACCGTAAATGTTTTGCAACTGCCCCACCGTCAGCATGCCGGGGGCCGGTAGCCTCTCGGGATTGATCGCCGCGTAGGTGAAGGGCGCGCCCAGGGCCCCTTGGATCACCCGACTGGCCAAACCCATGTCCCCCATGCAGAGCGCAATAGTTGGCTTCTTGGTGAAGCGCAGCAAATCCAGCACCCGCGCCACATCCTCTATCTCCCGCGGCATGCAGGCGATCTTGATGATGTCCGCGTCGGCCTCGTGCATCCGCCTAAACAACCCATGCAGGTCGTCTGGCACTTCCTTGAAGTTGTGGTAACTGACTATCCGTTTGGTTTTGCCATAACGCGGCACCGACTGGATGATGTCTTCCTCAATATCCACCCAGTCAAATCCGGCCACAATCGCCTGACGCAGCAGCATGCGCCTTTCTTGCTCGGTCCCCTTGAACCTGCCTCCATCTTCCCGCCGACGCACCGTGGCCAACAGCGGCAACGGCTTGTCCGCCAAAAGACGGCCAAAATCTGCTGCCTTGGCCAGATAATCCAAGCGCAACTCCGCCAGCATCACATTGCGCCGCGCAGCCTCCATCACCTCGGCATGGATCATGTCGTGCCGGGTGCGCGCAATCACAGCGCAGATCGGGTCGGGCTTGCGCGGGGCCGTGTCCGTTCCGGCTTGGCTGGGGGGTTGGGGCGGGTTGTTCGATTCTGCAGCCATGTCCCAATTCCCGGCCGGCACTCCCCCCCCACTATCTGGAAAGAAGCCCAGCAAGCCAATTTTTGCCCAAAATCCTGGGATTTACCCTTCAAGGTCCGGGGATTTACCCCCTAAAACCTTTTTACCACGCCAGAACGGTTTTCGGGCGATTTGTCACGCCGAACCACCCCCTATGGCGCCTCCCCCGGCCCTGGCGTTGGAATTTGCCGGTTGAACTGGCAAAAATACCACCTTTTATGCGCGCCTTGGGGTGCTCGGGTGTTATTATGATTTGGGTCGACTTGGAGTGAGCCAGGTTTCATCCCGCCACCCCGGTTGAGCATCACACCCTGCCCAATGGATGGAACTTCCGGCATGGGACTCTACGAGCGCGATTACAGCCGTGAATCATTCGGGGGGAATCGTTTCTCCGGAATCAACACCCCATTCACCCGCGGCCTGTCTATCCTGGCCTTGGTTTGCTTTGTTTTCAGCCTTTTCCAGCGGGATCTTACCGAACGCATGGCTCTCTCGTGGGACCATTTGGTATCCGACCGTTGGCTTTGGACCCTGTTCACCCACCCACTGTTTCACCTGACCACCAGCCCCCTGTTCATTGTTTTCAACCTGCTGGTCATCTTCTTTTTCGGCCGCGAGCTCGAGGAGCGCCTCGGCTGGCAAGGCATGGCATGGATCACCGGCTCTGCCGCTGCTCTGGGTGCCGCCGTTTTTCTGGGTGGAACCGCGGCAGGCCTGTTCAGGCCCGGCCAAGCCATTTTGGGGCTTTCGGGGGTGGCCAATGCGGTTTTAGTGGCGGCGGTGCTGCTCGATCCCAAGCGATCGATCCTGCTGTTTTTTGTGCTGGCCATTCCCGGCTGGATGCTGGTTCTCCTCAGCCTGCTTTTTGACCTGATGCGCCTTTCCCAAGGAGATGGTCAGGCCGCAGCCGACATCGCCGGCCTGTTGGCCGGGGGGGCAAGCTACCAGTTTTTGACCAAGGGCTGGCAGTGGCAATGGCGCTGGCCCAATCGCCCCACCTCTTTCCGCAGGCGCGGGCGCCCCAAGCTTTCCGTTTTCCGCTCAGACCAGTTCGACGAGACCCCTCAGCCCGCCACCAGCCGCGGTTCCTACCCCAAGCTTGAGGCTGAAAGCACCACTCACACCGCCTCAAGCGTACTTGCCCCCGCCAGCAATCTAACCCTGGAAGTCGACCGCATCCTTGAGAAAATCAGCCAGCAGGGCCTGTCCAGCCTCACCGAGGCCGAGCGGCAAATCCTGCTCAAGGCCAGCGAATCGTTGAAAAAGAAATCCTGAACACAAACGCAATCACTCGCCAACGGGAGTCTTCATGCCGCTTTACGAATATGTCTGCTCAGACTGCGATACCCAATCCGAGTTGCTGGTCATGGGCCGGGAAAAGCCCGAATGCCCCTCGTGTCACAGCGCCAAAATGGAGCGCCTTTTCAGCCTGCCAGCAAGGCCCGTGATGGCCCCCACCGCGGGTGGCGGCTGCGACACCTCCCTGCCCCCTTGCAACCCCCACTGCTGCCGCTTGCCCCAAGGCGGCTAAGACAGCATAATAACTCTTAAGTTTGAACTTTTGCAGGTTTCAACTTTGGCAAAAGCCTCTCCCAGGTTCAACGCCAAGCACCCATCGGCTCTCCCCTTGGCATGTGCTTGTCGTTTCAAAAGGGGATAAGGCGTGTTCACTTCATTCAACGCCCCGGTAACGATGCCCCCAGTGCCAGCCGGCAATGACCACGACCTTCTCCTCACCTTGGAGGAGATCAGTCAGGTTGTGTCCCATTCCAACGACCTGCGCCAAACTCTCGACAACATCTGCCTGCTCATTCAAAAACGGTTCGGGGTGGCGGTTTGCTCGCTGTACCTGTTCGACCCCAAGGGTATTCATCTGGTTTTGGCGGCCTCCGTCGGCTTGCGCTCAGAAAGTATCGGTCGGGTGCGCATGCGCTCGGGCGAGGGGCTAACCGGGCTGGTTGCCGAATCGGTTGCGCCAGTCAACGAGCCCAACGCCCCCAAGCACCCACGCTTCAAATATTTCCCCGAGGCGGGAGAAGACCCGTTTCAATCGTTTCTTGGCGTGCCTCTTCTGGTGGGCGGAGCGGTCAAGGGTGTGCTGGTGGTGCAGGCCATCGAACCGCGCAATTTTTCACCCGGCGATATTCGCATGCTCAAGACGGTGGCGGCCCAGCTCTCCAGCCTGGTCACCGATGCCTGGTGGCTGGAGCAACTGGGCGCTTTCGCCCATGGCGACATGCCCGAGGAGCTGGCCACAGGGCCCATCCAGGGTGTGGGTCTCAGCCCGGGCATCGGCGCCGGTTTGGCCTATGTGCTAGACAGTTGGGACAGCTACCGCCAAAAGGCCCCAAGACGGGCCGAAGATGGCCAAGCCGAACGCGAACGCCTGCAAAAGGCCATGTCTGAGGCCCGTGAGGAGCTTAAACGACAAGAGATCGACATCGCCAATTTGGTGGGTGAGGACCACGGCGCCATCCTCCAAGCCCAGCGCATGATCCTGCAAGACCGAAGCATCGAGCGCGACCTGTTCGCCTGCCTCGACAATGGCTCCAGCGCCGAGGCTGCCATCCTCGACACCCTCGATTTCTATGTCGCCGCCTATGGCAAGGTTGCCACCTCGGTGCTGCAAGAGCGTGTCTACGATATCAAAGATGTCTTTCACCGTGTTCTTTGGCATCTGGTGGGAGGAAGGCCGGGCAAGCCCGCTGCCGACCTGCCGGTGATTTTGGTTACCCGCGAAGCCTCGGTGATGGAGCTGTTCGCGGTGGAGCGATCCCACCTGGCAGGCGTGGTGGTGGAGCATGGTGGCCCGCAAAGCCATGCTGCCATCCTTGCCCGATCGCTGGGCCTGCCCATGGTGGGCAAGGTGGGAGATTTCGCCCGTGTCGCCCAGCCGGGCCGCTGGCTGAAAATCGACGGCACCACCGGCCTGATCGACCCCGATGCCACACCCGACGACACCCCCGCACAGCCCCGTCCAGGGTCGGACCTGCCCCCCATGGATCCGCCTGCCAAGCGTGCCAGCGTCCCCACTTTGGAAGCCAACATCAACCTGCTCTGCGAGGTGGAGCCAGCCCTGCGTGACGGCGCTAGCGGCGTTGGCCTTTTCCGCAGCGAGTTCCTCTTCCTGGCCAGACGCTCGCTGCCCACCGAAGAAGAGCAAGAGCGCATTTACTCCAAACTGGTGACCGGCATGCGCGGCCGCCCCGTTTGCATCCGCACCTTCGACCTGCGGCCCGACAAGCTGGCCTCCGTCTCCCTGCTGGCCAAGGCCGAGCAAGGCTATGACTGGCGGCTGGTCCTCAACTCTCCTCCACTGCAGCGGCTGTTCCGCGAGCAGGTACGCGCCATATTGCGTGCAGGCGCCCACGGCCCGGTGCGCTTGCTAGTGCCCCTGGTCTCTTGCACCGAGCTAGTCGACTTGGTGGTCGAAACTCTGGCCGATGCCAAATCCACCCTCAGGGCTGACGGGCTCAACCACGATAACCGAGTCGAAATTGGCCTCATGCTCGAATCGGCTGCCGCCATCCCCTTGGCCCATCGCTGGCTGGATCGCGCCGATTTCCTCGCTCTGGGCACCAACGATCTCGCAGCATCCGCCCTCGCCTTCGACCGCGACAATCCGGTGGGCACTCCCCACCTCGACTTCCTGCACCCCGGCTTTTTGTCCATGCTCGAACCGGTCATTGTCGCCGCCCACCGCCACAACAAAACGGTGAGTGTCTGCGGCGAAATGGCCGCCGATCCCCGCGGCGCGGTGGTCCTTGCCGCCTTGGGGGTGGACAGGCTCAGCGTGCCTGTGAAGGCCTTGCGCCCCATCCATCAAGTGCTTGCGGGCCTCGATGCCAAAAAACTTTCCCTGGTTCGCCGTGGCCTTCTCGAGGCCAATTCCCGCGCCGCTGTCACCGACCTGGTTGCCCCGCTCCTTCAGACCATGAAGGGCTAGGCAGGCCATGATTGGGCGGCAATGGCTTATCCGGCTTCTGCTCCCGGTGCTGGTGCTCGCGCTGCTGTTGCTCGCTGGCAAATCTTGGCTCTCCCTGCCCGCCCGCTCCATCCAGGTTCACCCCGAGGCGGCCTTCCAGCCATCAGCCGCGGTCACCTTGGGTGGCTACCAAAGCGAATCACGCCTCAAAGAGTGGCAAAACCGCTTTCCTTCCCTGAAGGTGTTGGCCCTAGAGCCGCCCAACCGCTGGACGCAAGAGGCGGGCCTGCGCCCCACCATGCGCGGGATAACCGACTACCTTCTGCAAAAGCGCGGCTTCCAACCGCAAAATATCCCCCGCATTCTCCTCGAAAAAGAATATGGCTGGCATCCCTTGCTCGCGCTGGGCACCTGGCTGGAAAGCCCCGGCAACGAGACCGAAAAATTACTGGTGGTGCTCGACCCTACCCGCCTCGACTATTTTCAGGTGGGCGCAAGCGCGGTTTTGTCGCTGCCAACCCGCGCCCGCCTTCGCTTCGACACCCTCGACCATCCCGACCTTGGCCCGGGCAACTGGTGGCGCAACCGCTCCGGCTGGAAAGATGTCGCCACCGGCTGGTTCCTGGGCAGCTATGCCCTGCTGGCCGGCGAAGGCGAGGCCCCAAACCGCTTCAATCCTTTGGATGAAAACGGCCGGCCTTATTGGCAACCCGCCAACCCCTTGGAGTGGGTGCCATGAGACTGCTTACAGGCAACTTCTGGATATTCCTAATCGGGATTGCCGTAATTATGGTCATTTGCCGCAATATCGGTTGGTGGGGCCCGTCTCTGGGTCAGTGGTTGGTGGTGCAGGACAAGCCAACCCCGTGTGATTACCTGCTCGTTTTGGGGGGCGATGCCGAGGTGCGACCGGTAGTTGCCGGCTGGGCCTACCGTGAGGGCCTATCAAAAAAAGTGCTCTACAGCCAACCGTCCGACCGTTTTGAACCCGAGGTCCCGTTCGATCCAACTGAAAGAGAATTGATCCCGCTGATCCTCCAAAAAGCCGGAGTTGCCCCGAGCGATATTGTCCCCCTCCCCGGGGAAGTGGATGGCACATTGGGTGAAGGGGAGCGCTTGGCCGATTTCCTGCGGGCCAGCGGCGGCAAGTCGGTATTGGTGGTCACAACCAATTGGCACACCCGCAGGGCCGGGTGGATATTGCAAAAAAAGATCGGCAACTTGGCCCGCATTCACATGCTGCCCGCTCCATCGCCCGGGTTTGATCCCGCCCAATGGTGGAAATCTCCGGGTGGCCTGGAGATGGTTCTGGCAGAGTATTTGAAAATCATCTGGTACAAAGTGCGCGGCTAGGTAGCCCTGCAGCCTTACAAAGTTGCAGACTTGCTGACTTACCAATCAATCGACTTTAGGCGGGTCCAAATAGGGTGCCAATTCTTGATTGCGCCTCAGTACCCGTTGCATCTCTTTGGCCAACTTGTTCTCAGAATCGACCTGAATCACTTGATCGACCAACCGCTGGGCCTCGTCGATGAGGCCGTTTTCTTCCAGCCTGCGGGCCAATTCCAAACCTATCGCAGCCTTTTGTGAGGTGGGCGTGAGCGACACCGCCTTGCGCAGCGAATTGAGAACTTTCCCTACCGGCTCCCCCAATTTCTGCTGCAACTCGGCCAAGGCGCGCCAATTGGCCGCCGAGGCACCAGCCGCCTGCTCAAGCAGTTGCTGACGGGCAGCTTCTAGCAGGCCCGGCCTTGGGTCTTTCTTGCGGTCTGATGGCTTGTGGAGGCGTATTGCCTCCAGAAGAACCCCCGGCTCATCGGGCAGCAACTTTTCCAACAGTTTGGCGGGCTCTTCGCCGTCCAGTGAACGGGAAAGAATATCCGGCAAATGGGCAGTGGAGCGCCGTAGGGAATTGCGCCACAACACCGCGGCCCGCCCTTGGTCTTCCGCCCGCACTTTGCTGGCGTTGGGGCCGGTGGCTTTGTCGCCTTCCATCCAGCTGGCAACACCTGCCGAGTACCAAAGGTCAGGGTCAAACGAATACACCAGGGCCGAGCGGTACAAATGCACCGAGGCGGGTTCAGACTTCTCAAACCGGTCGGCAAACAGCCCCATGTAGGCATGACTGCGTCGGTATATGGGTGATAGCGCCCTACAGCGGGCCAACTCGGCCAAACCCTCTTCCCAATATTTATTTGCCCATTGCACATCGGGCTGGCTGGATCTATCTTTCTCAATCAGCAATTGCCCCGCAAAAAGGCCAAACGGGCTGTAGCGCAACGGGCCGCCCAGCACATCCAAAATAAGATCCGTATCCGCGATCTGTTGCACCTCGCGCTTGAAAGCGCGGTTGGTGGTGTCTTGACTTGAAACCATATCCAGCGCCGCTAGGCCGATGGTTTCATGAATTTCAGGCATCCATGGCCGCAAGCGGGCGGCGCTCTCCAGCAACTGAATGCGGCGCTCCTGCCCGGCGTTGGTGAAGGGTTGCTGATCGGCCTCCATTTGCAGGCGGAAAACCGTCGACCCCGTGGCCAGATCATTCACCAACAAGAGAGCCCAAATCGCCAGCAGGCAACCACCCAGCCGCGCCACCATGCCATCCAGCACCCAAACGCTGGTCTCCTCATGGTCATGCGCCTCAGGGCGTTCGGTGGTTTGGCGGCGAGATAGGGCTGAAAGATGCGCCAGACACACGGTGGCAAGCAAAGCCACCGACGCCATATGCACACCAAAATCCACAGTGGAATGGATAGCCAAAGCCAACAGGCCAAACAGCAGACCGACAGGCATCAGGGCCGACGGCTCACCACGGTGCCGCCTTATCCCCCGCATGCCCATGCGAACCAACCAAAACACCATCAACAGCGTGATAGCCAGCCGCACCACACCGCCTTCAACCATGGCCTCGAGGTACTCGTTGTGGGCATGGTCTAAAACCACCCCCGGATATCCGCCAATTTTGCGAACAATCGGTTCCACCACCCCCAAGGTTCCCGCGCCGGTTCCTGTCAGGGGGTATTGTTGCACCAAATCCAGCAGGGGAAGCCACACATTGACCCGGTCTTCCTGCAGGGTTGCCTTTTCGGTGATTGTGCCCAGCCTCTTGCCAATCACATCCCAGCCAAACCAGGCCACCAAGCCAAAAACAGGCAATGCCAACCACAGGGCCAAAACCAAGTTGCGAGCCTCGAACCCTGAGCTACCCTTGCTCTTTTTTGCCCTGCTTTTCCCAGCACTTACCCAAGCGATGGCGGTAAAGATCATGGAAGAAACCAGCGCTAGCGACCCACCGCGCGACATAGACATCGGAATCGTCGCCATCATCAGCGCGATGGCAAAAACGCATAAAAGTGTCGCGGGCTTATTGATCAACTCCAAAGGCGATGCCAACAGTTCCTGAATGGGGCGCCAAAACTCGGCCTTTTTCAAAAACCCGTCACGCGACCTGGGAGCCATCTTTTGGTAGTAAGTCCAACCAATCACCCCCAGCACCGTGCCTATACACAAATTGATGTAATCGGGGTAATGGTTGCGGCAGACAAACGGGCCAAAAACAGCACCCGGGGTGATCCAGGTCCAATAAACCACATCATTAGTAGCCGAAGTGATGGATTGGGCAATTGCGAAAAAAGCCAAAGCAGCCCCATTGAACAAAAGGACCCAGCCCAAGCGCAAAAGTAGAACCTGACGGGCCAGATTGGACCGCACCATCAAATACAGCAGCGTGATAGCGGTGATTTGCGTTAGAAAAACCCGGGTGGCGGCTGGGTCGAGACTTAGAGGCTGCCAAGTGAGAGGCATTGCCGCCTCCACCCCTTCCGCCACCAGTTCTGCTTGGGCGGGCACCATTTGTAACCGCAGACTGGCGGTGGCAGGTGAGACCAATTGCACAATATCTTTGGGAAGTGGCACCATCTGGCCAAGTGTGACCAGTATCAGCCCAACCAAGCAAAGACCAATCGGGCAAAGACATATATTCATTTTGCCGGTATGAACCGCCAAAATGGCCCAGCACATCAGCCCAATCCCCAAGGGCCAGCCCAGTAGTGAGTAGGCCCACGGGTCGTTAGCCCCCAATAGCCAAGGGGCCACCACCACCATGAAGAGCACACAAGCTTCCATGGCAAGCAACAAAGCCGTGGCAGAGCCACGGCTTTTTGTTAGTTCAGATGCATCAGTCATCCAAGCACCAAAGCGAAGTGAAGCGAATTACTTCTTCTTAGCTGGTGGCCTGCGAGGAGGAGGAGCATAGGGGTTGGTGGCCGAGGCCTTGATGATTCCCGTGTAGGAGAACTCATCAAGAGAAACGATCAACTCACCTTGCTCGCCTTCGTTGCTGGTCACCTTGCGGGCCGAGTCAGGCAAAGCCTTACGGTCTGTGGCAAAGTGAGCCAAGGGTGACTTGGTGGATGGGACATTGGACCAACCGCCCATGCCGACGTAACTGTCAGCAAAAAGGAAAGCGGAGCAACCAAATGCCGCAGTCAGGACGAAACAACTAATCCAACTCTTCATGGACGACCCTCCTAGGACCCGCCTTACTTTATCTAAGCCAAGACTTTAGTGCAACCTGCCAAACCATAAAAAACACCACTTAACCGATTTCACTTCTTAAGACGATCTACCTACCTCAAAGTTCCCCACAAACCCAAACCCGGGGTCTGTTAATTCACTTCCTCAATAGCTCAGTATATCCCTTAAGTTTCAAAGCGGCGCGAATTTCATCAATATGTATGTACATTCCTTTACCTTTTCGGTCAGTTCCGCTGCATATACCAATGATTTGCCCATCACAATTCACCAAAGGCCCACCTGATCGACCCGGAATGCTCGGGTCGGTCATCTCCCAATAAAAGGCATCCACATCGCCCGATGTCTTTGTGGTCAATACCTTTCCGATCAGCAACTCTGGCCTTAAATAGGGGTAACCTTTATCACAACCGGCAGTGTGGGTGGTTCCTCGCAATTTTCCCGGCTTCGATCTTGCCTCACCCAGCTGCAATGGCAGGCTAAACTTGCTAGGGGCATCTACCGTCAGTAAAACCAAATCTATATCTGGCCAAGAATCCAAGACATCAACATCCATCAACTGCTTTTCCGACTTGGGCGGATCACCGGGCCCGAAAAAGGTTGCATGCGCCTCTTTGCCTTTTCCCTGGAACAAGTGGTTGGCAGAAAGTGCCAATAGTTTGCCATTGCGATTGCCAACCAGAACAGCCGTGCCCTCGTTTGCCAAACCTATATGAAGGGCCAAGGTTGCCTGGATTACCCGGTTGGGATCCCGCAGGGTGGTGGCAACAGCAGGGCCAGCATCACCCGCCGGGACACCTTGAAACAGCACTTGCTGGCCCAAGGCCAAGACCATTGTCAAAAACATGTTTTATCCCTCAAAACCGATTTTGGCGTAATTAGCCCTGTAACCGGTTATTTCGTCAACTTCTACCCATCTTACTGCCGAAACTAGTCTCGGCGTGGACGGTTTTTCCTTTTGGGGCAAAACCATAAACGCGCCCTTCGTCCCATGAAGTCCAAGGTAAACAGGCGAATGGCCACCAACCGCCAAAAATTGAGGCTCATCGCCTTGCTGGTAGGGGCTTTGCCACCGCTGGCGGGGTGCACCATCGCCTCCACCACCAAGAGGACCCTGCTCAACGAGCCCCTCTTGGTGGCCGATGAAAACCACCTCAATCATGAATTCCACCATTTAGCCAAAGCGGCTTGGCGTGACTTTGAAGGCGGATGCCGAGATGGCGTGCGCCATTCCCATGCTTTCAAAGACGGGTTCATTGACGGCTTTGCCGATCAACTCGACAGCGGTGGCACGGTTGACCCACCCACCCAGGCACCACGCAAATACTGGCTGGCCAAACACCTGACGCCCAAAGGCAACCTAGCCATCATGGATTGGTTCAACGGGTTCCGTCAGGGGGCTGAAATCGCTCAAGCCTCTGGCCTCAGGCGGCAATACGAAGTGCCTCTGTTTGTGCCAAACACTAAATTCACCACTGATCACCATCCTAAATTCTCCAAGCCAAGCACCTCCAACTCGCCAGATGAGGGTGACCCCAATCTGCCGGTTCTGCCCCTGCCTAAACCGACTCCCCCATTATCTGAAGCCCCTCCCCTGCTCCTCCCGGGCCAAATCCCTGGAGGTAACCGATGAATCGCCCCTCACTCACGGTTGGCAACCTAAACATGTTCCCAAGGTTCCAACACCGATTGCGCGCGATAGCCATCGGCTTGGCCTGCTGGGCATCGCTGTCAACTGGTTGCGCCCAGCTAACCAACCCGGCCATCGATGGTGTGCCGGCCCGTCGGGTTCCAGAAGAATATTTGGGCACCCCGCGCGATGCTTACAAGCCCATCCCGCTCGATCTGTTACGCCAAAAGCCCAACAAAAATTACACCCTCGACCAGGGCGACATCCTGGGCCTTTACATCGATAAAATTTTGGGTGAACAAGGTCAGACCCTGCCGTTCAGAATATCGGAACAACAAGGCTTACCCCCCGCCATCGGCTTTCCCATTCCGGTGCAGGAAGGTGGCATTGTCATTCTCCCAAGCGTGGACCCTATTGATGTGAAGGGAAAAACTCTCCGCGAGGCCCAGGACCTGATTCGCGAAGCTTACACCGTCAAAAAACAGATCATTCAGGCCGATAAGTTTCGCATGGTGGCCACCCTCATGCAGCCGCGCACGTACCAAATTCTGGTGGTACGCGAGGACAGTGGCCAAATGCCCACCGGAACCGCCAACCCCGCCGCCTCTTTTGGCTCAGTGGTTATCAATAACCAAAGCGCCAAATCTGCCAACGGATACGCTCTGTTCCTGCCAGCGGGTGAGAACGATATCCTCAACGCCCTCAGCCGCACAGGTGGCCTGCCAGGCGAAGGCGGCAAAGCCGAGATCATCATCCAGCGTAACACCAATCCCACCGACTTGGCTTCCCCCGCCACCGCCAATAGAAGCTTCATCAGGGTACCCCTGAAATTGAAGGCCGGCGAACCATGGCCTTTCGACGAGGAAGACATCCAACTGAAGGATGGCGACATCGTCTATGTCGAAAGCCGCAAAACTGAGTACTTCTACACCGCTGGCCTGATTGGTGTGGGCCAATACCCCTTACCCAGAGATTCGGATCTCGATGTGATCGAGGCGATTTCCATGGTGCGTGGCCCGTTGCTGAATGGTGCCTACAGCCAGACTGCCTTTGGTGGCGGGTTCGCCGCGGGTGGTGGCTTGGGTAACCCCAACCCCACATTCGTGACCATTCTGCGCAGACTGGAAAACGACCGCCAACTCAACATCCGCGTCGATGTGGTGCGGGCCTTGCGTGATCCCCGCGAGCGCATACGCCTTTTGCCCGGCGACCTGATGGTGATGCAGTGGACCCCGGCCGAAGCCGTGGCCAACTACTTCAACTACAAGTTCCGCTACAACTTCTTCTCACCAATCATCAGACAGGGCTCGCTCAATGGCATCCTGAACCTCGACGGCTTCGGGCCTCCATAATAAGTCTGGCCTGATGGCATGAAACACGCACGAAAAAGGCCGGTGCCAAAACACCGGCCTTTTTCTTTTATTGCCACACCATCAACTACCCTAAGTCGATTCAGGAGTTTCTGGCGGCTTGGTTTCCGATGCGGGCTTGGAAGGCAGCCGCTTGGTTTGGATGCGAGGAACCAGGTTAGGCAACACGCGCGAGGCCATCGATGGGCCACGCTTCACTTTCCCCTCGGCATTAGCCGCCTCGTTCTCTTCATCCTCGTCGTCGGTGTACGACTCGTAGTCGGTGTAGTTGTAACCGTAATTATATTTGTAACCGTACTTGTAGCCGTAACTGTACTTGTAGCCATAGCCATAACCGTAGCCATATTTGCCTGCCTCGCGTGGGTCATATCCGTTAATGACCACGCCTAGCACCTTGGCACCCAAAGTGCCCAGAATTTCAGCAGCCTGCTCGGCGGCTGGTCGCCCGTTTCGGGTCACCCGCATCACCATCAACACGCCATCAACACGGGGCGCGACAATGCTCGGATCACTCACCGCCAAAATGGGCGGGGTATCCACCATCACAATGTCATACAGCTTGCGCAGCTCTTCAATCACCTCGGAAAACCGCGGCGAGGTGAGAAGCTCAGACGGATTCGCCGGCCTTGGCCCGCAGGGCATCAGGTGCAACCCGGGCACCTCGCAGGTGTGGATGGCCTCTTGCAGTGTGGCATCGCCATTCACCACGCTGGCCAAACCCACTTCGGGCTGCTCAAGGCGGAAAATCTTGTGCACACGAGGCTTGCGGAAGTCGGCATCGAGTAAAACGATTTTCTTGCCCGATTGCGCGATCGAAATCGCCAAGTTGGCAGAGGTGGTCGACTTGCCATCGCCTGCGGTGGGGCTGGTGGTTTGCAACACCTGATTGCCTTGGCCCTGGGTGCTGAAATAAAGCGCGGTGCGCAAGCCCCTGAAGAATTCCGCCTCTTGGCTTTTGGGATTGTGGAAGCAAATAAGCGATGGGTCGACCTTGCAGAGCGCCTTCTCTTCCTCGTCCATGGGTGGGAAGAGCGGCACATGGCCCAACACCGGCAAGCCCAGCCGTTGGCGAATATCTTCGGGTGAGCGGAAGGTGCGGTCAGAGCGCTCCAGCAGCCATGCCAAGCCACCGCCCAACGCCGCCCCAAAAATGCCACCCGCCACCACCATCAAAGATTTGCGGCTGGGAATCTCGCTACCAATTTCGGGAATGCGGCCCAACTCCTGGGCCTCGTAACCGCCATGCTCTTTGGTCATCAGATACTGCTGCTTCATTTGCTCGGTGAATTCCACCTCGCGATCGGCCCGCTCAATCTTGCGATTGAATTCAATCTTCTTGGTCTCCATCTCTTTGTGCTTGTCGAGATCGGTCTGCAGCGCCAGCAACTCATCTTTCACCTTACCCAGCTCGGTTTCATATTCCTCAATCCGGGTACCGTAGTGCTGCAACAGACCTTGCGCCTTGTTACTGAAAAGCTCGTCCTCGCCCAGGCCCGGAAAGGCAGAAGGTTTGCCATCAGGCCCCTTGGGGATCAAACCCTTTGCCAACTTCTCGTTGTAGCTTTTGATCTCGGCGATTTCTTCATTCAGATTTTTCACATCCGGATGATCCTTACCCAAACCCTGACGGGTGAGCTGCTTCACCTTGCGCTCAATCAGGCGGATTTCCTGATTGCGCGTGAGGTTCATTTCCGAGGCGGGGTTGTCAGCGTTGCTAGGCAGAAGGTCGGCTTGGCTCAGGGTGCCGGCCAGTCGCATTTGATCGGTCAACTCTTCCTGACGGGCCTTCACGCGGTCTAGACGGTTCATCAAGCCGCTCGCCTTGTCTTGGAGCACACGCTGCTGGTAGACCACGCCGCTGGTTGAGTTCTTCTGCAACTGCTCTTCAACCTGCCTGAGGTCGTCCCGCATTTGCTGCGACTCGCGTCGCGAATTGGTGACTGTGCGCTCAAGGCGGGTCATCTGCATGTCGTTTGCCAGATTGTATTTCAAATCCAGCCAGTTTTTGTACCCCTTGACTATCGCCTTGACGGCCTGCACGCACTCTGTGTTGGAAACGCTCTGAAAGCGAATTTGCAACACATTGTTGGAAGCCGTCATGGCCCCTGCCTCTTTGGCCTTGGTGACGGTGATACCCCCTTTTAGATAATCAATAATGTTTTGAATCTCGCGCCCTTGAAACGGATTGATGGGCGACGGGTTGGCACCCCCGCTGGTCGCATCGGTCAATGGTTTGGAATCTGTGCTACCAGCTTGGGCCACACCCGAGGCGAATTCACCCTGCTGCAACAGCGTGGCGGCTTCCTTCAGAACCTGATCACTCTTGATGACAGTCACTTGCAATTGGACATAGTCGTCCAAAATGGCGGTGCGGAAATCGCCCCCTATTTCACCTTTTTTCTTTAACACCATTAGATCAACGCTGGCGGCGTAGAACTGTTGCACCCGCAGCGTGAACAACCCGCCTGCCACCAATCCGATAATCGCCATGACAATAATCAAACCCATGCGCTGCTGGAGAATGCGCAGGATGTTCAGGGCTTCTTCTGGTGCGCGAAAGCCCTCAATGGCACCACCGGTGCCTTGATGGCCCTGGAGCGCCATTTCATTCATTTTGGTTTGCAATCCGGCGGACATGGAACGGTGCCCTCTGGAAACGCGGAATAACCCCGAACAGGTTCCGGGGCTTTCAATCGATGAACGAATTCCTGAACTCTTATGCTAGCTGATGAACAGGGCTCTTCACAGGCTGGTGAGCCTGAATCATCTGCTCAAAACGGGATAGCAGGGGCTGCATCTGCGCTAAAACCCGCCAAACCGTTTCATCTTGTGGGTCGCCCTGCAGGCTCAGGCGGCCAACCACCATGCCTCGGAGAATGACTGGCAGCTCGGTTTTCCAGCATTTGTCGGTATCGAGCCCGCCACCCAAACGCTTCCAGCGGGCGTGGAAAGCCTCATGGGCCACAGGCATATTCACATCCAGGCAAATTGCCTGCAGGTTCAGTTCCAGGCCCTTGGCCAGCAATTCATCCCACAATTCTTCCCACGGGCCCGTCCCCTGCAGCCGCACTTGCATGCCGATGTTTTCTGAATCATCGGTACCTTTGTGGGTGAAGGCCTGCTTCAAGCGGGCATAAATCAACCGGCACTCCGATTTGCCAAACAGGTCTAGCACCACAAATCCAAGGCCCAAAAAAACCAGAGTGGCCCAAGCGACCCGGTCATCATGCCAGCGGAAGGCCAAAACCAAAGCCAGCGAGGTGATCAAACCCAAAAAAGCCACCATTATCATCACATGGGCAGGTTTCCAGCCGGCCCTAGCCAGACAATGGTGCAAATGCCCCCGATCAGCTGTGTAAATGCTTTTGCCCGTCAATTTGCGGCGAACGATAGCCGCTGCGGTGTCGAATATGGGCAAAAACAGCAGGCAAACTGGCAGAGCCAAGGGCAATGGAGCATCGTCTCTGCGTTCCAGGTTCACTGCCATCATGGTGAGCAACAGCCCCACCGACATGCTGCCGCTGTCGCCTAAATAGACGCTCGCAGGCGGACGGTTGTAGGTGAGGAACCCCATCAAGGCCCCGGCCAGCGCCACCGCCAGCAACAATGTGAGGGTTTGCCCCGAAAGGTAGGCCAAAACTGCCAAGGTGACAGACCCTACTAACCCCACGCTGGTCAGCAGTCCATCCATTCCATCCAGCAAATTGGCGGCGTTGATGGCACCCAAAAACAGAAAGTAGCTAAAGGGTATGGCTAAAGGCCCCAGCGGTATGGGGCTGCTCATGAACTCGACATGGTCCACTCTCAACCCGCCAGGTAGCACCACCAGGGTGACTGCCATCATTTGCCCTATCAGTTTGTGGCGACCACGCAGGTCGAACCTGTCGTCGAGCACGCCCACCAGAACCAGCACGGCCACGCCGCCCAAAAGGGCAGCCATGCGGCCCAAGGGTGGCAAGCTGTTGGAACCGGTGGCCATCTGCCACCAAACCCAAAGGCTCAGGGTGAGCAATAGGCCCATTATGACCACCAACCCGCCCACACGCGGGATGGGATCTTTGTGGATTTTTCGGTGCCCATCTGGCTTGTCAACCAGACCTAGGGGAACCGCCCAACGACGCAACAAAGGAGTCATCACCAAAGCGGATGCCAAGGCGCAGAGGAACGGCCATGCCAGTTCCGCAAGGTTCAGCGTCGGAGTTTCCGCCAATAAAAACACAGGTTCGATGCCTCAGGATACTTTGGCCAGCATCGCGTCATCCAGCATTACAGACGCACCTTGACGCAAAAAGTTCACCACCACCACAAATCGCTTACCCGAAACGCTGGAAAGGATGGTGCCGCTCAGGCCCTTCAGGGGCCCATGCTTGATTTCCACCGCCATTCCCGGCGCCAGTTTATCCTCGGCCGTGACGGCAGCCCCGCAGGCTATTAGCTTGCGCACCTGCCGAATATCAGCATCAAACTGGACCTGGTCAGGTACCACCTGAAGCGACGCGGCATGCCGACAGGTCACACCCACATGGTGCTCTTCGTCGTCGGCATAGAGAAATAGATAACCTGGAAAAATGGGCAAAAACGAAATGAACATCTTCCCACGAATGATATGCCTCTTTTGCGAGCAGGGCATAAAATAGGGAATGTCCCGCGAGCGTAAAAATCGAGCTAGCACCTTCTCTTGGCGTGGGCGAGTGTGCGCCAAACGCCACTTCCTACCCCGTTCACTCACGAACAAATCGTGATCAAGCAGGTCCTCCGGGTGAGTGGACGGCTCTTCCGGCAAAATCGGCATACTGTGCTAAACCCTCAGGGGGAACGAAAAGCTTTCAAGCCCTAAGGCTTTCAGCTCCCATGAAACACTAGTTCACAATCTTGGTTTTGGGACGGGATTGCGAGCTAGTCAAACTGAGATTGGGTTGATTTTGGGTAAATTACCCCATTTAAACGTTGTTATACAGGGTGAGAAGTGATTGTTGATGAATTCTTACATTTCCCTCATAAAACTTGGAGTGCCGAAGAGAGGACTCGAACCTCCACTCCCTTGCGAGAACTAGCTCCTGAGGCTAGCGCGTCTGCCAATTCCGCCACTTCGGCAACTTCCTCAACAGTATCTGCGCATCTCTATTTCGTCAAGCAAACAGCCCCAATTCCCTGCCCCAAACCCCTGTCAAAGCGCAGCTTGTGCCGATTTGGGAACCTCGGTCAGGTCGCCTTCCACGGGCCTTGAATGCGGGTTCCAGGGCTTGCCGAAGGATGGGTTGGAGGCAAGCGCCCTAAAATCTCGCCACCAATTTGGCCCAGAAAGAGCCGGCAAGTTTTGGCCGCTACTGGTATTGGGGGTGGGCAGTTCCTCGATCAATGCCCCCAAAAAAGTGCATTTGGCCCCCATTTCAACCCAAGCAAACCCCCCTGCCGACTGCAGGTTCAACGCCTGAACCATTTCGCCCCGCAGCATGCGCACCGGTGTTTCTGGGTCATTGCCGGGAACCCCGAAAACCCAGTGGGCGGCAAAGCGCCTGCACCAGCCACCCATACCCGGCCAGCGCGGCTCAGCCGCCGGCCCCAAAGCCAATGCAAACCGGCAGAAAAAGCCCCAAACTCCATGGAGGCCCAAGCCCAAAACGCCAAACGATTTCTGCGGTCTTGGGGCCAACACTAGGTGGGCCAAATCGAGTTTTTCGGCCATTGCCTTCACGGTTTCAGCCGTTGGCAACAAGCCAGCCACCATCAAAACCCTGGGGCTATCAGCCTTAACAAGCGCCTGCGACAACCAAGGGCCAAGCGGCTCGCCTGGTTCCCTGGCCACCACGGTTAGCCCAGGCAGTGACGGGCTTTCAATCGTGTGCGGGTAAATGATCTGGGCAATGCCCGGCTCGACGGGGAAATCCACCACAAATTGGCCAAGGGTGGCCTCAGGTTCGCCCAGCGGCTCAGCGATCAGCAGCGTGAAGGGTTGGCCCTTCAGCTTGGGCAGGGGCTCGTATTGCGGCATCAAATCCCTCCGGTTGCAGGGGGGCCGAAGCGATGGCCCGCAACCTCACACAGACCAATGGCTTGTCAGGCCCATGAGCCGATTTCGACCTAGCCAGGATTTCGAACCGCATGGCAGGGTCTATAAACCAGCCTTCCGCCAATCTCTTAGGCTCGGTCACCACCACCACGCCTGCGTTTCCACGGGCAACTTCTTGAAGTGGAGCCCAAGTCACCTGGGTGGTGAAGTCCCTGCCCAGATGATACGCAAGTTGATGATCCTCAACCTGAAAGAATATCAAACGGTCTTCCGCTTGTAATTCCCCCTCGATCTCCTTGGCCAACTGACCCCGCCCCGATACGGCAGGCTCCATGCCAATTCGCCACCCCCAACCCGCGCACCACAGCATCAGGCCCACACCAACAGCCACACCAGCCCAGCGCTTTTGCCAAAAACCAAACCCAGACTCTCTTAACAGCCCAAGGCCACACGCCAGCCATAACGCCAGGCCTGGCAAGATGGGTGCCAAATAATCAGCTCGTTTGAACCGGGCCATGCTGAGGAGCATCACCCCGCCTAGCACCCAAGCCAGCCCCAGTTGTCCCAAGCTTTGCACAGAGGGAACCGAAGTCTTGGCCGGCTTGCTCCACCAAGCCCAACCGGCTAGCGGAATCAGAAGGCTTGCAGGCAAGGCGCTTAGTGGAAGCTGCGCCCAATAAAACCAAAAGGGATGCTCACGCAACCGGCTGCCACCCAAGCCACGGCCCACATGGTGCAGACCGAAAAACTCCACGCCAAATTGGCCATCGGTCACTTGGTCGGCATGCCAAAACCAAGGCAGCGCTATCAAACTACCCCCAGCCAATGCAAAAAAACCCAGCAAGGTAGTAAGCCCATGATTTCGATCCCACGGGCCAAGAGCGAATCGGGTCATTAGCACCGCGCCAGGAAGCACCACCGCCATGGGCCCCTTCACCAACCAACCTATAGCGAAGCAGCAGGCAGCCAACAGGTACCAGATAAACTGCCGCCCCGGGCTGCGGGCCACTTCCAGGGCCAACAAACCCAAGGCTATTGCACAGCCCAAGGGGGCATCAGTGCGGGCGGTGCGGGCAAGCCAAACGAAGGCGGCCATGCCTAACAGCAAGCAAGTTGCTGTTAGCCCTTCCCTTGGGCAACCCATGCGATACCCAACACCTACCAATGCCACTAACACTGCCAAACCAGACAGAGCGGCAGGCAGGCGGGTGATGAACGAGTCGGGGTCTGCTTGGCCGAGCAGCCGGGCGCACAGGGCAACGGCCCAGTAGTATGCCGGCGGCTTTTGGGCCTCTAGCGTGCCATCGGGCAACCAAGATGGGCCCGGCCCGGGTTGAGCCAGATACCAGCGGGCGTTCAACGCTGCGCGCGCCTCGTGACTGCCATCGAGATCGCGGTAGCCCAGTCGCCAAAAAAGCAAAAACAGGCTGGCCGCCGCCAACAGCCAAATCAAATAGCGGGAGATATCCTTTCCTCCCGCTGGCGGTCCGGCCCCTTGCGCCTGCTCAGGCGGCATGGCGCATGCCTCCACCATGCTGGTGGAAGCGTTGGTAAAACGGGTTGGTTTTCATCAGTTCGGCATGGCTTCCCAGCGCCACCACCTTGCCCTGATCGAGCACCAAAATGCGATCAGCTATCTCCAATGTTTGCAACCGGTGGGTGATCACCAACACGGTGCGACCCGGCAGAAACTCACGCAGCGCTTCGTGAATGAGGGACTCACTCTCGGCGTCGGTTTGGCTGGTGAACTCGTCCAGCAGCATGATGGCTGGATCGCGCAAGATGGCGCGGGCCAGACAAATGCGCTGCTTTTGGCCACCCGAAAGTTTGCCACCGCATTCGCCGACCTGGGTCTGATAGCCCTGTGGCAGGGTGCTGATGAACGAGTGGGCGAAGGCTTTTTTCGCAGCCTCCTCCACTTGCTCTGCCGAGGCGTTGCGATGGCCATAAGCAATGTTGTTGAAAATGGTGTCATCGAACAGCACAGTTTCTTGGGTGACCATGCCCACCTGTTTGCGAAACGAGCGCAGGTTGACAGTCCGCAGGTCGGTCCCATCGAGATAGATGCTGCCGTGCTCGGGGTCGTGGAATCTGGGCAAAAGCGACAGCAGGGTCGATTTGCCACAGCCATTGCCACCCACCAGCGCCAGCACTTCACCCCGGCGAATCTCCACCGAGATATGGCTGAGGATGGGCCTGCCCGGGTCGTAAGAAAAACAGACATCACGAAATTCGAGGAACGGGTGTTCCAACCCCGGGCCAGGCCTGCTGCTTGGGGGAACCAAACGCAAGGTGCCATCAGTTTGCCGGTCAACCCTGGGCCCTTCGGGGTTGGGTTGAATGCGCGGTTCACGGTCGAGGCACTGAAAAATGCGATCAGCCGCCGCCTCGCCCGCCTGGATTTTGGTGAACACACTGGACAACTTGCGAACCGGGTCGGCGATAGCCACCAAAAACACATAAAGCTGCAACAGCTCCTCGGTTTCCAGGGGCACCTCGGTAAATTTGAGACCAAATATAGAGGTTTCTTTGCGCAGCACCAAATACGATCCAACCAACAATGCGGCAGCCACTGCGGTGATGCCCAACACCTCGATGGTGGGGCCCGCGAAGGCATCGATCTTCACCACTTTCATGGCGCGCTTGTAGTAATCCCGCGTTGCCTGACGGAACCGGCGACGCTCGTAAGGCTCCATGGTGTAAATTTTCACCACGCGGATTCCCGCGAACGATTCCTGCATGATCTTGAAGATGGTGCTAACCCGCTCCAGCAGCCGCTTGGTGGCCTGCTTCATGGTGCGGCCAATTTTGCCAAGCATGAACGCGGCAATGGGCACCATGACCAAAAACAGCAGGGTGAGTCGCCAGCTGATCATGCCTGCCAATACCACGCAGGTCACCACCCGCAGCGGTTCGGCCACCAGTTTGCCCATCAAGGTTTTGGTGCCGTTGCCCAGTGCCTCCATGTCGTTGGTGAAGCGCGACATCAGGTCGGCGGTGCCGCGGTCGTTGAACTGGCTCACATCCTGGCGCAAAACCTGTTGGTAAAAACGGTTTCTTAGGTCGTACAGGCCACGCCCCACCACGCTGCCAACAAGCCAATCTTGCATGAATTCGAAAACGCACTTGATGATGGTGGCAATCAGCACCGCCGCCAGCAGAACCCCTAGCACCATGAACGAATCTTCGGGCAGCCATTCCACCACGAACTTGCGGGCCAAACGCCAGCGGTAGATCGACCGACGCAACACATCGACCTTGGTTTCACGCTTCACCTGGTCGCGCGTGAGGTCGCGCAGGCGATGTTCCATCTCAGGATTGGACGGAATGTCCTTCAGCTCCAGCGCCATGGCCGCGTAGCGTTTCAGTTCCAGCTCGGTCGTATCAATTTCTTTCTGGCTGGAGGCGATGCGCGCATCGATGTCCTGCACCAGGGTCAGGTCGTTGCCAAGAATTTTCAAAATGGGGTAAATGCTGGTGAAATTCAGCCCCCACAGCATGGCTGCCAACACCGCGCACACCAGCGACATAAGGAACCGGCCCCGATAGGGCCAAGTGTGTCGCAGGGCTCTCATGAAATTGCGCATGAATACTCTTTCCGAATGCCTTCCTGGCGATGCCCGGTGTGCGGGCCCTAACTTTTAGCATTCCCGGCCAACAGGCCACAACCCAATCCGCCCAAACCCGGTGCAGCGGCTTGGTGGTTGTGTAAAAATTGCAAAATTTACACTTTTGGCCCAAAGTTCTTGGCCAAGGTGTGTAAAAAAAACAAATTGATGGGGTAACTCCAACCCCCAGACCTTCGATAAGGCCCTAGACGAAAATCAGCAGCCGATTTATCAAAAACCTAAAACCTTTAACAGCAACAACTTGTGAACAAAATATAAATATCAACCATTTTGGCATCGGGTGGTACACCCTTTGCAATTCCTCGTCTCGCACATCTTTCGACATCCCGTCAAGAGGAGCTCCGCCATGGCTCTCGAACTCTGCTGCGATCAATGCGGCGACCGTTTTCAAGCTTCCCCAGAAACCCCCGCACCTTTCATTCAGGAAGCGATGGCCAGCCCCTGTGGGCACTGGTTCTTCCTTGAAGATGGGGACACTTTTGAGGACATGGTCCACTCAACGCTGCTCGAACAGGGGGCCATTCGCTGCACCGAGTGCGGTTTGCCCGTTTCGCTGTGCGAATCCAGCTTCATGCAAGGCTCCGAAGGGCACCCTCAGGCCGACCTACCCTCCGGCTGGTGATTCATTTGGGCCGATTGGGCCCTTCTGACCTGGAACCCGGACGAATTTCCCGGCGCATCGTCCGTCTGGTTCCTTGGCGGGCGTGGGAGTTTCATCTCCTGCGCCCGCAATTCTTTCGCCATTGCCCCATTTTTGCCAAACAGCCTGTCTCCAAAGCCATTTCGTAATGGATTCTGACGGTTTGGCCGAGGAATCCATCAAAAAAGAACAGAACAAGAGCCTCACCCCCCCTGCCCGCTTGCTGGGAATTTTCTAGCATGGTGGAATAGGGATTATTGATTGCATTATTGATTGCCATCCCGGGTGTTTCGGTTTCCCGGCTTTGGTGCGCTTTGGATGACCCGGGGCTCTCTCCATGGAAAAATGGTTTTGCCTGGGATCCATGGGAGTAGCGGGGCTGTTGTCCCTGCTGTTCCTTGTGGACATGATTTTAGGAATGCCGTTTGGCGGCGTGAGCCTAATCGTCGATATTCTTGGCCTTTTGGCCGGTGGGCTGGTTGGCTACTTGGCTTTCGATGCCCACCGTGACTTGGCTTAATCGCACGCGTTTTCTGTCAGGCCAGCCTTGGCCTCACCTGCTTGCCAAGCCTTTTTGGACAACTTCGGCCAATTGAGCCATATTGGGCTCTTTGGCCTCGCCCGCGATGGGCCAACCCAATTTCTTGATCGATTCGCTCGTAACAGGACTCAGGCTGTACACCGCTGTTTTGCCCGCCCGAATCGCCTCCACTTGGTGCGGTGGCAAAACCTCTGCCAGAGCAGAGGCGATATTGCCACTGGTTAGCAGCACCGCATCGAGCAAGCCTTCGTCTAGCCACGCTTGCTCGGTGGCATTCAATGCCAGCCGATTCACCTGACGGTAGGCTGTCCATTGCGCCAGCCTGCAAACAGGCTGCAGGGTTTGGGCCAAGACTTCGCGGCCACGGTCGGCCCGCACCAACAACACCGCCCGGCCTTGTACTTTTGCCAGCAACTGTTTGGCCAGGCTCTCGGCATTGCCGCCGGGGTTGGTGCAATCGGCCCGAATGCCGTGCTGTGCCAAGGCCCTGGCGGTTTGTTCGCCAACCGCCGCAACCTGTGCGTCTGCCAAAGCCCTGGAATCAAGACCCAGTTGGTGTAACTGGGCAAAAAACGATTGCACGCCTGGTTGGCTTGAAAACACCACCCAATCCCATTGCGGGGACGAACCCTGGCTCAGCCCGGGCAGGCCGATTTCCGCTGTGGGCACAATTTCCAGCGTGGGGATGTTTCGGGCCGAGGCCCCCAACGCCCGCAGGCGGTTCACCAGCGAATTGCCAAACTTCTCTTCGGGAACATTGGGCCGGCAAGTCAGCACCCGCTTGCCATAGAGGGGCCGGCGGTCAAACCAGTTCATGGTTGCCCGGCAATCGACCACCGGGCCCACCATGCAAATGGCCGGGGGGCGCAGATCGGCAGCACGGGCTTTGGCCACCAGTTCGCCCAAGGTGGTCACCAGCACACGCTGGCTGGGCAGTGTTGCCTTGGCAATGATGCAGGCCGGTGTATCGGGAGATTTGCCATGCCCCATCAGCCGGGTGGTCATGTTTTCAAGCCGGGCCATGGCCATGTAAAAGACCAGTGTGCCCGGAAAGCGGGCCAGCGCCTGCCAATCGAGATTGCCATCGGTTTTGGTGGGGTTTTCATGGCCGGTGATGAGTGCCACCGCACTGGCCAGCCGGCGGTCGGTAACCGGAATGCCGGCAAATGCTGCGGCCCCCAAAGCGGCGGTGACACCGGGAACAATTTGATAGCTGATCCCTTGCTCAATGAGCGGTTCCACTTCTTCGAGGCACCTGCCGAAGAGGATGGGGTCGCCGCCTTTGAGTCGCACCACACGCAGGCCGTTTTGTGCAGCTTCCACCATGGCCTTGCCAATGGCGCCAATCCGATCAGGGTGGCAACCCGGCAACTGGTCCACACAGACCATGCTGCGGGCTATCTGTGCCAGTTCGAGGATTTCGGGAGAAACCAGTCGGTCGTACAGCACCAGGTCTGCCTGGGCTAGCAATTCGGCCCCCAAGCGCGTGATCAGGCCCGGATCACCCGGACCGGCACCAACCAGCGCCACCATGGGACCAAAGGCTTCCAATTGTGAACAGGAAAAGGTGATCACACACCCACCATCTCATCGCGCTCCGGAACCTCGATATCGAGCTCGTCGCGTGAGCGGTTCTTGATGATGTACAAGCCCACCTCGAACAGCAGCCCCATCGGGATGAACAGCATCAAGAAGGTGAAGTCGGCTGTGGGCGTGAGGGCTGTGGCCAAGAAAGCCATCACAAACCAGGCGATTTTCCGCTGCTTTTTCAGCATTTGGTAATCGACCACACCCAGCCTCTCGGCCAGGATGATCACTAGCGGCGTCTGGAAAGCGATGCCAAACACCAATGGCATGAGGATGGCGAACGACAGCCATTCGTTCAAACGGGGATCCGGACGCAGATCAAACCAATAGTTGAAATAGAGCAAGCCCTTGATGGTGATGGGCATCACCAAAAACTGGCACAAGATCACCCCGGCAAAGAAAAGGCCCAAGGCCACAGGCAGCGAGCCGTAGACATATTTCTTCTCGTGGGGGTACAACCCCGCCGCCACGAAGGACCATATTTCCCAAAAAATCGCAGGGCTGGCCAGGATGAAACCTGCCACCATGGAGACCTTCAAATACACCAGCGCGGGCTCTTGGATGCTGAGGGTGGTGAGTTGGTCGTCGCCGTTCAGTTTCGACATGACCCGGTTCATGGCCAGGCCGGTCCGGACCGGATCACTGAAGGCGGCGGGCAGGCGGATCATGTCTTCGGGCCCGACCTGGCTCACCCCTTCGGGCAGGGTTTTGCCCTCCTCGGGCTTCCAGGCATATTTGCCAGCCTCTTGCCCCTTGGCAAGCAACTCAAGAGCCTGCCTGGGGATGAGGATATCCAGAATGGGGGTGGGCTTTTCCAAGCCGATCAGTTCATCGGGGAGGGTGCCGGCATCGAGCTTGGCTTCGGTTTGTTGCAGACGAAATTCGCGGTATTTGGCCAACTCTATTTGAACCGGGGCGGTGATGAAGCCCAAAATTGGCTTACCAAAGAAAAAAGCGATGCACATGCCGGCAAAAAGCCAGAGAATCGCGCGCCACAGGTGGCCACGCAACTCCTCGAGGTGCTCGCCAAAGGACATTCTTGTCTTGGCAAAGTAGTCGTTTGAATCACCAAAAAGGTCCAAAGGCGCAAATTCCTGGGGTGAAACCCCGATTTAGGCTCAGGCCCCCCGTGTTGCGAACCCGGGGGCAACTGAAAGGCGGTATGCCTGCTTTTTACCAGCACTGATCAGGTTTCTCAAGGAAATGGGCCCACATTACTGTTTGGCAAGGTGGGATTATGATGGCCCAGCCTTGACTTTTTGGCCCCTAAAAGCGATGCGACCTTCCTTGACAGCGTCCGAGGCGTGATAATGACGAAGATTCGGGTCATTACGGCAATGCTGGGAATCCTGACCACAGGCATCGTCCTGGTGTCTGGGTGCGATTTGGTGGGTCCTTGGAAACACAAGGGAAACCCCGTCCGAATCGACCAGCGAGGTCGCCCCATCCCTGAGCAGGAGATGCTCCGCAGGGACCGGTTGGCGATTCCTTTGCCAGGTACTGGCCCGAGCACGGAGTTTGAACGCCCGGGGGTGCATGGCCGCTAGCGCGGCAGGGCCAACCGGGTGACCTCTCTTGGAGGCACACCATGCGCGGCACCCTTTCGTCCTTTGGACTTTTGGCTACTTTGGCCCTGTTCACCGGCTGCCAGTCGATTCAGGAAAGCCAGAATCTGGTTCCCCTGCCCGATAACTCGCCACCCCAGCCCTATCGCGATCTGGTGGTTCGGGCCCGGTTCCAGGCCAGCTCGGCCAACGAGTTTTTTTACTCCAACAAGTGGAAAGAGCTGGAGGAGACCGGCAAGGTGTTAGGCCAAACCGCAAATTTGGTGGGCAAAGCCACCGGGGTTCCCGCCTCGCGTGAAAAAGCCATCATGGATGCAACCGCCCAGCTTGCGCAACAGGCCACCAACCTGCGCAGCCTGGCTGTGGCGCACGATGAAAAGGGCATCAACGCTTGCATGCAGCAAATCAACTCGCTGGTGCGGGAAATGCGCATCGAGCCCTAAGCCTGAGCCATCAAGCTACTACGAAATACAAAGCAAGATGCAGCAGGTTTTATCTGCGGCATCTCGCTTTGTTAGCTAAAGACTATCAGCCAAAGATTATTAGCCAAAGACTTCGCACAGGCGCAGGTGGGTGGCTACATCGAGCGCCTCGGCTCGCACTTCGCCGGGTATGCCCATCAGGGCCAGGTTTTCGTCGACGAATTTCTTGGTGAGTTCTTTGCCCTGCATGGCCACCAAGCCGCCGCGCAGATTCTTACGGCGGTGGCAGTACAGGTCGCGCAAGAATTCACGCAACCGTCTGGGCCCAGAAACAGTTGGGGTGGCCAGTTTGTCGACTAAAGCCCGCTTCGTTGGATTAGAATCGACCTGCACAATGGCCGAGTCGACCTTGGGTGGCGGAAAAAACGACCGGGGCGGGATGCGGCGCACAATCGACACATCAGCCAATGCTTGACAAATAATCGCCAGAGACGCATATTCTTTCACGCCCGGCCTGGCCGTCATGCGCTCGGCGATCTCCCACTGCACCATGCCCACCATGCGCTCGGGCACCGGGCCATCGATGAGCAGGTTGGTCATCACGGGCACCGCCACCGCGTAAGGCAGGTTCGCCACCAGCTTGAAACGGGTGCAACCGTGGTTGGCCGCGTTTTCTTTCCAAGCGGCGATCAGTTCGGGGTCCATCGTGTTTTTGTTTTGCAGCGCGTCCCCCTCGAACAGGCGCACCTTGGGGTTTTTACCCAGCAGCTCGCGGGCCATGCGCGCGAAGCCGGGGTCGATCTCGGCGCTGGTGACGCAACCGGCATCGTAAGACATGCGCCCGGTCAGGCTGCCGGTGCCGGTGCCCACCTCAAGCACCGCGTCTTGGGGAGTCAGGTCCCCTGAGCGAGCCACCAGATCGAGCAGGTTGAGGTCGATGAGGAAGTTTTGTCCGAGCTTGCTCTTCGCGCCCAAATTGTGGCGCTGGAAGAGCTTGATGAGAAAGCCAAGGGTCTGGCGTGGGTTGGGCAATTCCTGATTCACTGCTGCTTCCATGGTTTTAATGGCTCTTCAACTGTTTTCGGCCCGCCGGTCGCGCCGATTGCCATGTTGGCGAGGGCGTTGCGGACATAACGGGCCAGTATGTCCACCTCAATATTCACCGGTTCTCCCACTTTGCGGGTACCCAATGTGGTCACCGCCAGCGTGTGGGGGATCAGCATCACCTGAAAGCCCCCCGGTCGCACATCCACCAGGGTGAGCGACACGCCATCGACTGTGATCGATCCCTTTTTGATCATGTCGGCAGACAGTTCAACCGGGCAATCGAACCAGATCATGTCC
>Ga0255132_1000117_pt1 | contig 30863 bp, 28 predicted proteins | sample Law_Law_RepA_8d_FD_188551 | JGI IMG/M metagenome (GOLD analysis project Ga0255132, IMG submission 188551) | Freshwater microbial communities from St. Lawrence River, New York, United States - Law_Law_RepA_8d | ecosystem: Environmental > Aquatic > Freshwater > River | place: USA: New York...
ACCGGGCTCTCAGGCAAAAATTTCAAAGCGCTCTCAGGCGCGAAATCAATGTCCACCCGGTCCCGTAACTCACGGTAAAATTCCGGGCTCACCTGGCTGGCCCACTGCTCCGCATCACCCAGCCCGCGCGTGATTTTCGCCTCCGCATGCAAAATCTTCAGATAATTCTCTTCCAAATACGGCTTGTATTCGTCGTAACTGTCTGCCGTCGCCAACAAATCAAGCAACAACGCCCGCACCAGCTTCTCATCATCAAACACCGGTGGAAGCTGTGTCGCCCCCGAATAGTCGTTGCCAAGCGGCGCCGGATACCGTATCGCCTCATCGCTTTGCAGCAATCGCGGCGCCATGTAAGGCCGCTGCCGTGGCAGCACCAAATATTCCAACAACAATGCCTTGTCCATTTTTCCCGTCAGGCGATTATGCTGCAGCTTGTGGTACAAAGCGTTCGCCTTCAGCGGATTCATCACCGGATCAAGCGGCCGTACAAACGCCACCAACCGGTCCAGATATTCACCCATCACCTGCAGGTCATCCGGAAAATTCGCATCTGCCCCAGGCAGCAATCGCGTCGCCCGCGCCAGTACCCAGTTCTGCTGTTGTTTCAGGGCAGGCTTGCGCCTCGCCAGCTCATCCATCTGGTCCGCAGTCAAATTCCGATGAATGCCAATACTGCCAAAGCCACCAGAATTGGGGGCATCCAAATCCGCCACGATCAAATCCACCAAATTCCCCAGATCAGGACGCTGCAGTCGCGTTAAAAGCGACCGCCTCTGCTCGTTGCTAAGCTCTTTCTCCACAGCCAGCCAACGCAGCGCAATATCCTCGGCCTGGTCCACATTCGGCTGGGGGCTGATATGCTTTTTGCGCAAAACTTCCCGGCTAATCTCCTTGCCATCCAGCGTCACAGGCAGCGTGGTTTTCGCACCCGGAACCTGCCGCTGCTGGTCATAAACCAAACCCAAATGCCGAATCAAATAATCCAAGCTCTGCCGTGGTGCCTTGCGATAACCCAACAGCATTTGACGGTGCTGGATCTGCCGCCAAAGGCCAGTCTCTCCCAGCCGTTCCCGCCAAACTTTAGACAATTCACCACACTTGTCCAGTTGCTCGGTTTGCAACAAATGAAGACAGTTGTAGTAATAATAATTTTCCGTGCCCGGTATCAGTTGCTTCAGCACCTGGCTGCGGTCCGCCGCCAGCGCGTAAGACTCCACAAAGTCTATTTCCCCACCCATGCCCCTCGCAGGCATCAACAGCGCAAGTCCGGTTAGACCAAGCTTAATCGACCTAAAAATAAAAGAATCAAGCTTCGGGAATACACCCATGTTTCACCCGTTGGAAAGGAGTTCGGGGTCAAATTGCAAGGTATTGGGCAGCAGCTCAGTTTACCAAGTTACCAAGAACCCTGAGCATGCCTCATGATTAACAACGCCAATATCCGCAAAGTCGTTTGCAAATTGCCCAAACAGGGCCTATAGCCCGCCTAAACAGATGAAAAAATCAAAATCAAAATCAGTCAATTGATATAAAATACAAACCCTGCTCTTATTTATGAAAGTTGTCTTCTATTAATTCCGCTCAAACTCCTCGCCAAAAAAACTACCAAGCCTCCTTCAAAATCCCTAGCACATCCCCTTCTAGGGGCCGCCGCGGGTTGGTGCGAAACAGTCGCTCAATCTTCGCCCGCTCCGCCACCTTGGGCAGTTGCTCCTCCTTCAAGCCCAACTCGCGCAAACGCTGCGGTATCCCTATTAACCGCGACAGCCCCGCCACCGTCTCCACTGCCAACTCCGCCGCTTGCCGGGTGGTCAACCCATGCGTCTCAACCCCCAAGAGCCCTGCAATTTCCGCAAACCGCTCTTCCCGAGCTGACAGATTGAAGCGCATCACATGCGGCACCAAAAGTCCGTTGCCAGCGCCATGGCTCACATGCACTTCACTTGCCAGCGCGTACTCCATGCCATGCACCAAAGCCACACCCGCATTGCTGAAGGCCAATCCTCCCAAGGTTGCCGCCCATGCCATCTTTTCCCGAGCCTCGCGGTCGGCCCCATCCGCCACCACCCGTGCCAAATAACGCCCGCACAGCGTTATCGCTTCGCGGGCCACCAAGTCGGCCATCGGGTTGGCACCCTGATAAACCGAACTTTTGCCCGAAAATGGCTCAAAGCTTGCAAAGTCAGTCGCCGTGAAAGCCTCAATCGCATGCACCAGCGCATCAATCCCACTGTCCGCTGTCACCTGCGCTGGGCAGGTCATGGTTAATTCCGGATCAACAATAGCCACAACAGGCCGTAGGTGCTGGCTCAGGCAACTCACCTTCATCCCCTTTGCAGGGTCGGTGAATACCAAAGCCGAGCTCACCTCGCTCCCGGTTCCTGCCGTGGTCGGCAGGCAGATCACTGGCAAAATGGGCCCCGGTACCCGGTCCTCACCCGCAAAATCAGTCGGGCAACCCCCGTGCCTCAACACTGTGGCCACAATCTTGGCCATGTCCATGTTGCTGCCACCGCCTAATCCAATAATGCCCTGCGGCTTGCACTGCTGCGCCACTTCCAGCGCCTTCAACACCGCACCAAGCGTGGGCTCCGCCTCGCCTCCGTTGAATACCGTGTTCGCAATCCCACAAGCCTTCAGTGGCGCGGTCACCGCTTCCACCAAACCGTGCCGCTCAAGAATCTGGTCAGTAATCACCAAAACATGGCCCAAACCAAGCTTCCTGACAATTTCACCTGTTTCGCCAGCCGCTCCCCAACCAAAACGCAGGTGACCTGTGCTGTGATAATTCCAGGCGCTGTTCATGGTGCTTTATGCTGCCATTTGGTGATGATGTTAATTGCGTTCCTGTCAAAATACCACCAGCATAAAAAGCAGGGGAGAGCCACATGCCAAATCCTTCCAAAACCGCCAAACTGGGCATTGTCACGGTCAGCGACCGGGCCAGTGCCGGCATCTACGAAGACCGCGGCGGTCCCGCTATCGTCGCATTCCTCAAAAAAACCATCACCAGCCCCTTCGAATTGCTCACCCGGGTCATTCCCGATGAACGACCATTGGTCGAATCCACACTCAAAGAACTGGCCGATGATGCCGGGTGCTGCCTCATCGTCACCACCGGGGGCACCGGCCCCGCTATCCGCGACATCACTCCCGAGGCAACCCTCGCGGTGTGTGATCGTGAAATGCCGGGGTTTGGCGAACAAATGCGGGCAGTCTCACTCAAGTCTGTCCCAACAGCAATCCTCTCCCGTCAGGTGGCAGCAACGCGTGGGACCTGCCTCATCATCAATCTGCCTGGCAAACCCTCCGCCATCGAAGAATGCCTGCTAGCAGTCTTCGCCGCCGTCCCCTACTGCATCGACCTCATGGACGGCCCGCGCCTCGAAACAGACCCCTCCGTGGTCAACGCCTTCCGCCCCAAGAAAAGCTGAAATCATGCAACCAAAAACCATCGATCTCAATGCTGATCTAGGCGAAGATGCCGGGCTCGATGAAGCGTTGATTCGCCAAGTCAGTTCCATCAACCTTTGCTGTGGCCTGCATGCGGGCAGTCTCGACACAACCGAAATTGTCCTGAAACTGGCAGCCAGCCAAAAGCAGCACCGCCCTCTGGCGGTTGGCGCCCATCCCGGCCTGCCCGACAGGCTCTCCATGGGCCGGGCCAGCACCATCATTCCACCCTCCATGGTCGGCGAAATCACCCGCTACCAAGTCGACATTCTCACCCGCATGGCAAAGGATGCCGGCCTTACCCTTTCCCACCTCAAGCCACACGGGGCCCTCTACCACCTGGCCTGCTCCAACCCTGAAGTGGCCGATCAAATGGTCCGTATCGCCCTACATTTCAATTTGGCAGTGATGGCCCTGCCCCAAACCCAACTGGCCTCCGCCTGCAATGGAAAAGTTCTTTTCATTGACGAAGGTTTTGCCGAACGCGGCTACCTCCCAAATGGCAGCCTCATTCCCCGCGGCCAACCCGGCGACATAATCCACAACCCAAATGATGCCGCCTCACAGGCAGTCAATCTGGCCCAAGCCGGCCTCCATTCCCTCTGTATCCATGGTGACAGCCCCAATGCTGTCACTGTTGCGATAGCTGTTCGCCTTGCCTTGGAAAATGCCGGATTTACCATCTCTCCCCACCGCTGACCACCAACCAAATACGCACACACCCTTTCAACCCTGTTTCCAAGTCTAAAATTCACCCCAAAATAAGCAAAACCCGCCGGCCCACATGGGAGCCGGCGGGTTTTGTGATCAATCGATCTTGAAAAAATCAGCCGCCGCAGCAGCCGTTGGCAGCATTGCGATGACGCAAACGGCCACCTGCTTCGCCGCCGCAGCAACCCTTCTTCTCGTGCAGCCTGCCCAGCATGCTCTCACGGCCACCGGTGCAACCAGCAGCTTCGCCGCCGCAGCAGCCCTTCTTGTCGTGCAGCTTGCTCATGATTCCTTCGCGACCACCGCAGCAACCTGCAGCTTCGCCACCGCAGCAGCCCTTTTTGTCATGCAGACGGTCCATGATGCTCTCGCGGCCGCCGCAGCAACCACTGCAGCCACTACAAGAAGCCACAACAACAGGAGTGCCACAAGCCTCGGCCTTGTTCTTGAAGAAGAACTCAGGAGCCTGAATGCCAGTGGTCATAGCCACCATCAGAATTGCGCTAAACATCGAGGTGATTCCTTCCCAAAAATTTAAAACTCAATTCCGCCGACTGAGGCAACCAAGCCCCACATCTTCAGAATACCCTACCCACTCCCGAAACTAGGCAGATTCGGGTGCATAAGAATTAAAGTAAAGATTGCTAACAAGCGGTCAATGCACCGAATGGAAAATTTCTAACGATTATACCGATTATTCTGGCAAATCTATGCCTAAATCACACTCGATATTCTCGCCAAATTACCCATTTGAACACACCAAAACCACCAACAGCTCTTTACCTCCCACCACCAATTACGCCATTTCCGGGCTTCCCGCTCAGACATAGGCTGAACCCTGAGCGGTTTTCGCCTCGAGCAATTTTAAATCGATTGAACACCAAAATATGACCAAAACCGGCCTAAAACTGCTAAAAAACGGCCCTTTCGACCTCCTGGTCGATTCCGGCAGGCTCGGTTTACGCGACAAGGGAGTTGGCCCAGGCGGCCCCGCCGACCGCTGGTCCTTCACGCTCACCAATGCGCTGGCTGGCAATTCTGAGGTGCAAAACTGTGCCGCTCTCGAGTTCTCTTTGGTCGGCCCCACACTTTTGGCCCTAGAAAAAACCGGCTGCGCCATTTCCGGAACCACCCAGTCATCCCAAATACACAAACAAGATGGCTCCATCCACCAGCTGAATCCCTGGTCTTCTTTCACACTCCAACAAGGTGACCAATTGCACCTGGGCCCCACAAGCCACGGCTTGCGTGGCTACCTGGCAGTCCAAGGCGGCTTCACCACACCCTCCATTGCCGGCAGTCGCCAAAGCCTTGCCCCGTTAAAAACCGAGGCCCACTTGCCTTGCGAATCAAGCCAACTGCCTGCCAGGCACATGGATTTGCAGTGGGCAGCCCCACAGCCAAAAACAAACAGCCTCAGACTCCTCCCCGGCCCCCAATGGAACATTCTCGGCTGGCAAGGCAAAACCTCCCCACAGGCCACAGTGGCTCTCCGCAGCGACCGCATGGGCGTCCGTTTGCAACTCAATAGCCCAGCCCCAATTCCGCCCACGGGCCTTCTCAGCGAACCGGTATGCCCAGGCCTCATTCAAGCTCCTGCCACAAACGAGTGGATCATTCTTGGAGTGGGCTGTCAGACCTTGGGTGGTTATGCGAAAGTTGGACATGTTATCGACGCCGACCTCGACCGCCTGGGCCAACTGCGCCCAAGCGACAAGGTCAGCCTCCAATGCGTTGAAATGGCTCAGGCGCTTGCAGCCAACCAGGCAAGGCTTGGCGAGCTGGCCTGCCGCTGCCAAGCGGCACTGGCAGGCCTTAAAGCGCCTTGATTTTTCATGGTTTTTTTCAACAGATTTAGGGAATCTTCTCATGGCAAAAGTGTTTATCGGGCCGTCGCTTTTCAAGTCCCTTCCCGATTGGGAATTTGCCCGGGTTATCAGGGCCGCAGGCCACGAGGTGGTTTTCCACAACGAACCAGAACAATTGCTGGAACACCAGGTTTTACAACTACTCAAAGGCATGGATGCGGTAGTTGCCGGCAGTGAACCCTACACCCGCGCTGTTCTCGAGGCGCATCCCCAATTGAAAGTGGTCGCCCGCGTGGGGGTCGGTTTCGACACAGTCGATGTCGCCGCCGCAACCCAACTGGGCAAGTTCGTCACCATCGCACCCGGAACCAACCATGGCTCCGTCGCCGAACACGCCTTCTCGCTGATCCTGGCACTCGCAAAGGGTATCGTGCCCCAAGATGCTGGCATGCGTCAGGGAACTTTTCCCCGTGGCATCAACACTCCCCTCCGTGGCAGCACCCTAGGCATCGCCGGCCTCGGCCGTGCCGGAAAGGCTATGGCCGAACGCGCCCAAGCCTTCGAAATGAAGGTCATCGCCTTTGATCCCTTCCCAGACGAGGTCTATGCCAACGCGCGCAATATTGATCTGGTCGATTGGAAAACCCTGCTGGCACACAGCGACTGGCTAACCCTCCACCTGCCCAGCACCAAAGAATCCCATCACCTCATGAATGAAAAAGCCTTCGCCGGCATGAAAAAAGGTGCCTACCTCATCAACACCGCCCGCGGTGCCGTTGTCGATGAAAAAGCACTCAATGCCGCACTCGAATCAGGCCACCTTGGTGGCGCCGGCCTCGATGTCTTCGAGATCGAACCACCAGGCGTGCTGCCCTTTTTCAATCGCCACAATGTGGTTCTCACACCACACGCCGCCGGTGTTGACCGCCAATCATTGGCCGATATGGCCCTCTCGGCTGCCCAGGCAGCCGTCGATGTCCTTGCTGGCAACTGGCCCATGGAAAAAATCGTCAACCGCGAACTCGCTCGCGAAGATTAAAAACCCACCAACCGCTCTTCCCAAGGCCAACCGTTTGCCGGTTGGCCTTTTTTTTTCCTCATCCGCAAGCTATCCGGCCTCCCAGATGGGATATTCTGTTCGTAATTCACCCGCCAGGAGCGGTCCAATGCGCCTCAATAACACCCGCAAAAACGCCTTGTTGGGCCTCACCGCCCTCGCCCTGGCCACTCCATGGGCCTCTGCTCAAGGCAGGCCAAGCCCAGGCCCTGCCGCACCCGTTCCCGGCCAACCTCCATCCCGGCCACCAGCCGCTGCAGCCCCCCAGTTGCCCGCAGGCACTAAGGAAGGCACTCCGGTCGCCACGGTCAACGGCCAAATCATCACCGCCCTCGACCTCCAACAGGCTATGCGTTGGATCGCCCCAGCCCCAGCCAATGCGCCTTCCGCCATGGAACGCCAGCGCCAGCTCGAAGCCCTCGGCCTGCTCATCGACAATCTCCTCATGGAGCAATTCCTGAAGACCAACGGCCCGGCTGTGCCCAAGACCGAGATCGATTCCAAATTGCAGGAACTCGCCACCGAATTAAAGAAACAAGACAAAACAATCGAGTCCATGTGCAAGGAATCCGGCATCACCTACGATCAACTGGTGGCTAACGTCAGCACCAAACTCTCCTGGAGCGCCTACGCCAACCCACGGATCACCGACAAGCTCCTGCAAGAATACTATGCCGGATATAAGGACTTTTTTGATGGCACCATGGTCCATGTCAGCCATTTGGGCCTGAAGATTTCTCCCACCATGCCCCCAGCAGAAAAAGCCGCCGTACAGGCGCGCGTTGCAGCTATCCGCGAGGAAATCGTTTCCGGAAAAACAACCTTCGAAAACGCAGCCAAAAAATACTCGCAAGAAGTCAATGGTGCCCAAGGTGGCGTCATCGGCTTCATCCCTCGAAAGTTCGCCGTCGACGAGGAGTTCTCCCGCGCCGCCTTCGCCATGAAGGCCGGCGAGATTAGCCCCCCCATCGCAAGCGAATTCTCCATCAACCTCATCAAGGTCAACGAGCGCAGGCAAGGCCCCGGCTCCACCTTCGCCAAGGCGAAAAACGATGCCCAGGAAATGTTCACCGAAGAGCTCTTCCAGGCAGTCCTAACCCAACAGCGCAAAACCGCCAAGCTCGATGTTCTGCTAAAATAAGGTCAATTTATATCCATTAAAAAAGCGGCCAATCCGGGACTTTCTCCGGTCTGCCCGCTTTTTTAATGGTTCCTGTCACCTCAACGACTCAACCAGCCCGACTCTTGGCCAAATAAGTCATCACCACTCCGCAGATGCCCCCGCCCATCAAAAGGCTGGCCCCAGGGTTCGCCTGTGCCCATTGCTCCAGCTCTCCCAGAGGCTGCCTGACCGGACTATCATCGCAAGATCCAAGCACACTCAATGCGTTGTTGCCAAAATGAGCCAATATGGGCACCCACAAACTCCCGGTTGTCAGCCGCAATCCGTGCAGCACCACACCCAACAGGCCGGCATATAACGCCTGAATTGGCACCAGGTGCATCACCCCAAAGAGAATGCTGGTCAGCAGCACTCCCATTCTCACACCATGCCTCGCCACCAAACCGTGACCCAAAAATCCCCTGCAAAACAGCTCTTCAGCCAGCGCCGGCCCTACCGCCACCACCAACACCGCCGCCCAACTGGGCCAACTCGAAAGCAAACGGCTGAAATCTTCCAACATTTCCTTGCCAACCTGCAAGCCAACCGCAGCTTCCTCAGCCCCTTGGTGCGGAATCAACCCCACCACCCCGTTGGCCGCTACCATCATTCCCGGCACTAGCAAAAGCGTTGCCACCACTTGGTCCCACTTTGGCACTTTCTCAAGTCCTATTTCTTTGCGCCACTCCCTGCCCACCAAATTCCGCAATAGTGCCCATGTATAAATAATCGCCAACACCTGCGCTATTCCCAGCCCCACAAGCAACCCGGTCCCCAGCCCCTCAATCTCCAACGGGTGCGCACTCCAACGCTCCCACTGTTCTGCGCTTGCATGCGTCGTGAACAGGGCCACCATGGACCACAAAAGTGCAATCCCACCACCCGGCAACTGCGTGAAAGTCCAATAACCCACAATCCAAACCAAGGCCATCGCCAGCCCAGGCTGTGGCAATCGCCGGCTCATCATTCGCGGGTCCATATCCAAAGTTCAAAGCCTCGCATCTTGTCTTCAGTCGTATCCCCGCCAACCAGCCCACACAAACAGGTCATATAACCAAGGCCTACGCCACGGGCTGTAATTACTGCTAGCAGCCGAAATGATCGACAAAAAGGCAAGCACCGCCAAAAGGCCCAAACCCCAGCGCGAGGCCACCAAACGGTCAATGGCTGGCAAAGCTGCCACCAACAAAAGCGGGGTCAGCCATTGCAGCCATCGGGCCGAACAGCAATTCCCACCATAATTGTCACTCTTCACCAGATAAAACCCCATCAGCACAACTGTGCAGGCAAGCGCCATCCACGCAAAATCCCACTGCAAACGGGCCGACCCGCCTCCGTTTCGCTTCCCAGCAGCCATCCACGCGCCCGGAATTGCCAGCAAAAATACTGGCGTTAGCGAGAACAAACCATGGTGCCCCACCAACAGGTGAAAGGCATACTCACCAACCGTCTCCCCCAAATTTCTCCGCGCCCAGTCAATCCCGCGCTTCAACTGCCCAGGGTCATACCAACTGCTCCCCTCATACTCGTACCACGGGCTGCCAAACTCGCTATACACAGGCATGTACCGACCCGTCGCATACTTGTTCATCAACGCCCCGGCCACCATGGGCACCAGGCAAGCTAACCCATAAAGCCCAAAAGCCCGCCACACAGATCTGCCCACCAACACCAAACCCGCAAACCCCGCCACGCTCAATGCGGGCATCTCGCACGTCACCCCAAATCCCGCCGCAAGCCCCGCCCAAACCAACCATAAATTGCGCCTCACCCCGTCACCCAAAAACTCAACCGCCAAAGCATGCATCAAAAACAGGATGCAAAAGGTTCCAGGAGTGTGGTTGTTAAACACCACTAAATACGGCTGCACCAGGGTGCCAAAACAAGCCAGCGCCAGCGTCACCAGCCGGGCAAAATCACTCACCTCAAAATACTGCAGCAATCGCCAAAAAAATACCAAATACAGCGTCCAAGGCAGCCAGTTAATCAGCAGCAGCGTCACACGCCCCACCTCGAACGCATGTTTCGAGGGTACCCACCCAAACAACCACCCCCACAACTTCACAGGCCCAGCCACAAGCGCCGGCAGCAAGGGAGGCTTGCTCGACTGGTATTCCAGCGTCTCAGGGTTCAACACCCGGTCCACGCTACGCCAGGCATCTTCTGTCAGCAAAAACCCGCTATCAGCTCCCAATCGCAACCGATGCGCCACACCCGCACTGCCAAGGGCCCCCATTAATTCTGTCTGAAAAAGAGGTAAAAAAGCTGTTTTAAATACTAAATCCAGGTCCCGCTTGCCTAAAACATAAGTATTTTCCTCCACCAACGCCCGCACAGTCCCCCAACGGCTGCGGTCGTTCGAGCTTAAAAAAGGTGAAGGATCAGGACGGCTCGCAGGCCAAGCCGGCGAAAAACCAGCCGTTTTACCATCCCGCAACAACGCTGGCTCATACAGCCTGGCGACCGTTGCGATCCTACCGGCCACCTGCGCGCTTGCGATCACTATCAGCAAGGCAGCCGCCAAATGAACAATTCCCCTGCTCGAGGCTGCCAGATTCATTCCGTGGCCCCGCCATAGCCCGGTTGTCCCGCCAAAAACAGCCGGGCCAAATCCAGCGCCAATTTCGCTGTGCGCGTTCGTATTTCGCTAGCCGCGCAAAACCAGTGCTGGTTCCGCGTCACACAGCCATCCCGGTGCGCCAGCGCAACCCACACATTCCCCGCTCCAGGGCCTTCATCATCCCGGCCCACCGCCGCCAGTCCCAAATCAGTTCCCATCCTTTGCCGGGCAGCCTCGGCCAGTTCGCAGGCCGCCTCCTCACCCTCACTACCCTTGGCCCTGCGCGTCGGCTCTTGCATCCCTGCCCACAATTCCGCCGCCGAAGTCAGGGCGATCATGCCACCCTGAAACCATCGCATCCCGCCCCAAGCCTCACCCGACAAAGCCAGCGCCAATGCCCCGCCAGTCACCCCCTCGGCCAATGAAAGGCTCAGCCGGCAACGGTCCAACTCCTTCAACACCACATGGGCCAGAGTCTCGTCATCCGCTCCAAAAACCAGTGGCCCAAGCACCTCGCGAATTTTCGCTTCAATGGGGGCTACTCGCGCCCGGGCAGCTTTCTCGTCCGAACCCGCCGAAAAAATGCGTAAGGTAATGATCGCATCACTGGCCGTTATCCCCACCTCCGGGTCATTGCCCCTTGCGGTGATATCACCCAACCGCTCTTCCACCGCCGATTCACCTTGCCCAAAAGTATGAATCCGCCTCTCAATACGCACTCCCCTCACCAAACCCGCTGCCGTTAGCCTCGGCACTACTTCGTCGTCGAACATCCCATGCATCTCTCTGGGAGGCCCAGGCAAACAAGCTATATGGGCACGGTTCAATTTCATCCACAGGCCCGGGGCTGTCCCGCGCGGGTTTTCCAGCATCTCCCCGGTAGCCGGGCACATCGCCTGAACCCGGTTCCGCTCCGGGCAAGGCCGGTTGCGCTGTGCGAATGTCTCCTGAATTTTTCGCCAGCTTTCAGCATGAAATTCCAGCGGTACACCGGCAAGACCCGCCAATATTTCTCGGGTCAGGTCATCCTTGGTTGGCCCCAGGCCCCCAGTGCTAATCACCACATCAGCCCGCCGCGAGGCGATTTCAAACACCTGCCGATTATCTTCAGGGTCATCACCAATGGTCGTCCGAAAAGCCGTGGCTATTCCAAGCCCCGCAAGGGCACGGGAAAGCCACGGCCCATTCGTGTCGAAATTCTGGCCTGAGGTCATCTCGCTGCCAATGGACAATATTTCGGCGCGCATGGGCACTCCGGGGGTCAATCGCAAGGCCACACAAAAACGAGGGCCAAAACGCACGGACTGGGCGTTGCTGGCAAGGTTCCACCCCGAACAGCCGCCCGTCCTGTATTCTTCTTAGGTAAACTATGTTTTTACAGGATCCGGGCCTGCCTTGCGGCCCGCTTGAGTTTTGTTGAGGTATTCATGATCAGCTGTGTTGTCGGCCTTCAATGGGGCGACGAGGCCAAGGGTAAAATCGTTGATCTCATCGGAGATCACCATTCCGTGGTCGTCCGTTACAACGGTGGCGCAAACGCCGGTCATACCGTTGTCGTAAAAGGTGTCAGCTACAAGCTTTCCCTTGTCCCAACTGGCTTGGTTCGCCCAGAAACCCTCGGGCTTATCGGTAATGGCGTCGTCATCCACCCAGGCCGACTCTGCGACGAAATCGCCGGCCTCGAGGCCAAAGGCCTCTCCATCCACAACCGCCTCAAAATCAGCGATCGCGCTCATGTCATTATGCCATGGCATATCGAGGAAGAACGCCTCCGCGAAGCCGCCAGCGGCAAAGCCGCCATCGGCACCACCGGCCGTGGCATCGGCCCATGCTATGCCGATAAAGCTGGACGCCAGCTGGCCATCCGCATGATTGACCTCGTTTCACCAGATCGCCTAAAGGCCCGAATCGAGGCCGTTCTACCTCAAAAACGACAACAACTTCAGGCACTCGCCTCAGGCGCCGAGGTCAACCTCCCACCACTCGATCAACTGCTGGCCGAGCATCTCAAATTCCGCCAACAACTCGCACCCATGGTTTGTGACACCACCAAACTCTTGCACGAACTGCACAGCCAGCAAAAATCCATCCTCTTCGAGGGGGCCCAAGGCAGCCTTCTCGATATCGATCACGGCACTTTCCCCTTTGTCACCAGCAGCACCAGCACCGTGGGCGGCATCGGGCCAGGAAGTGGCTTCCCCACCCGCTGGATCAACAACACCATAGGTGTGGTCAAAGCCTACACCACCCGCGTCGGCTCAGGCCCTTTCCCAACCGAACTCGATGACGGCCCAGAAGGAATCGGCGAGCGCATCCGCAAAATCGGCCGCGAATACGGTACCGTCACAGGCCGCCCTCGCCGCTGCGGCTGGTTCGATGCTGTCGCTGTTCGCACCACCGCGGCCATCAACGGTGTCGATTCCATCAGCCTCATGCTGCTCGATGTCCTCAGCGGCCTGCCAGAACTCAAATTAGCCGTCAAATATGACTCACCTTCTGGCAATACCGACTGGTTCCCCTCCGATGCCATCACCCTCGAAGCCTGCAAACCGGTCTACGAAACCCTCCCCGGCTGGTCAGAAGACATCACTGCCTGCAAACGCTGGGAAGATCTACCCGCAAACGCCAAACGCTACGCCCTGCGCGTGGCCGAACTCGCTGGCAAACCCTTGGCATGGGTCTCGGTCGGTCCCGGCCGGGAACAGACTTTCCAGCAAAAAAACTGATAGGATTATCACCAATGCCAACTTGGACATTCATTCCCAGCTTGGCTGCTTTTTATCTTCGAATCCAAAGAGGGCTTGGAACAAAAAACCAACCCCGACTTGCCATCACAAGGGGCACATCGTTTGAGTCCCGAGACCGGTAAACAGGCTGGCACTCCCAATTCCATCGGGCACGCCTCCATGGCCGGCCTCGATCCTGCACGCCTGCCCGACCATGTCGCCATCATCATGGATGGCAACGGTCGCTGGGCTCAGCGACAAGGCCTCCGCAGGGTCGAGGGGCATGCCCGCGGCGTTCAAAGTGTCCGCCAAACCGTCGAAGAATGCTGCCGCCTCGGCATCACCCAACTCACTCTCTATTGCCTCTCCAGCGAAAACTGGAAACGCCCACGCGACGAACTCGACTTCCTCATGGCGCTCCTCAGCCAGTTCCTCATTCAGGAACGCGAACTGCTCATGCGCCAAAATATTCGCTTCCAAGTCATCGGCCGCCGCGAAGGACTTTCCGAACCAGTCCTCGAAGAAATCCGCCAAAGCGAATCTCTCACACGCGACAACACCGGCCTCCTCCTCTGCCTGGCAATTAATTACGGCGCCCGAACCGAATTGCTCGATGCCTTCCGCAAGATGGCCTCCCAGGTCAAGCTAGGCACGCTCGAACCCGAGTCCATCAACGAAGCCACTGTCTCTGAATCCCTTTACACCGCGGGCATGCCAGATCCAGATCTCCTCATCCGCACCGCCGGCGAAATGCGCGTCAGTAATTTCCTCCTCTGGCAAATCTCCTATGCCGAGTTGTGGGTGACACAACGCTGCTGGCCAGAGTTCGACATCCCCACGCTCCACTCTGCCTTGGCTGACTACAGCCTCAGGCAAAGACGCTTCGGGGGCCTCCCGGGGCAATCCAACCCATGATGACCCGCATCATCACCGGAATCATCCTAACCTTGGTGGTCTTGGCACTACTCGCCATAGACCATCTCACTTATCCCTATTCAATTGGCCTGCTGGTTTTGGCACTGAGCGCGCTTTGCATGGCCGCATGGGAACTCGCTGGCCTACTGCCCAAAGATAACCGCCCTCAGCCTCTCACTGCTGTTCTTGCGGTGGGTGCCCTCGTCGCCTGCTGCTGGCTACCAGTCCTCCCATGGCCTGAAAAGGTTCAAGCGTGGCTGTTCGATCACCGCGCCCTCACCCTACTGACCGGTTTTATCACCGTCGTCTTGGTTCTCTTCCTGGTCTCCATGCGCTTCTACCACGGCCCAGCAGGCGTGGTTGCCCGCTTGGCCGTCGTGGTTTTCATCATGGCATACCTGGGCTTGCTACCCTGCTCACTTCTCAGCCTGCGCTGGGTAGGGCGCGAAAACGCATACATCGGGCTCGCCTGCATCCTCGTCACCATCTTCACCACCAAAGCCTGCGATATAGGCGCATACTTCACCGGCCGCTCTTTCGGCATGCACCGCATGACACCCGTGCTAAGCCCACGAAAAACCTGGGAAGGCCTCACCGGCGGCCTCCTCCTCTCAGTGCTCGTCAGCATCGCCCTCTGGTGGCTGGCCAAAGATCTTCTGGGTTTGCCCTACAATTTTTTCTGGTGCGTCGGATTCGGCCTTTCTATTGGACTGGCCGGCGCTTTGGGCGACCTTGCCGAGTCTATGATTAAAAGGGACCTAGGCATCAAAGACGCCGCAAACTGGTTGCCGGGTTTTGGGGGCATGCTCGATCTGGTCGATGCACTCCTCTTCTCCGCACCCATCGCATGGCTTTGGCTTGCACCCAGGTTCCTGAACCTGTTTAACCTGTGAAATTATTGTGGAATCACAGCCCATGAAAGAATCCACGCTCACCCTGGATAGCCGCGACGAAGCCGTTCTGATCTTCGGCAGCCGCGATCAATTTCTCCGCGAAATCCGCCAATCTCTGGGTGTGCAGATCATTGGCCGCGCTGAGCAAGTCGTCATCAAGGGCGACGAAGAGGCGGTCGATGCCGCCATCAGGCTATTCACCCAGCTCCGAGCCAACCTCCGCAAACACGGAAGCCTCGACATTGAAATGGTTCGCGCCGCCCTCGAAATCGCCAAGGGACACCCCGACCGGGTTCTCAGCATCGTTAGCGAAGGTCCCACGGTTCCAAGCCCCACCGCAGGCCCTCACAAATCTGTCCGCGCCCGCACCGAGGGACAAACCCGCTACCTAAGCGCGCTTCGCGACAAAGACATGGTCCTCTGCGCAGGCCCTGCAGGCACAGGAAAAACCTGGCTCGCAGTGGCGATGGCCGTAAGCCTGCTACGCGCCGGTCAAGTCAAGAAAATAGTCCTGGTTCGCCCCGCGGTTGAGGCAGGCGAAAGACTCGGCTTTCTGCCCGGCGACATCGCCGCCAAGGTCAACCCCTACCTCCGCCCCCTCTTCGACGCACTCAACGACCTCATGGACCCAGAACAGGTCAAACGCTATGTCGAAAACGATGTCATTGAAATCGCCCCTCTGGCATACATGCGCGGGCGAACCCTCAACAACGCATGCATCATTCTCGACGAAGGCCAAAACTCCACCGTCTCACAAATGATGATGTTCCTCACCCGAATGGGTAACGGCTCAAAAATTATCGTCACAGGCGATATGTCCCAAATCGACCTGCCACCCAATGTCGAAAGCGGCCTCATCGATGCCGTCGAACGACTCGAAGGGGTCGATGGCATCGCCGTGGTCCGGCTCGACGAGCGAGATATCGTTCGCCATCCATTGGTTCAGCGCGTCATCTCCGCATATGCCAGTAGGCGCCCACCCAATTGATGTAACTCTTTACTTGACAGCACTTAAAAACACAAGTTTGCACCCAAACCTTGCCTCGTCTTCACCATTTTTATATCAAAACATCAACATCATCCTTGGAAAATGCCCTCAGCGTAAATAGCACCGCAAACGGTATTTTCCCCGGACGAAAAATGAAACCTCACTAGGAAAATCAAAAGATGGCAACCAATCCTGCTTCGTCCTTAAAGCCCGGCCAACGCATCCTTGCACTGGTCGACGAGTCGCACCTTCTCGCCGCCGCCCGTGCCATGAACAAAAGCATCGACTGGCTCGCTGTTCGCGAATACCTGCTCGACGAAGGCGAATCTCCCGACAACCATGGCGAAATTGTCGTTTATGTCGGCCTACCACCCATTTTCGTACCCGAATTCCAAGAACTTCGTGCCCGCAAACTCCGCTTCGTCCATTGGCTTCGCATCCACGGCTTCCTCGTCATGACCAAAGACGGTGTGCCGTCAGGCGACAATCACTATAAAGCAGATGTCGATCTCCTCATGGCTGTCGATGCCATGGACCTCGTTCAGCAAATCAAGCCCGACACCGTTGTCCTGCTCACTGGCGACCCAGACTTTGCTCACCTAGGCCTCAGTCTTCGTCGCAAGGGTGCCCGTGTTGAGGTGGCAACTGTTGAACAAACCATTGGTGGCGAGCTCCGTGCCTGCGCCAGTGCCGTTCTTGATCTCAAGCCACTCCTGCAGCGCTTCGACCCCCTCCGCACCGACGCCGGTCCAGGCCCCGGTCGCAGCGGCCCCGAAGGTGGCCCTCGCACCGACGCCCCTCCTCGCTATGGCCAAATGAACGATCTCGAAGAAGGCGACGAGGGTTGATAGGCAAACCAGCCTAATCACCCTTACAACCTAAATCATGATTGCGCCTGAACTTACACGCCTTCTTGGCACTCAGGCGCATTCTTTTTGCTTGGCCCCATATACTAGGGCTTCAGCTCAAAACACAAGCCTCGACAAACCGGGCAAGTGTTTGGTTGGTCTTACACAATTGATATCAAGGCCCCTTCGGGGGCCCGTTTGTTTCAAGGAGTGAAAAATGGCAGGCGATCATGTGACTGAATTCACCACCTCAAACTGGGCTGCCGAGGTTGACCAAAGCACCATTCCCGTTTTGGTCGATTTCTGGGCCCCATGGTGTGGGCCATGCCGTCGCTTGGCACCCACCATCGACAGCCTCGCCACCAAATACCACGGCAAGGTCAAAGTGGGCAAACTCAACACCGACGACCACGGCGACATCGCTGGCAAGTTCCGCATCTCCGGAATTCCAGCCGTACTCATTTTCAAGGGTGGCGCAGAGGTCGGCCGCCTTGTCGGCCTCCAATCAGAAGCCGCCTTCGACAAAGCTCTTGCAGAGCATGTCTAGGTTCTTTTAAGTTTTCCAAGTCTGAGCGGCAGGGCTTAACAAGCCCCGCCGCTTTTGCATTTTTGGAACTAGCGCCCATTCATTTATAAAATTTTCCACACAATATATTCCTAAATCAGCCTCTTGCTCCTAAATACCAAGCGCTTACACGGACCTTAAAAAGCAACTTAATACAACCATTTCTCTCAAACGCAATTCTGCAATCTCAAAACAAGCAAGCACTTAACCTCACCACAATAGCTTTTCAAAACCAGAAATGTGCCATAGCCCAGTCTTGCAACATGCATACCCAAAAAATTGATTTGGTTATCTCCGTTGCCAAACACCCAACAGACCCCAATCAAAACTTCAGCAGAAGTTTTGCCCCTACAAATGCGCCAGCACCCACATTCACCTCATCTACCAGGTTTGAAAACACATTTTGACCCTCACCATAAAAACGGTCAAAAGCATACCCTGCATTCAAATCCAAGGCGGCATTAGCGCGAAATTCCCACCTCCACCCCCCAATCAAATTCTTCTCAAATGCTAAAAATCTCTCCCGCCGCTCAACACTATCTGCCAAAAAATACGCCTCTTCCAACCACTCAAAGGCACCGTAAAATTCCTGCCCGTTTCTAAACTGGTAGGCGACCCGCGCATTGATATTAATAACCGGAATGTATGAGAATGTGAAAACCAGTTCATCCGTAGCTTTCCAATAAACAGAAAAAGGAATCCCAATATTCGCGTTAAATGTATCCGATGGCTTCCAGAAATAGGAAAGTCCCGGAATCGGAAACATCACATTGCCAACAGGCGAATAAACCAAGGAATATCGCCAAGAATCACGTCCATTTTTCGCCGGAGTTTCAAGGAAACCAAAGAAGTTGGCATACATCACTTCAATACTGTGAAATGGCTTGTCACTGGCGGACCCAATGGTCGTTTTCAAACCACCAGACCAGCCGTTATCAAACTTGTGAATATACATAAACCCAGTATTGATGTCCCACAACTCATCGGGGAAGGGAATCTGGGTATCGGCAAGCATTGCATTAGTCGAAAAAAGTGTGTTTCTAACACCGGCGGTCAATAACACGGTATCGCCGTCCTGACGCCAAATCGGAAACCCACCAGACAGGCTTTGCCTCACAAGTCCAAGCTCAGAAGGCGTTTGGGAATTCGTCACCGGCCTCGATGGATACCATGCCACTTTGTATCCCGGCCCACCACCCATCCCGGGGCCACCCATACCAGGGCCGCCAAAACCGCCGCTAGGTCGCACCGGCTTGGGAACCGCTAGGTCTCCAAGCTCCTTCTCAACCGGCCCAAAATAATCTTGCGCCGGTGAAATCAAATCAGGTGAAATTAATTCTTGCTTAAAGTCTAATTCAGGCACCGGATAAACTTCGCTCACCGGTAGATCCTGAGAAGGCGCTATTTGCCCCCATGCGCCGCCAGTTCCAAAAACTGCGATTAAAAAAATGACTATAAATCGCTGCAACATCACACCTCGAAGCAGCAACTTCACCTTGAACCTTCTTTGGGCAATATCCATTTCCTATCCCCGTCGCAAGTCCAAAGCTGAATTGGCCCAAAAGGCAATTATTCACACCTCCGCATACTAGCCAGCAGCATGGCTTCGCGGGACGATATATTATCCAAAAGAAAATTAAATTACTGAATCAAAGTGGCAATCAACATTTCGGGCCTGAAAAATTCACCCATAGCGCTCTGGCAAGCAACTGATTCATAAACATCAATCCACCTGCCCAGCCATCCCCTCCAAAGCCAGCAAACCCATCGCCACGCTGCCCATCTCGGGCAACCCCCTAAATTCGCCCGCCAATAGTCTTCTTTTAACTTCATCAACATCCGCTAAATGCACCCGCATCTCCTCGGTGCTGTCCAGCTTTGGCTCACTCACCCGATTTGCGCCTAGTCCCACAAACAGGTGCATCTGCCCGCAACCACGGTTCCCGTCCACACCATACTCCCCGACAAAATGCAGCTTCTCCACACGGTAACCAGTCTCTTCCAACAGCTCACGCTCCCCCGCTTTTTCAGGCGATTCACCCGCCTCTATCATCCCGCCCGGCACTCCCCAGCTCCAGGCACGGTACCCCGGTCGATACCCTTCAATCAAAACCAGCTTCCCCTCCGCAGTCACTGGCAATACCTGCGCAAAAGCTGGCATCTCCACCCGAAAAAAATCCGCCGTACCACCCCCTGGCAATGCCAAACGCTCTCGCACCACCTCTAGCCAAGGTGGGCATGCTAATAGCGATTCCCTTTCAACGACCGACCAAGCCTCAGCCACAGTCACTTCTTCCCTTCTTCCCAGCCCGCAAGCAATATCTGCCTGTTCTTCCGGTCAATGCCCACCAACCCGCCACTCACCGGGTCTGGCGCTATCCCCTGCCCGGTAAAAGGTGCCGCCACTTCACCCAAAAGCGCAGCCTTATCGCCACTGGCAGGGTAATCCAGCACATAAAGCTTCTTCGCCGTGTGCGGCGTACCAAGCCACATACCACGGTGCCGCACCATGCCCGACAGGCTCATGCCATCCCAGTCCCTCACCAGTTTTTCCGGGTAGGTCCAGCGCTGCTTTTCCTCCCACGATCGGTCATAAAGAATCGCCAAGCTCTTGCCATTTTCACCCTTGTAGTGGGCAAAATGACACCACCAACCATCCTGCTGGGGTATCACCCAGGTCAGGCTGCCAGGGGGATTTTCAAAAGAATGAAAAACCTCCAGCTTCATCGTCAAAGGATCAAGACGCCGGATGTCTGAGGTATCCGGCTTTTTCGGGTAGTTCGAATGGGCCAGCAAAAATCCACCTGCGTGCGGCCACGCGCTGTTCAGGTGCTCCGCCTCGCCACTACTCAGCCGCAACAGTTTGCCAGTGGCGCGATCATGCTGCGCAACTCGCCCATCATTCACCGCATACAGGTGCTTCTCATCCGCCGCCGCAGCCTGAATCGCATCATCAGATGGCACCGAACGCTGAAGCACCCAGCTCCCGCTGGGCAGCGTGGGAGACTGGGTGCATACTAATAGCAGCGTTAAAAGGTTGGCCGAAATCACTTGTCGTTCAGCTCTTTCTCGATCTGCGCAAAATCAAAATTCTTGGGCACAGGCCAGTCCTGGTTCTCACGCAGTTCAGCCAAATCTGGCCGCTTGCTCTGCACACCGTTTTCGGGCACATCCAGCTTGCTGATCCAGGCCAGCCCATTCAGTATCATTTTGCGGTTGTCGTCATTGGCCCAAGTCCAGTGAAAATGGCCGCCAGTAAAACCGAAGCCCCTGCCGCCATCTTCCCTCTCCCGTGCCCACGCCAGCACTTGCTTCTCACCCTTGGCAACCGCTTCGCGCACAAATGGGTTGCCGCTGTGCGGGCCATCAGCCCGACTCAGCGTCTCCTTCGGGGGCAGCGCGCTCAAAATCGCAGTCACACCCTTCATCTCGGCTGGAAAACGCATGTGGTAATACCACTCGTCCATTGTCGAATAGGCTTTCACACCACGCGTCATTGGATGATTTTTTGCCAAATCCGCATCCTTGGTCCTCCAATGCGGGTTCACCGACCAGTTCATCTCAAAATAACCACCTATCCAATCCAGAAACCTATCACCCGATTTGCCCTTCACCGTCTCCACCCCGTAGTGCATCATCGCGATTCCCACACCTTTTTTGGCCAGCATGTCAATCTGGTCCAAGTGCTTGTTCACCGGGTGGTTAGCACCACCATCGCAATAAATCACAATCGCGTCTGCGTTATCAAGCACCGCGCTGTCCTTGGGCCAGTTGTCCGTGTAAAGCTCGGTCACCAGCTTGTCGCCATAAGCTTCGTCCATGCGCTTCTTCAGCAACTCACAACCGGCCTTGAAGGCGTGCTGGCCATAAGCGTGGCTGCGCCCGCCCGCAATAAAGACCAGCTTTTTTTTCCCGCCCTTTTCATCCGCCGAGACCACCACCGGACACACCAGCACAGCCGCCAGTGCGAACACTCCAACTAGCCAGCTCACCATGCTTTTCATCGCGCCAACTCTCCTTCGAATTTTTCAAATTCCCCAATGCGCTACACACTAACATTCTTCACGCCATCACGCCAATAAACCGCCTCATTCAAAAACCCCAAAAATCCTTAAGCAACCCCACCCAAAATCTGCCATAATTCCAATGCCCTTTCGAAAAAACTAGGACAAAACAATGCTACATATCCTACTCTTGGCCACATCTCTGCCTCTCATCCCCGCATTCCCGCCAGAACCCGTGGGCAAACCAGTCAATGTCCAAATCCTGGACGGGTACTTCGTTAAAAATACCACCCCCATCCCCCCCACAGGCATGGCAGCCCTAATCCTTAAAGATCAGGAAACTTTTGACAACACCTTCCAAAAAGTCCCTCCCATGGGTGTCCGCCGGCCAGGCACACCCGCCACATTACAAAAATCGATTCACCTCCCCGAAAACGCCTTCGAAAGCCATGTCATCCTGGCCGTTGCAACCCAAGCTCACGCCACCGCTGAATACTCCAAGGTCCATGTTTCCCGCACCAACGACCTACTCCGCGTCCAATTCAAATCCTCCGTCGCCCACACCAACCACCTGGGCAAAGTCGATCCCAAATCCACCACGGCGGTTTTTGTTTCCCCCCTCATCGTCATGGTCCCCGCAAAAGCCCTGGATGGGGTTAAATCCATCGAATTTCATCAAGAAGGTGCCAAGCCCGTGATGATCAAACCATGATTGGCAACTCGCAAAAACCCACTAGCCTCCAGTGGTTGGCCATGGGCACCTGTGGCTTTTTCTTGGCCTTGGTCATCTGGGGCATAGCCACAAGTGGCCCCAACCGCACTGATATCAGCGGCATTCCAGGACAAGACAAAGAAACAACCTTCAAAGGCCCTTCCCTCACAGCATCCAATTGGTCCGCTGAGGTCGATCAGGCCCAAGTCCCAGTTCTAGTCGATTTCTGGGCACCATGGTGCGGCCCATGCCTCACACTCGGCCCAACCATCTCCACTCTCGCCAAAGAATACGAGGGGAAAATTGTCGTCGCCAAATGCAATGTCGATGCCGTCGGTAACGACCAAATCACCGCCCGTTATTCCATTGAGGTCCTACCAACAATCATGATCCTCAAAAATGGCAAGGAAATTGCCCGCCTGCGCGGACTCAAGCCTAAAAGCGACTACAACGATCTCATTAAAAAGGCCTTGGAAGCCAATTGACCCAACAAACTCCGCGCCCTTTTGCCCACTGCAGCATCTATAAAGAAGGGGCTACCACCACCAAGCCAAGGCAATCGCTACACTTAACCAAACCCTTTTTCAGGAGTACCTCCCATGAACCGATTCCCCATCGTCACACACCTGGCCGATCGCCGTAGCCTGCTCGCACTTGCGGGCCTCTTACCTTGGGCCCCCGGCCTTTTGGCCGAAGAACTAACCAAAACTCCGCCTTTCACCGAAGGCCCCTTCTACCCCGACCGCCTTCCCCTCGATACCGACAACGATCTCATCATCATTAACAACGCCCTCACCACCTCACTGGGCACCATCACCCACCTCACCGGCCGGGTTCTCGACACTTCTGGCAAACCTGTCCCCAACGCCGGCGTCGAAATCTGGCAGGTAGATAATGGCGGCGCCTACCTCCACTCCGGCACAAGCAACAAAGATAAAAAAGATAAGAACTTCCAAGGCTTCGGGCGCTTCACCACCGGCTCCACAGGCGAATTCTACTTCCGCACCATCCAGCCCGTCCCCTACCCCGGCAGAACTCCACACATCCATGTCAAAGTCCGCGTTAAGGGCAAAGATGCCCTCACCTCTCAAATTTTCGTCGCACAAGAAAAAGACCGCAACGATCGCGACGGCATCTACCGCGCCGTACGCGACCCCAAGTCCCGCGCTGCCGCCACCGCATCCTTCGACCCAATCCCCAATTCCAAGCTCGGCGAAAAAGTCGCAAAAATCGACCTCGTTATCGGCATCTCGCCAGAAATGCCATAATCCCACCCCAATCAACTCCTAAACAAAAAAATAAAGTAGCCCGCCTCTTTGAAGAGGCGGGCTACTTTATTTGCTATCCAACCTGTTTTTCCTAACCCGGCTCACCTTTAACGCATCTCAACCTTTTCCTTCGACTTTTTGGCCTCTTCCAACCCCTTCAGGTCTTCCTTGGCCTTGCTCAACTGCTCCTGCGCCGCTTTCAATTCCAAATCAGCCTGATCTAGCCTGCGCTTCAACTGTCTGGCCGCACTCGGGTTGTCCACATCCAGCTTAGCACCCTGATAAGCCACACGGGCCTCATTCCGCTTGGTGCGCCCAGCCGCCACACCCTCCTCGGCCTTCTTCAGCTCGGTCTTGGCCATCTCCATCCGCTGCTCCAAGCTGGCCTGCCGGGTCACGCTCGCATCCACTTTAAATTTACCCGCTATCAGATCCGGAACCAGGTTCTTCACTATTTCGCTGGGCAAAGCATAGGTCTCCACCCGCCCGGCACGCGCAATATTCAAACCAACCGCCTTGCCCTCCAAATCCACCAGCGGCCCACCGCACGATTCAGGCGCAATCGTCGTGTCATGCTGCAATATCTTCGGGAACGCCGTCCTGCGTTGGCTCAACTTCCCGCCCATGCTGTTTTGAATGTCGCCCCGCGCATTCTGGCTGGGCCTCTTATTCAAGGTGGCATCCACCACCTTCTCCCGGGCTTCCCCTTCACCCTCCTTGTGAAGGAACTTCAGCTTCACAATATCCCCAGGCTTGGTGGTCTGCAGCAGGTCGATCATCTGCTCAGGCGTCACAACCTTCTTCCCCTTCACCTCCAACACCACATCGCCCTTCACCACTCCCGCCTTCGCGGCACTGCTGTCCTTCTCCACCATGCTGATGACCGGCCCCTTCTCGCTGGGCTCAAGCGTTACCCCCAAAAACCCGCTCGCGCTCGATGGGTTCCGCGATCTCCCAGCTTTGTTCTCGCGCGTCGCGACACTCACCACTCCCACTGCCACAGGCTCATCAGAATTAGTCGCCGTGCACACCCAATTACCCACCTGTGCGCTGGAACTGTCAGCCCACTGAATCGTCGGCAGACCCTTGGTAGGAATCTTCAAAAGTGCCAAGTCGTTTTGGTCCTCAATCCCCACCAACTCCGCGGCAAAAGTCCGACCATCACGCAGCTTGCAAACCACACTGCCCTTCAGCTCGCTGGCTTTGGTCAAAATGTATCCCTCAGCCGACACAATCGTCCCCAGGCAAATAACCTTGCCTTCCGCTATAATCGTGACCGTCGCCTTGCTGGCCAGTGCCACTGCTGCCTTGAACGGCTGCAAGTAGGTCGAGCTGTCCTTCAGAGGAACCCGCACCTCATCTTCTGCGGGCTTCTTCTCAGCCGGCTTCTTCTCACCAGCCTTCGGTACCGGCTGCTCAGTTTTCAGTTTCTCGGTTTTTGCCTTTTCAGGTGCCGCAACTTGGGCCATAGCCAAGCTCGAGGCTATCGATGTGGCTGCAATGCCCATCAACCAAACGCGCCACAGTTGCTTGCCACTTCCCATCTGTTTCTCTCCCCAACAGGGCCTTAAACAGGACTAGTCAATCAAAAATGTTAGTAATCAAGGCATCACTCAGGCCGCTTGCCCAAGGTCACTTCCAGCTTCATCGTTTTTCCATCGCGCAAGATTTCCAATTCCACCTTGTCGCCAACCTTTTTCTTCTTCAGTTGCGCCGGAATGTCATCCCCACCACTCAAGGTGGTGCTGCCAAGCTTCACCAGCACATCACCTTTTTTCACGCCAGCCTTCTCAGCAGGCGAATCCTTCACCACCACCTCAACCACAATCTTTCCGTCCCGAACCTCCGTCTGAATCCCCATGAAGGCATTGCCACCTCCACCACCAAACAGGTTCAAGATCGACTTCGCACCGCCCCAAACTTCTGCCTTCTCCAACCGGTCCCATGTCTCGTCAAAAGTGTCGACCGGCACATGAAAGTTCATGTTCAAGGTGGGCCCAATCCGGCTGTGAATGCCAACAACCCGACCCTCCAGATCAAAGAGCGGTCCGCCCGAATCACCACCCACCAAGGTGCAATCCGTCCTTAATACCTTCTTGTTACGCTCCAAAATCCTTCCCACACGCACCACAGGCGTTCGCTCTTTCACGAAACCACCAGGATGGCCTATCGAAACCACCCACTGCCCTTTTTTTAATGACTCCGAATCTCCCACCTCCGCCGAAGGCAGCGCGCTCGTGTCTATCTTAGTCTCCGTCACTTCAATCAAACCGCTATCGATCTCGTTGTTCGCACCCAAAGTCTTGCCACTGATGGTTCGCCCATCCTTCAACATCAGCCGGCATTCTTTGTTGGCATCTCCCGAAACATGCCCCGCCGTATACACATAAAGCTTCCCATCCTTGCGAATGAAAACCCCGCTCCCAGCGCTCGATCCAATGAATATCCCCACAGTGCAAGGCTGGCACTTCTCCACCACCACCTTCACCCGCCCTTGCAACTCTTTCAACTGCTCAACCGATTCCGGCTGCACCAAGTCCTTGGCCAATGGCGGCTTGGCCACCTTGGGCGCTTTAGACGCTGTTTTGTCCTTTTTCTCCTGCGCGGTATCCTTGCCAGGCTGGGCACCCGGCTTGTCGTCAACCTTCACAGCAAAAGGTGTGGCCCCACTCTCAGGCGGAGCAGCGGAAAAACCGCTCGACCCAAAGGCCCCAGCAACCAGCAATCCACCAAGAGCCCAGCGCTTGCGCATTGCCAAATCTCTCCTTGCTTTCAGTTGCTACGACTCTACTTTTTAAATTAATAGCAATAGTTTCTTCTTTTCTACAACTATATCCCCAATCCCAACCCAACGGCAATGATCCCCCACCTCACAACGCCCTAGATGCCATATATCCTTGAAACCAAACCCCACCCTTCCACCAACTCGGCCCATTCATCCCAAACTCCGCCCCCGGCCCACTCCAGTTGCAACCGACACCATGCATGGGGTATTCCCTCTCTAGGACCCTTATTGGTTCACCGGTTACCCCCCTGAAAACGGGCACCACCAAATCGGAACCAGTCCCGACTAATTTACATAAAGTTTTGCCATGTATAGGTTTAAAAACTGTGAGCCAAATTAAACCTCAGCCAACAGCCCCCCAAAGCCATTGCGACGATCCCTCCTGGCAGGTACCCGCACACAACGCCACAGAGTTGAATCCCCAAAAAGCGAACTACGCCGTTTGCGTTTTTGTCCTCAACGAAGGCGATCGCCTTAAAAGCCAGCTGGCAAAAATGCAGCCCTACCTGCCAGATGCAGACATCATCCTCGCCGACGGCGGTTCAACCGATGGCGCCACCGATCCCAACTACCTTCGCTCCATGGGCGTCCGCGCCCTCCTGGTTAAAACCGGCCCAGGCAAACTCGGAGCCCAAATGCGCATGGCCTTCGCCTGGTGCCTAAAAAATGGCTACCAAGGGGTGATCACCATCGACGGCAACGACAAGGACGGCGTCGATGCGATCCCCCGCTTTGTCGCCGCCCTCCAAGACGGCGTCGACTATGTCCAAGGCTCCAGATTCATCCCAGGGGGCAAGGCTATCAACACCCCATTCGCCAGGTACTGGGGCATCATCCTCGTCCATGCCCCCATGCTCAGCCTCGCCTCCTTCCGACGCTTCACCGACACCACCAACGGCTTCCGCGCCTACACACCCAAACTACTCGCCGATCCTCGCATCGCTGTCTTCCGCGACATCCTCTCCGGCTACGAGATGCACTACTACCTCGCCGTGCGCGCCGCCCGACTCGGCTATAATGTCCGCGAAATCCCCGTTGTTCGCTCCTACCCGCCAACCGGAAAAACACCCACAAAAATCCATGGCTTCAGGGCAAACTTCGGCATCCTGCAAACCCTCGCCAAGGTCTGCCTTGGCGGCTACAATCCCGCTCCGCAATTAGGTAATAAGTGAGCATGGCCCACTCCATAACTCCACCAGTTAATCCAACAGCAGCCAAAGGCTTGGCTGTCTCCAACATCGCATGGCCGGCCGGTGACGAAGCCCGCGACGAGGCAATCCGCATCCTTCTCGATGGCGGCGCCACAGGCGTTGAGGTCGCTCCCTCCTTGCTCTTTGCCGATCCAGCCACCGCCTCAACCCAAGAAATTCACGCTGCCCGCGCCAGTTTTCAGGCCGCAGGCCTGCCCGTTGTCGCCATGCAGGCACTGCTATTCAATCGACCCCAACTCAAATTGTTCGGCTCACCCGCCCAGCGCGAAAGCCTGCTCCAACACCTCCACACCATGGCCCAATTGGCAGCCGGCCTCGGGGCAACCGTCCTGGTTTTCGGTTCACCAAAAAACCGCCTCAAAGATACCCTCACGCAACAACAAGCCGCCCAAATCGCCATCCCCTTCTTCCAAGAACTCGGCAATCGCGCCCACAAGCTAGGCGTAGTTTTCGGCATCGAGGCAAACCCAACAGACTACGGCTGCGACTGGCTCACCACCCTCGACGACGCCGCCCAGTTCGTCACCCAAGTCGCCAGCCCAGCCATCGCACTCCATGGCGACGCCGGCGGCATGATTATGACCAACCAAGCCCCCCCCCAATCCCTCCACATGCTGGCCCACCACCACGCAAGCGAACCCAATCTAGACCCGCTCACCACTCGCCCAGAACACAACGCTATCGCCCATTGGCTCGCCCAATCAGGCCACAAAGGCTGGATCTCCATCGAGATGCGTCGGCCCGAAAACAACTGGCAAATGGCCCTCAAACAGGCACTCGCCGCCGCACTCGCCGTATACGCCCCCGCCTTGGGGCACCCCACCACATGATCATCTTCCTTCTTGCGTTTCTGCTCTCGCTGGCGCTGCCTCTCCTCGTGGGCATTGCATTCAACATCCGTCTCCAGGGTGGCCCGGTCGCCCGTCTGGGCTGGGCTCTCTTAGGCGGACTCTCAATACTCTTCGCCGCCCTCCTGCCCCTCAACGCTTGGATGGGGGCGAAATGGTTCGCATGGCCCCTGGCTCTGCTCATTCTGCTAGCCGCAATACGCCGCCTCTTACGCAACGGTCATCACTGGTTCACCCCACTCCTCACCGTTGACAAAGCCTGGTGGCTGCCCCGCCTCGCCGCGCAAGCGCTGGTCATCGCCTTGCTCGCTTGGCCCGTCTTCCGCGAGGGCCTGCCCGCCCAGTACGATGGCACCCCCTGCAACGATAACCAGCAATTCACCACCGATCTCGTCACACTCAAGCAACAAGGCTACCTCCAACCACTCCTCTGGGATCCAGAACATCCGTTTAGCCGTTTGTCCATCACAATCATGGGCTATGGCCCCACCAGCGGCCGAGTCGCCTCACAATCCCTCGGCTCCGTGGTCGCCACCCTCCTGGGACAAGATCCCGTCTGGGTCTACAGCGGCTTCTTCGCCTCGTTCGCCGTCTTCTGGTCGGTGGCTTGCGGACTATTGCTCCGCGCCTTTGCACCACCCGAAGGGCTCAAAAAGTGGGAATCCCTCGTGGGCGACCTACTCCTCATCCTCCACCCCATGGGTTTCTTCTTCATCACCAACGGCAACCTGGGCAACGCCTTTGGCATGGTCATCGCCACACTTCTCTGGCTGGTCCTCAGGCAAACCCAACAATCCGGGTTCACCCCCACCCGCCTGCTCCTCCTCCCCATGGGGGCGCTCGCCCTCGCTGGCACCTACCCCGAACTAATCCCCTTCACAGGCATGGCCGGAGCACTGGTTTTCTTGTCCGATTTTCTCCGCCTCCCCCATCTCGTTCGCACAAGGCAGTGGTGGGCGCCCGTCATCGTCGCAACCCTCGGCCTCTTCCTCTTCCCGCCAACTCTCATCCGCACCGCCAGCACCGTGCAGGTGGCTATCGCCGAAAGCCGCTCCGCCGCCAATCCAGCAAATCAGGCCGCACTCCCACCCAACCTCTTCGCCGGGCTCGATCGCTCCGCCTACCTCCCTGCATTCACCACCATGGCCACACGCCTCGCCGAAAAACCCGGCTGGGCTCTCATGCTACTTCTCACACTGGTCATCAGCCTCTGCTGGTTCGTCGGCCTCTATGTCGCCCGCGACCGCGCCCTCGCCTGGGGCTGGGCCGTCGCCTTCGATCTCGCCGCCATCCTCGTCAAACAAAGTAATTACGGATATGGCTGGCAAAAAATATCGCAATACCACGCCACCATTCTCGCCGTCGTCGCCATTCTCGGCGCCCTCTACATGGTCCCCTCACCCCACAGAAACCCTAAACACCGTTGGAAACTCGCCGGCTGCATCCCACTCCTCATTCTCGCCCTCTGGTTCCTCTATTCCCTGATTAGCCATACCGTCGCCCTGGTCGAAAACAGCCAGTCCAAAACACTCAGCCTCGACCACCTCCAACTGGCCGCCTTCAACCAAAAAAATAAACAGTCACCAAATCCTCTGCCCGAACCATGGGTCATGGAAGACCAAACCATGCCCTCCTTCATCGCCTCCTATTACCAGTCCGTCTGGGTCCCTCGCTTCCTCAGCGATCGAGCCTTTGTTTGGGACGATGCCGGATCCAAGGGCGGATACAACGACAAAATTACCAAAAAAGTATCCGAGCTGCCCTGGCCACCCCCCATCCACATCCTCTACCGCTATTCCATAATCGAATCAGGCGGCACCGAACTCTTCAGCACCGAAAAATTCCGCATCCTTCAAAATCCCACCTTTGCAAGGGTCGCCGGCATCAACATGCAAGAACGCCAGCTCAGCCCAAAGGCCGTCACTGCCCCATGGGGCGAAGATCCACCCGGTACACGTCGCTTCGCCTGGATGGGCGATGGCATGAAACTTTGGATCGAACCGCCAAAAACCGGCAAACTCATCATCGAATTGGGTGACCGATTCGAGCCACTCCCCATCCCCCGCCACCTCGACCTCGAAACGCCCGATGGCCCCCTGCAAGTCATCATGCCCAAAACCAGCCCCACCAATGCCAAACCACTCCGCATCGAGGTCCCCCTCAACCCAGGCCGCCATATCGTCAATCTCCGAAACCCCACAGGTGCAATATCCCCCGCCCAAGCCGGCATCAGCACCGACAGTCGCCCCCTCAGCTTCAAAATCCTCTCCGTACGCTTCGAATAAACCGCCCAGCCCTGCCCCCTGTCCCAATGGGTGTTGCCCCTCCATTCGGGTATAGTGGTTATAA
>Ga0255132_1000118_pt1 | contig 30526 bp, 24 predicted proteins | sample Law_Law_RepA_8d_FD_188551 | JGI IMG/M metagenome (GOLD analysis project Ga0255132, IMG submission 188551) | Freshwater microbial communities from St. Lawrence River, New York, United States - Law_Law_RepA_8d | ecosystem: Environmental > Aquatic > Freshwater > River | place: USA: New York...
GTATGAACAAATGGCCTCGATACTTTTTTAGTCAAAATGGCTAATTCGACAGAGGGAATGGTTTGCCGCAGTGATTGCAGGTCCCTCCTTTTGAAACTGATAGAGAACCATTGAAATGCGTTAAAATTTGAAGCGGCCACAGGAATAAACAATTCTAATTCCAGCAAAATGTCAGAATAGTTTGATAATCGTTTAATTGAATTCAACAGAACAACTTCAGCAATCAAATCATCGTTAACGATTATCGCAATATAGTATGGAGACGCAGTTCGCTGCTTTGGGATGTAAATCCATATCCCAAAGCATTTCTTCGCGATAATGGCACTAGCAAGGGCTGAGCCGTATTTCTTGAGAACCTTACAAGGCAGAGAATGCAGCGATATGGGGAACCACTTGGGAAAAGCTTCGTTGCTCGAAGGAACAACACCACGCATCTCAGTCCTTTTGAGGCTGTGATTGCTTATGCCTGCAAGAAGGACCAGTACAAGGCGCTTCACTGGACAGCGGTGCACCTGCGACGCAATCGCTAAAATAAGCTGATAGCGGAGGTCTACGCTTCCACGTCTTAGGCCATCCGCAGGTTGAACCGCTGCGCTCAGGGGAATAACCAACCCATTGGATAATGGCTTGGCAGCAAGTGCGCTTGGGTTCTTGGAATTCTGCATCCTTCACTTTTCCAAGTGATTGATCCTGAGCCTGCTGAGTCAAACCCGAAGAGTTTTGGCTCGCGATAGGCTGTGTCAACCCAAGAACGCACATCAACATTAGGCTCATGGGGATCTTCCTTCCCTAGCGGCATTAACATCTCACCATGCAACTATCGGTTATTTGAATGCCATAGGTTGAGCAGTAAAGAGAACTGATCTATCACGAGTTTTTGGAAAGATAAGTAACTGGCAACTTTTTCTGATAAAACATGATCTCACCAAGGAGTTTAATTATGAGCTGGACAGTGGTATGCCCGAACCCACGTTGTCAGCAAAAACTGACGATTTCTGACCAAGCTGGCGACAGGACGCAATGCCCATTCTGCCAACAGGTCTTTGCCGTTCAGAAGGCAACCACTCAGCCAAACCTCTTTGAAAATAACCTCAATACGGTTTCACCTGTCTCGCTGCCTTCCTCTGTAAAAAAACGTCCCGAACCATGGCCGGTTTGGGTTCTCGCTGTTATTTTTGTGCAATCACTGATCACTGTTTTTTCTTTAATTCTCATCGCGATAAAGCTCAGCAATCCATCTGTTTCGAGATCAACTATTTCCGAAGCAATGCTTGAAAAAACGAAAACACCAGCTAATTTTTATTTTAAACCTCATGATGTCAATCTAATGGATGACGGTGGCCGCCATACTGACTGGTCGAAGGTTTACAGCGTAAAAGATAGATCTACAGGCGCTGCTGTTTCATACCAGGTCTTTAATGAAGAAAATCCTGAACTAGACGACCTTGAGCGGTTAGGACGGCTAAAGGTTTCACGCTTGTTTCCCCAAGATAAATTTCAAGTACAGATTGGGAAGTCTGTTGCAGGCTCGCACCTATCTGGTGAGCTTGCAACGGCACTTCCTGTTGATATTGCCGCAGTTCGCATGAATGAAACAGACGGCGAACCCGATGGGAAATTGATGGTAGGAGAGTTACGTGTTTGCCTGAGGCGTGGAATTGCATATTGGTTTTTGACGTGGGGACCCGAAGGATCTCGAGATGCACAGAAATCGTGGGATGAATCTTGGGTTTTCGGACAAGGTCGTCAAGACTGGAAGCCACGTGAAGCTGCGAAAGTTTTTATCAAATCAGGCGATGTTTCTGTACCATTAAATGCTTCAATTTGGAAAGTTGACAGCGAAATGACGTTAAAACAAGAAATGGAAGCTAGACCGGGTATCGTTGCTCATGCGAATGGATCGGTTCAAGCAGAAAAAAAAATGCATGCCGAAGTATTTTTGGTACCGCTAGCCGGAATGGACGTTGTCGCAGCAGCGCTGGATGCGCAAAAGAAATGGCAAGCGATATTGACTGGGGACAACTCAGGTAATCTTGATGTCAAGTTAGAACCGTTGACGGAAACTCCTTCGTTTTACAAATTGATTGTTAACCAGAAAACTCAGGATGTTGTTTTTATAGCAACAGTAGGTGCGAACAAGTCACACATAATAATTGGGCAGTGCGTATTTGACCAATTAACGACTTGGCAAGGCGAATTTTCAAGACTCGCGAGCAGACAGACGCATTCACCATGATCCAGTTTTGGGCAATTATGGCGTCATGCCACCAGGAGCGCTTGAACCTGAATTACTGTCGGTTTGTGCTGGCAATGGCTGAATTCCAGGTGTTGTGCCTGGAATTGTCTCGCGAGATGGTTGCACTGGTTCTGAATTACTTGGCAACGGTTGCACGGTTTGGCCATGCGCGCGCAGAGCGTTGGCCTTTTGTAAAGCTTCCTCATGGGGAACCACGCGACGAGGTTCAAGATTATACGTCAAGCGTCGATGGTCCCGAATTTCAAATGGCCAAACATTTTCCACGAAAAAATCTAACGGTGGGTATGCATACCATGGAGCGTGAACGGGTTCATCTACCGTAAGTGTTTCGTATCCTTCCTTGACCAAAGTAAATTTGTACTTCCCATGATAAACAAAGCTGTCATCCACAGGTGTGATTCCCAGTGGGTTTCCATCCCGATAAACAGTTGCCCCTTGTGGGAAGGAATCAACAGTAAATTTTCTGGTGACGCAGCCTGAGACGATGAGGATAATACCCCCACCAAGAATTAAGCCGAGAATGCCGTTTGTGAGCTTCATGGAAAAATCCCAAATGCGCCAGAAAAGAGCGATAACCAAACCAAAAACCCTTGGAAAAGAACGACTTCCATACTGTCGCCTTTCACTCTTCGGCTTTCACGGCTATAAAAGCCTTATGTCCTCATGTCAAGCAAGAACCGTAATCCTGATCGATCAGGCATTTGGGCGTGTGTTGGCATCTGTCACGGGAATGATCCATGACCCTTTTTAACTTGGAGCATGATCAATTCACCCATGTGGGAATGAAGCGTGGCAATAATCAGGACAGCATTGGTACCTTGCTAGCCGGTTCAGATCAACAATTTTCACTTCAAGGACATTTGTTTTTGGTTGCAGATGGAATGGGTGGCCATTTGGGTGGTGAAAAAGCCAGTGAAATGGCGTCGAAAATTATCCCGCTCAGTTATTCTAAACTCATCGGCCAGAACCCCGCAGGCATGAAGGATGCCTTGGAAAAGGCATTTATTGAGGCCAACGAGGCTATTCATCGGAAAGGGCATGAAAACCGCGATTTTTACAACATGGGAACGACTTGCTCCTCTCTTGTTGTAAAAGATTCAGGCGCTTGGGTTGGTCATGTTGGCGACAGCAGGGTTTATCTAGTTCGTCGAAGCAAAATCCATCAATTGACATTTGATCACAGCCTTGTTTGGCAAGCCGCAAAAGAACGTGGTGTTGAACCAGAAACCGTTCATGACGTCATGTCCAACCGAATCCTCCGCTGTCTTGGCCCAGAGAGGCAAGTCGACATCGATGTTCACGGGCCCCACGATTTATTAGCAGGGGACGCCTTTGTACTTTGCAGCGACGGTTTGAGCGGGTTCGTTACCGACAACGAAATGGCGATGGCTGCCGCTAACTTACCAGCATCACTCGCTACACGTTTTTTGGTCAATCTGGCAAATTTGCGTGGCGGTGGAGATAATATCTCAACAATTGTTGTCAAAGTTCCAGGCGAAGTAGACCGTAAAAAATCGGTTCGCATGTCTGAGCCAACCCTTAAAAATCGATCCAAAATTGATTGGGATTGGATTTGGTTGCCGTTATTGATCTTACTGCTGATCTCGCCGCTTGCTGCTCTGTTTTTCTTTATGCACAGCCAGAATCAAGATTTAGTATCTTGGAATCCCATCGCGGTTATATCTACATCTATTATTATCGCAGGATTGGTGATTCTGCTTACTGGACTTGGCAAAATACAATTAGACAAGTACCGAGAAAACAGTAAACGCAAATCCGGTTCAGGTACTGTACCAATCAGTAGAACCAAAGAGTGGAATATTGGGGATCAGGTCATCGAGCAGATGGTAAGTCAGTCTGAGGAGTTAATGGTAACCGGACAATCAATTTTGGACGAAGATGTTCGTGTTTCCATAACCGACGCATTAGCGAAAGCCAAAATCTCACGCACTGCCGGAAACCTCAAAGAAGCTTTCTTGGCTGGAGCTGCTGCGTTTACTGGATTGGCACCAGTTATTGAAGGCATGGTTCGTTTTCAACAAATACCACCATGCAAAATGATTTGGTCTCGGTCAGAACAATGAAGTTTGATAACAAAACACTGAGAATTAAGATTACGCGCATTACATTGAATCTTTAATTCGCCATAAATACCACGTTCCTACGCTACGGTACGGACGCCAGTCTTCCGTGAGGTGCAGACATTCATCTGGAAGTGGCAAATCTTTCAATGAGTATAGCTTCGCAAGACCATGCCTTACACCCAAGTCTTTAACGGGAAGTACATCTTTTTTCCCCATGCCAAAGATCATCACCATTTCAGCAGTCCATGGCCCTATTCCATGAATAGATGTCAACGTGTCTGAAATTTCAGATTCGGTTTGGGTTGCAAGCTTTTCCAAATCAATCATTCCTGTTGATATTTTACGGGCAGATTCAACTAAGCCCTTGGCTTTCGTTCCAGATAGACCGCAGGAACGTAATTCTGAAACATCCAAAGAAGCCAAATGGTTTGGATTGAAAGAGCCGCCAATGGCTTTTTGAACACGTGTAATTAATGTTTTGGCAGCGGCCGAGGAAACAAGCTGAGATATGATCGCTTCACAGAGGCAACTAAAAAGATCGGATTTAGACGAGAGGTCGCATCTTGGCAGCGATAGAATCCAAGGAACAAGTACGGGATCAACGGTTATCAGGTGATCGATCGCTACTTTGATGCGCTTCACGTTCACCTGATACCTTGATCAACAATCACCTACCAGCAACGGAAGTGACCTCTTGCGTTAATTGATCAATACGATCGCGATTAAGAATTTTTTCTTTAGGTCTCTTCAAATCCCAAACGATCCCAAACCAACTTAGAACTACCAGCGCGGAGTAGCTGATATCAACTTCCCACCAGTAAAAACCTTGGTTTGCAGAACCTTGGTAATGGTGGTGATTATTGTGCCAGCCTTCTCCAAGGGTAACGATTGCCAATATAAAATTATTGCGGCTATCGTCAGTGGTTTTGAATCGACGGGAACCCCATAAGTGATTCAATGAGTTAATAAAAAAGGTGCAATGGTAAAGAATCACTGTGGACAGTAAAAAGCCCCAAGTAACTCCAGCCCAACCGTCAATGAAGTAACATGCTGCAACCAAAGGAAAAACAGGCAACCAGTGCAATCTGTCAAGCATACGCAATTCGGGGTATTTTTTCAGATCTGGAATATTGCGCCAGGTAGTGTCATTAAAGTCTTCACCCAGAACCCAGCCAACATGTGACCACCAAAAGCTAGTCGTATGTGGGGAATGGGGATCCATCTGAGTGTCTGAATGACGATGATGGTCGCGATGATGGGAAGCCCACCAAAGTGGCCCTTTCTGAAGCGAACAGGCACCAATCCATGCCAGAACGAATTGAAATACCCGACTTGTTTTGTAGGCCTTGTGCGAGAAGTAACGGTGATAGCCGGCTGTTATGCCGAACATACGCACCACGTAAAGAACAAAGCAAATAATCAAAGAAGTTGTTGTGGGCTGTACCCAAATAAGAGACAGCAACATCAAATGAAAAATCACAAAAGGGATGTTGAGCAGCCAGTTCGGAACAAGGCGGCGGATCCAGAAGGTCCGGCTGGCCGGAGGTGAGGAAAATTCCGAATCTTCATTCCTCAGCATTACAGTTGTAATGGCTCAACCCTCATAAGTGATTATGGTCATCAATCTAGGTTAGGTTAGACCTTTTTGACAATTCCAGCCCGGGCTTTGCGAATGGAACTCAATCGACGCAATTCAGAGCGACGACGGGCTTCGCATGGCTTCTCATAGTACTTGCGTTTCCGCAATTCTTTTTGAATACCACTGCGTTCAAGAAGCTTCTTAAACCGACGCAAAGCCATGGCAATCGACTCGCGTTCGTGCACTCGCATCTTCAGGGGCATACGAAAACAATCTCCTGCTTGGTTACCAAAATGTCGGCATTGGCCGTTAAACCTGAAAAATACACGTTTCCTTCGGCATGTAAAAGGCCAGTTCTGGTTTTACATTATAGACCATCAATCATACGAGTGAGTGTTCAATGTGAACTACTTGCAAAATTGTCGCTGGATTGGCTATTTACCATGCAATTACCTCGCTTTTTTACGATTTTCATCTTGCCTTTCCTCTTACCGCTTATTGCTTGCGCCGATGATTGGCCACAGTGGATGGGGCCACAACGCGACGGGGTCTGGCGTGAATCTGGATTGATTCAAACATTTCCTGAAAGCGGGCCAACTTTTCTGTGGAAACAGCCTGTAGGTGGTGGTTACAGCGGACCTGCTGTCGTTGGAAATAGTGTGTTCTTGACGGATCGAATTCTTCCAACAGGGATCAAAGACCCAGATAATCCCTTCCAGAAAAGCAGTTCCGGTGGATTTGAACGAGTGATCTGTTTTGATGCCGCAACTGGCAAGCCACAATGGACTCACCAATATCCTGTAAACTATTCCATTCAATATCCGTGTGGACCACGCGCGACCCCGTTATTTTCTGATGGCAATCTGTATACTCTTGGCGCAATGGGCCATTTGTTGTGCCTAAATGCCAAGGATGGCAAACCTATATGGAAACGCGATTTCACCAGCGAATTTGGCGCTCCGGTGCCAATTTGGGGGTTTTCTGCCCATCCTCTGTTAGTTGGGAATGCACTTATCACACTGGTTGGCGGGAAAGATGGGTCGTCAGTGGCCATGGCTTTCCACAAATCAACCGGCGAAGTTCTCTGGAAATCTTTGTCGTTGAAAAGCCCTCAAAGCGAAATTGGATACTGCCCGCCCACGTTGATCAATTCACATGGGAAGTCGATTGTCATCATTTGGCATTCAGAGGCCGTTTGCGCTTTAGAACCTGATTCAGGAAAAGTTCTTTGGGAGGTTCCGTTCAAGCTTAAAGCCAACCTGTCTGTACCTACTCCTAAACTTTCAGGGGACAACCTCCTCGTATCGGCTTTCTACAACGGCTCGATGCTGCTTCGCCTCAACCCAAATGGGGATATTCCAGCTATCGTCTGGAAAGGTCAGGGAAGGGGAGAAACCCCCAAGCAAACCGATGGATTACATAGCATCATGGCAACTCCAATGATCGATGGCGATTACTTTTATGGTGTATGCAGTTATGGAGAACTTCGTTGCTTAAGAATGCGTGACGGGGTTCGAGTGTGGGAAAATTTGACTGCAACAGGATCGGCACGCGAACCCGTTGAGAGGTGGGCAAACGCATTTCTTATTCGCCAAGAAAAAAGAACAATCCTTTTCAATGAAAAAGGTGATTTGATCATTGCTCAACTCAGTCCCACTGCATACCAGGAGATTAGCCGAGCTCACCTGTTAGATCCTACAGGTGTTGCGCCCGGCGGTGGTGCCAGCAGAAAGATTGTTTGGTCGCATCCAGCGTTTGCCAGAAAGTGCGTTTTTGCCCGCAATGACAAAGAACTGGTATGCGTCTCAATGGCTAGTCAGCAACAGAAATAGGCCATCATGAAATGCCAAGTCGGCGCATGTGGCTAACAAGTGTGCTTCGCGGCATTGCAAGCGCGCGCGCAGCTTCTGACTTGTTACCACCTGCCCGACTGAGTACCTGAACAATTTGCTCGCGTAGCAGTGCCATTTTTCGATTACGCGCTGTTTGGCTCAGATTGGCACCACTTGATAGCTGATCCATTCCAGTTAATTCAGTCACGAAATGATTTTCCTGAAATTCTGCAGGTAAATCCTGAAGCATCAGAATGGGGCCCGAACCTAGAACAATCGCTCGTTCGAGTACATGTTCTAGCTCCCGGATATTCCCGGGCCAATGATGATGCTTGAACGCAAGCAGCACATCGTCGTCTACCCCGTGAACAAACCGACCAGGCTCAGCACGGGTTAAAAAGTATTGCACCAATTCCGGTATATCTTCAATGCGATCGCGCAAAGGTGGCATATCGATGGGGAAGACGTTTAATCTGAAAAACAGATCGCGTCTAAATCCCCCATCATGAATCATGGCTTCCAAATTTCGATGGGTTGCAGCCACAATACGAACATCAACTTTGACAGGGTCACTTGATCCCACCCGTTCGAAAGTCATTTCCTGGAGAACACGTAGCAATTTGATTTGAATATCTTGGCTAATATCGCCAATCTCGTCCAGGAATAAAGTTCCGCCATTTGCCGCTTCAAATCTGCCAATTTTGTCTTTGAGCGCACCAGTAAAAGCCCCGCGCACATGCCCAAATAGTTCACTTTCAAGCAAACCGGGTGATAGCGCCGCACAATGCACTTTGATAAACGGTTTGCCCGCCCGGAGGCTCGACTCGTGAAGGGCCTGTGCCACCAATTCTTTACCGGTTCCACTCTCGCCACGTATAAGCACGGCGCTGTTTGTCGGCGCAACGCGCCTAATCATGTCTAAAACACGTCTTAATGGTGGCCCATCCCCCACAAGACCGAACGACTGAGTCGTTTGGCCAACAGATGTTTCGGTGACAGCAGGAGGATCGGAGGTTTCCCGCGACCTGAGGCGCAATTGAGACTGCAAAGCAATGATCCGGCGTTGCTGTTCTGCGATTTTTGCAACTTTATCTTGAAGCTCCTTACTCAAGTCATCAATTTGGCGATGTCCTTCTGCGCTGTGCAATGCTAAAGCCGCAACTTGGCATAGAGCTGCCAATTGACGTTCTTCATCGTGACTGAATCGGCCTTTGACAGGTCTGGAAATGGCTAAAAAACCCAGTCTCTTTGATTCGTGCATCAGCGGACTGATCAAAAATGTGTTTGGATATGACTGACCAGATCGTGCCAGATAAGCTTCCAAACGGCTAGTACCGGCTTCAGAGCTCCATAAATCTGCAGGAAGATCAGAAGCTGAATTCCATCCCTGCGTTGCCCCGACCGCATGGAATTTTTCATTGCCGCTAGCACTTAGATACACAGCCCCTTGGGATCCCGGCGATATATCCATTGAGCTGCGCAATAAACTATCCGCCAGCTGGCGTTCATCAACCAGATTATTCACGGCATCGCTCATTTGAGCCAGCGTTTCTTCCAGTCTCTGCCTGTCCCGCTTAAACCGTTGATCGAGCAATCTTTTCAAACGGACACGGGCGAGGTCGAGTGCCATAACAATCAGAAAAGCTGCGCTACCTCCCACAAGTGCTTGATGCAGTGAGAGTTCGTGAAATCCTCCCTGTCCAACAACAATTACCGTTAGAATGACAAGAACGTTGTATCCTGTTCCCACCAATGCGCTGATCAAAAAGTACAACAAGCTTTTGGAAAGCAATCTATCAAACTGCATCAGCCTGTATCTTGTCATGCTGACGCTGTATGCTACGGACATTGCAATAGATGCTGCAAACATGAACATCGTGGCAAGGCCGCCAGCAAACCGCTGCCTATCAAACATTGCAAAGTACAATGACAAAGCTATCGGAAAAAACGAGGCCAACGCACCGTATAAAATCCATTTTGTTTGATTTCGTTCCATAGCATTTTTGGCATGAATCAATCCAAACACCAATACCGCCAAGCCAGCCAAAAAGTAGGCGAATGCCACCGCCAGATAGACGCGTATCCCAAGGTTAAGCCTTAATAATGATTCCTCAACATACTGGATGTCATTTTGATCCCGCGCAACCAATTCAAGACCACGTAATTGCCAATATTCCCCAAAAAATGTGATCAAATACAAAGCTGGCGGCAAATAAATGCCCATGGCAATCCAAGTGGGATTGCGATCGAACCATAGTGGAGCGCGTGGAAATATTAAGTTGAAGTGAAGGTTGATTGCTGGCAAAAACACTGCTGCTGTGACAAACGGTATGAGTAGCGCTGGCGTACTAGCAATTCTGTTCCAATGGTATCCGCCGAGGTAGGCCATAAGACTGACCGTCGCCAGCAATAAAAATTGGCGCGGAGCTGCCTCATCTGGAGTTCGCCAAAATAAAGCCAATGCCACGCCAGCTAAAAGACATTTGGGGATTAACCAAAGCAAGGATGGACCAAGGATGCGCCATATGGGCAATCGCACATCAATTGGCAAGCTAATGGTGCCTTCTTCTCCAGCCAGCGTCAAAAGAACCTTATCGCTGTCTACTGGGAGTTGGCTCGTCATACGCAGTAGGGCAGGCCATGAATGGATTTCTTGACCATTCAGATGAGTCACATTCCAACGACCTGATGGTAACCCAACTTCCTGATCGGAATGATGTACCTCCAGCGTGAAGAGGCTATGAACGGGAAGGTAAGCATGCGTTAAGACAAATGCGTTGATACCCAGTGTGTCAATTGTTGCCAAGCAAACCAGCATCATGAGCAAAATGCGGGGCATGGCGCGTTCGGTTCCAAAATGATTTTAATACTATTCTGCTAAGTTCAGAACATCTTAGTGGCGAAGGTTGGCGCAGACCAGCATATTTGACTGACACATTCTGACGAAGATTGACATTCATCATGACAGTCTTCAGCAAATTCGTTTTGGCCATGCCAGCCATTTGATCATAAATACTTACCTTGTATAAACTTACAGAATTTAGCTTTTGGAAAAGCTTGTAGTGAAACTTTCATGCACACATTGGCTTGAAATTTGCATTCTTTCACAACGCATCCATACGATTGTTAGACATCACATGTAATGAGAAATGGAGGGCGCCCCATGCGTCCAACAGAGAAATGGATTTCCTGGAAGAGGGACCAAAACTTACCTGTGACAAATAAGCCTGTAACTGTTTCTCGAATCACACCTTCATGTCGCATTCACCAGTGGGGCAATGGTCCTCCTGTGATTGTGTTGCCAGGAATGGCTGGTGGCTTGAATTTGATGGCACCGTTTATCCGTGACCTTGCTACGGATCACCGAGTCATTGGCTTGGAATTCCGTGATGAATTTGGTTTGCCAACAACTCCATCTGTTCGCTATCAGCTTTCCGATTTAGTTGATGACGTTGAACAGTCGATGGAACTTCTCCGATTAGAACGTCCAGCGGTTGTGGGCGTCTCCTTCGGTGGGGTTGTTGCTTTGGAGTTAGCTCGTAGAGCCGGTCAGAAGCTTGGCAGGGTTGTAGTTCAAGGCGTTGGATCCCATTTTGAGCGGCGTTTTATCACCAAAGTTGCCTCATGGATTCTCCCACGCTTCCCATTGCAGTCCTCGCCATGCTTAGATCCATTTTTTAATCTACTTGTTGGGAGCAACTGGCCTGATCAGGAAATGGTGCGCCGTATGGCTCGACAATGCTGGAGAACTGATCAAGGTGTGATTGCCCAGCGCTATCAACTGGTTGAAAATATCGATTTTCGCAACCATTTTGAAAGCATCAGTTTGCCAGTTTTGGCTCTTCGTGGAGACAGGGATGTACTTGTCAGCAAAAGTGCATGGACGGGGCTTGGCGAAGGACTACCACGCGGCCGACTGCGCTCTATAGCAGGGGCAGGTCATCTCGCATTTGCGACTCACCCACACTTGGTGGCTGCTGAGGTCCGCCATTTTACGCGTATTCTTAAACGAGCTGGGTGAAAAAGTTTTCGAGAATCAACTTGTTGGAAGTGATAATAGAAAGGGTTTGCAGAACAACTGATCTGCAAACCCTAATTTTGTTGATTAATTTAACTGAAAGATTTTACAGGATTCCAGGCGTGGCAACCTTAATGCCCTTCAGGGCCATCTTAAGCTGGTCCGGATTGGGAGCAACTTCCAGTGCCGTTGCCTTGTCGATGTCACCACGGTCAACCAGTTGCCGCAAGCTTTCAGTGAAGTCCATCATGCCTTCCTGCTGACACATTCTTATGGCATCAGCAAGGGAGTTATCTCGCCCTTCGCTTATCAATTTGCGAACAATCGCATTACAAATCATGATTTCATTGGTGGGTACACGGCTCACTCCTGGCCTGATGCTTTTGAGAAGTTTTTGAGCCACAATGGCACGTAAATTATTAGCCAATGCCTGCCTGATGGCTCCATGCTTTTCTGGTGGGAACAGGTCCAGAATTCGATTGATGGTAGTGGATGCCGAAGCCGCATGTATGGTTCCAAACACCAGATGCCCAGTTTCAGCGGCATGAACAGCAGCTTCAAATGTTTCAATATCGCGCAGTTCTCCTACCAGAATGACATCTGGATCTTGACGCACAGCATCTTTGAGGGCCTTGTGCCAGCTCACACAATCCAAACCGATTTCACGTTGATTGAAGTAAGATTTTTTATCCGTGTACGTAAATTCAATTGGATCTTCTACTGTAAGGATGTGCAAAGGCTCACGCTCTGCGACATAATCCAACATGGCAGCAATGGTTGTTGATTTGCCCGAACCAGTCACGCCTGCCAGAATTACCAATCCTTCAGGATAAGTACATAAATCCGCCATTTTTGGAGGCAAGCCAAGTTTTTCAAAACTGGGAATATTATTGTTTACACGCCTTGCGATCAGCGAATAATTTCCGCGCTGACGAAAAAGACTCACGCGAAAACGACATTCATCCTGACCGACCACATAAGAATAGTCGACTCCGCCTTCCTCATCGAGAATGAACCTTTGTTTTGAATTGAGCAATGGTAGAATCAGCCGCTCCATATCCTCTTGTGTGAGAGGCCGCATATCCATTTTAGCAATTTCGCCCTTGAGGCGCATCATTGGAGGCTGGCCTACTTTGAGATGGAGATCTGATGCCTGCATCTTCATCGATAAACGAAAAAGCTTGTTAGCTTCCGGCTCTTTACCCGGCGGAAGCAACGACGCTGCTGATGGTGTAACTGGGGCAGAAGGTGCCTTGGGCTCAGAAGGGGTTGAAGAGTGGCCGTGTCCGGACATGGGTATGACCTCTATGGCACATAACTTGAATTATTCAGACTTTATACCAAATCAAACTTGCGTTCGCACAGGAATTCCACGCTCTGCCAAAAACTTCTTGACCAAAGGAATTGGATATTCACCGTAATGAAAAATGCTGGCTGCCAACACTGCGCTTGCTCCACCCACTGTCAGAGCTGCTTCGAGATGACTTGGAAGGCCAGCCCCTCCACTGGCCACAACGGGAATTCGAACACTGTCAGCAACCGCCCTTGTGACTGGCAAGTCGTAGCCGTTCCTTGTGCCATCAGCATCCATACTGGTTACAATAAGTTCACCAGCTCCTCTTTGGGCCATTTCAATAGCCCAACTGACAGCTTCAAGGCCGGTGGGCTTTCTACCACCCTGGATATGAACCTCAAAGATTTCTTGGCCATTCCGCATGGTTCGTCTTGGGTCAATATTCACGACGGTTGCACAGGCTCCAAAACGACGTGAAATGGCTTGGACGAGATCAGGATTTTTCACGGCGGCAGAGTTGATTGATACTTTTTCAGCGCCTGCCTGAATCAGCATGGTTGCATCATCCAACGATCGAATTCCCCCGCCAACAGTCAATGGCATAAAGACTTCTTCCGCCACTCGCTTAACCATGTCTGCCATGATTTGTCTGCCTTCGTGCGAAGCAGTGATATCCAAAAACACCAACTCGTCAGCGCCATCTTGCTCGTAGCGCCTCGCTACCTCCACGGGATCACCCGCGTCACGCAGGTTGAGAAAATTGGTACCTTTGACAACCCTGCCGCAGTGAACATCTAGGCAAGGAATAATTCGTCGGGCGAGCATGATTCATCTCAACGAGGCGTAAGGACTTTAATCCATGAATTATCCTACCATCTTTCAGTTGACGGTTCAGCAAGAAGGGTGATTGCCAATCAGTAGTTATGCTTTGGTTGCACTTATTGTTCTTAAGCCACAAACACTTATTTCATTGCAGATTGTGTAAACGCTTGACCCACTGAAAGGAGCAAGGTATTCTTTGAATTGCCTGCCGGGGATGATCGACCCCCTTCACCTTCCAGATGCGAGGTGCTACATGATAACCCTTTATGGCCAAAATGTTCGTCACTGTGATGGGTTAGCCCGACGTGACTTTTTGCGTATCGGGGCACTCGGAACGGGTGCAGCAGCATTCAATCTGGTCGACCTGAATCGAGCTGAGGCCGCACAGGCCCAAGCGGGAAAAACAGTTTCACGGCATAAAGCAGTTATTAACGTTTTTCTGGGGGGAGGGCCTCCCCACCAAGATATGTGGGACCTTAAGCCTGAGGCGCCAACTGAAATCCGTGGTGAATTCAAACCGATTTCGACATCAGTACCCGGAATCCAAATTGGGGAAGTGTTCCCCAAGATTGCTGCGCGTATGCAGCACTGCGCAATCATCCGTTCGCTCGTGGGTGCCGCTGGTGGCCATGACGCAATCCAATGCATGTCAGGCTGGCCACAATCTTCGTTGGCAAACATGGGTGGAAGGCCGAGTTTAGGTGCAACAGTAGCACGCTTGCAAGGGCCTGTTGACCCGTCAGTTCCTCCATTTGTTGGTCTTGCAGCAAGAACACAGCATATGCCTTGGAGTGATCCAGGAACTGCTGGTTTCCTTGGGCCTTCATACAAATCATTTCTTCCAGATGGCCCAGGTTTGGCAAACCTGAAAATCAAAGCCTCCAATCAATCGCATCTGGATGACAGGAAGAATTTGCTTTCCCGCTTTGACAGCCTCAGACGCGAAGTTGACTATAGCGGCCAAATTCGCGGAATGGATACGCTCACTGACAAAGCACTCGGGGTACTTACTTCCAGCAAGTTGATGGAAGCCCTCGACCTGTCACTTGAAAGCGAAAAAGTTCGCGCTAGATACGGGAATGGTCAACCTTATCAATACCAATATGACGGATCTCCAACCGTCAACGAGCATTTGCTCATGGCACGCCGATTGATTGAGGCGGGCGTGCGTGTGGTTACTCTCAGCTACGGTCGATGGGATAGTCACGGGAAAAATTTCGATCTGGTCCGTGACCACGGTTCGAAACTTGATCAGGGAATAAGCGCTCTTATCGATGATCTTGCCATAAGAGGCATGCTAGACGATGTTTCGGTTGTGGTTTGGGGCGAATTTGGGCGTACTCCACGCATCAACAAAGATGCGGGACGTGACCATTGGCCTCAAGTTGCCGGAGCTCTTCTGTTTGGCGGAGGCATCCGTGGCGGTACTGTTGTTGGCAGTACCAATCGATTAGGTGAGTACGCCAAGGAAAGACCCGTGCAATTTGGTGAGGTCTTTGCCACACTGTACAGGAATCTTGGTTTGGACCCAGCCACTGTAATGTTAATGGATCCATCAGGCCGGCCGCAGCATTTGTCTGCAAACCCACCTCTGCCTGAATTGGTCTGATCTGCAATAGTTTGGGATTTTCACCTCCAAGTTTATCCGTGCCTGCTGAACTATTTCAGCAGGCACCTATCCGATTGCTTGTACTAATCTAAAACAAACTCCAGTGTCGCCAACACGCTGCCAAACCACTGAAGACCCAGGATCTAACGATGCGGCCCACATTGGTGCGCTACGAGGTACTTTTCCTCGTCTGCATGCTCTCCATGATTACCTACCTGGACCGTGCCGCTTTCCCAAATGCGGAAAAGCAAATTCAGTTAGCTATGGGGGGGAACATCTCACAGTGGGCTTGGACGCTTGCCGCATTCAATCTTGCATATGCCCTTTTTGAAATTCCAACTGGCTATCTGGGCGATGTCTTTGGACCAAGAGTCACCCTCATTCGGATTGTTCTTTGGTGGTCGTTTTTTACCGCAATCACTGCGCTGGCAGGAATAGCCGTTGGCGGCATAACACTCATCGGATTCTGGGGTCTGGTAACAGTCAGGTTTCTCTTTGGAATTGGTGAAGCAGGGGCATACCCAAACATCACACGGGCGTTGCACAACTGGCTGCCAGTTACCGAGCGCGGAAGTGCCCAAGGTTTGCTTTGGACGACTGCGAGACTCATGGGTGGGATCACACCATTGATTTGGCTGATTTGTGTCGATGGATTAGGAATTCCTTGGCGGTATGTTTTTGTTGGATTTGGATTGCTCGGTGTGTTCTGGTGCCTGATCTTTGCATGGCGGTTCAGAAATCGTCCTGAAGATCACCCTGACGTTAATTCAGCAGAATTGGACCTGATTCAAAAAGGTGCCATTGGAACAGAAGCTGCTCATGCCAATGTCCCATGGGGTCTTATTTTTTCTAATCGAGCAGTTTGGCTGCTCTGTATATCATATGCTGCCATCAGCTTCTCTTGGTATTTCAATCTGAATTATTTGCCCACAGTAATGCGTGTCGTATTTGATGTAAAAGGCGGGGATGTGCTGGGATCGCTCTATAAAGGCGGCCCGCTCTTGCTAGGGGCAGTCGGGTGCCTCTTAGGTGGTTTAATCACTGATGCGCTCGTTCGACGCGGCAATGGCCCAAGATGGAGCAGGTCAATCCCGGGAATTGTGGGCACTACATTGGCAGCAATCTGTTGCCTTGTTGCAGTCCTTCCCCTTCAGGCTAGCACGCCATTAGCATTTGCGCTGGCTGTTGCATGTTCAGGTTTCTGCAACGACATTACCTTGGCGCCTGCATGGGCTGCATGTCAGGATATTGGACGAAAACATGCTGCTATTGTTGCAGGCACCATGAACATGATTGGAAATCTGGGCGGATTTCTGGGAACAATTTTTACGGGGTGGTTGATTTCAAGTTATCAATCTGACTTCGCTGCAACCGCAGCAATACAAGTCAACGAAAATGGCTCCTACCTTTGGGGCCTAGGTCAAGAGCGCGACGCCAGCATGATGGGTTTTCAATGGAATCTTGTGGTTAACTGTATTGTATACCTTATCGCAGCAGCCTGCTGGATCGGGATAGATGCAACAAAGCCAATTGAATCAGAATTGGAACAAGGACACTAATTTACTGCGGAAGTTGCCAGAAGCCTTAGTTGAGCGAGGTTGACGGGATCCATGGATTCACCCGTCAAACCTTCCTTGGGAGTTTCAAGAATCATGCACTTGGAACTCAATCGCGGATCACTTAGCAGTGTTGAGAGAGATTCCAGTGACAGTGTGCCTTGACCCAAATGTTCATGCCGATCGGCACGGCTACCCGCTGGTTTTTTAGAATCGTTGACATGTAACACGTGTAAATTCTTCAATCCAATCATCGACTCAAATTGATCAAGCACAGATAATGCGGCGGCAGAATTATGCAAAGCATATCCAGCAGCATGAATATGGCATGTATCCAAGCAACATCCAAGGGCTTTGCAAAACCTGCTGAATCCAATGATATCCCGTATATGCTCAAATCTCCAACCTAGGGTTGTACCTTGCCCAGCAGTAGTTTCCAACAGAATTTGCGGACTCGATTTCCCAGCCATTTCAATTGCTGCATCTAGTCCAGCAGCAACCCTTTTTACCCCTATCATTTCGCCACTTCCCATGTGGGCTCCAGGGTGCATCACAAGATAGTCCATTTGCAGTTGATGGGCTCGATTGATCTGTTCAGCAAAAGCAGCGATTGATTTGACCCAAAGATCACTATCGGGAGACGCCAGATTGGTCAGATAAGCGTCATGTGCAACAATAGGGCCAATCAACCCAACAGACTGAACTGCAGACCGAAAAGCTTCAATCTCAGAAGCATTAAGCTCGGGTGAAGTCCAGCGGTTAGGACTTTTAGTAAAAATCTGAACACAATCACACTTCAAGGCACCTGCTGCCAAAATCCCACAATGTAACCCACCAGCAACGGACATATGGGCACCAAATGCAGGCATGCCAATTCCCCAGTACAATAAATGTGTTGGTAAACGCGAGCAGATCAAGCCAACGATTGACCAGAAGTTCAAGCCACTCTACCTTAGGTTTCACTAGAGAGGATCAATTGCATGCTCACCTTGACGTACCTTACCATCGCCACGACGGTATTTTTACAGACAACAACACCTGATTCCACCAAGTATGAAACACGATTGGATCACGATCCGAATGGAATCGGTAAATTTTATCTGGGTAGAGAAATTGCGTACGTCATGACTCACGAAGGTGCTGGTTGGCTGGACCGCCGTGAAAGGGATAAGGAAGAAAACCCACAAAAACTTGTTAAGGCATTGGGACTGAAAAAAGACGAAGTGGTAGTGGATCTTGGTGCAGGAAGTGGGTACTACTCGCTGATGATGGCACCTATGGTAGCCAAAGTCATCGCAGTCGATATCCAACCAGAAATGCTGGCAATAATTGATCGAAAAGCAAAAGGATCGAAAATATCCAACATAGAGCTGTTATTAGCTAAAGAGCAGGATCCTGGTTTAAAGCCATCCAGTGTTGACACAATACTTTTGGTTGATGTTTACCACGAATTAGCCTATCCGCGTGAAGTTACCCGCAAAATGATCGAAGCCCTCAAACCTGGAGGTCGCATTGTGCTGGTGGAATTCCGTTTGGAAGACCCTGAGGTCCCAATCAAATTGGTTCACAAAATGAGCGAAAAACAGGTGCTCAGGGAAATGAAGGAATTCCCCGAATTGAAACCAGAACCAACCATAGGAATACTGCCGTGGCAGCATGTCATCACGGTCAGGAAAAACCGAAAAGACTAATGCGTCAGACTAGGAACTATACCATTGTTGGAATGGCGTGCAAACTCGCATGCGCGTCATTCATTTTAGCTATCGGGTGTGGACAAACCAAGACAGGAAATCCCAACGGGGAGATAAAAGAATCCAATTCGTCACCCAATATAGGATTAGAAACAAACAATGGTCCGGTATGGTTCAGGGAAGTTACAGATTCATCCGGCATCAACCACATTTATCACAATGGCGAAGAATCCAACCACCTGACAATCCTCGAATCATTGGGAGGCGGAGTTGGTGTTATTGATATTGATAATGACGGACTTCAGGATTTGATTCTAGCTGGGGGAGGCAGGTTCGACGGAACGAAAATCATAGGAGAACCTTGCCGCGTTTATCACAACGAGGGAAACTGGAAATTCAAGGAAGTGCCGGAAGCGATTAAACTGGATGGGCCATGGTTTTACAACCATGGCATTGCCGTAACAGATTATGATGGCGATGGTTATCAAGATGCTGTGATAACAGGATGGGGAAGGGTAGCGTTATTGCATAGCGAAGCGACTAATTCATTGATAAAAGGTTCAGCAAGGCATTTGGTTGACGTTACAAACAAATCAGGTATTTCAGTTCCCACCTGGAGCAGTAGTGCCGCGTGGGGAGATATTGATGGTGATGGGCTTTCCGATCTCTACGTTTGTTGCTATGTGGATTGGTCATTTAACAATCATCCCCATTGCAGTTATGCTGCAAAAGTACCAGATCTATGCCCACCAAAAGAATTCAAGGGGCTTACAAACCATTTGTTCAAAAATATTGGCAGTGGGAAATTCCGGGATATATCGAAAGAAGTAAGGCTTGAAGAAGGTTCAAATGAGTCATCCAAGACACTTGGCGTGATCATATCGGACCTCGATGGCGACGGTAAGCCCGACATATATACATGCAATGACACTGTTGAGAACCTTCTGTACCGAAATAAAACAGAATCCGGCACCATTAAATTGCAACCATGGAGCAGGGAAAGCGGGTGTGCGCGAGATGATCGTGGAAATCCAAATGGCAGTATGGGGGTAGATGTGGCTGATTACGATCATAGTGGAAGACCTTCTATTTGGGTCACCAACTATGAAAATGAGCCGCACGCTTTGTATCACAATGATTTGAGAAATGGAAATTTGATGTTTTCGTGGAAAACAACGGGGTCAGGAATCGCGGCTCTCGGACAACGCAATGTTAGTTGGGGGACAGGATTCGGCGATCTGGACAGGGATGGATATGAAGATATTTTTATTGCTAATGGTCATGCCATCAGGTATCCAGGCGGTTTCGAAAAAAACCAAAAAATGCGGCCGGTCCTTTTACGCAATTCGAGGGATGGAAAATTCCATCAGGCAACCCAATTGGGCGGCACATTCTTTAATTCACAACACCGCTCTAGGGGTGCTGTATTGGTTGATCTTAACAATAGTGGTTCGCTCGACCTTGTTGTCAGTAACGTGAATGAACCAGTTGCAATACTTCAGGGATTAGCGCCACCAGATACACACTGGGTGGGCATTTGCCTTCAACGGCATGACAATCTCGACATTGTTGGTACCACAGTCAGATTACACTGTAATGGATCCATCCAGACACGATTCACCAAAGGTGGCGGTAGTTATGCCTCTTCACCAGACCGAAGATTGCAGTTCGGCATCGGAACCAAATCATCAATCGATCATGTGGATGTGGCATGGCCAGATGGAAAATTTGAACGATTCGCCGTCAACACCATTGATCGCTATCACACCATCATGTACGGAACAGGTCAGCGTTTAGACAAAACGGGGAAATAGTTATGGCGGTACAGCTCGGAGTGCATGGAGCAGCAGGGCGAATGGGACAGCGAGTGGTTGCTCTAGCCGCTTCTGACCGAAGATTCAAAGTGGTTGCTGCGTTGGAATCGGCTGACTGTTCACGTTTGAACGACGATGCTGGAATGGTTGCAGGCATAAACCACCTAGGTGTGCCAATCTGCTCTGATTTAAATCATGACCAGAAAGTCGACGTAATCATCGATTTTTCAAGCCCATCCGGGGTTGAGCGTGTTCTAAAATTATGCCGTGACCACAAGTTACCATTAGTACTTGCAACGACCGGCTTAGACGAAAAAGTCCAAGCACTCGTAGATAGCACGGCACACCACATTGCCATACTTCAAGCTGCAAATTTCAGCCTAGTTGTCAATGTACTATTTGAATTATCCAAACAGGCAGGACGCATGTTGAACGGGAAAAATTTTGACGTTGAAATCGTCGAGCGGCACCATCGATTCAAAAAAGATTCACCAAGCGGTACAGCATTGCATTTTGCAAAGGTCATCCAAGAGCAAATGAATCAAAATCGCTTTGTGCATGGTAGAGAAGGATTGGTTGGAGAACGTCCAGAGGATGAAATTGGAATCCATGCTGTTCGCGTTGGTGACAACGTTGGCGAACATACTGTCATATTCAGTACACTTGGTGAAACAATGGAACTTGTTCACAGAGGACACAGCAGAGATAGTTATGTACTTGGCGCACTTGCTGCTGCGCGTTTCCTCTCAGGAAAACCTGCTGGAACATATACCATGACCGACGTTCTTGGCTTGGATTCACAATAACTAATATGTTGAAATACCCAACGTCTGCTAAAACAAATGGATTGATTCTTGGATTGAGTGCGTATCTTGCGTGGGGCATGATGCCCCTTTATTTTGTAATGGTCCGTGAAATTCAACCGTGGCAAATGCTTTGCCACAGAGTTGTATGGTCTTTTCTGTTTCTACTGACACTCATCCTTTCGATGAATAAATGGCAAGCATTTTGTGCTGTTTGGAGCAATAAAAAAAACCTTGGTCTCTTAGCCATCACAGCAATATTGATCGCAGGAAACTGGTTGCTATACATCATGGCAGTATCAAACCGTCAGGTTCAACAAGCAAGCCTTGGATACTATATTTCACCGGTATTAACCGTATTTATGGGAATGGCAATTTTAGGTGAAAAAATGAGGCCTTTGCAATGGGCATCATTATGTGTCGCATTAGCCGGGGCATCTTTCCTAACTTATGCAGTTGGCATAATTCCATATCTAGCTATCGGATTAGCTTTGACTTTCAGCTTGTACGGAATAATAAGAAAGTTGGCTAAAATCGATGCTGTGGTCGGATTAGCTTGGGAAACAACGATCTTACTTCCAATTGGAATGGCAGGCATTTCAGGTTCAATCCTAACTAACGCGGAAGTCTTTTCCCTATCACCCCAAGGATTCTGGATTGCTTCGAGTGGTATCATTACAATATTACCATTACTACTTTTCACTGCGGCATCTCAACGTTTGCCCATGATTCTTATTGGATTTTTTCAATATTTATCCCCAACAATACAACTTGCCATAGCGACAATGTTGCTCAATGAAGACTTCGACAGCACGCGCCTTCCAGGTTTTCTAATGATATGGATTGCGCTATTCGTTTTCTGTACTGACACCATCATATTTTATTACAATGGAGTCAGAAATGAAAATATTTCTATATGAATGGAGTTGTGCTGAAGTAGAAGATGAATGCGTAAAAATAACACATCTTGGCTCCGAAGGAAAGGCAATGTTCCTCTCAGTTGCCGAAGATATTCTTGCGATTGGGCACTCGATTGGAACAATATGTCACACTAATTATTTAAATGGAATAGATAAAGTCGATTGCCAGATTACAAATAAAAACACACTATTCAATCAATTCCAACAATGCGCTCGATCATGTGATGTTGCAATTATTATTGCTCCAGAATTCGATAACATATTAGCTGACCGAATTAAATGGCTTGAAAATACAAACTGTAAAAATTTAGGAAGCACGATCGACTCAGTAAAATTAACAAGTGACAAATTGGCACTTTGCAAATATTGGCAAACAACCAATGTTCCATCAATCGCGACATGGGAAAACACCCTCGATGTTAACAACTACTCAGGATTTATCATAAAACCTCGTTATGGCGCAGGGACTTGTAATACACAATATATCATGGAAAGAGAAGATATTGATTTCGCAATGAGCAAGATTATTGCTTCGGGATCTGGACCTTTAGTGATTCAACCATACCACGTTGGGATTCCCATCAGTATTTCCGCGTTGATATCCCGTGAAAATCACTCAATGACGTTTATGCCAGCATGCAGTCAGTCGATTCGATTCAAGGGAAATCAACTTGAGTATGATGGCGGAACCTGTCCACTTGAACATCATCTACAGCAGCGCGCAATCAATCTTTCAATCAAAGCGATAAGTGGAATTGCAGGTTTAAGTGGATGGATCGGAATCGACATGATAATCGGAAACAACTTGGAAGATTCACAGGATGTGGTAGTGGAAATTAATCCCCGCCTTACAACTTCATACATAGGAATCAGACATATTGTTAAGGATAACCTAATGGAATGTTGGTTTGACCCAACATATGAAAATCGTCAGCTTGAACTGAAACATGGGATCATTGGCGTTACTTGGTTGCCAGACGGAACAGTTAATCTCCTTGAAGGGTCATGACAGTGAATATTCTATTTTTTACAATTTGGTCATGCCTTTGCCAGCAAAACAGCACAGATGCGCCGCTTTCATCTTTATTTACTGAATACCTCAAAAAAGATGTCGATTTACAACCGTTTCTGGGAACAAGGCTTGGAGATCACCGTCATGCGGACCGCTTGGAAAGCCTTTCAATTCCAGCCCAACATAAGCGTATTGACCACCATCAAACAACATTAAAAAAACTTTTAATTTTACGGGACAGTTCCAATTTGAACCTTGATGACAAAGTTGATTTAGACACATGGATCAACCATGAAAAACGATGGTTATGGAACGATAGGGTAATCCAACCGTTATACAGGGATCCTCGGATTTATTCTGAATATATTAGCGACAGCACTTTGTTACTCATTACTCAAACCACCTTGCCAAGAGATCGTATCGTTCAAGCATGCCTCGGCAGAACTCGCGAAATTCCTCGAATTGTTGAAGAGGCGAAAACCAATCTTTCTTCTTCCCGTGTACCTAAGCCAGCCCGTGTATTTGTAGAAACGGCCATTCGTCAAAATTTAGGAAGCATGGCTTGGTATCGCACTGGCATGCTAAACCTTCTTCATTCTCAAAATAATTCAGGCGAATTAAAAACTGCCTGTGATTTGGCGACAAAATCACTTGAATCATATCACAAATTTCTGACAGATGAGTTACTCCCGGTATCAACAGGGGATTGGCGGCTTGGGACAGCCTTGTATGACGAAAAGTTGGCTTATGATCTTGAATCACCATTGATTCGTACAGCAATTCGTCATGAAGCTGATAAAGAATTCACGCATGTTACGAAAACTATGGAAGCTCTTTCAAAAAATTTGTGGACTCAAGTAATTAAAAACCAACCCATGCCGAAAGAAGGCACGGATCCACGTTTAGTTATTGCTCCTGTACTCAAAGCAGCTTCAAGCGACCGGGGAACAGTCGACTCCCTTGTTAATGATGCCCGAACTGCTGCCACTGATTTAAAGGCATTTATTCGCCAACGTAATTTACTCGACCTGCCGGAGCCTGACCGTTGCGATATTGTTGAAATGCCTGAATTTCAGCGTGGCAACAGTGTTGCCTACCTCAATAATGCGCCCCCCTTAGACATTAATGCTCGAAGTGTTTACGCAATTTCACCACCACCAGCAGATTGGGATTCGCGGCGAGTTAATTCATTTCTCGATGAATACAATCGCCGAATGATGCGTATCCTGACGCTTCATGAAGCATACCCAGGGCACTATGTTCAGTTGGAATACGGGAATCGCCATCCATCTATTATTCGAAAGGTTCTTTCATCTGGGGTATACATTGAGGGATGGGCTGTACATATGGAGCAAGTGATGCTCGATGAAGGCTTTGCTAAGGGTGACCCGCTTCTCCGTCTATTGCAATTGAAATGGTATTTACGAGCTGTTGCCAATGCTATTCTTGATCAAGGGATGCATTGCGAGCAATGGACAGATGAAAAAGCATTGAGATTCCTTGTTGATGATGCATTCCAAAGTGAAGGCGAAGCATTTGGAAAAATAACAAGAGCCAAGCAGAGTTCCTGCCAATTAAGTACATATTTTGTTGGTAGAACAGCTATGCATGAACTTAGAAAAGCAACAGAGGCCAGACTGGGAGGCAAATTCAACCTCAAAACCTACCATCATGCTGTACTTGGAGTTGGTGCTGTTCCCGTCAAGCATCTCGATGTTCTGATACACGCAGCTTTACCATAATTTTCAATTATAACTAACCTATCTTTTATCAAAAAGAATTTTGTAGGTATTGGCTTATAATAACCAAGGGTTGTGCCAATGTCGCCTAATTCAATTGATTGTGCTCGCGATGAACTTCTTACTCGTGGCTTGGATGATATTGAGGCAAGAGTACTGATCAACGCACTCGTCTATCGTCTGGATCAATGTCCGCAAAACTCCAAACAATTACTGATGAAAGCCCGGATAGTTTCAAAGATTGTTGAACTTTGGAATAAGGGAAAAAGGTGCGGGGCCAATCAGCTTGCCGCAAGTGGAGGCATTGCTGAATTTTTACCAATACCCCAAACCGATGCTGTGGCATGTATGGAAATGATTTTGTTGGGGTGGCTGTAATCTTGGTACTCCAGTCTGCTCTGGCCATCCACGCTTTGCAAAACCCCCATTTACCCCATCAGGAAAACACCTTCAATCCTATTTGGTGCAAGTAATGATGTGGCTTGTTTTGAATGGATAGCAACCATAACTTATAGGGACTTGCGGAAACGTTTTAAGTCCACTGACAGGAGTCCTTTCGTGAGCATCAGCCCGGATATTGATCGCCGCGCTCTCGAGGAGGAACGCCGCCGCCTCAACCAACGTCTGGAAGAAGTTTCTCGTCTATGTGAAGGCGAGCAACCCCCTGGTGTTTTTTATGGGGAAATGCTTAGGCGTTTGCTTGAATCTTTAGCAGCACCTGCAGGTGCTGTTTGGGTTAAAACACCACAAGGCAACCTTCAACTTCAATTCCAAATAAACCTCAAGGATACCGGATTGGATTCAGGAGAAGCCGAACGTAAAGCTCATGATGAACTTTTACGTCATGCTCTGAATCAACCCAGACCAATTCATCTTCTTCCTCGAACAAATTTGGGTTCATCAGAAACAGGGCAAGCAGCTCCAGGTAACCCGACCGAATATATTTTGATGATGGTACCCATCCAGATTTCCGGACAGGTTTCAGGCCTGCTTGAAGTTTGGCAAGGACCAAACAGAGCATTGAATGCGATCCCCGGGTTTCTTCAGTACATGGGGATGATGGCAGACCTCTGTGCCAGATACATGCGCAACCAAATGATGGCGCATCTTTCTGGTCAACAACAAGTGTGGACTCAACTGGAATCATTCAGCAGGCAAGTGCATGGCAGCCTGAATGTTGTTGAAGTAGCGTACATACTAGCGAATGAAGGCCGCCGACTGATTCAATGTGATCGCGTGTCATTGGTAGCAGAACAGCGTGGAAATCTTGAAGTTAAAGCAATCAGCGGCGCAGACGTTGTTGAGAAGAGAAGCAATCTCGTTCAAACAATGCGCAAATTGAGCCGGGCAGTCATGGATTGGGGTGAAAGGCTGATATTTCAAGGAATCAAAGATGAATCCTTGCCGCCTAAAGTATTATCAGCTCTTGATCAATACTTGGCTGAAAGTGGTAGCAAACTCCTAGCAATTTATCCACTAAAGGCTCCAGAAAAAGACAAAGAGAAGAGCCAGCAAGAAGAACGATCGGGCAAAAAAGTGAAACCAGCACGAGCAGCGCTCGTAATGGAATGCTTTGATCCACCATTAGAACCACAACAATTATTGGCACGTCTGGACGTTGTAACCCAGCACGCAGAAACATCGATCACTAACGCCCTAGAATACGACAGGGTTCCATTGCGGTGGCTATGGTTGCCAATCGCTCGCTTCGAAGAAGTCGTCGGTGGTCGCGGCAAAGCGATTATGGCAGCTGTGTTTGTTGGAATTGCCATATTGATTTCGGCCCTAATGTTTGTGCCGTATCCGCTCAAAATGGAATCATCCGGGCAACTATTACCAGAAGTGCGACGAAAAGTATTTTCACCAACGGAAGGTGTCGTTAGGGAGTTGCTTGTCTCGCCAGGGCAACTGGTTGAAGAAAATAGCAATCTCGGTCTCATGCACGATGCCCAACTGGAATCACAGATGCGGCAATTATTGCGTGAAATTAAAGACGCTCAAAAGGAATACGCGCTCAAAGTTCAGCAAGCCTCAACAGGGTCTGATTCGGACAGATTGAATGCTTCCACTGAGGCTCTCAAGGCAAGCAAACTTCTAGAATCCAAACGAAAAGAACTCGCCGCGCTGGTTCAGCGAACCAATGCGCTTGCATCAAGCCAGAAAATGGGTTGGTTCAACATCAAAGCTCCTGGTTTTCATGAATTAACTTCACAAGAGCGAGAAAGTGTCAATTCTCGCCAATGGACTGTGTTGTCAACAGGTTTCAAGGAAGAATTAACCAACAGGGCAGTCAAACCATCAGATGAACTGCTCCGGGTTGGAGTTGTTGATGGCCCTTGGGAAATTGAATTGCAGATTCCGCAACAGCATTTAGGCCAAATCCTTCAAGCTTATCAAGATCTAGGTGTTGATGAACTTGAGGTAGATTTCATTCTTAGAAGCAACGCATCCAGAAAATGGACTGGTAAGCTAGCACGCTCACGCATTGGTGGGGAAGCGTCCCCTTCAAAAGATAACAAAGATGATCCGTCGCCTGTTGTGACTGCATTTGTTCGAATTGATGATGAAGAATTACGGGAACGTTTGCGAAATTTCGATGAACGTGCAGGAACAGAAGTTCATGCGAAAGTTCGATGCGGAAACAGACGAATGGGATATGCCCTGTTCTATGGGGTATGGGAATTTATTTACGAAAAGGTTGTGTTCTTCTTCTGATTGTCGCATTGCGACAGATAGAATCAATGTAAGATCAGGGAGTCCATGAGATGTTGCGCTGGTTGATGTTTTGCATTCTGTCTGGCTGTACGATTTTCGGATCAGTTTATTTGATTACGCGCCCTTTCTGGCCTGATCGTCAAGATTCAGTACGCAAAGAGGGCGGAATATCTAAAACTGTCACGAAACCAGACGAGGGTTCAGGTCCGGGTTCCGATGAATCCTATCTGCACCCGGGTGTAATTCTGCGCGATTGCCGCTTAGCATCAATCAACAAGGAAGAAGTTCCAAGTCAAAGAGATGGAACTTTGGTATTGGCTGGAGTTGAGATCCCACCTGGGCCAAATGGTTCTGCACCGGGAAATGTGGATATCTCAGTCGATTGGGTCGATATCGCTGTCCCATCAGGGCCTTCTGGAAATCAGACGTGGCGATTATTGAAACCAGGGGAGGATTTCGATGTTGATAAGCAGACTGTGCAACTCCTCCCTTATAAACGATATTTCAAAAAACTGAGGCAGGGAGTGCAGGTAGTAAAAGATCAGATAGTTGCTGTGATTGATCCAAAGCTTGCAATTGCAGACCTTGCTGTTAAACATTCAAAAATGCTGGCCGCCGCTGCTGAGCGTGATTCCTCGACAAAATTACTTGCTGAAGCTGATCAAAGACTTAGGTCTGCGCAACTACTGCGTAGTAAAAACAGCATTTCAGATGAGGACTTCCGATCTGCACAATTGGCAGTTGATCGGTATTCATTTGAAACGAAAGCAAAAGCACAAGGTGTCAATCAGGGAAAAACTGAATTATTGGCTGCTCGTACAGTTCTCATGATGCACGAAGTTCGGACTGCACAAGATGGAACTGTTCGTTTGATCAATAAGCAACCCGGGGAAGCACTAAAGAGTGGCGAAACAATTCTAGATATTCAGGATTTAGAAAAATTACGTGTTGAAGGTTTTGTAGAAGTTCAAAACGCATCAGCTTTAGAAGTCGGAATGACAGTGGATGTTGAACCCACCCGACCTGTTAGTCCTTCTTTAGTATTATCAGGGCATCTTCTTGAATTGAACAGTGTTGCTGCCACTCGACTTCCAATTGTTGATGGAGCTATTGCTGAAAGAGCCTTACTAATATCATCAAGCGATGATAAAACAGTACGCCTGTGGGAGATTTTCCGTGATACCGCAGGTATTTGGAACGGAAAACAAATTGACCTGCGACGTGTTCCCGAACCAATCCGTTGCCTTGCATTTGCTCCTGTATCAAAAACAACAGGTAATGCGGAATTCATGGTTGTTGGCGGTTCATCTGCGGGGAAATTGTTCATAGCTAGGCTTATATTGGATCCAAAAGGCTCGATTAAAATCACTGAATCAAAGGAAATCCCAGCCCACCGTAGCACTATTCAAGCCTTAGCATTTTCTCCAGATGGAAAGATTCTCGCAACTGTTGGTCAAGATACTGATGTGATCATGTGGTCTGTTCCGTCAAAAGGAATCGACATCAAGGAAGGCGGCAGAATCAATTCAGCTCACAAAGCTGAAATCACACAGGTTGCATTTGCTGAGTACCGGAAACAAGAAGGTGCATCGCCTCTTTTACGAATGATCACATCGTCAAACGACAAGGATAGAACCTTAACAAGCTGGAATATTAGCACTGCGGGTGGGCTTAATGCAGTAAAACAGTTTGATGTTGTTCGTCGAGGAGGCGAAATTACACACCCTGGAATCAGTCCGGATGGAAGGCATGTGCTGGTTGATCAGGGTAAGGAAATTAAAATCCTTTCCCTTATTGATAGACAACCTAAAGGATTGATTCAAAACGTATCTAGCGCATTGAATTTCACAACAATGGCACTATTCAGCCCAGATGGCGAGATGGTTTTAACGAATTGTGCGGAAGAAAACAGGGTACAGCTTTGGCGATCACCATTAGATGGCAGCCGAGCTGCAGAACTGCGTCAATTCGTATGGGCAGGTGATGGTACTGCAACTTGCGGAGCATTTGATCCAGGTCGTAAATTTGTCGTCACTGGCACCACTGACCATCAAGTTCTGGTGTGGAATCTTCCCGAAAAATCAGAAGTCGATACGATTTTGACAGGTACTATTGAACTTGTCAGCAAATTTATCGATTCCAACAATCCTCAGCGATTGTTTAGAGCTGAGCTCGACCTGAAAAAGAATCCGGGCTACTTGATGCCAGGTGGAACAGCAACGATTGTCTATCCATCACATAAAGACATCAAGAATGCTCCCAAGGCTCAGTAATTATTTCACCAGACGGTTATTAGGGGAGATTTAAGTAATGGCATTGGCCGAACAAAAGGTGGATGTCGAACGCCGTAAAATGGTTCGGGTGCGCCTTCGCCCGGACCTGGTGATTGATGCCCATCGATATGAAGGCCGAACATACTTTATTATAAAAGACCCCGTGAGCCTCCGATATTATCGGCTCAAAGAGCACGAGCATTTTCTTCTTGGTTTTATGGATGGACATAAAACCCTGAATGATGCTCAAAAAGCCTATGAGAAGCATTATCGGCCAGATCGGTTACGACTTGAAGACCTTGAAGCTTTTGCCCAGCAATTGGTAAGAGCTGGTTTGGCGCAGAATGAATCACCCGCTGCGGGCCAACTGCTTTACGATCGCCGAGCCAAACGCAAACGTACGGAGTTGATTCAAAAATTCACCAATCTTCTGTACATTAAGGTTCCCGTTTTTGACCCAGATAAGCTTTTGCGCTGGATGCTTCAATATATCTCATTCTTTTTTTCC
>Ga0255132_1000122_pt1 | contig 29634 bp, 19 predicted proteins | sample Law_Law_RepA_8d_FD_188551 | JGI IMG/M metagenome (GOLD analysis project Ga0255132, IMG submission 188551) | Freshwater microbial communities from St. Lawrence River, New York, United States - Law_Law_RepA_8d | ecosystem: Environmental > Aquatic > Freshwater > River | place: USA: New York...
GGCGAGGAGGTTTTCGTCGACCGGTTCGGCCGGGTGCAGGTGCGCTTCTGGTGGGACCGCGACAACAGCAGCTCTTCCTGCTGGATCCGCGTGGCGCAGTCGTGGGCGGGCAACAGTTGGGGCGCGATGTTCTGGCCTCGAGTGGGACATGAGGTGGTGGTGGCATTTGAGAACGGCGACCCCGACCGGCCTATGGTTGTGGGCAGCGTCTACAACTCGACCAACATGCCTCCCTATCACCTGCCCAAACACAAATACATCGGGGGTTGGAAAAGCCTGACCCAGGGTGGCGACCCGTCGCAAAACTACCATCTGGTGCTGATGTCCGACGAACAGGGCGGCGAGGTGGTACACATCCACGCCGAGCGGTGTTTCATCGCCCATCAGGAGAGTGTGCAAGTGAGCATGCGCCCGAATGTCGACATGTCGTTCCAGGGGTAAGCCTGGAAAAGGATAACAAAATGAGCTCAATAACACCAGAATCCGTACAAGCTGCCATTTGGGAAATAACAAAACTTACTTTCAACACGCTCGGCAATAAGGCCTACGAGTCGGCCATCTCAGCCTACGACTCCCTTGGTTCCAAATCCACCTGGAACACCGTCCAGGGCAGTTCCTTCCAGAACATCATCGGGCTACCTCTGGGTGGACGGGTCAACAATGTGATGGGCAACGACGTGCGGATTGTCTGCCCCTGGTGGAACCTGCTCAAGCGCCTGTATTCCGGCCCAGACAGCGAGGCGGGCTGGTTCGGCCTGGTCACGGGCATCGGCGGCGACACGGACATGGTCTTCGGCAAGAAGACCTACTTTACCTACTTTTCTGATTCGGTTAATTTTGAATTTTCAAATAACAAGATTAAGGCAAATTACCAAGTGCCCGAGGGCGTCAACATCGACGGCTTCTCCATCATGGGGGCCAGAGGCCTTTATTACGCGCCCGCGATAGCGGCGGTACTTGGCGCCCTGACCCTCACAGCGGCGATATTATGCCTAAAACATATATGGAAATTTTCCAGTTCTGACATTGTCGGTAACAACGCATCCGTCATGAAATGGTCGATGCTGCTAGTCCCACAAATTGAATCCCAATTGCTTTATTTGGTCAAATTCCTACACACGATGGGCTATTCGGCGATACCTCTTAAAATCGAGATGGAAACAGGAGTCATTAAGGAGGCCTACGAAAAGTCCGATGGGGAGTTGCAGATCATTACACTGGAACTCAAAAATATAGAGGAAAAGATAGAAGAAGCCAGGTCTCTGATCAAGGTGTTAAAAAAAGAAATCAGCGAACTGGAGAAATCTATTATAAACCCCGAACTTATCCCTTTGAAAATCGGACAGATCCTAGAACAAATCAGGAATCTGGAATGGGATTTGCTTTTTTTCGAATCCGAACAGCGACTTGCCACCGAGAAGATCGTGGAACTTTCGGCGCAGGCAATTGAGGACGCAAAGAAACTGGCCTCCTTGGTGCCAAAGCCCTAATCTTTACCCTTTAATCAATTGGCTTTGCCGCCAAAACTCAATTTGGAGCCGACACATGCCAAACCTAAGCGCTATGGGCGCTAGCCAGATCCTTGATATATCCAGTTATCTGGTCACAGCTTTCGACGGCCAGATTGACCTTTATGCGATGGGGGACGATTCTTCGGCCAGCCTTCGTGCCGAATCAGTGATGCTTAAAACCGGCGGAAGCTACGTCTGGGCCACCAATTCGCTAGGTGGCGGATCGGTTGATATGGTTGCCTCGGGCCCTGAGGCGGTTATCAGCATGAGCACCCCACCGGAAACAGGTGGATCCGAGATCATGATTACCCCTTCCGGCATCCTCCTAGCTTACGGGCTTCCTGCAACCCTGGCCGCCATTGCCCTTACCCCCACCGGGCTCAAACTTTCGGTCGGGCCGCCAGAGATTGGGGCCATGATCGAGATGACGGCGGGTTCTATTGTACTCAAGGTAGGCGAGACCGAGATCGCCCTCACGCCGGCCGGCATCGTTTCGAAGGCGCCGCTGATCGAGTCGTCCTGCGCGGAGACCAAGGTCAGCATGGGGCCGCAGGGAATCAGCGAGTCGGTGGCGGAGGTCAGCCGGTCGATCACCCCGGTTGGCCACGCGCTGGCAGCCGCCGAGGTGGCCGTGAATGTGGGCGTGGCGGGTGTCACCTCAACCGGGCCGACCAGTTCGGGCGCGTTCGAGGCGGCCGCCGAGGTCAGTGCCGCCACGCTGACCCACGCCGCCCAAGCCGTGGCTTCGCAGGAGGCCCCGATGACCATCATCGGATAAGGCTAGGTTGCTTGACCAAGTGAGGCCGCTGGAGGGATAAGCCATGGAGTTGGACCCGGCCGTGATTCTCGGCCCTTTCCTGAAATCGGTGGGTAAGGCACAGGAATTGATGGAGCACGCTCTTGGTCTGCCCCTGCCACAGGCCGACCGTGAAATACTCGTGGTTTTCCAGCAGGAAATCCGCGATAGGAAGGCCCAGGTTGAAACCCTGGGCCCAGAGTTCCTCAAGCAGTCCAGCCTGAGGCTGCACGATGGCATGAAGCGATTGGCTGAACTGGAAAAGGAAAAGGAACAGGTCCTCCAGGATTTGGGCAAGCTGCAACAGCGGGCAGCCCAGGCCGCCCAAACAGCCCATCAGGCCGCCGAAGAACACGCCAAAAAACCGCGGCGGCCGGTTCCCATTCCCACGGCCAAGCTGCCCGAGCCGGGCAAGCCGCTGGAACTTTCCGAGGGTGGAGCTTTGCGCGAGTTTCTGCTGCTCTCCACCACGCCAAAACCATCCGGCCCCTCCCGTAAAAAACTTGGCAACATCTGGGAAGACTGGCAGAATTATCCCCAGACCGGTTTGACAGCGGATGGGGGCGAGGCCTTTGATCCACTCGAAGAGGAGGAATAAGAGCAGTTGTCGCGCGAACCGGTGCTGCGAGCCGAGACTCGGGACCGCGGCGGAAGAGATCAAGGGCGAACTTTTCGAGGAGACCAACTTCAGTCGCCGTTATCAGATTCTCTTCTCCACCGACACGAAGCCATTGCCGGACTACCCACAAGCGAAGGTGCCGGACGGGGCGTGCTTCGCATTGGGCGACAACCGGAACAACTCCCGCGACAGTCGCACGATGGGCTTCGTGGCCCTTGGTGAGGTGGTCGGCGACGTGCAGTGTAGGTACTGGCCTGCCGCGACGTGGACTCGGTTCGGCGTCCTGACCGAATAAGCACCGAACTTAATTCCAATCATGCACCTACCCCTCTGCGGAGTCTTTGGATGCGCACATGGCAGGTTCAGTTCCTCGACCTAGATTCCTTGCCGTAATTCGGAAGTCCCACGCCGTGAGCCTCGGTTGAGGAGCGCCGGCCGCACAAGCTTCTTGGCCGATCGGATTGTTGCGTGCGTTGGTCATACCGCCCGTCCCTGCCTTAGGCCAAAAAAGCGGAACATCCGCACACCCACGGCAGCATCTGGGATAACAGGACACACACATAACCGCCGGCGATGATTAGGAGACCCTCAATCCGGATTAGAGTGGACTTCGTAATTATGTAGTGATATACCCGCAACCGGTGAAGTAGTTTGCGGTCTCGCTGGGGGAGATGGATTGCAGGACGGTTCCCAATGCCCTCCACAGGCCGGAGAAATTTCTTTCTGCGAGTTACCGCATCCGCCTATTTACTTTTGATAAGGCGTTTTCTACCGGGCTGAAATCCGGGCTGTTCGGCGGCAAGTACAGGTATTTGATTCCGGCCCGGTTTAGCGCCTGCTGCAATGCTGCCGTCTTGTGTGCCGAAAGGTTGACCAAGATCAGGACAGGAGGTCACCAAGTTTGATCTCCTTGGCCAGTGTGTTGGTGCTGTAACTTTCCAAGATTAGGGAGTTCATGGGGCCATCGATCACTAGGGGGGCAATCATGCCCTCTGGGGTCAACGCTCCCTCAAAAGTGGTGGTGTTCCGGTGGCCGTGGGGTTCGAAGACGGTCAGGCGCTCGCCCTTGGGAGCATAACCACATGTCGTGTGCATATTGGTGGTGAAGGCGGTTTCATGGAGCACGATCAGCTGGCCCAGTTTTTTGCGGGCAACGCGTCTGCGCCAAGTCTTGCGGGCTTCGACCACATCAGGCCGCTTTTGCTCAGCGGGCATAACCGTTTTTTTTACGGTGAAACCCAACCGGCGAAGGGCCCGCCACACGGTCAGAGGGGATGCGTTGACACACAGCTTATCCCTCAGTTGGCGGGCATTCATTCCGGGATTCTCGGATACCAGTTTGCCCAGCTTCTCTTCCTGCTTCCTGGTGAAACGGAACTTGGGTCCTCGTTTCTCCTTCTCGAGGACCACCAGGGAACCTGTTTCCCGAAATCGTTTCATCATCTTGGAAACGAACCCCTGACTTACCGAAAATCTCCGGGCGGTCTGGCAGTGGGATTCCCCAGCTTGGCAGGCTTCAAAAATCCGGACCTTCAGATCCATTGAATACACAGCAGGGCCCCTCCTGGACCTCGATACCACTACACCTGCTGTATATCCTACCCTTCATTCCAAATTTGTGAAGTTAGCTCTAACTCCTGCTGAAGTTGCTAGCAACATCGGAGCCCGAGGTGCTGTCCGAAATGAACACTGAGTCGAGCAGCGCCGGGTTATCGTAATTGAAGATATTCAGGGTTCCCGGGGCGCCGACGCCAGAGGCGGTCAGGATATCGAGTTTGCCATCCTTAACCACATGGCACCCTGATAGTTTTGGCTGGCCAGGGTGAAGGGTTGTGGTTACCGAGGTTGGCTAACTTCCCGGTTCCAACTCCGCAACACCACCCCGCACTTGGGGAGTTGGGGACTTGCGGAGTTGGGTTTTAGCGGGTCGTTTTTTTCAAACCCGGTGAGAAACCGCACCAAGCCCTGCGTGAACGAGGATTCTGCAAACCGGCGGGCCCGCCAAGTGAGGGCTACGCGGTTCCAGATTTCCATGCAGGTGGGGTAGGGGAGAATCAGCCCAAACAGGCTTTTCACCCCACGGCTTTTTTGCAGCATTTCCACCGCCGGGAAAATCAGCTCGCCCGCGTGCTTGCTCACCCCCGTCGCACCCAGCAGCTTGTCGCTGCCCTTTGCCAAGATTACCTTCAACCAACCACATTCCTCTTCCAGTTGGATGCGGTCGGAGCTGCTGGCCGGGATGTGCAATACCTCGTGGGGGATGCCCTGCAGGGTGGCTACTGCTCGGTCAGGCCCACCTGGGCGATGGCAGGTCCCGTTGTGGGCCGGGGCAACCGGATCAGGTTCTGCTCCTCAAGGCGGTGCGCCATGCAGAAAAAGATCTGCGAATGCCTCCGCGCAAGACTGGGTCGAAGTTGGCAGATCCGGACATTCTTCATCGGGGTTTTGGTGAGCGACTTCTGAGGCGGCTACAACTCGGTAGGCCGACAAAAATCACGGCAGGCCGCGGAAGGGTTATGGAAAAACAAAAAACGAACAGCCCGTCGGACCGCAATCGTCTGAAATGGTCATTGGGGACTGGTTCGTTTAACGGACACGCATCTGGGATAACAGGACACACACACGTAACAGGGGGCGATGGGGAGGCCCTCAACCCGAATTAAGGAGGCCAAGTGACTTTCCGCCATCAACATAGGCGAAAGCCACGGTTTCGAAAAAAAAGGAAGTTTCCCATCGCCGGACTTTTCGATTAATGTAGTTTTTACAAAAATTTTTGAAAGAAAACCTTGGAGGATTCGCGGTGCCGGATTTTTCGCAGCAAAATTCGCCCCTCCAGGTGTTCACCCCGCTTCCCGAGAACACCCTGCTGGCCACCCGGCTGGTGGGTAGCGAGAAATTGGGCGGGATCTTTGAATTCAAAGTCAGCCTGGTCGCCCAGCGCGGCAGCACCATAGACTTCCCCAAGCTGATGGGGCAACAGGCCTATGTCTCGCTCCAATTGCCAGGCGGTGTCACCCGGTATTTCCGCGGCTATATTCTGGGGTTTGCCCTAGAGGATGGCGACGAGGTCTTCGACCACTACACCATGACGCTTAAGCCTAATCTGGCGCGCCTGAGCTTGACGAAACGCTCTCGCATCTTCCAGAACAAATCGGTGGCGGACGTCTGGCAGATCCTGCTCGGCCAGGTCAGCTTGTCGAAGATGATCCAGTTGCTAAAACCCCTTCCCAAGCGGGTCATCATCACCCAGTACCGGGAAACCGACTTTGACTTCTTCCTTCGCCTCTGCTCGGACACCGGCAACATCCACTACTGGCAGCATACCGCCGACAACCTTATCCTCACCATGACCGACGACACCAGCCTTAATGCCCCCGACCTTGGGACAATCCCTTACGACCAGCGGGAGGGGGGCACCGTCAACCGCACCTCGATCCGCTCTTGGCGCATGGAGCAGTCGTATTGTCCCACCGAGGGGAGCGTGAGCGGCAACAACTTCCAGCTTTTCAACCAGAAGCTGGACGCGAGCGCTCAGGGACCAATGGAAGTGGATGCCGGCGGTCTGACCCTTCGCCGCCCCGCCAACGAGGGCCCATGGGAGCAGGACGAGAACTCCGCCTCCCGCTATTTCGACGCCATCGACAGCAACGGGATGGAAAATGCCGACGCCAACCAGGATATGTACACATGGCAGGGGCGCAAGGCGCGTATCATCGCCTACAGCGCCGCTGCCGGCATGGTGCGCGCCACAGCGGTGGGCGACTGCTGCCAGCTCAGCCCCGGGCACTCCTTTCGCCTGACCGATCATCCCAGTCAGGACGGGGAGTGGCTGGTCGTTTCGGTGCAGCACACGGTGGAGATGGAGGGGCGTTACTGGGCGGGTGAAACTTCGGCTATGCGGGTGGAGGCCCGGGCTGAATGCGCCCCCCTCAGCCTGCCTCAGTACCACTGGCCCATGCTGCCCCGCCCCAGAGTTTCCGGGGTGCAGACGGGGATTGTGATTGGGCCCGAGGGCGAGGAGGTTTTCGTCGACCGGTTCGGCCGGGTGCAGGTACGCTTCTGGTGGGACCGCGACAACAGCACCTCTTCCTGCTGGATCCGCGTGGCGCAGGCATGGGCGGGCAACAGTTGGGGCGCGATGTTCTGGCCTCGGGTGGGACACGAGGTGGTGGTGGCATTTGAGAACGGCGACCCCGACCGGCCCATTATCGTCGGCAGCGTCTACAACTCGACCAACATGCCGCCCTACCACCTGCCCGAACACAAATACATCGGGGGCTGGAAGAGCCTGACCCAGGGTGGCGACCCATCGAAAAACTATCACCTGGTGCTGATGTCCGACGAACAGGGCGGCGAGGTGGTGCATATCCACGCCGAGCGGAGCTTCATCGCCCATCAGGAGAGTGTCCAGGTGAGCATGCGTCCAAATGTGGACATGTCGTTCCAGGGCTGAATCAGGGAGCCAAGCTAATGATCTGGGATATTGTTGGCTTTATAGATAAAGATAACTCAATCAAATGCAACTCAACCTGGAACACCACCCTGGGCGACGCCATCACCAACGTCATCGGCGGATCCAGGTTTGCCAACGTTATTGGATCGGACGCAAAGATTGTTTTTGATTGGGAAGAAATGGTGATGAAGGCTGGGAGCCTGATCCCGATTGTAGGGCCCGCATTCGCCTTTGCATCCCACGGCGCCTTGGGGGCCTTGCTTTTCGGCATCGGCGGCGACGCCACTATGGTGTTCGGCAACAAGACCTCCTTCACCTACTTAACCGACAAGGCGGACTGCGAATTTGGTGTAACCAAGATTAATGTAAATTGGGTTGTGCCTAGTGAAATAAACTATGCTGAGCTCAGTTATACAAACAGGGGGTGGTATTATTTGCCAGTTATCGTGGCAATTTTGGGCGTATTGACCATTACCACCATGACTCTTTGCCTCAAATACATCTGGAAATTCAGCAGCTCAAACCCTTGGACCGTGAATACGACCGGGTCCGGCAATCCCACCCTCCAAAATGCTTCAACCAACACCACCGCCATGGAAAAGGCGATGTTCTGGTTGCCTCTGCTCGAGACCCGTTGGCTTGCCCTAGTCAAGGGTTGCCACACTTACTCACTTACAATGCTTCCAGTAAGACTTGAAGGTTTTGATGTAGCAAATGTAGGAGAGATAATTATAAAAAGAAGCACTGAGCTTTCAGTGTTGGAGAGCGAATTGGCGGATATGGAAGATAAGCTCCATCATGCAAACTGGATGGCTACTATTTGTGAGAAACGTATTGCATACTATGAACAACAAACATCAAATGAAATTCTATTTGCTAGCTTTCTTGTCTCTTTACAGGAACAATTAAAAGACTACACGAAGCTAGTTAATTATTATGAATCACAAAAAGGACAAATTCTAGCAGATATTGTTAAAAAGACAGCAGATATAGGGAAGGCATGGAAACTGGCAGGTAAATAGGTGCTTAGATTATTTTTCGCAGGTCGTCATCGAATTTGAGCGAATCAATACTCCGATCCAAACAACGCAAATGGGCCTGAACATGCCAAACCTAAATGCCAGCGGCGCCACAGAAATTTACACGGTATCTCAGCATTTACTTACTGCTGTGGACGGTTTAATAGATTTAACGGCCCAGGGCAAAGACTCTCTGGTTCACCTGCAAGCAGAATCTGTCACCTTGGAAACGTCCAGTTCCTACCTGTCGGTGCTCAATTCCGATGAGGGCGGCGCTGTGGATATCTGCGCATCGGGTTTGGAACCTTCCATTTCCCTAAGCACACCAACGTCAGAAACAGGTTCAGATATTATGATAAGCCCCTCAGGCATACTTATCGCCTACGGCCTTCCCGAAAACCTGGCCGCAATCGCCCTCACCCCCACCGGGCTCACGCTTTCGGTCGGGCCGCCACAGATTGGGGCCATGATCGAGATGACGGCGGGCTCCATTGTGCTCAAGGTAGGCGAGACCGAGATTGCCCTCACGCCGGCCGGCATCGTGTCGAAGGCGCCGCTGATTGAGTCATCCTGCGCGGAGACCAAGGTCAGCATGGGGCCGCAGGGAATCAGCGAGTCGGTGGCCGAAGTCAGCCGGTCGATCACGCCCGCCGGGCACGCTATGGCTGCCGCCGAGGTGACCGTGAATGTGGGCGTGGCGGGTGTCACCTCAACCGGACCAACCAGTTCGGGGGCGTTCGAGGCGGCCGCTGAGGTCAGTGCCGCCACGCTGACCCACGCCGCGGAGGGTGTGGCTTCGCAGGAGGCCCCGGTGACTAACATCGAATAACGCTAGTTTGCTTGACCAAGCATTTGCTGGAGGGATAAGCCATGGAGTTGGATCCGGCCTTGATTCTCGGCCCTTTCTTGGAATCGGTGGGGCAGGCACAGGAATTGGTCAAATACACGCTGGGGCTGCCGTTGCCGCAGGCCGACCGGGAACTGATTCTTGCTTTCCAGCAGGAAATTAGCGACAAGAAGTCGTTGGTTGAAACCTTGGGCCCGGAGTTCCTGCAAAAGTCGAGTCAAGGGCTGAAAGATGGCATGAAGCGACTTGAGGAATTGCAGAAGGAAAAGGACCAAGTTCTTCAGGATTTAGGCAATCTGAAACAGCGGGCAGCCCAGGCCGCCCAAACAGCCCATCAAGCTGCCGAGGGACACGCCAAAAAACCTCGGCGGCCGGTTCCCGTTCCCACGGCCAGCCTGCCGGAGCCAGCCAAGCCGCTGGAACTTTCCGAGGGTGGAGTTTTGCGCGAGTTGCTGCTGCTCTCCAACACGCCAAAACCATCCGGCCCCCCCCGTAAAAAACTCGGCAACATTTGGGAAGACTGGCAGAATTATCCCCAGACCGGTTTGACAGTGGATGGGGGCGAGGCCTTTGATCCACTTGAAGAGGAGGAATAAGAGCGGCCCGAGGTCTCTCGTAGGCGTTCTCACTTGGAATGCATCACGGGTGCCGAGGGCACCAACGCACTCAGGGCCTTCGGCCAAAGACCTCCATACTAACTTGGTCATGAAATAGCGAGCTTTTTGGGTGACAACTTCGTCTAAGGCACATGTAGACGCAAGATGGCAGGAAATTATCGACGGAAGCCCTTCACGACCTCAGACTGCGGGTGGTTTCCGCAGTGGAGGAGAAGGGGATGAAGACCGTGGAGGCCATGCGCGTGTTCGGTGTTGGCCAGACCGCGCTGTTTGGTTGGTCAAGGCCCACCGTGCATGCGGGAAGCGGGACCTTGTTGCACCGCGGCGAGGGAAACCCAAGGGTCAATCAAAGCTGAAGGGGCACGAGGCTGCCACCATGTTAGCTGGCAAGCACTAGCGAATTGTCATTTAACCTCAATATTCAGGCTATTTTTGGCACCACTTTTTACCTCTTGTTCAACCGGCGTGGTTTTAACATCGCTATAGATCACAGGAACCTTTAGTTTTCTTCCTTTCATGACATCCTTGCCTTCGTTTTCGCGGCCAATTGTCTCGAACATGGAAACATCGTTTAGGGTAACCTTATGAGAAGCCACGACTGCACCACTTCGACTGTCTGTCGTTTTAAGGACGAATTTACCTGAGCTGTCTGTCAACGCAGACGATGAAGGGCCATCGATATTTGGATAGAAATTGACTTGGATTTTCTCCAAAGGCTTGCCATTACTTGTAACAACCCCTTCGACCTCATTGATTGCGGGTCCACCCGAGCAGCCCAAAACAAAGAAAGCAGTCAACACCACCGTAGTTCCGGTCAAAAACCGCATCATAAATTTTCTCCGCATTAGCCAGCCCGAATGTAAAAAATGGGCACGGACCGGTTGCAGTTCGTGCCCAAACCATAATCAATCCTGAAAAACCTCACCGCCTGCGCGGGTGCCCATGGCCCTGTAGGCCACAGCATTCAGGCCTTCTGACAAGAATTTGACCGAGCCGTCTCCGAAGCAAAAATTTGCCCCACCGGAATGTCCACTACCAGCCGCATTGATGCGGTCATCAAACGCAACTTGAGTTTTAGGAGTGGTGACCTTCCACTTGAAATTGATTGGAGCGCTGGTACCAAAAAAGCAATCTCCTTGGGCACCAAACCATGTCCAACCCCAGTTGGAAATTTTGTCTGAAAAGGGCACAGTTGGCGGTCCTGCATCAAAAACCGGGTCAAAGTAGTGGCGCTCGCCAAACAGCAATGTATTGGAAGTGCCGTCAGTTAGATCAGTCAATTTATATTTGGTGTTTTGATTAAACGCCCCGTCTTGGAACTGAAAAAGGCTTGGAACCGCATTACCAGCTGACCAGCGTGGGTAACCGCGAGTTCCTGCGTTTGCAAGATAACTGGCCGTAAAATACCGGTCGCTATCGGCACCTGTAAAAGATTTGTTTAGTGCATCGCCCGGATTGGATGGGCAGATAAAGGATTTAACCTTTTGCCTGAAAAAATGCTCACCCACCCAGGAAGTGGTGCCGCCCGGGGCTAAATTGTTGGCGTTGAAACTAGTAAAGTTCCAACGCTTGTAAAGAGCTTCTTGTTCAACATATGGCAACAGTTGGTGCCATATGGCGCAACGGTAAGCGGTTCCCAATGCAGAAGGATTTGGAAAACCGGGGGAGGGATTTGTAGTTGTTTGGTTGCGAATCATACCGTAAGGCAGAAAGCCATCATCGGATGAGGCATTGTTGTGCGCAGCCAGTCCCAATTGTTTAAGATTGTTACTGCAACTCATGCGGTTTGCGGCTTCGCGCACTTTTTGCACAGCCGGAACCAGCAGGCCAACCAAAACGGCGATGATGGCGATAACCACGAGAAGCTCAATGAGAGTGAAGCCTTTTCTGGAAGCCTTGCGGCTAACCTGAGTCATCATGACAATACCTCCTCAAAGATTCGTCAAAAGATATGAAGACGAATGAAGATGATCAAACCACGCACACTTCAAAGAAGGGCAATAATTAAAGTGTCCGTCTATGAAAGAATCCGAAAAATTTTAATCATTGTCAATATAGGACTTAAAAAGCTGTAATCTTTATTAGTATAGGACTTACGCAGTTGGCCCGAATTGGTTTTGCCTATTACGTTCATTTTGACTACTTTTGTCAGCTGTGAAGAAGCCTCAAGTCACCGCTGAAGACTTCATCGACTTTCCAGTCGCTACTCCGGTGAATGCGACGGCGATGGAAGCTGAACGGACCAATCCGGTTGGTTCTGGCGAACCCTCACAATATGCGTATACCCGTCTGCTGCACCGGCTTGAGCCGACAAACGATGTACTTTGGCTGGAGGTGAAGGCGGAGGTGTATCTGACCTCCGGGGTATTGGTTCTGGATGACACTGTCCTGGACAAACCGTACGCGCAGAAGATGGATCTGGTGCATCACCTGAAAGAAACGCGGAATCCAGCCGGAACTTATGCTTTTGACGGCTGTCACAGCAGCCTGGTGAACCTGAAAAAGATTGACGCGGGCGGCGGGCGATGGCTCACAAGGCTCAAGCACAACAGAAGGGTGAACCCGGACAGGACACGGAATCGGCCGGTAGGAAATTGCGACAACACCGCAACAGGCAGGAGCGGTTACAACTGGGTCGTCACCCAAGCGAAGATTTTTCAGGAAGCCGTTCGGGCTTTCAGGGCGAACCCTGAGTCGGGTCCCACACGGCAACTGCTTAAATTCTAGTGTGGAAGTTTGCCAACTTTTAAATTTGACTCTGACATTCGCCGTGATATCATAAATTATATGAATATTTAATGCTCAAGGCCGGATTAAGCTTAGTGCTCATTTATTGGTTTTTGTGCGAATGCTTGAGGTGTTCTAGCGAAGTTTAAAGACCATTACGATTGTTTTCTTGGAATGGATCCCGCTGATGGTTTTGAACTTTCCGGTGCGACTCCTGCAAATGCTTTCTTTTGCCCATATGGCATTTCTGGGATTTTTATGAACCCTCTCCACCGCTCGATCTTTTTCTGGTTTTGCCGCAATCACCAATCACTCTCCCGACAGAAGGCTCCTCGTATTCGCCCGGCTATTGAGCACCTGGAAGGCCGCTTGAACCCGGCGCCGGTTGCATCTCTGCCCCAACTACTCGATATCCCACACTCTCTGGTGGTGCTCAGCCCGGATATTGCCAGCCAAGTGCCGGTAGCGGAGTACGCTGGGGCACGGGTACTCACTCTCGACCCGACCCGCGATGCCATCAGCCAGATCAGCGCCAGCCTGGCCGGGCAATCGTCTGTCACCAGCCTGCGGGTCATTGGCCACGGCCAGCCTGGCAGCCTTAACCTGGCGGGCCAGACGATCAATCTCGCCACCCTCCAGGCCCGCTTGGTGGAGGTTGCAGGCTGGGCCAGCCACCTGACACCGGATGCCGACATCCTGCTCTATGGCTGCTCGGTGGCCTCCACAGCCGGGGGACGCGCGTTCGTCAATACTCTGGCCAACCTCACCGGAGCCGATGTCGCTGCTAGCACCGACCCCACCGGCGCCGGCGGCAACCTTATCCTCGAATACACTACTGGCGGAGTGGCAGACCACCTGCAAGCTTCCTCCCAGGCCTGGACCAAATCCGGTCTGCAGTTGCTGTCAGCAAGCGGCTACAACTACGTCCTTAACTCCGGTGGCACCTCGGTTACCATCACCGGTTACACCGGTTCCTTCAACATAGTCACCATACCTGGCACTTTGGGTGGATTGCGTGTCACAGCTATCGGGAATAGTGCGTTCGAAGGTATTACTCGTGTGGTGAGCGTGCGGATTCCCTCCACCGTCACTTCCATCGGGGAAAGAGCGTTCTTTGGTTGCAGTGGCCTGAGGGACCTTACGAATACTTCGATTCCTTCCGGCGTCACTTCCATCGGTAACTCTGCGTTCGAACGTTGCACTAGGCTGACGGGCGTGACGATTCCCTCCAGCGTCACTTCCATCGGGAAAAATACCTTCAGAGGTTGCGATAACTTGACGAGCGTGACGATCCGCCAAGGCGTCACTTCCATCGGGGACTCGGCGTTTGCTTCTTGCCAAAGCCTGACGAGCGTGACGATTCCCTCCAGCGTCACTTCCATTGGGGAAAGAGCGTTCGGTGCTTGCAGTAAACTGACGAGCGTGACGATCCCCTCTGGCGTCACTTCCATCGAGAGTCATGCGTTCTCTGGCTGCTCTAATCTGATGAGCGTGACGATCCCCTCCAGCGTCACTTCCATCGGGGCCATGGCGTTCTATAATTGCATTAGACTGACGAGTGTGACGATCCCCTCTGGCGTCACTTCCATCGGGAGTCATGCGTTCTATGACTGCTCTAATCTGATGAGCGTGACGATCCCCTCCAGCGTCACTTCCATCGGGATTGAGGCGTTCAGAAATTGCACTAGTCTGACGAGCGTGACTATCCCCTCCAGCGTCACTTCCATCGGGAATGGGGCGTTCAGAAATTGCAGTAGCCTTACCACTATCAATGCTCAGGGTAATGCCCCGGCTCTGGTTGGTACCAATGTTTTTTCCGGTGTCCCAGCCACCGCCATCCTTTATTACACTTCGGGCACGACGGGCTGGACGAATCCATGGGCCGGTGTGCGCACGGTCGAAGGTAGCCAGACTTCCTCCTCCGGTCCTGGCGGCATCATCTCGATAAATCCAGGGTTCGGTTTCCCCACGGTGGATTCCAACAAGGTGGCCGCCCCGTTCAGTCTGGCCGCTGGCAGCTCGGTGGCCAGCCTGGGCAATGGCAAGATCGGCATCTGGTCGGCCACCGGTGATTACCAGGCAATCAGTCCATTCCCTGGTTACTCTGGCACTCTCAATGTCAACACGGTCAAACGCGCTGATGGGCAAAATGCCGACACTATTGTTGTCGCAGTTGCCGGGCGCGGTTCGCCGCATGTGCTGACCATTGACTCCGCGACAGGTCGTGTGAACAGCAGCTTCTATGCCTTCGACCCTGGATTCTTCGGTGGCGTGACAGTGGCTGGAGGGGTGACCCGGATTGGCGGCGAGATCACCTCTGTGATCCTCTGCGGCGCCGGCAGCGGTTCATCGCCCTCGGTGAGTGTTTTCAATGCGGTCACCAGCCAACCGATGGGGGCCTTCTATGCCTTTTCCAACCAATATCTGGGTGGAGTGCGTGTGGCCTTGTCGGAGCTAGACGCTGATGGCACCAGCTTCGCGATCATTGGCTCCACTATCAACAGCCATGTGGTGGCATTTGACCTGAACGACTATTACAACCCGATCCTGAGCTTCAACGCATTCCCCGATAATTTCACTCCCCAAGGTGTTTATGTGGCATCGGGTGATCTGGATGATGACAACCTGAACGAAATGGTAGTAGGGGCAGGAAAGGGTAGCGCCTCGCCGCAGGTCGCGGTCTTCGGGATGGATGGCAAGCTGAAGAAAAGCTTCAACGCCTTCGACATGTCGCTCCTTGGTGGCGTGCGGGTGGGGGTTGCCGATTTTAACAAGGATGGCAAACTCGATATCTTGGCCGCCTCAGGTTTCGGGGCCCCGGGAACCCTGAATGTCTTTAATTACGACAACCTGGCGCTGGTGGACTCGGTGTTCATCTCGGACAGCACCTTGGGCTCCGATGTTGCCAGCAACTTCAGTAGGGTCTAGGTTCAATGATCTGAAGCTAACACTTGTCCCTAAGGCATCCGGTCAGGAAACTGGCCGGGTGTTTTTTTTGGAGACAGCGCCCAGCTCTGCAGAGGCGCAAGGCGGGAAGTTCGGTGAATCTAGCAAAACCCCACTTTGAAAAAGTACACGAGCTTATTTACAGCATACGGCTGAAACTTTACGAATTTCTCTTCTTAATTTGTTGACACGCCAAAATTCCCCATTTATCTTAGCCTACGCAGCCTATTATCTAATGTGATTCAGGAAAAGCTCTTATGTCTTCATCATTTAATTGGCTCACTACAAGTTTTTCCTGGATTCGTCGCGGTCGCAAAGCACATTTTCAACCGAAAGCTCCCCGCTTTCGCCCGGTCATTGAGAACCTGGAAGGCCGCTTGAACCCGGCGCCAGTCGCCTCCCTGCCCCAACTGCTTGATATGCCCCACTCTCTGGTGGTACTTAGCCCGGACATTGCCAGCCAGGTGCCGGTGGCCGAGTACGCTGGGGCACGGGTACTCACTCTCGACCCGACCCGCGATGCCATCAGCCAGATCAGCGACAGCCTGGCCGGGCAATCGTCTGTCACCAGCCTGCGGGTCATTGGCCACGGCCAGCCTGGCAGCCTTAGCCTGGCGGGCCAGACGATCAACCTCGCCACCCTCCAGACCCGGTCGGTGGAGGTCGCAGGTTGGGCCAGCCATTTGACACCGGATGCCGACATCCTGCTCTATGGCTGCTCGGTGGCCTCCACTGCCGGTGGTCGGGCGTTCGTCAACACCCTGGCCACCCTCACCGGAGCCGATGTCGCCGCCAGCAGCGACGCCACCGGCGCCGGTGGCAACCTCACCCTCGAATACACTGCTGGCGCAGTGACCGATCACCTGCAAGCTTCATCCCAGGCCTGGACCAAATCCGGTCTGCAGTTGCCATCTGAAGGGGATTACAACTACGACACCAATCCCGACGGCACCTCGGTCACCATCACCGGCTACACCGGCTCCGGCGGGGCCGTCACTATCCCGGGCACCCTGGGTGGATTGGCGGTCACAGCTATCGGGAAAAGTGCGTTCGAAGGTAGTACTAATGTGACTAGCGTGACGATCCCCGAAGGCGTCACCTCTATCGGGGATTATGCGTTCAGAGACTGCACTAGCCTGACCGGCCTGACCATCCCCGCAAGCGTCACCTCCATCGGGGAGAGGACGTTCGCTTCTTGCACTAGCCTGACTGGCGTGACCATCTCCGAAGGCGTCACCTCCATCGGGAAGGACGCGTTTGGTTGGTGTAGCAGCCTGACCAGCGTGACGATTCCCGCAAGCGCCACCTCCATTGGGGTTGGGGCGTTCTATTCTTGCAGTAGCCTGACCAGTGTGACGATTCTCTCAGGTATCACCACCATCGAAGCCTGGTCGTTCGCTTCTTGCAGTAGCCTGACCAGCTTCACGATTCCCTCTAGCGTCACTTCCATTGGGGTTGGGGCGTTCGCTGATTGCACTAGCCTGACCGGCATGACCATCCCCGCAAGCGTCACCTCCATCGGGGAGAGGACATTCGCTTCTTGCACTAGCCTGACTGGCCTGACCATCTCCGAAGGCGTCACCTCCATTGGGAAGGACGCGTTTGGTTGGTGTAGCAGCCTGGCCAGCGTGACGATCCCCGCAAGCGCCACCTCCATTGGGGTTGGGGCGTTTTATTCTTGCAGTAGTCTGACCAGCGTGACGATTCTCGATTCTTTCTTCTCAGCAGGTGTCACCACTATCGAAGCTTGGTCGTTCGCTTCTTGCAGTAACCTGACCAGCTTCACGATTCCCTCTAGCGTCACTAGCATCGGGTACTCGGCGTTCGCTAAATGCACTAGCCTGACCAGCCTGACTATCCCCGAAAGCGTCACTTCCATCAAGGACGAGGCGTTTAGTAATTGCACTAGCCTGGCTCTTATCAATACCCTAGGCAATGCCCCAACCCTAGGTGGAAGCAATGTCTTCTACCAAGTCCCCGCCACCCTCTACTACACTTCGGGCACCACCGGCTGGACGAATCCGTGGGGCGGTTTGCCCACGGTTGAAATGACAGAGGGCGGTTACCAGTTTTCCATCAACCCCGGTGGCACCTCGGTCACCATCACCGGCTACACCGGCCCTGGCGGCGCCGTTACCATCCCGGATACCCTGGTCGGTTTTCCGGTCACGGCTATAGGCAACTATGCGTTCTATTTTTCCAGTAGCCTGACGAGCGTGACGATCCCCGCAAGCGTCACCTCCATTGGGTTTGGGGCGTTCGAATCTTGCAGTAGCCTGACAGCCATCGAAGTGGATGCGGGCAACAACGATTTTAGTAGCAGGGACGGAATCCTGTTCAACAAGGCACAAACAACCCTGATCCAATGCCCTGGTAGAAAAGAAGGCACCTACACGATCCCCGAAGGCGTCACTTCCATTGGGAACAATGCGTTCTCTCGTTGCACTAGCCTGACTGGCGTGACCATCCTCGAAGGCGTCACTTCCATTGGGAACCATGCGTTCTATCGTTGCACTAGCCTGACTGGCGTGACCGTCCCCGAAGGCGTCACCTCCATCGGGGACTATGTGTTCTATTCTTGCACTAGCCTGACTGGCGTGAACATCCCCGAAGGCGTCACCTCCATCGGGGACTATGTGTTCAACTACTGCACTAGCCTGACCGGCCTGACCATCCCCGCAAGCGTCACCTCCATCGGGGAGAAGACGTTCGCTTCTTGCACTAGCCTGACTTGGGTGACCATCCCCGAAGGCGTCACCTCCATCGGGAAGGCGGCGTTTGACTCTTGCAGTAGGCTGACCAGCGTGACCATCCCCGAAGGCGTCACCTCCATCGGGGAATCGACGTTCGATTCTTGCAGTAGCTTGACCAGCGTGACCATCCCCAAAAGCGTCAATTCCATCGAGGATTTCGCGTTCTATTCTTGCACTAGCCTGACCAGCGTGACCATCCCCGAAGGCGTCACCTCCATCGGGGAATGGGCCTTCGCAGGTTGCAGTAGCCTGACCAGCGTGACCATCCCCAAAAGCGTCAATTCCATCGAGGATTTCGCGTTCTATTCTTGCACTAGCCTGACCAGCGTGACCATCCCCGAAGGCGTCACCTCCATCGGGGATTTCGCATTCTCTTCTTGCAGTAGCCTGACCAGCGTGACCATCCCCGAAGGCGTCACCTCCATCGGGGATTTCGCGTTCTCTTCTTGCAGTAGCCTGACCAGCGTGACCATCCCCGAAGGCGTCACCTCCATCGGGGAATCGGCCTTCGCAGGTTGCAGTAGCCTGACCGCAATCGAAGTGGATGGGACCAACAACGATTTCAGTAGCAGAGACGGAATCCTGTTCAACAAAGCACAAACAATTCTCATCCAATATCCTGGAGGAAAAGCCGGCACCTACACGATCCCCTCCAGTGTTACTTCCATCGGGGGGTCGGCGTTCGAAAGTTGCAATGGCCTGACCAGCGTGACTATCCCCGCAAGCGTCAACTTCATTGGGGTTGGGGCGTTCTCTAATTGCAGTGGCCTGACGAGCGTGACGATCCCCGAAAGCGTCACCTCTATTGGGATTTGGGTGTTCGTAGATTGCAGTAGCTTGACCGCAATCGAAGTGGATGTGGCCAACAATAATTTCAGTAGCGTTGGTGGAGTCCTGTTCAACAAAGCGCAGACAACTCTGATGCAATGCCCGGCAGGAAAAGCTGGTACCTACACGATTCCAGGAAGCGTCACTTCCATCGGGGAAGGGGCGCTCGCTTCTTGCAGTAGCCTGACTAGCGTAACCATCCCCTCTAGCGTCACCTCCATCGGGGACTATGCTTTCTCCGATTGCTATGGCCTGACCCGCATCAATTCTCTGGGAAATGCCCCCGCTCTGGGTGACTACGATGTTTTTGCCAATGTCCCAGCCACCCTCTATTACACTTCGGGCACCACCGGCTGGACGAATCCGTGGGGCGGTTTGCCCACGTTTGAAATGACAGAGGGCGGTTACCAGTTCTCCATCAACCTCGACGGCACCTCGGTCACCGTCACCGGATACACCGGCCCCGGCGGCGCCATTAACATCCCGGCCACCCTAACCGGCTTGCCGGTCACGCGTATTGGGGAATTCGCGTTCCAGGAGAATAACAGCCTGACCAGCGTGACAATCCCCGAAGGCGTCACTTCCATCGGGGAACAGGCGTTTGGTTGGTGTAACAGCCTAACGAGCGTGACGATCCCCGGAACCGTCACCTCCTTCGAGAGGGCGGCGTTCTATTCTTGCAGTAGCCTGACCAGCGTGACGATTCTCCCGGGTGTCACCACCATCGAAGACTGGGCGTTCGCTTCTTGCAGTAGCCTGACCGGCATCGAAGTGGATGCTGCCAACAACGATTTCAGTAGCAGGGACGGAATCCTGTTCAACAAGGCACAAACAACCCTGATCCAATGCCCTGGTGGAAAAGAAGGCACCTACACGATCCCCGAAGGCGTCACTTCCATTGGAAATGGGGCGTTCTTTTTTTGCAAGAGCCTGACTAGCGTGACTATCCCCGAAGGCGTCACTTCCATCGGGGACTTTGCTTTTGATTCTTGCGGTGGCCTGACCAGCGTGACCATCCCAAAAAGCGTCACTTCTATCGGAGAATGGGCGTTCTCTTCTTGCAGTAGTCTGACGAGTTTAACCATCCTTGAAGGAGTCACTTCCATCGGGAACGTCGCGTTTGGTTGGTGTAACAGCCTGACGAGCGTGACGATCCCCGGAACCGTCACCTCCATCGGGGAATGGGCGTTCTCTTCTTGCAGTAGTCTGACCGCAATCGAAGTGGATGGGACCAACAACGATTTCAGTAGCAGAGACGGAATCCTGTTCAACAAAGCACAAACAATTCTCATCCAATATCCTGGAGGAAAAGCCGGCACCTACACGATCCCCTCCAGTGTTACTTCAATCGGGGGGGGGGCGTTCGATAGTTGCAATGGCCTGACCAGTGTGACGATCCCCGAAAGCGTCACTTCCATCGGGGACTATGCGTTCTCCGATTGCTATGGCCTGACCCGCATCAATTCTCTGGGAAATGCCCCCGCTCTGGGTGACGACGATGTTTTTGCCGATGTCCCCGCCACCCTTTACTACACTTCGGGCACCACCGGCTGGACGAATCCGTGGGGCGGTTTGCCAACGGTTGAAATGACAGGGGGCGATTACCAGTTCTCCATCAACCCCGACAGCACCTCGGTCACCATCACCGGCTACACCGGTCCCGGCGGGGCTATCAGCATCCCGGCCACCCTGGCAGGCTTGCCGGTCACGGCAATTGGGGAAGCGGCGTTCCAGGAGAATAGTAGCCTGACCAGCGTGACGATCCCCGAAGGCGTCACTTCCATCGGGGAATCGGCGTTCGCTGTGTGCGTTAGCCTGACCAGTGTGACGATCCCTGAAAGCGTCACTTCCATCGGGGTCTCGATTTTTACTTCTTGCAGTAGCCTGATAAGCGTGACCATCCCCGAAAGCGTCACTTCTATCGGGGAATGGGCGTTTGCTGATTGCAGTAGCTTGACGAGCTTAACCATCCCCTACAGCGTCACTTTCATCGGGGAATGGGCGTTTTCTTCTTGCAGTAGCCTGACCGCAATCGAAGTGGATGGGACCAACAACGATTTTAGTAGCAGGAACGGAATCCTGTTCAACAAGGCACAAACAATTCTCATCCAATATCCTGCAGGAATAGCAGGCACCTACACGATCCCTTCCAGTGTCATTTCCATCGGGGGCGGGGCGTTCTATAGCTGCGGTGGCCTGACCAGCGTGACGATCTCCGAAGGCGTCAATTCCATTGGGGACTATGCGTTCTCTTCTTGCAGTATCCTGACCCGAATCAATACCTTGGGCAATGCCCCCGCCTTGGTTGGCAGCGATGTCTTCTACCAAGTCCCTGCCACCCTTTATTACACTTCGGGCACCACTGGCTGGACGAATCCGTGGGGCGGTTTGCCCACGGTGGAATCCAGCCCGGTGGCCGCCCCGTTCAGTCTGGCCGCTGGCAGCACGGTGGCCAGCCTGGGCAATGGCCAGATCGGCATCTGGTCGGCCAACGGTGGCTACCAGGCAATCAGTCCATTCCCCGGTTACACTGGCCCCCTCAATGTCAACACGGTCAACCGCGCGGATGGGCAAAACGCCGACACCCTCGTTGTCGCGGTGGCTGGGCGCAGTTCGCCGCATGTGCTGACCATCGACTCCTCGACGGGTTTCGTGATCAGCAGCTTCTATGCCTTCGACCCTGGCTTCCTCGGTGGCGTGACAGTGGCTGGAGGTGTGACTCGCATTGGCGGCGTGAAAACCACCGTAATCCTCTGCGGTGCAGGGAGTGGTTCCTCGCCCTCGGTGAGTGTTTTCAATGCGGCTAGCAGCCAACCGATGGGGGCCTTCTATGCCTACTCCAACCAATATCTGGGTGGAGTGCGTGTGGCCCTGTCGGAGGCAGGTGCTGATGGCACCAGCTTCGCGGTCATTGGTTCCACCATCAACAGCCATGTGGTGGCATTTGACCTGAACGACTACTACAAACCGATCCTGAGCTTCCACGCTTTCCACGACAATCTCACTCCTCAAGGTATCTATGTGGCGTCGGGTGATCTGGATGATGACAACCTGAACGAAATGGTGGTGGGTGCGGGACAGGGTACCGCCTCGCCGCAGGTGGTGGTCTTCGGGATGGACGGCAAGCTGAAGAAAAGCTTCAACGCCTTCGACATGTCGTTCCTTGGTGGCGTGCAGGTAGGGGTTGCCGATTACAACAAGGATGGCAAACTCGATATCTTGGCCGCCTCAGGTGTGGGGGCCCCGGGAACCCTGAATGTCTTCAATTACGACAACCTGGCACTGCTGGACTCGGTGTTCATTTCGGACAGCACCATGGGCTCCGATGTTGCCAGCAACTTCAGTAGGGGTTAATTCGAGAAGTACGGTACGGCCGAGCACTGGGCTACCAACGATCTGGAGATGGATGAACCAGTGCCGAAAGGTCTGGGAGCAGTGCTTATATTTAGGGCTGGCACTTAGGGAATTCCTGGTTTTTGAAGGCTATTGTTTCAGGAGCCGGTGCAACTGGGTCGCCACCCAAGCGAAGAGCTTTCAGGAAGCAGTCTGGGCGTTTAGGGTAGGGCGAAACCTTGGATTGGGGGTCACACGGCAACTGCTTAAGTTCTTTATTAGTTAAAACACATCGATATACGCAATCAAGGTTAGGTAAATGTGGCAGGTTTCTAGCTTTGGCGGCTGGTAAAACCTTGGCAAAGACCTGTTATCATGATTGTTATTGAACTTGGCTGACCGATAACACCATCAGCCCATTATCACCCCAAATGCAGGTGGAAGCCCCATGGGTGGACACTGGATTTTGACGATATTTTGCGCCCTTAGCCCATTGGCTGACGGGGAAAGCGTGTCTTTTCGTGATGAAGTGATGCCTTATTTGAGCCAAGCTGGCTGCAACAGCGGGCCTTGCCATGGGAATTTGAATGGCAAGGGGGGGCTTAAGCTGTCGCTTCGAGGCGAAGACCCAGCATTTGACTGGAAAGTGCTCACCCATGGTGAGGGAAGCCGACGGCTATCACCTCTAGCGGCGGCGCAGAGCTTGCTGCTTCAGAAGGCATCTGGTCAGGTCGCGCACGAGGGCGGGGTTCGGTGGGCGGCAGATGGACCAGCATTTCAGCGTGTGAGGGATTGGATTGGCCAGGGGGCGCAAAAAGACCCACCTGAAAAGCCCAAGGTGGCAAGTCTTTCGGTGGAGCCCAACGAGGTTACCTTGCCCCCGGGCGGTGGAAACATTCGGCCCATTGTTACCGCCATCTATGGGGATGGATCAAAACGGGTGGTGAGCCATTTGGCCACGCTTGAGGCCAGTGACCCGGCCATACGTTTTTCGGTTGAGGGTAAGCAAGCGGAGTTGCGGGTGCCGGGATTAACCCAAAGCGCCATTTTGGTGCGCTATGGTCCGGCGCAAGCACTTTTGCGGGTGTGGACTGCCAGCGGGCCGGCGACAACAGTGCAAGCAGCTAGTCACCCGGTGGACCAAATCATCAACAATAGGCTAGCTCGGCTTGGGATTAGCCCGGCCTCAGGTGTGGATGACAGCAAATTTTTGCGACGGATTTGGCTCGACCTTGCAGGGCAACTACCCCCCACGGAACGGGCGCAAGCATTTCTGGCAGAAACCAAGGCAGACAAACGGGCCCGCGAAATTGATTTTCTGCTGGGGCAACCTGCCTTTGCGGATGTGTGGGCCTTGCACTGGGCTGATATGCTGCGGGTGGAGGAAAAAACGCTGGACTCAAAAGGCGTGCGGGCCATGCATGGTTGGCTGCGCCGGGCGTTTTTGGACAACATGCCTTTGGACCAAATGGCCCATGACCTTGTGACGGCTCGAGGAAGCACCTACGAGCACCCGGCGGCGAATTTTTACCGGGCCCTGCGCGATGCGCAGACCAGGGCGGAGGCGGTGGCCCAGGTGTTTTTAGGCGTGCGTATCGCCTGCGCCCGCTGCCATAACCACCCATTCGATCGGTGGACCACCGAGGACTATAACGCTTTTTCGGAAGTCTTTAGTGGGATTGACTATGTGGTTCTTGAAAACAAGCGGGGCGATGATCTGGATAAGCATGAATTCAAGGGTGAGCAGATAGTCTTTTTGCGCCGGGGGCCTCCGGAAGAGGCTAATGGGAAAGGTAAAGGGAAGAAGGCCAGCGTGAAACCGGCCGTCAAAAAACCTGCCCGTTTGCTGGGTGAGGCGGAGCCGATCAGCCAGACCGATGCCCCCGAGGTTTTGGCCCACTGGATGGCCGAACCGGGCAATCCGTTTTTTGCCCGGGCGCAGGCCAACCGGATTTGGCGGCGCTTGATGGGGCGGGGGCTGGTGGAGCCTGAAGATGATTTCCGTTTGGCGAATCCGCCGAGCCATCCGGAATTACTTGAGCATTTGGCCCAAAGACTGACTGAGGGCCGATTTGACCTGAAGGATCTGGTACGCCATATCACTTTATCGGACGCTTATGCCCGGGGATTGGACCGCGAGCATTCAGGTGCCACCCAGGATGACGGGCTTTGTGGGGCCACCCTGCCCCGGGCGCTATCGGCTGAGGTCTTGCTGGATGGCTGGGCCACGGTTTTGGAATCGGGGTTGAGCCACCCGGGGTACCCCGCAGGGACTAGGACCTTGGAACTGCCGGGCATGCCGGGCCCCAGCAGAAAGCGCAAAAGTGATGAAACGGATCGCTTTTTGCGCATTTTCGGCAAGCCTGAACGGCTGTTGAGCTGCGATTGTGAGCGCACGACCGAGCCGACCCTGGCCCAGACCTTGCAACTGGTGAGCGGCCAATTGCCGCAGCAGTTGCTGAGTGGCAGCAAACGGTTGAACCGGCTGGCTCAGGCCGAGCCGGCGGTGGCGGTGGAAGAACTGTATTTGGCCGCACTTTGCCGGAAGCCCACACCTGAAGAACTTTCGGCCTGCGTGGGCTTGATTCGCGGCGGAAGCGACCGCAGGTTGGCGCTGGAGGATGTGGCGTGGGCGTTGCTAGGTAGCCGTGAATTTTTATTGCGTTGGTGAGGTGAAGCCGTGTTTCCATTGCCCCTGATGAGCCAACTTGACCGGCGTTCGGTATTGAAGGTGGGTTTTGGTGGTCTGGCCGCATTGGCTGGCGCAACGCATGGCAACGCTGCCAACCCGAAAGCAAAAGCCAAAACGATCATTTTTCTGCACCAATGGGGTGGCCCCAGCCATCACGACACCATTGATCCCAAACCGGACGCGCCTGACAACATTCGCGGCGAGTTGGGAGTTTTGCAAACCAAGGTTCCCGGGGCTTTGGTGAGTGACTTACTACCGCGAACCTCGAAAATTATTGACCGGTTGTGCCAGATTCGCGGCCTTCACCACACCATGGCCAACCACAATTCGGCTGGCTATTACAGCCTGACCGGGATTGCCCCGGCCACCGATGACCAGCGATTGCGGGACTCGCGCGATCTTTTTCCGGGCTATGGGGCCATCGCTGACAAATTCGCGCCTACTGCCGCTGGAATTCCCGGGTTTGTGTCGTTTCCGCACACCATTGCGGACGGGTCGATCACGCCTGGGCAGCATGCGAGTTTTTTGGGCAAAAGGCACGACCCGCTTTTTGTGGGGCAGGATCCAAACCAAGCAGGATTCAGGCTGCCTGAACTGGCATTGCCTGCGGGTATTACACCAGAGCGGATGGCCAGACGAGGCGAGGCCAGGCGGATTATTGAACGGCAACTTGGCGAATTGGAAAACGCATCTTTGGCCAGGGGCTTGGGGGAACAGTACGACCGCGCGCACTCGCTGTTGGCCAGTACCAAGGTTCGGGAAGCTTTTGACCTGTCGCGGGAGCCCGATGCTGTTCGGGACCGGTATGGGCGTACCACCTATGGTCAAAGCTGCCTGTTGGCACGGAGGCTTGCAGAGGCGGGGTGCCGGTGGATTCAGGTGTATTTGCACCCGAGCATTGGCGGGGCCAAGGGGGGTTGGGACACGCACGGTTTTCGTGGTGAAAAGATGTATCCGATTTTGAAAAACCACCTGCTGCCATTGATGGACCAAACACTCCCCACGCTGTTTGAAGACCTTGAGGAGCGAGGCCTGTTTGAAAACACCCTGGTGGTGTGGGTTGGAGAATTTGGCCGTTCCCCGAAAATCAATGATCTTGCGGGCAGGGATCACTGGCCCAAATGCTACCCGGCGATGCTTGCAGGGGCTGGGGTGAAACGCGGGTACATTCATGGGCGATCGGACAAAATAGGGGCGTACCCGGCATCTGACGGTTGCAAGCCCGAGGATCTATCGGCCACTTTGTTTCATCTGTTGGGAATCAATCCTGCCACGGAGATTCGCGACCCGTTGGACCGACCGCTGCCCTTGAGTCCGGGCCGGGTAATTGAAGAGGTTTTGGCCTGATCGCATGGTGGTTGGAAGGGGCGCTTTCATCCTTTTTTAATTAGCCGGGATAACCCCAAAAACGGCAGAATGACAGAAGTTATTGCCTATAATGGGTTTATGAAAAGCAAAATCCACTGGTTTGGCTCGGTTGAAGGCCAAAAATATTGCTACGATAGATGAAGAATTGGTGGCGTTCACTGGTATGGTTGGTGGATACTTTTTGTCAGCCCATTCTGGTCAAGCCTCCCAATCGACCGTGAGGTGATGCATGCGGGCGATTTCTTTCAGCCTGACCGCCCTTTTGATGGCAGTTCTTGCCACTGTGGGCCAGTTGCCAGCACTTGGGCAGGATAAAAGCGCCGTCGGCAAGGATGTCGCATCGAATCAAGGTGATGTTGCGACCAACCAGTCTCGCTTGCAGCGTGAATTTAGTGATTTCAAACTTTCGCTGAAACTGCTTGAACAACGGCTGATGCGAACGGGCAAAGCTGAAGACAAGTTGCGGGCCGAAGCCATTCAGGCCGCCTTGCGCATTATTGGTGACCAGGGAACCGACGCGAAATTCGACAGCCTGATTCAGGCACTGAAGCAACAGGACGCTTTTAAAAGCACCGACAAACTGCAGGGGTTGGTGGATCGAAACAAAGATTTATCGGGCGATTTGAGCCGCTTGATCGAGGCATTGACGCGAGACCCTGAAGCCGAATTGCGTCGTCAGCGTGAAGAAGCCAAGAAAATTGTTGAAAAGCTGAAGGAAGTGATTGGCAAGCAAGAGCGGGTGCGGGCCAACACCGAGACCGACCGGTTGACTCCCGAGGAATTGGCACGGGCCCAGGCCAAGGTGACCAAGGAGACCAAGGACCTTAAGGATCTGATGGAAGGCAAGAAGGGTCAAAAAGACAAAGACGGGAAAGACTCCAAGGACAAAGATGGAAAAGATAAAGATGGTATGGGCAAGGATGGCAAAGACTCCAAGGACAAGGACGGAAAAGACAAAGACGGTATGGGCAAGGATGGCAAAGACTCCAAGGACAAGGACGGAAAAGACAAAGACGGCATGGGCAAGGATGGCAAAGACTCCAAGGACAAAGACGGGAAAGATAAAGGCGGCATGGGCAAGGATGGGAAGGACTCGAAAGATAAAGACGGAAAAGACAAAGATGGTATGAGCAAGGATGGCAAAGACTCGAAAGACAAAGATGGAAAAGATAAAGACGGCATGAGCAAGGACGGGAAGGACTCGAAAGACAAAGATGGAAAAGATAAAGACGGTATGAGCAAGGATGGGAAGGACTCGAAAAGCAAAGACGGAAAAGACCAGAAAGACAAAGACAGCAAGGATTCCAAAGGAAAAGACTCGAAGTCTGACCCATCTGACATGGGAGAGCCCATGGATGGGGGGGAGCAACAGAAAAAGGACCAGCAAACCCCCGAACAGCAAGAGAAAGACAACGCCAAGAAGCGCGTGCAGGAAGGGATAGAAAACCAGAAAGAAGCCGAGAAGAAGATTGAAAAGAAGGACAATCCCGGGGCTGCGAAGGAGCAAGAAGAGGCTCTGGAAAAGTTGAAAGAAGCGCAGAAGCGTTTGGAAGACTTGCTGAAGCAACTGCGCGAAGAAGAGATTGAGCGCGTGCTGGCGCAAATTCAGGGTCGGTGCGCGGAGATGTTGCGACTGCAGTTGGAAGTGCGGGCAGGGACTGTTGATTTGGGCCAGGCTGTCGCCCGCCGAGCTGACATGCGCCCCGACCGCGTAGACGAGCAAAAGGGCCTGGAACTGCAGGACCGCGAAGACCAGATTGTGAAGAAGGCCGAAGACACCATTCGGCTGATCGAGGCGGAAGGCTCGGCGGTGGCTTTTGCAGAGGTCTTCCGGCAGGTGCGGGATGACATGGCAGTGGTGCGAGATCGGCTGCGCAGGACCGACGGGGGCGAGCAGACCATTCGTGTGGAGGATGACATCATTGCCAACCTGAAAGAGATGATTGAAAACCTGAAGAAAGCCCGCGAGGACAACAAGGACAAGGAAAAGAAAAAGCAGCAGGAACAGCAACAGCAGCAACAACAACAGCAACCGCAAGACCAGCGACTGATTGACCAGATTGCCGAACTGAAGATGGTGCGGTCGATCCAGTTGCAAATCAACCGGCGCACGGAGCAATATGCCAAGCAATTTGCCACCGAGCAGTTGCCGGCCCCGACCTCGGTTGGGGATGCCCGACGCCGGGCGGACCTGGAGCAAACCAGAACGGAACTAAAAGACCTGAGCCGTAGGCAGGACAAGATTGGCAAAGTGACCAAAGACATGGCTCTGGGTAAAAACAAAGGCCAGTGAGCAACCGGCTAATTGTGGATTGATCGACCCAACTTGGAGAAGGGCACCATGCTGAAAGCAGAATCGATTCTCAGCCGAATGGCCGTCAACACGGCGGCTTCCACTCTGGCCTTGGTGTTAGGTGGACCGCTTTGTGCGGCAGAGCCGGCAGACCAGACGCAGCCCAAAGCCCAAGGTAACCAGGGCGGGCTCACCTTTGGCCAATTGCGCGCCATGGATCAGGCTGTGGCCAGGACACGGGCAGAAGCCTTGCTTGGCGAAATGGGGGGCAAAGCGAATAAGGCCCAACTGGATGGTATTTGGGCCACCTTGGAGCCGGTTGCCGACAAGGTGGCGGATACTTTGGCACTGGGCAATGCAGATATTGCCAAGTTGCTCGGCCAAGCGCGCGGAGCCGAAAGCCCGCTGCCTGAAGGGATGCCGGCATGGCTGAAGGATGACAAACAGCCCATGTTCGCCCGGGCAGCAGTAGCACTGTCAGCGGCGAGGGCCCTATCGAGTCGCGGAGCGCAGGACGAGACTTTGGAAATGCTGCGGATGGTTCGCCCGGAGCAGTCGATTGACCCGGGCAGCCACCTGTTCTTGAAAGCAGTTTCGGAACATGGGCTAGTGAAAGGCACAGACGCGCAGGCGACCTTGGACCGGATGCTTTCTGATGTGGCGGACCTTTCGGAACGGCACCGCATGGTTGGCTCGCTGATGCAGGCTGAAATTGCCCGTTGGAAGGACAAGGATCTGGGTTGGATCTCGCGCAAGATGGAGCAGATTCACCAGCGGCTTGAAATTGAACGCGGTGGCAAGAAAACCCGCGACATGCAAAAGGAAGTGGTTG
>Ga0255132_1000123_pt1 | contig 29580 bp, 24 predicted proteins | sample Law_Law_RepA_8d_FD_188551 | JGI IMG/M metagenome (GOLD analysis project Ga0255132, IMG submission 188551) | Freshwater microbial communities from St. Lawrence River, New York, United States - Law_Law_RepA_8d | ecosystem: Environmental > Aquatic > Freshwater > River | place: USA: New York...
GCGCGAACACCTGCCGGTGGCGTTTTTCATACTCGATGACCACGCCTACCACTACATGCAGGCCCTGCAGGAAAAAGCGTACGACCGCACCACAGCCACGCACCTTGCCCGTCTCGACTACGAAGCTCTGGCCCGTGGATACGGTGTCGGCTTTATGGAGATCCGCTTGGGCGACAATATCGCCGCTGCGGTCGACGCGGCCTTGGCCACAACGGGTCCGCTGCTTGTGCGCGTCGTTGCCGAATACACCGACAGGCCTGTGCGCTGGCTCGATGCCACCCGGAAACGCTACATCAGCGAGCTTTCTATTGGTCAAAAAGCCCGGTTTCTTTCAAGACTTGGCTCGCGTGCCGTGCAACTGCGCGACCGCAACGACTGACGGACAATCGCTCATGGACCCGGTAATTATTGTTGGCGCGGGCATTTCAGGCCTGAATTGCGCGCGGATTCTGCACCGCGCTGGCCGGCGTGTTCTGGTACTGGAAGCAGCCGACCGCATTGGTGGCAGGGTTGCGACAGATAACATAAATGGATTTCGTGTGGACCGGGGTTTTCAGGCCTTGCAAACCGCCTACCCCGAGGCGCGCTCGGCTTGGCACTACCCGTCGTTGCAACTTCATTCTTTTTTCCCCGGATCAATGGTGCGTTACCACGGTGCATGGCACCTGTTTGCCGACCCGTGGTGCCGGCCTTTTTCGGCACTATCTTCTTTGTTAAGTGGGCCTGGCAATTTTTGGGATCGTCTGCGTGTGGGGCTTGTACGGCGCGATGTCACGGTGGCTTCCTTGAAAAACCTGCTGGCGCGGCCGGAAGTTTCCACGCGGCAACGGCTGGAAAGAGCGGGATTTTCGTCTGGATTTATCGACGGTTTTTTTAGGCCATTGTTTGCAGGCATATTTCTTGAGCCAGATCTGGCCACTTCGAGCCGTGTCTTTGATTTTGTTTTCCGAATGATGGCCATGGGGCCGGTTGCTTTGCCTGCCGGCGGCATGGCTGCACTGCCTGCCCAACTGGCGCTATCGCTGCCTTCCACCAGCCTCAAGTTGGAAACGCCTGTTGCTGCGGTTTCTACGCGGTGTGTGCACCTGGCCAGTGGATTATCGATTAACGCTTCAGCGGTGGTCGTGGCTGCAGATGCTCCGGCATTAACTGGATTGGCTCCCCGTCAATGGTTGCCAACCATGCAAGTGGCTTTTGCAGCCGACCGGGCACCGTTTAGCCGTCCTATTCTGGGGCTGGATGGTGATGGCAGTGGACCGGTCAATCATTTGGCGGTACCCAGTCTGGTGGCTCCCGGATATGCGCCTGCCGGCCGGCATCTGATTTCGGCCAATGTGGTTGGCGCGCGAGCCCGGGAAAACGAAAAGACATTGCTGCCTGCGATTATGCAGCAGATGCACGCGTGGTTTGGGCCTGATGCGGCGTCGTGGCATGTGCTGGCCATTCACCGGATTGAAAAAGCGTTGCCTGTTCAACTTCCGGGTGCATTGGAACCGATCGATCGTGCTATAAGCCGGGAAGACGGGGTTTACCTTGCCGGCGAACAGCGCCACATGGCTTCTTTACAGGGTGCACTAAGGGCAGGCAGGCGAGTGGCGGAAGCGGTGTTGGGAAAATACTGAGTCTATAAAAGAAGACACGCGGCCTTGAAAATAAGGCTACGTGCCTGATGAATAGTCAAACCATCATTACTTTACTTGGTAGAAGCTGGCCCCTTCGGCACGGTCATTGGTCCAGTGCCCTTCATGGTGGTTTTCAGGATATCGTTGGCTTTTTCAGGTGTAGGAACTGGCTTGCTGGCTGCTGAGTCGCCACAACCCTGAGCTGCCAATGCTGCGGTAACAACAAAAGCAGCAACCAACGAACGGAAATTAATGCGCATAAGAAACCCTTTCAGATGGAGAGAAAACGGAAATCTATTGGGTTAAGAATCACCAATCGCTGCCCAAAGGCACACCGTCGTTGGCGGTGATGGCCTGCTGCCAAGTAGCCTGGGTCACGCTGGTACCAACGCCACGTGCGCTGCCATCGAGCATGAGGACCTGGCAGGTGTTGTGTGAAGAGCTTGGGCGCGAGCGGTCGCACTTGTCGGCGTTGGACACGCTGACCATGGGGGGTTGGTTCCAGTTATTGCCCTGACTACCCTGACCACCGTTGGCCATGGTTGGACCCCAATCGTGTGCGCTCCACCACCAGTTGCCGCCTGGCCACCAAAGAAGGTTGCCACCAGCCGTGATAGTTGCTGAGCCGTCGCGGGTGTTACAAGTAACAACGCGTTCGCCGAAGCCAACCACGTTGCTGGTACCATCTGGAACAGTAGCAATGGTGAAAGAGCTGTTGGAGTCGGGTTTTCCATTCCCACCGATGTAAGTAACTACCCAGCCTTGACCAAAAACCATGTAGTTGGCTGCGTAGGATGTTCCTGCCCAACCGTTGACTTGGTTGGTGGGAAAACCGCTTGAATATGTCGGGTCAGAAGGACAGTTATATGCCTTGAGGGTTTTAGTTCGCAGGGTACCACTTGGTGTACCAGGAACCGGTGCATCCCACGACCAAGGATCCTGCGCGCTCATACCGGTCCATGGCGTAATAGCCATTTTGTAAAGAGCATCCTGCTCCAAATATGGAAGCAGAGCCACGTTGATGTTGTAGCCAGTCGAGGTCGGCGGGCTCGCACCAGGATTGGACGCGCCAAAGGGGCAGCGCATGGCGCCGGGCAGTTTGCCAAAGGCATCGTTGAAACTGTGAACAGCGATACCAATCTGCTTCATGTTGTTGGAGCAGGTCATGCGGTTGGCAGCTTCGCGCACTTTCTGCACGGCTGGAACAAGCAATCCGATAAGGACGGCTATGATGGCGATAACCACCAACAATTCAATCAGCGTGAAGCCTTCACGGCTTCTACGCATGGGCAAGCGATTCATGGGGAGAGACTCCGCAGATGTGAAGAAATGAAGATGCAAAAGAAGTATCGGCAGGAGTAGCTCATATGTCAAACGAAATCGATGTCGCAGTTATCAACTGACCAGTGTTCTGGTGGAAGTGCATTCCCGCAAGGCAAAGGCGCTTCAGTAAAACGATTAATATTGTTTAATAGCTTTTCCAAAAGGTCGAGCTGATTTTAGCAGAAAGTCTTGTTTTTGCGGATAATTGCTTTTTTGTGTTTTTGATAAGCCGTAGATCGAGGTGAACTGTTTTTGTCATGTTTGGCTGACTGAATCGAATCGTTTCGATTCGAGTGCTAGGAAATTCTGTATCTATTCGTGGCAAAGATTCGCAGGCAAATTAAAACGGTATGGTTCTGTTGTTAAAGTTTGTTTTTGTCTCGGGCCTGTTGGCTATTTGGTCAATGATTGCGTGAGGAATTAAATTATTTTGCTCGGCTTGCTTATAAATAGTTAACGTGGCAATTGCCTTATGCGATAATTTTAACTGATGATTAATACTTTCATTTTTGCGTTACTTTTCGGTCTGTCCCCGTATCAAGCGGACACTCCGTCATTTCGCCTTCCGCACCCGCTGGCGCCCTCATTGCCGCAGTTGTCTGATGCGGAAGAAGACGAGCTTGATGGCATCATTGACCGGTTCATGCTGTTCGACGTTGGCAGGCTTCCCGGGCCAGCCGGTCAGCAGGCACTGAAACAGTTTGAAGCCTTGAAATCCGATGCCATTCCCGCGCTTTTGCGTGGTTTAGCTCGCTCTGCCAGGCTGGATCACGATTGCCCGGTGACCGTTATTGCCCGCCGGTTGCGCGACCTATTGCTTAGGTCCACCGACCGCACCCTGCTGGCGTTTGCCCGGGACGAAGTCGATTCCGTAGACCTGCGCCGCCACCGGGGCATTGTTACCGACCTGAAGGTGCGCCTGACCGGCCGTCTGGCTTTGTTGGACCGTTCCAACACCCCGGAACCACCTCTCTACCGCGACGAAAAACTAGCTGGGCTTACCGTTGCCGATATCAAAAAAATGCTGGCCAATAACCCCGACGCGGTGACAGCGCGCGCCGTGCTGGGAGAACTGGCGACCCGGAAAGAGCCCGAGGTACTTGAGGCATTGGCCTTGGGTGCCAGCAGCCCGTACCCCGAAATCCGTGCCATTGGTCGCAAGCAGTTGGCTCTGTATTTGTCGAAACGTACCGATAACCAAATGTCCACTTTGCTGCGACATGCCATGATCGAGGTCAGGCGCTCGGCTGCTTTGGCTTTGCTTGGATCTCGTTCGCCGCTTTCAATCGAAGCCATTGCACTTCTTGAAGACGATAGCGCTCAGGTGCGACAGGCAGTTCATCAGGAACTTGTGCGACAGGCCGGTAAGGATCTGGCAGCTTTAGGAGACAGTGCTGCCAGCCGTGCTAAGGCAGTGACGGTTTGGACAGCATGGTGGCGCCAACGCTGAAAATGCGCCCATTGCCATCGGTATGGCATGGGGGCGAAATACAGGTTATAATCACCTTATATCCCGCCTTGGCCACTCGCGGCCGCCTTCCTTTCATGAGGGCTCGACATGCAGACCAATCGACGTGCATTTCTCCAAGTCGCGGGTTCCTCGTTTTTGGGCCTTGGTTCGGCTCAGGCCGGCGCTGTTGCTGCACCGAAATCCGTCATTATTGTCCTGCTGACAGGCGGAGCCAGCCAGCTCGATACATTCGACCCCAAGCCCGATGCCCCAGAAGAGATCAGGGGTGAATTCGGCACCATTGGGACTTCGTTGCCGGGTGTGCGTTTGTGCGAACACCTGCCGCAACTGGCTCGGCGCATGAACCACTGGGCGTTGGTGCGTTCCCTGTCTCATGGCGAAAATGGCCACCTGCCCGGTACGCACAGGTTGCTGACGGGCAGCCCGATGCCCCTTCAACGCGGTACCGATCTCGACAATGTTTTGTCACGCCGCGACTGGCCAAGTTATGGCGCGGCTGTTTCGTTTATTCGCAAGCCCACAGATGGAATTCCGGCCGGTGTAACCCTACCCCATGCACTTATTGAAGGGCCACTCACATGGCCGGGGCAGCATGCGGGCTTTTTGGGGGCGGCTTATGATCCGTTTTTGGTGACACAAGATCCCAACAGCCCGTCATTCCGGTTCGACACGCTAGAACCTTTGGCTTATGCGCGCCACGACCGCCTAGAAGAGCGCCGTAACTTGCTGGCCAGCATCGATCGTTCAGACGATCAACGGCCACACCACGCAACAGCATTCCGCATGCTGGGTGCCAGTCAGGTGGCGCGCGCTTTCAAAATGGAACAGGAAGCAGAGCGCACCCGCGATCGTTACGGTCGCACCAGTTTTGGGCAAACGCTGTTGCTATCGCGAAGGCTGGTACAAGCCGGCGTGAGCGTTGTTCAGGCCAACATGGGTATCGTGCAAACTTGGGACACGCACAGCAACAACTGGGGTCGCCTGAAAACCCAGTTGCTTCCTTGGTTGGATCAGGGCCTTGCAGCCTTGATTGATGACCTTGCCGATGAGGGCCGACTCGATTCAACACTGGTGGCCGTGGTTGGCGAGTTTGGCCGCACACCCAAAGTTTCCACCTTGCCGGGCGATCCCAAACCGGGACGCGATCACTGGGCCGCTTGCTACTCTGGTCTCTTTGCCGGGGCAGGCGTGCGCGGCGGGCAAGTGATTGGCCGATCCGATAGCAAAGCGGCATTTCCTTTAACCACGGCTTACACGCCCTACGACATCGGAGCGACCATTTACCAAGTGTTGGGAATCGATCCAACAACCGAGGTGGTCGATAGTCTTGGGCGCCCCATTGCCATCAACCGAGGCAAGGCAATGGATGTTCTTTTCCGGGGTGCGTAACTGAAGGCTTCCGTATCGTGCCGAAATGCCCGATCCGTATACCATACGGTTATTCCTGTATGAACCTGGACGTGAGGCAGTTGAGTGACCCCATCATCCCCTTCGCGTTGGCCCCGTCTAGTATTGGTTTATGGACTCGCCGTTCTGGCCTGCGCCATTGACCTGGTTTCGAAGGAACTCATCTTCGCCCGCCTGAGTGAAGGTGCCGAACAGCGTTCGTGGGTCACGTTGCTGACGTTGGGGGCACCGGGCCTTACCGCGCCTATTCCAGGCTTTCACCTCGATATTGCCTTTGAACGCGACGCCGAGGGCCGGGTGATTCCTTTTGTGAATCATGGCGCCTTGTTCGGCATGGGCGGCGGACAGGCATGGGGCAATATGTTTTTTGCCGTGATTAGTCTGGCTGCCGCGGTGGGTATTGCTGGTTGGGTAGCTTGGATGCGGCGCGCACCGGACTGGATTCTTGCTGTGGCATTGGGGCTCATTCTGGGCGGCACGGTAGGCAACCTGCACGACCGTGTTGTTCATGGCGGAGTACGCGACTTCTTACATTGGAACTATCTGTATGATTGGCCAGTATTCAATATGGCAGATGTCTTTTTGGTGACGGGTGCCGGACTGTTGCTTTTGCATGTCTCGCTGACACCATCCGAGCCAATCGCAGAAAAGGGTGCTTGACGCCCCGAGCGTGATTGAAGTGCGGATTAAAATTCATTAATTGGCGAGGTCTTTGTCTGAAGGCTTCCGAACCACGCCCCATTCAGCCACAGCGTTGCCCAGTAGGATGAGCCCGCCACCCGCCACCAGTGCCACTGTCAATGCGTCGTGCCCGATCAGCCATGAAAAAAGAGTCGAAAAGACTGGCTCCAGAAGATAGATAAGCCCGGCGCGCGTGGCGTCGAGTCTTGGCTGGCACAGATTCATCCACCAGAAGCCCCAAAGTGTTGGCAGGGCTATCAGCAGCACTAGGTCGAGCTGCACCCAACGATCGGTCAAGGTGTTGGTTATAAAAGACACTGTTTCATATGTGCCGATCCCGGGTGTCAGTGCCGCGACACCCAACGCGGAAAGAACTGCAATGGCCAGAAAAAACCCGGCGCTCATGCGGCTGGCATCGGCATTCTGCCCGAGACGATCCAAGGCGATAATCTGTGCCGCGAACATGACGGAAGCGAAAACAGTCAGTAATTCTCCGACGCCCAGTTTCCAACCGCCCTCCACAAGAATGGTTCCGCCAATCAAGCTCAGAACCAGCCCCGTGATATTGGCCAAGGCGACTGATTTACTAAAAAGAAGATAGCCTATTATGGGTACCCACAAGCTAGCCAAACCGGTGAAGAAGGCGCAGAGGGCGGGTGTGGTGTGCGCCAGCCCCCATAGCTGAAGAAATAGCCCGATTCCCATAAATACGCCTACCCAAGCCCCGGCGCCCCAACCGGGTGCTTGGGTCCTCGGCAGACGAAGGGCCAAGGTGCCAAAAACAAGGGTCCCCGCAGTCATGCGGATGACCATCAGAATCAGTGAGGCTTGTGCTTGACGGGCTGGATCGTCGCCCGTCCATTCATGCGCCCGGAGTTGCCAATTGCGCATGAGGGAAAACGACAAACCCCAGAAGACAGTGACAATAGTGAGGCCAAGGGCAGGGTATTTTTGGGCGAACGTCGATAACATTTATTTATCGCAATCCAGCAGCTTCGCGCCGCAATGCTTCGATGCCATTGACCAGTTCCTGAACGTGTTCCCGTTCGAGGCGGCCACCAGCGGCCATCCGTACTTGCGACTTGGCGTCGATAATCACAAGATTGGGCACGCCCTGTGCCATGCCGAACGACTGCCTCATGGAGTCTTCGCAGTCGAGCCAAATGGGGCAATCCGGACTCGCTTTTTTGAATTCTCCTCGCAGGATGTTTTTTACCAGCCCGGGAACCCGGCCAATCACCGCCACTGGCACAGCGTGCACGTTGGGGCAACGCGTTCCAGGCGGCAGGTCGGCCATGGCCAGAGGCGGTGCCTTGCGCGCCTGTGAAGGCGATAAATTGCGCGCTTGCGGGTGAAATGACAGGTGGAGTGTTTCGCCCAGTGCCCGATTCTGATCGGCACTTTCACGGTCGCCATAGATCAGCACCAGAATATCACCTGTGAATCCGTTCAGTTGATATGTCTTTTCAAACTGGTCCTCAATGCGGAACGAAGGCGCAGGCGCAGGCTTGAGACTGACAACCCTTGCCATGGGCTGTGGAGTACCCTGAGGCTGTGCGTGGGCTGTTGCTGCCAAGGCCATCGCCAGAAACACCGGAATCCATCGCACGCATCGGACCATCACGCACCTCGTGAGGAGGGAACCGTCGATCGGCGTGTCAGAAGCGACGTCGCCACGACAAGGAACAGTAAACTGTAAGCCATAACCACGGCCGCGCAGGTCGCTGACTGGGTGAATGAAGCTCCTTGCCAGGTGGAAGATTCGAGTCCACGCAGCGCCCACGAGGTTGGTAGCAACCAGCCGAGGTCACGTACCCACCATGGCAGCAAAAACGCGGGCAGCCACAATCCACCTACCAAAGACAAAGCCAGAATTACCAAAATTGAAATGCTGCGGGCCCGGCCTTCCGTTCCCCCGATGCTGGCCACCAAAAGTCCGCATGTCGCCGCAAGGCTGGCAATGGCAATCACCACCAAGATGAATCCGGGAATAGATCCCCTTACAGACACGCCAAACAGAAGCCATGCGCAGCCCATGGTGAAAGTGATCTGAACGAGGGCAATCAGCATGGTGGCTAAGGCTCGGCCTGCAATAATGGCCCAAGGCGGTGTCGGGGAACTGCTCAACCTGCGCCATACGCCGTGAGTTCTTTCCCGAAGCAGCACAAGACCGCAATCCATGCCTAGGAAAAGTAAGTACTGCAAAGTCATGCCACAAAAACTGTGCCCAAATACAGCATGGTCTTGTTCCGACTTGCCGGTGACCTCGCGTTCAACCCCGTAGCGCGCTTCCAAACTGTCGATGAAGCTGTTACCGCCTATTTGCGGCAACCAACGTCGGCCTGCTTCCCGCAAAACGGTTTCTGTGACAATGCCAGTGGCCCACTGACCTTCGAATGAAGTGCCCGGAGCATGCTTCACCCGCGGACGCTGAGCGATTTCCCCGCCGCCCAGTCCTTCGGGCATGGTGACCACTACAGCTACGCGCAAACTGTCCAAAGCGGCCTCGGCATCTTCCGAAGACATGATCTGGGCGTTGAGGAGCGGGTTTTTTTCCAAAGAAGCAGCCACGGTATGTGCCAGAGGCGAATTGTCGTTCACCACGATGGCTGTGCGAACAGGATCAAACTGTTCCCGGCTGCCATTCCTGAAGATGAACCCGAACAAAGTCGCCAATGCCACAGGAATGATCAAGGAGAGCGCGACCCCTTTGGGATCGGACCGAAATAACAGAATGTCCTTGCGCGCGACATCCCAAGCCTGACGGAAAGAGCCGAACATGTTCAGGCTGCCTCCGCGTGGAACGTGGTGGAACTGCCTCGTTGCGGAAATTCCGCAACGGTTGGCGGTGCGAGTGTTAGCCTGAGGACCTCTTCCAAACGCGTTGGAGCGTTGTGGCCAATCCAATAACCCTTTTGCTGGCGCACGTTGTGCAGCAGTTCGGTAAGTGTGCCTTCCGCCACGAGCTGGCCATGATTGAGAATGGCAATCCGGTCGCAGAGAGATTGCGCCTCGTCGAGGTGGTGCGTGGTGAGAATCATGGCAACACCTTGTTGCCTCAGCCGTTTGAGCACGTCGAAAATCGCATCTCGTGACGCGATATCCAGGCCGACAGTGGGCTCATCGAGCAGCAAAAGTTGCGGCCGATGCAACAGGGCGCACGCCAGATTCAACCGTCGCTGCATGCCGCCTGAAAAGGAACTGGGTTTACGGTCTGCCTGTGAGGTGAGGTGGACAAAGTCGAGGGCATCCGCCACGCGGTTACGCAGTTCCCGGCCATGGATAGATTGAAGTCTCCCGAAAAACATCAGGTTGTCGCGGGCAGTCAGCTCTTCATAAAAGGCCAATTCCTGCGGAACATAACCAATGCCTGAACGATAAGATTTCGGGCAGGCAGATTCGCTGACGCCACCAACACGAATCGTTCCCTGCATGGCAACGCCCTGACCCGCCACCGCCGCCATGGTGGTGCTTTTGCCAGACCCGTTGGGGCCAAGCAGGCCCAGTATTTCGCCACGTTGCACTTCTAAACAAAGGTGCTCCACAGCCACACATTCGCCGTACCATACGGTCAGGTCCTGAATGCTCAGGGCTAATGGATCTGGCATCGCGCGCATTCTCCAACCCCGTTCATGCTCTGGCGTGTTGATCCGTCAGGTGTATTGCCGGGTCGAATCGACACCTTGTCCCGGTAGGCGTACCGAAATCAAGTGGACTTGTAGGCTGATGGTGGCTTACTACTGGTGTTGGGGAAAAGCATGTGAGGATATTCATGCCTTTTGCCCACGGGGACATTTCATGGCACGCGTGGTGGTAGTTGGTGCTGGACCAGGTGGGCTGGCTACTGCAATGTTGCTGGCCCGTGCTGGTTTGGATGTGACTGTACTCGAGAGGCAGCCCCATGTTGGCGGCCGCACCAGCAGCCACGGTGGATCGGGCTTTACATTCGATCTGGGCCCAACATTTTTCCTGTACCCACGGGTGATCAGCGAAATCTTCCGTGCCTGCGGCCGCGATCTATCGACCGAAGTTGATATGAGGCGTCTCGACCCTCAGTATCATCTGGTATTTGGTGGTGGTGGCTCGATGAAGGCCACCCCCGACGTGCCGCGCATGATTGAAGAGATACGCCGTGTCAGCCCAGCCGACGCCGGGGCGTTTCAAAGATTTCTCGACGATAATCGTCATAAAATGGAGTGCTTTAGGCCGGTTCTAGAGAAATCGTTCCAGAGCATTCGCGATGTGCTGACTTGGCCGATGATGCGGTTGTTGCCCATGCTGAGGCCGTGGTTATCGCTCGAACAGGAATTGGGCCGTTATTTCACAGACCCACGCGTTCGCTTGGCGTTCTCGTTCCAATCTAAATACTTGGGCATGTCGCCATTCAATTGCCCCAGCCTCTTTTCCATACTCAGCTTCCTCGAATATGAGCATGGCGTATTCCACCCCATGGGCGGATGCGGTGCCGTGAGTACTGCCATGGCTAAGGCGGCTCGTGAGATGGGAGTTGACATACGTTTGGGCGAAGAGGTGGATAAACTTGAATTCAAAGGCAAGCAAGTGATTGCCGCTCACACACGGAGCGGCCGCCACGCATGCGACCGCATGGTGGTGAATGCCGATTTTGCCCACGCCATGACGAAGTTGGTGCCCGATCATCTTCGTTCCAACTGGAACGACCAAAAGATCAAGACCCGGCGGTACTCCTGCTCGACATTTATGTTGTATTTAGGTGTGGAGGGCACTTTCCCAGACATTGAACACCATACTATTTACATGTCAAAAGACTACGAGGGTAATCTGCGTGACATCGAGACAACGCACACCCTTTCGAATGATCCTTCATTTTACCTTCACAATCCTAGCAGAATCGACCCATCGCTGGCCCCACCCGGCCATAGCTCGCTTTATGTGCTCGTGCCAGTAACGCATCAGCACGCCAATGTGGATTGGTCTGTTGAAGGCCCGCGATACCGCGAGAAAGTGCTGGATCAGATTCGAACCCTTGGGCTGCCCGATCTTAGGCCTTTGATACGCCATGAACGAATGATTACCCCGGCTGATTGGGAAAATGAGCAATTCATTTACCGGGGTGCCACATTCAATTTGGCTCACAATCTTGGCCAGATGCTGCATTTGCGTCCACGTAACCGATTTGATGATTTGCAAGGAGTTTACCTGACGGGAGGCGGTACCCATCCCGGCAGCGGACTCCCAGTGATCTATGAGTCGGCCCGCATCAGCAGCCGATTGCTACTTCAGGACCTTGGACTTCCGTATGATCACTGCGTGGCGGACGACAAGCGAACCCAGTCCAAAACCCTCCTTGGCAGATTGTTCCCAGCAAGGGCAACGTCCCAGGATCAACGTCAACTGACGGCTTGAATCATTTGTGGAAAGGTTGGATGCAGGCATGGCGGTACGAACTGGCAAGCGCATTGGCGTGGTGGGTTCCGGTCTGGGCGGTTTGGCCGCAGCCTGCACATTGGCCGCGCGCGGCCACGATGTGACGGTCATTGAAAAGAATACTTGGTTGGGTGGCAAAGCCGCTGTATTGGAAACCGATGGTTTCCGATTTGATATGGGCCCAACCATTCTCACCATTCCGTCGGTGCTTCGCAAAATTTTCGGCGAAGCCGGGCTGGCTCTTGAAGAACGCATGGACCTGGTGCGCCTCGATCCTCAATGGCGTTGCTTTTACGACGATGGTTCCGTTCTTGAATTGGCTGAGGGACTGGGCAAAATGGCAGCCAACCTCGAGGCTTTTGCCCCGGGTAGTTCTGCTGGGTATCAACGATTTCTGGAGCTGTCTGAGCGTCTCAACCGCATCAGCCAGAAGTTTTTCTTCTGGAAGTCGATTGGCGGCTTATGGGACATGTTCGATTGGAAAAACGTGGGCAACCCCGGCATGTTGCTTGACGTGATTGCCATGAGACCGGGCAGCACCGTTGCCGGGACCGTACGCAAGCATGTTCCCGACCCCAGAGTGGCGCAGATGCTCGACCATTTTACCCAGTACGTTGGCTCGTCGCCTTACGCGTCGCCCGCGGTTCTCTGCGGTATCGCGCACATGCAGACGGGTGAGGGCGTTTGGTATCCCATGGGTGGAACGGGTGCCGTTCCCAAGGCTCTGTGCCGTTTGGCATCTGAATTGGGTGTGAAAACCATGACGGGCGTGGAAGTCACACGCATCAACCAGAAAGCTGATGGTTCAGTCAGTGGAGTTACTCTGGCCACCGGGCAGACTATGCCGTTCGATGTTGTTGTTTCGAACAGTGACGCCGTACGAACGCACAGCGAACTTTTGTCTCCCGGCAAGGCATCGCGCCGATTCGCGAACCGCCGGGGTTACGAACCAGCGTGTTCTGGAGTGGTTTTGTACCTTGGATTGAATAAGAGGTACGAGCATATCGCTCATCACGATTTTGTTTTCTCTCGTGATGCCGAGGAAGAGTTCGACTACATTTATCACAAGGGTGAACCAGCGCCCGACCCGACCTGTTATGTGTGCGCGCCAGCAGTTACCGAACCGGGTGTGGCCCCTCCCGGAGGAGAGGCCCTTTATGTGCTGGTGCACACGCCCTACCTGCGCCCGCATCACAACTGGAAGGAAATGTTCCCGAAATACCGCGAGGTGATTCTCGATAAGCTTGAAAAGACAGCGGGCATGAAGGATATTCGCGGCCGCATTATGGTGGAGCGCTCGCTGACTCCGCAGGATATTCACGATCGTTACCGGGTTTTGAATGGCGCCATCTATGGACTTGCCAGCCATGGCAGGCTGACGGGTGCCTTCAAACCAGCCAACCGCAGCCCGGATGTTCCCGGACTATACCTTGCGGGCGGTGCGGCCCACCCAGGCCCTGGAATGCCCATGGTGCTGATGTCGGGCTGGATTGCCGGAGACGTTGTGGACAAAGATCTCGGTGGAGCAGTCTCCACACGCTTGCCAGTGGAAACGGCCTGAATTATGGCGAGACCGGGTTTGCCCAGTCGGCAGGACTGGCTGATGCGCTGGTTCACATGGTATTGTCGTGTTTTTTACCTGCCAAAAGCCTTTACGGCATTGAGGTTGGCGCGCAATTCGTCGGATCCAATGCCCGACTTCGAAATCCCATTGGTTGTTGTTTGCAATCATCCATCGTGGTGGGACCCGATCGTGTGCGCGGCGTTGAATGTTCGCTGGGCAGATCGTAGTTCCTTCGCTCCCATCGATGCTCGGGCCTTGAAGGCCTATCCAATGTTCGGCCGCCTTGGTTTCTTCCCTGTGGAACAAGGCTCTGTGGCATCCGCGCGCGCATTTCTTGAGACTGGTTCTGTTATTCTGTCCACTCCTGGAACCGCGTTATGGATCACGGCGCAAGGTGAATTTTCGGATCCGAGGAATCGGCCGGTAGAATTGCGCGGCGGCCTTGGGCATCTGTTGCGGCGGTGCCAACGCTGCTTGGTTGTACCGCTGGCTATTGAGTATACCTTCTGGAACGAACGCCTGCCCGAAGCGCTCGTGTGTTTCGGTGAGCCGTTGGAAGTCAACGATGGCAAGACCATGACTGCCGCGGAATGGACCGCGGAAATCGCCCAGCGTTTGTCAGCTACCATGGATACTTTGGCATCCATGGCCGTGAAGCGCGACCCGAATGAATTTGAAGTGATAGTCGCTGGACGTACCGGTGTGGGCGGTGTCTACGACTGGCTTCGTCAGATCATGTCGTGGTGCAGGGGACGTCGTTTTGTCGCCGGGCACGAAGCTGGCCGGAGTCATGCTTGACATGGATATCATTGCCTGGGCTGCGCTGGGTTGCCTGTTTCCTGCTGCGCTTCCAGCGCTTGTTTACTGCATGAATTTGCGTCACTACCGGGTTCCTCCAAGTCCGTCGGGACACGTTGGACCTGTATCCATTCTAATTCCTGCCCGCAATGAAGAAAAAACAATTGGCGATGCTTTGACTGCTGCGATAGCTGCCAGCGGTGGTGTCGGTATTGAAATAGTTGTGCTCGACGATGGTTCCACTGACCGAACAGCGGCGATTGTGACCCGCATGTCGGAAACTGATGGCCGGGTGCGATTGGCCAATGCCCCTGCATTACCCGCTGGCTGGTGCGGCAAGCAACATGCCTGCCATGTGCTGGCGGGATTGGCACATCACGATATATTCCTGTTTTTGGATGCTGATGTTCGCCTAGAGCCGGGTTCCATCGGCCGACTGGCAGGTTTTCTACGGGATTCGCAAGCCGATTTGGTTAGCGGGGTGCCTAGGCAGGAGACATTTACGGTTTTAGAGCATCTGCTTATTCCGATGATTCATTTTGTGCTTCTGGGATTTCTTCCACTTGGGCGCATGCGCCAAAGCCGCGACCCGTCGCTTGCGGCAGGCTGTGGCCAATTGTTCATGGCCACCCGTTCGGGTTATCTGGCGTCTGGTGGCCATGCTGCCATTCGCTCGACTCTGCACGATGGTATCAAACTGCCGCGCTCCTTCCGACAAGCAGGCCTGATGACGGATCTGTGCGATGCCACACCTTTGGCTCGTTGCCGCATGTACGATGGGTTTGTGGCCACGTGGAAGGGGCTTGGCAAAAACGCCACGGAAGGCTTGGGGAATCCACGACTAATCATTCCAGCGACACTACTTCTGCTGGCAGGTCAGGTTGCGCCTTTTGTGATATTGATTTGGGGTATTGTTTCGGGTGCGGCGTGGCCAGGAATTGTTATGGCAGCATGCGGCTGCGTGCTGGCGTTGCTACCCCGACTGGTGAGCGCGGTGATTTGCCGGCAAAGCTTCTTTGGTGCGTTGTTTCACCCTGTCGGTATTGTGCTGCTGCTGGCCATTCAGTGGCAGGCCCTGTTGAAGAGCTTTCTGGGTGTTGGATCCACATGGCGCGGCCGGACCTATCCGTAAGGTCAGCGTTTGTTTTCGATGATTTGGTGATGCCAAACCATAGTAGGCAAATCGTCTCAATTGATCTTATTAGTGCTTTTTGTCATAAAACTGATCATGCAAGCCAAACTCATTAAGCCAAGTTAAACAGTCCTGGCACACTCGTCGGTTATGTGCCTTGGGGAATTCAATTCAACCTGCTTTTGCAGTTGTTTGTGTCGCTGGCAGTGTAAGGTAATCTAGCACCTCGCCTTGCATCCGTTCGACCTCAGCCCTGTAACCACTTGTTATGAGCGCAAGCTCCTCAGGGCGGCTGCTAATCCGCAAACGCACCAACAGATCGAGGAAGTAAGTGATGCGGTCCTGAGTTACTGCTAATTCCTTATCGTTCTGAATCATGATGAAATCTCCACGATGCCACGGCGATAACCGTCTCTTTTTTGCTCCCAGTGAGTCAAAAACTGTTCGAGTGACTCCCCAAGAAGCATATCGGGACGAATCCAGAAAATACTAGCCCCCAACTCCTCATCCGCGCGGGCGTGATCAAACAGCAACAGAGATTCTCTCGGACACATATCGATTGAGAAAGTACTCTGCATCACTAGTATCACATCGACATCGTTTGGCTCCGGTTTATTGGAGACATAACTACCGAAAATAACCATCCGATCAAGATGGCCGGTGCCAACCGCTAGAGTGCTGATTTGGCAAAGTACTTCGGTCGCCATGCGTCTTCGAGGCAATCCAGTTCCGAATCGGGTAATAACTTCTTCGAGTGAGGCAATATGCCGGCCTTCTGGGAGGTCGCCTAACTCGTTGAATTCAGGCAATGGCATATCAGCTTTCCTCGCGATTGGCTGAATTTCATGAATAATTGTGGCGGCTCAGTTAGACCATGGCAAGCCTCAAGTTTAAATATTAAACGGCTTCGGTATACCGTCAAAATGTTCTAGGCCTAGACGCGTTGTTTCACCCTGTCGGCATTGTGCTGCTGCTGGCCATTCAGTGGCAGGCCCTGTTGAAGAGCTTTCTGGGTGTTGGATCCACATGGCGCGGCCGGACCTATCCGTAAGGTCAGCGTTTGTCTGCCCGTATTGTTTCAAGAAGCTTGGCTAGTTGGCGAGCTTCATCTGGGTTTCTGCCAATGCGATTATCCAATTCCCCCGGATCTTCCTTCAGGTTAAAAAGCTGTCCTTTAGGGTGGTTACCTGTTTCTGTATTGGTGGAAGTGGCTACTGCCGGTCCCGGACGTGGTTCCAGATATTTCCAGACACCTTTTCTGATGGCTAGGCCACCCGCCTGCTGAACAAGGATGGAACGGCCGATTTTGTCATCTCCTATCAGAACAGCAGAATGGTCCACACTATCGGGGCCGGCGCCTGCGGGGCGAGAAGCCTTGCAGATGGCACTGATGCTGGCGAGCATGTCGATCTGGCTGAACACCGCATCACTGGTTTTGCCAGCCGCAACACCGGCAGGCCACCGTACGATCAATGGCACGCGCGTGCCGCCTTCAAACATGCTTGATTTACCGCCCCGCCATGGTCCTGCAGGTTTGTGGGCACCAATTTTTTCAACGGACTGGTCTTTATAACCATCGTCAAGCACAGGGCCGTTGTCGCTGGTCAGCAGCACCAGCGTGTCGCGTGCCAACCCCAAACGATCGAGGGTTGCCAAAACCTTTCCTACGGTGTCGTCGAACTCCGCGATACAGTCGCCGCGAGGGCCCATGGTGGTTTTGCCGACAAATCGTGGGTTGGGCACGCGTGGCACATGAATGTCATGCGTGGCCAGAAACAGGAAAAACGGTTTATCACGAGATTTTTCAATGAATTCCACGGCCTTGGCAGCGAAGGTATCGGCCATGGTCTCGTCGTCCCAAAGAGCTTTTGCGCCGCCTTTCATGTAACCGATGCGGCCAATTCCTCCAACAACGGCCATGTTGTGTCCGTGGCTCCAGTCCATGCGCAGATTGGCGCGGGCCGATTGGCCCGTTGGAAGACCGGGAAATGGCTTTTGGTAGCTGATTGAGATCGGATCGGCTGGATCCAAACCGCGTACCAGTCCGTTTTCCACATACACGCAAGGCACCCTGTCGCCTGTGGCTGGCATGATAAAGGCACTGTCAAATCCGATTTCGCGCGGGCCCGGTGCGATGGGTTTGTTCCAATCGATGGGAGTGCCAGCAGTGCCAAGGCCTAGATGCCATTTGCCAACGACCCCAGTGGTGTAGCCAGCGGCCTTCAGCAGGCTGGGCAATGTCGGCCGGCCGGGTTCGATAATAAGTGCCGCATCGCCGGGAAGGATGCCGGTGCCTTTTTTGCGAAAGGCATACTCACCCGTCATCAGGCCGTAACGAGATGGGGTGCATGTGGCTGCGCACGAATACCCGGCTGTGAGCCGCAATCCTTCCCGCGCCAAACGATCGCAAGCCGGGGTCGAGACTGCTTTGGCGCCGTAGCACGAGAGGTCGCCATAACCAATATCGTCGGCATAAATGACCACCACGGCACGCGGGGCTGCGGGGGCATTTTGCCCGGCGGCAGAAACAATTGTCAGAAGGCATAGCATCCACATGGAACAGGTCTCGCATTCTGGTTTGATTTGGTAAGACTACGGGATCGTTCAGGGTGGTAACAGGGGGTGGGCATGCAGCGGCGCATTGTGCTGACAGGGGGCCCGTGTGGCGGCAAGACCACCTGTTTGGAAGCCTTGAAGCGTGCCTTGGGAGACCGGGTGGTGCTGGTGCCCGAAGCCAGCACCATGGTTCTTGAAGCTGGTTTTTCACCACCTGCTGAGGGCTCAGATTTCGGTGAAATCGAGCTGTGGCGTCGTGAATTTCAGGATGCGGTCCTTTCAACCCAGCGCCATTTGGAAGAAACATGGGCGCGACTGGCGCGCCATTCAGGCCGCAGCCTCATGATCTGCGACCGCGGATTTCTCGACGGCGCCGCTTATTGGCCCGGTGGCAGGAACGCTTTTCTTGACCACTTTGGAATTGAACTCGATTCTGTCATGGCGCGCTACGACCTTGTTTTGCATCTGGAGTCTGTCGCTGTTTCTCGCCCATTGCTTTATGGCCGAGCCAATAACGGCATCCGTTACGAGGATGTCGAAGGCGCGCGCCGGGTAGAATCGCGGGTGATCGAGGCCTGGGATGGCCATCCGGCGCGCATTCATGTTCCTGCCATGGACACGGTTGAAGACCGGGTGGCTGTTTTGCTACGTGAACTGCGTCGGTCTGTTATTGATATCTGAATTCAAAGTTCACTTCGCGCTTGAAGAATCCACGAGTGTGCTGTTGCCTCGTCGGGCGCTTCGGCAATGATTCTGGCTATTGGCTCGGTGTTGCTGGCGCGAACCTGAATCCAGCCGGTGGGGCCATCGAGCCGCAGGCCGTCGCGTCGGTCTGCCTTCCAGCTTGGAAACGCGCTTTCCAGCCGTTTCAAAAACAAGGGCATGGCATTACGGTCGAGTGGGATCTTGTCCTTCACGATGGAGTAATGTGGCAAGCAGGCAACAGCGGCTGAAAGGATTGTTTGCCTTTGCGCCAGCAACCCCAGCACCAGAGCCAACCCCACAAATGGATCTCGTACCAGTCCAATCCGTGGGTCCATAACGCCACCATTGCCTTCGCCACCAAGGACGGCACCATGCGCCAGCATGGCATCCGCGACATTAGCTTCGCCTACAGCGCTGCGGAAAAAGGCACACCCGTGCCGGTGTGCTACGTCTTCATTCATCCGGCTTGTTGAAAGGTTTACCACCAGAGGCCCGGGACGCCGCTCTAGCATGAAGTCAGCTGCAAGCGCCAATGTGAATTCTTCGCCAATATAAAGGCCTTTTTCGTCAAAAAGTGCCAGCCTATCGGAATCTGGATCGAGCACGGCACCCAGTTGACAACCGTGATCGACAACAAGCTGGCCAACTCCAGCAACATTTTCCAGCGTGGGCTCTGGTGGATGCCGGAAGATGCCATCGGCTTCACAATAAACCGCTACTGCCACCGCACCAAGGGCTTGCAGCAATCGCAAAGCAGCGGGGCCGCCCGCGCCGCCGTTCGCATCGACCAGTACCCGAGGTGACATCGACCGAATGGAGTCGGCGTAACCGTCGGCCGATGCCAGCGCGGCAACATCAGCGATATGCCAAGAGGCGACATCTCGGGCTTCGGATCTCAGGCCACCCAGATTGTGGACTACCGGACGGGACATTCCAGCTTCAAACCGCGCTCGGACCCGCTCTCCAGCTGAAGCAGTAAGTACCCTCCCGTCACCTCCAAATAGTTTCATGCCGTTGTAAGGCGCGGGATTATGGCTCGCAGTGATATGCAGGCCTCCGGCGGCTGACAACCGGCGGATGGCGCTACCGGCAATGGGGGTCGCAGCCACGCCAATATCCAAAACATCGCGGCCTCGGGCACGCAAGCCTGCTTGCGCGGCCTGCGATAGCCAACTGCCCGATGGGCGCCCATCTGTTCCCACAACAACTGGGCCATCGGGAAGGGTGTCGGCCAAGGCCGCGCCAAATTGCATGGCTTCCAGAGGGCCGAGCGCGGGGCCAACGATGCCACGGATTCCGGAAACCGAAACAATGAGATTCTCTGTCATGATTGCCAATCCCCTGATTTTTAATCTGGAATGCCCGTCTGTTGTTATTTGAGCCTTGGCTGCAAACTACGCGCCTGCGAAATCTTTTCGTCGATGGCTTCCGCCTCTGAGGGATCGTTCAGCCGCATTCGAGCCGATTTCAAGTCGGCATCGGCACCTGTGGAGTCGCCCAAGCACAATCGCGTGTACCCTCTATTGGCCCGATAGTAAAAAGGTTCTGGTGGGGCGGTGCGAGCCGTGGCTAAACGAATCGCTTCCGTGAATTCCGCTTCGGCACGTTGAAAATCAGACCGTTTCAGGGTGCGCTCTGCTTCTACCAAAAAAGTCAAACCGCGGTATTCGCGGCATTCGGCATGGTTGGGGCGCGCTTCAATCAAACGATCAAGTTCGCGGCGCACCTCGCCAAAATTCTGCCGCATGGCTTTTTCGGTATCGGTATCTAGGTGCATAAGCTCAAGAAATGTGGTCAACTCAACGTCGGAATCCAGCGCTTGACCAATATTCCTTTTTCCCAAAGCTGGATCGCCCATTTCATGGGCTGCTAATCCGCGTACATAGAGTGCTAATACCCAGTCTGGGCGCTCACGCAACATGGCATCGAGGTCGTTGACCGCCAGAGAAGGTTCACCCATTTTCACATAAGCAGTCGCCACACCTAAACGCGCCTCAGCATTTCCCGGCTGACGAGCCAAAACTTCAGCCCACTGGCGACGAGCATTAGGGTGGTCGCCCCTTCGGGCCAAAAGGCGGGCATTCGTGACAGGATCAGCTTCTGCTACGGGCTGGGTTGCTTCGGCAATGGGCTGGCGACGTGAGCATCCTGAGTCAAACAGTAAGGCGAGCATCAGCCCGGGAACCATTGGATGAACATTCATGGGTAGACCTCGCAATACCCCGGATAGTGGGGCTCATGGGCTTTGCTATGCCATGTAGAAGCTACCAGCGCAAGGATGGAGTTGATTGGTGGGGTTGTGCCGTCATAATCGGACCGTTGTTTCAAAGAATTGTGATTAAGGTTAATCCTTCACTAGATTGACCATTGACATGCAGTTTGCCCTGATTAACATTAGTCCTTAGCAATCTCATCTTTTCCTTCTTGCCCTGATGCTTGAGGAGGGAAAGCGATTCGTCGGGAAACCGCGAGCCGTTCCAACGACGTAACAGGGCAGGTGTGGTTGCTGGATTTAGACGTAACCTCCGGAGTTTACACCCATGTTTAGCGCAGTATTGATGATGGCTCTTTCTTCTGGCAGCCAGTCCCCAGACTTCTTCTTCAAGAAGAAGAAGGCTGCTGAGTGCACCGAGTGCGCAACCGTAGAAGTCGTAGCAACTGGCAAGGGCCAGGATGCAGGCAAGGGTCAGGCTGCTGCCAAGGGCCAGGACGCTGCTAAGGGCCAGGCTGCTGCCAAGGGCCAGGACGCTGCTAAGGGTCAGGCTGCTGCCAAGGGCCAGGACGCTGCTAAGGGTCAGGCTGCTGCCAAGGGCCAGGACGCTGCTAAGGGTCAGGCTGCTGCCAAGGGCCAAGACGCTGCTAAGGGCCAGGCTGCTGCCAAGGGCCAAGACGCTGCTAAGGGTCAGGCTGCTGCAAAGGGCCAGGACGCTGCTAAGGGTCAGGCTGCTGCCAAGGGCCAGGACGCTGCTAAGGGTCAGGCTGCTGCCAAGGGCCAAGACGCTGCTAAGGGTCAGGCTGCTGCAAAGGGCCAGGACGCTGGCAAGCCACAGGCTGCTAAGGGTCAGGACGCAGGCAAGGGCCAGGCTGCTAAGGCTCAGGCCGCACCAGCAGCTAAGGCTGCAGACGCCAAGAAGTAATCCAACGTTCAACGTTTGATTCAAGATCCGGGTCAGCCAATAGGCGGACCCGGATCTTCTTTTTTTGCTAGATCAATGTGATGGTGTTTGCTGACAGGGCATTCAGGTGGACCATGCGTTATGCCTTTGCCATGCTTGTGGCGTTATCCGCGTTTCTCCTTTTCGTAATTCAACCGGCTGCTGGCAAGCGCCTATTGGTTGTCATGGGAGGCACCCCGTCTGTTTGGACAACTGTCTTGGTGTTTTTTCAAGTAGTTGTTGTGGCGGGGTATGGCCTGTCACTCGTGCTTGCGCAATGGCGGAATAGTGTTGGTGCGGCGCTTGTTCCCATTGGTCTTGTTGGGTTGGGATTTCTGGTGCGCGGCGGTATGCCGCTCGGAGAGTTGCAACCGCCCCCTTCCAGCCAAGTTTCAAATTCACCCGTATTTTGGATTCTTTTAGAGCTTTGTCGAGATATCGGTTGCGCCGTCGTTGCCATTGCTACCACATCGACTTTGCTTCAGGTTTGGTTTACGCGTCGTGAGGGGGGGCGAGACCCCGTATGGCTTTATGCCGCCAGTAATGCTGGTAGCCTTGGCGCGTTGGTGATCTATGTGATAGGTGTGGAACCGTTCATGGCCTTGGAATCTCAAGGCAGGTGGTGGCACTACGGCTTGCTGCTTTGGGCGGGTTGGTTGCTTGCTGTTGCATTTACTGTGGCCAACAAAGCGCCTGAAATCGACGAATTGGTCATGTCGCCTTCAGGACCGGCGCCAACTCGAATCAAACATTGGGAATGGTTGTTTCTTGGGGCTGTGCCGAGCTTTTTTCTCATGGCATCGACGCGCCATCTGGTTACCGACGTGGCACCGATCCCCATGCTCGGATTGATGCCTTTGGCGCTGTTTTTGATAGCTTATATTCTGGCGTTTAGTTTGCCTTGTCTCCGGATTTTGTTCAGTCTTCAGGTGTTGGCGTCCATCGCGCTGATGCTTGTGGAATCGATGGGTGCCACTGATACGCGGATGGGCGGAGCCGCCTTGGTGATTTTCATCCATCTGGCTGGATTTTTTCTCGTCACATGGGCAGCCTTGACAGGTCAAGCAGCCAGTCGCCCTGCCAATTCATATTTGGCCCGTTTTTACCTGACTACCGCCATAGGGGGCGCCCTTGGAGGTTTGGCCCAAGCAGTCGTGGCCCCGGTGGCGTTTCGATTTGTTGGTGATTGGGATTATCCATTGGGGCTGGCAGCCATGGCATTTGCCCGCCCTGTTGGTTGGCAATGGGCCGGGTGGCGTCACTTAGCCGTTGGCTTGGCATGCGGATTGTTGTCGATTGCTGTCAGCTTGGCATGTCCTTGGGAAGCTGGCCCGTGGCGTGATGGTATTACTCGTGGCTTGCCGTTGGTGGTTGCTTATTGTGTGGTTAGTCGAGCGCCTTCTTGGCCTATCTGTTTGGCATTTATCTTTCTGGTGGGAATCATTGTGCCGGCAGATCGTTCTACGACATTGTTCCTCGAACGAGGCTTTTTTGGAACAACACGGGTATCTCAAGAATACGACGCGCATGGATTGGTGCGGAAGTTGTATCACGGTACGACCGTACATGGAATATGCGCACCTGACCAGACCGACGCGATGGGTCGACCGCTGCCTTTGGCGTATTACCATGCCAAAGGTCCGGCCGGCTCCACACTTTTGCGGATGTTTCCCAAGGAATCAGCGCCCATGCGGTGTGCTGTTGTCGGCCTTGGCGCGGGGAGTCTGGCATGGTACGCCCGGCCGAATGATCGATGGATTTTTTATGAAATTGATCCGGTTGTGGTGCGGGCTGCTACCCGTGAGTCGCTCTTCCCATACCTAACGCAATGTCTGGGTGACTGGTCTATTGTGGAGGCGGATGGCAGAAAGGGACTTGAACTTCATGAGGGCGATCATTTTGATGTGATCGTGATGGATGCCTTCAGTTCCGACAGCATCCCGACACATTTGCTCACACGCGAGGCCCTTGCCGCATATCGATCGCGCCTTAAACCAAGCGGAATCATGCTTTTTCATGTGTCTAACAGGTACTTGGATTTGTCGCCTGTACTGGCTGTATTGGCCCACGATGCCGGTATGTCGGCCTGGCAATGGGCCGACCTGATGGGCAGCAGCGGCAAAGATGAAGTTGGGAAATCACCATCAGAGTGGGTGGTGATTTCAGGAAATACAGCCGCATTCACTTCATTTCGTGGCGGATGGAGCAGGCTTCAGCATTCCGAAACCACGCCCATTTGGACCGACAGGCACTCTTCGGTGCTGTCGGCATGGCGAACAAACAGTATCGACTAGGAAAACCCATGCGGCGTCAGGCGATATACCTGCGCTTGCTCAGCAATGTTGAGGCTGGCGTCACCAACTGGGTCACAGCGAAGTCGTACCTTTGTGCCGATGATGCGATACCCAAGCTGAGTCCAATCCCGCCATTTCTGACCATGCCACCGAGTGAACCGATCTTGGCAACGCCGGCCTGATAACCTGTTGGTATGGTCCTAGTAACAAAATAGCTGCCGGAGCGCAGGTTGTCGAATGCATAGGACCCATCGGAAGCAGTAACGGCTTGTCTTCTGACAGCTCTGCCTAAATCATCGTTGCCCGTCAGCGTGATGATGACGTTGGCAATTCCAAAATCTCCGGGGTTGCGGACACCATTGCGGTTCAGATCATTAAACACCACACCGGAAATCCGTGAAGGTGGAACCATGGGGAAGTCGTACCCCACCCCGCTGCCCGAAAGCCCCAGATTGATCTGCGAGATGGTCGCCATCCCCGCAGATCCACCCACCGAGCCTACAACAGCCCTCGCGATCATAGCGCCAGATACAGACTTTGCTGCAAGCTGGTAAACACCATCCGGCAATGAAATGAAAGCGTAACGGCCAGCAGCGTTCGTGACCGCCTGTCGCGTGATGGGTTGTCCTGCTGAACTAAGTCCAGTCAATGTTACGCGAACTCCTGGCAGCAGCATATCAGAAGCTTGGTAGCGACCATCTGCGTTTCGGTCGAGGAACGCCCTGCCAGTCAGGTTCAATACAACGGAGCGACCGAGATTGTAATTGTCGCCCAGACTGCCTGATCCGATTGTGATATCGGAAATGGAATCAGTGCCCGGTGTTCCGCCAAGATCGCCTGCCTCAGTACCCGTTGCCGTGAATCCGCCAGCAGCGGGACTGGTTACCTGATAGGTTCCTGGCAGGAGGTCAACAAATGTGAAGCCACCATTGGCATCTGTGCGCGCGGTTTTGGTTGTTATGCCTGAAGGACCATTTCCATTCAAAGTGACTGCCTGATTGGGCAGCCCGGGTTCGCCATCATCGCGCATTCCATTGGAGTTGCGATCAAGAAAAACAGTACCTGAAAGTGCCGAACCTTCCGATTGAGGCAACAGATATCCGGTTGCATTCTGGCCTGAACCAAGGCGAATGGAGCCGACGGCTACAGGAGCTGAAATGCCGCCCGCGTCACCAGGCTGTCCGGGCCCTGCCAAGAACTTGGGGAGTAAACCGCTGACAACAGAGTAGTTGCCTGGGCGCAGATCCGTGAAGGAGAACAGGGCATCGACGCCCACATTGGCGGTGCGCGTGACTTTCGCACCCGTGTCGTCTGTCCCTGTCAGGGTAACCGTGACGCCTTCAGCACCGATTTCATCGGTATCGAAAACAGCATCGCCATTGTTATCGATGAATGCAAGTCCCTGAAGCGCTGCTGCTTGTACTTCACCAAAACCCAGCGTCGATATTCCTGCCTCTGTCAATGTCAGCGGTATTTCATCGGTAAACGCCGATCCGGGAATTGGTGTTATTCCATTGCGAGTTTCAAGGCCATCAAGTGTGCCATCGGGTTGAGTTGTTTGCCTGACTATGTAATTGCCCGGTTTGAGGGCTGTGGATGGGTCGTAAGAATAGCGTACAGTGATATCGGCAGAACCTGTGGTTAGCACGGAGATCTGGAAGTTTCCAGGGCCCTGTGAAGTTGCTGTTCCAGTGGCTACAGCCTGATAAACAACCGAACCGGACCCAATGAAATTAGCTAAATCCATTGGGTCTGTCACATTGGCTGTTTGCGTGATGGATGAAGTTCTCTGTGGAAACGTGATACCGCTAGATCCTGTGAAATTTGTGGTGCCATCGTAGCCGCCAAGCACTGCGGTGAAGGTTTGGGTCGTTGAAACGAGTTCAATAGGGCCACCCGGTCCGGTAACCGTCAGGGCACCATCGTGACTGACGCGGATGGTTGCGGCATTACTTTCGAGGTTTTCAACGCTGGCTCGGGCCTCAATTTGTCCATTGACTTCGATATCCACCGCAGTCAAGGTTCCCAAAGCCGGGTTAAAACGGGGAATTGTGGCTACCGACCCAGACGACGCTGAAAGGTTTGTCAGCGAAACCGTGTATGAGGCAACCGTCGAAGAGTTGAGCAATCGCCTATCGGAGTCAAAGGAGAATTGGCCATTATCATCTGAAATGGCTTCCCCGACAAGAATTCCAACAGGCGTGACAAGCTGCAGGCTGGAAGCGGCGATTCCCGGTTCGTCCGCGTCGCGGCGTCCATTGCCATTCAGGTCGGAGTATACCGACCCGGCAATAACAGGGTTGGCAGCGGGTGTGTCACGCGCTTCAAGCCTTTCGAGGCCTGGTAGGAGCGTTTTTTTGGTGTTTCCTGCACGACTGAAACTGTTGGAATAACCCATGTCCAAAACCCTCCCTGATGTGCGTTGCTTGTTGGCATCCATGCCAAATGTTGCTTCAAATGGTCAATCAATATCGCAATTCAAGACCCACATTGACGCCTTGCGCCCATAGGTCGGTGAACTGCACTTGCTGGGCGGGTCGGGCAGGCAAGGCGCTGCCGCTCGCGGGTGGAATCAAGTTGGGATTGACGGAAGCATCAATCAGGCCGCCCGAGCGCGCTACATTTGTCCAGTAAAGGACATTGTAACCGGCAAAGACTTTCAGTTTTGGAGTGATGTAATAACCCAAAGTAAGTCCCAGCTCAGGAACGACCGAGAAGTGGTTATCAGTAAACCCTCCAATATTGCTTGATTGGGTAAGCAGACCGCCTGGCAAGGTTTGCGAACTGCCGGGCGCATTGATTTGCGTGTATCCGGAAATATCAGCATTAACGTTGGTTTGTCCCAATGCAACCTTTACTGTGGTATCGAGAGCCCACCGGCGGTAATTCAGCCCGAAGACCATACCAAGTTGGCCGCCCCAAAATGTGTTTTGGGAACTGAAGCTGTCATTGACCCGGAAAGATCCGCCACCTCCACTAGTTTCGCTGAGGATTTCCGTGATGCTCAAATTATCGCGGAGGTTCAGATTGCGAACGCCAGCGAGCCCATCGATTGTCCAAAAGCAACCTCTGTGGAGTCCAAATTTGGCATTCAGGTCGCCTCCGTAGAATTGTGTTTGATCCTGCACAATGACCGAGCCAGCGAGCCCATTTCCGCCATTGAGAGCCGCTGGTACACCGACAAATTCAACCGATTGATTACCAGTGAGCGCGTTGACAAATGGTCGGCCCATCACCGGGTATCCAGTAGATGGATTGCCAAACGACTGGAATGCCGCCTCAGTGCTGTTGCTTCCCAAGCCAAAGAATGTGAATTCTGTGGCAATGTCCTGAGCCCTGTTCCACCACATGCCAATTTTGACTCGTCCGCCACTGTTCATGCCTGTGGAAAGATCGCTTCCTTGGCCGCCGTAAAGTGTCTGTGTGCCTGGCTGTCCAAGCGCACCTGAATTGGGCGAGGTCAGATTGCTACTTCCTGTAACCAGCACGGGGGTCTGGTTGCCGGTGAGAGCCCAGCTCAGATATTCGAAAGACGCATAGAACTTATAACGGTCCAAATGCGGTTTTAATGGGTCCGAGAATTCGTTAGTTTGGAAGGCTGTACCGCGCAGGCTTCGGGCGCGAAGCTGCTGCAACCATGTGCCACCCGTGGCCATGCCATCACTCGAGTCGATGATGATTTCACCCGGCATGGTCTCGATGACAGTTCCTCCCGGCGCGACAGGGCTGATTCGGCCCTGAGAGCCCGAAGGACTGGTGATGATGGTGTTTGAGGGCGATACAACAGTTCCCGGCGGAAGGCCTCCAAGCCCGGGGGTCACAATGGTTCCTAGCGGGAGTGATTGAATAGACTGCTGCGACATGGCTGGTGAAGGCATGGCCATGGGAACAGAACGAGGCATGGGCAGCAGGGTTGGTGCAGCAGCCGCTGCGGGAATAGGCTGTGCCACTGGTGGCTGTTGAGCCGGTCGAGCCTGGGCATCGCTGACGAACATGGCAACGGGAGATCCGGGTTGGGCGAGAATGCCAACAGGCGGATGCTGCACCAAAATCGGACCTGTTGTGGTGTTCATGGCCGTTGGCATGAGGCCTTGGTCAAGCCGAGTCGGTTCAGCCTGAAGCGGTTGCAAAAATGGACCTGACTCACGTTGTGGCGTTGATACTGCGATAACGCGTGGAGCGCCAAGCGAAGCAATGGGAGGGGCCCCGGGAGTGGTGACAACGGGCACTTGGCCCGAAGCCGATTCCCCGTGTGCAAGCCAGACAGCCAGGAGTGCAGCTAGGTGACGCTTCCGTGCGTGTGTCATCCTTGATCTCCCAATCAACAAGGTGTGAATTTCGGTGTGCGTATCGAAATCAAGGGTTTGGCTTCGTCTGCCATAGCACCAAGGAATCAATTCCACGGGGCCCCAATCATTGGTTCGGAAGACTGGCAGTGTTAGAGCGTGGAAAACAGAAGCAGGTGAGCCAAGGATTTCCTGTTGACGTGTCATCTTGAGCACAGAGCGAAATCATGCCACGATTGTTGCGGCTCCCCCAGTTGGGTGTTCTTGCCCTGTTGCCGCATTTGGCAGAGGTGGCACAACTGGTGTTTTGGGATCGAGGAGAGAGACATGAATCACAGTTATGTACCAGTTATTCTGATAATGATGGCGGGAGCAATCTGCGCCGCAGAGCTGGAATGGCCGCAGTTTCGCGGTCCGGGTGGTCAAGGGCATGCGGACGGAACCTTGCCCTTGGCAGGTGCCACATTGCCTGCACCCGCTTGGAAGGTTTCTATTCCCGGCAAAGGCTGGTCCTCCCCAGTCGTATCAAGTGGAAAAGTCTTCCTGACCTCCGCTATTCCCGCAGCCGATGCCAAGAGCCTGAGCCTTGCTGTCATGGCCAATGATCTTGGCAATGGCAAGCAACTCTGGAAGGTGGAAGTATTTCGCCGGGAAACGGGGGAAGCCCCGAAAATTCACGCCAAGAACAGTAATGCCAGCCCAACCCCTATTATTGATGGAAATCGGTTGTATGTGCATTTCGGGCACATGGGGACCGCTGCACTTGATTTGAATGGCAAAGTGCTTTGGCAAACGCCGGGGCTTTACTCCAAACCCGTTCATGGAAATGGTGGCAGCCCCGCTTTGGCGGGCGACCGTTTGATTTTCTGCTGCGATGCGACCGATGTGCAGGAAGTTGTCGGGCTCGATACCGAAACGGGCAAGGTGGCTTGGAGAACGCCGAGAGCAGCGTCTCCTAATAGGCCGTTCTCGTTCTGCACACCACTGGTCATTCAGGAGGGCGGGCAAACGGCAGTCATTTGTCCGGGAAGTGATGTTGTGCAGGCGCTTGATGCGGCAACGGGTAAGGAAATTTGGCGCCTCAAGTATAGCGGCTATTCGGTTATTCCCCGGCCTGTGGCGGGTAAGGGCCTCGTGTATCTCAGCACCAGCTACGACAAGGCTTCCCTACTGGCAGTAA
>Ga0255132_1000130_pt1 | contig 27662 bp, 15 predicted proteins | sample Law_Law_RepA_8d_FD_188551 | JGI IMG/M metagenome (GOLD analysis project Ga0255132, IMG submission 188551) | Freshwater microbial communities from St. Lawrence River, New York, United States - Law_Law_RepA_8d | ecosystem: Environmental > Aquatic > Freshwater > River | place: USA: New York...
GTTGAGGGGCGGGTATTGGAAATATTTGGCATTTGCCAGCCGACACGATGGACAGCGAGGTGGGCAAGGCCTTGGACAAAGGACTGAATGCCTTGCAACTCGCTTGCTGGGCCGGGCTGGAGGGCTAGTGCGTGGTGTGGCAAATCGATGAGGCTATTGCCAACCCAGCGGGTGCAGGAAGCGCCTGGGCCTACCTCGAGGAAGTGTCTGGCACCTTCGGCGTAGACTTTTCGGACAGTTGCCGGGAAGTCGAGCGGGTGAAGGAGGCCACGGACAAAAGCCTCTGCGAGTGGGCCTTCTTCCTGGGGCACCAAGCCGCCTGTGGAGGCGAAATAGCAAGAGATTTCGGGTTTGGGCTGCGCGGAACGGGTGTGGAGTTCGCGGTAGGCTTTGAGGGCTGGTTGGGCGGCTGGGCAGTGAGCGGCGGTGGCATCTGGCAAGGGAACAAAGCGATCGGCGGCGTGCCTGCGAGCCCATGCCCGAACGGATCTGTCTTCGCCACCTACCAAACAGGCCTCGGGGCCGACGCGGGCCAACAGATAAACAGGAGCGGCGGAGTCGATTGTGCCCAGAACCTGATCGGCTGGCAGTTCGACATAGAGATTCGACCAGTTGAAGATTTCATCGTCGGGAAGGCCGAGGGCTTTTCTGGGAGCGCGCCAAGGGTTGACCAGATCGTTATGGAAGAGGCTGGCAATTTGCAAATCTTGGCGCATGCCTTCGCGATCGGGCCAGATATCGAGGGCGAGGAGTTGCGCGGACTCACCCAGACTGAAGCCCAGCGAGGAAGTGACCGGAACATTGAGAGCCAGCAGGGACTGTGTGACCAGTCTGCCCAGGGCGATTTGGGCGAGCATGCGGCGGACATGGCCGCCTGAGCCCGGGGACTCTTCTGAGGGTTGTGGTGGAATTTGCCACCAGGTGCGGTCTGGTCGCCAAATATCGGCTGTGAGGTCTTCACTGGCGAGGTCGCCAACAAGAGTGGCCAGTTCCCTGCCCATGCCGGTGAAATACATGCCTGACCCTGGGAAGACGAGGGCCACGCTCCCACCAAGGGGCTGGGTGGTGGAGAGGGCGCGGTCGGGGCCGGGAATGTTCGAGAGGGAGTCAAGCGCCTGAAGGCCTGTGGCCAGCAGCCTTCGGCTCACTTCGCGTGCAAGGTGGGGCAAACCTTCGACCGATGCGGGCATGAGTGCGACCGCGAAAGGCATTTCGGGGTTGGCTGGGCCATGGATCCAGCCGCTTGAGGGCGGGTTCGCGGCCAAGGCATCGAGGGCTTTTGCAAGGCTTTCGGGGCTGTCGCCTTCGACCACAGCCAACTTCACACCCTTTTTAAATTCCTTATTATCGTTGACAGACAGGACTGGATCGCGCGTAATGGGCCCTTCCTCGACCAGAACGCAAGCGGCTTGGCCGCCGCCGAGATGCAAAAGGCCACCCAGCCTGCGTTCGCGGGAAGACGGGGCGAGCCATGCTGCGGGTTTGGCGAGACTGACCAGACTGCCGTCGACACGGTCGATCGCGAGGCCGGGTGTGGGTGCGAGAACCCTATGATCTATTCTACTTAATAGATCGACAAATTCTAAAAGACCAGCAGCGTGGCCAGTGTGGCGGTGGTTTTCGGACGGTGGCGAGGCGACGCATTGGCCGATTCCGCCGCGCGGTGCCAGCACCTCGGACAGGACGCGCCTTGCGGGCTCGCCATCGACGACCATTTGGCCGAGTCGTTCGGGGTGGATTTCTGATTCGGCGAAGGCCTGTTCCAAAGCCCTGCAGCCGGCGGGGTCGAGATCGGCATCGGGTTGAGCTGATGGCGTGTGGTGGTGGTTGATGCCAAGGCCACGCAACACACCCAGGATGTTGTGTTTGCGGCCGATGGCATCTTCGAGGCGTTCAAGAACTACCAGAGCGGCACCGGGTTTGGCACCGGGCAGATTGTCGCGAAATTCGGGATCGAGATCGACGCCTGCCACCAGGGCGATATCGATGGAACGATTTTGCAAGGCCCTGCGGGCGCACTCAAGGGCAGCGAGGCCTGAGACCTGGTCGGCGCAAATGACGAAGGAAGGGCCGGTGGCCTGATAATCCCGGGCCACCCGACTTGCTGCCAAACTGACGAGGTTACCCAGTGTGTGTTCGGCATCGAGTGGCGGGTGGATGTCGTCAAGTTGTTCTGAAGAGATCCAATCACAGCGGCCGGCAAGCAACCAGCGCAAATGGAAACCTGTGGTTCGGGAATCGAGGCCTGAGCCGACATAGATTCCCATTTGGCCAAGCTTGGCAAGTTTGGTGTCGTTATCGGTTTGGTCGAGGAGTGGCTCGAGGGCCCTTCGGGCCATTTCGCGCGTGACCGCCTGCTGGGGGAGCATGCCGCCTGCTTCGCGGGGTGGCAGCGGGACGCGGCCGCCACGCACGGCCATAGTGGAGCCGGCAGTGTTGTCGAGGCTTTCGGCGTTATCGGCATTCCATGAAACGGCTGCGACGCAGGCGACACCCAAGGATTTTTTGGGAGCAACAGAAAGCGGTTTATCTTTTGTGGAGGGTAGGTACTCCTCCAAAAGCAGGTGTGCGTTGACACCGCCAAAGCCAAAGCCGCTGAGTGCGACGCGCCTTGGCACATCGGGGGCCCTGCGATTCCAAGGTTTGGCCTCGGTTGGCAAACGGAACGGTGATGGGCTTGCCAGCTCGGCTAAAGGATCGGGGCTGGCGGAAGCGGGCGGAATAACGCCATGGGCGAGTGCTGAAAGAGCTTTGGAAAGGCCGGGTGTTCCCGCCGCTGTGAGAAGGTGGCCGACAACACCCTTGACCGACCCCAGGGCGCACCGGCCGGCAGGGCCTTCCTCGCCGCGCCAGAGTTCGTGGAGGCTTTCCAATTCGATAGCGTCGCCGACGGGTGTGCCGGTGGCATGGCATTCGATCCAATCGACCATGCCTGGTGACCAGCCCGCCTCGCGGTAGGCTTGGCGAAGGGCGCCCAGTTGGCCTTGGCTTTTGGGAAGAAGCAACGGGCCGGCGTCGTCGTTTGAGAGGCCAACTGCCCGGACAAGGGCCAAAATATTATCACCTTGGGCGATGGCATCTGACAGGCGCTTCAGGACGAAGACACCCGCACCTTCACCGACGACGAGGCCGTCGGCAGATTGATCAAAGGGTCGGGCTCGGCCAGTGGCCGAAAGTGCCCGGAGTTGTGTGAAGCCGACTTGGGTGTAAACGGGATCTGGCGAGGAGACGCCGCCGGCCAAGACGCAATCTGCACGATGGGAGAGAAGTTCCTCGCAAGCGAGGGCGATAACGTAGTAGGTGGAGGCACAGGCGGCATCGAGTGTGAGGACGGTGCCGCCGGCACCCAAAGTCAGTGCCAAGGCGTTGGCTGGCGCCCAAGCGGGATTGACTTGCGCATCATCTGGACCGTTCAGTGCCGAATCGGGCACGCCTAGGCGATTCAGTTCGGCGCGGTGGGGATCGCGGGCTCGCCTTGCTGAGGAAGGGGTAGGGAGGGCGACATGTCCCAAAATCACCGAAAGGCGGTCTGGATCGACCGGTTGGAATTTGCACTGTTCGAAGGCGCTGCGCCCGGCAAGGACGGCGAGTGCGCAGGCGGGATCGGGATGGTTGGGCAGGCCGGCACGGGAAAGTTGGGCGGGATCGAGGGTAGGTAGTTGGCGGATAAGGCAGGCTTTATCGGTTGCGGCCCTGTCGGGCCCGGAGCCGACGGAATCGACTAGCGAAGTGGCCTTGGCGGTCCATCGGCCTTGGGTTGGTGCGGCACCGGCCCAGCCTGATTCGAGTACCAAACGCCATAAACCATCGGCATCCACGCCCGGAGGGTAAATGCCTGCCTGGCTGACAATGGCGATTGTCCTAGTATCGCTTTCCCGCACTCGTTGCTCCCAGCCTTCAGGCCCGACCCCAAATCACCCGGCAGGTTGCCGCGGAAGTAATAATGGCCGCCTATGGGCGACCAAATGATCTCAGGTGCCGCCAGCCACAAGAATGCGGTTTTTGCGAAACGCGCGTCCCAAAGAGGCATCAATGGCACATTCTACGCCACGGGCTTGGGCGACGACGCGGCCCGAGACATCTTCCCACTCGCAATCGGCCACCATGAGGTGTGGGCCTTTGCGTAGCAGGTGGACGAGGAGGCGGCTGCCTGCGGGATCGAAGCGGGCGAATATTCGCAATTGTGAGATCCGTGTCGGCAAGCATCCGGGATGACCATTTCGTTGGGCGGCGAGGATCATGACCTGGAAGAGGCTGTCGACTGCCCAAGGATCGAGCAGCCAGTGTCCACGCAGGGGGGCTTTCATCATGGTTGAGGGGGCTGGGCAGGCGCGCACCAGGGCCAACAGCCTGTCGTCGCCCAAAAAGCGCACCTGATCGAGTGCCTGCCAGGCGGCGCCATGGAACAGGGAGCTGCCATAGCCTGGTTCCCACACTTCTCCGACGAGGCGCCCGGCGGCGATCTCAGCGGCTTCGGTGGGATCAGAATGGCGGCTGCGAGGCGAGGGATCACGACGGCCCAAGCGGACCTTGGCACGGAACATTGGCCGCTTTTCATCGGCAGCGGTGAGGTCGATGAGGGTTTCGACGCGGTCATCGGCCCGAAGGGGTTGGCCGGCGAGAGCTAGTACTCTTGTTTCGGAACCTTGGTAGAGCTGGAGACCTGAGAGTACGGCAATATCTGCCAATTCGGCCACCTCGAGACCTGGTTGGCCTGTAGCGGCGGCGTGGGCCATCCATTCCATGCCAAGGGCCAAGGGCACCACAGCGCGGCCATCGAGTACATGGTCCTCAAGGCAGGGGTGTGAAACCACACTCACCATGCGTTCAAAGACAACTTCGCGCGAGGAAATGTCTATATCGGGATCGCCGGCCTGTGGGAGATCGGTTCGTGGCCTGACCTTTGCGACCGGGATGGGCCGAGAAACAGCGGGCAAGGCGGAGCCTGCCGCCAGCACGACAATTTCGCTCTCGGCTCCCAAAGCCGATTGGCATCCGACGACTCTGGCGAGCAGTTCGCCACCTGCGGGCGGATCGATCAGTCCGACGCCCTCAGAAGCGAAGAGCTTTGCCAGGCCCTCGTTGACCATGCCGCCGGCAAAGGGGCCCCAATCAAAGCAGACGGAGCGAACGCCTGGCCTGTCGAGGCGGATGCGTGCCGCCCATGCTGCCAAGGTTGCGTTGGACATGGCGTAAGGCAATTGACCAACACGACCGAAGCGTCCTGTTGACGAGCCATAAAGGGCCACCAATTTCAAGGGATCGGAGGCGAGTTCCTCAATGAGGTTGCCCAATGCTGCGGCCTTGGGTTCCCAAACGCGGGCGCACTGCCGGCTGTCCATTTGCTCGATACGGCCATCGGCCAAAACACCGGCACCATGTACCAGAGCGGAAATGGGGCCAAGCTCGACCCGTAAGGCACGAACGGCATGTGCCAGTGCTGCGGGGTCGCCCGCATCGGCCACTTGGTAGGCAACCTTGATTCCCAAACGGCGCAATTCATCGATGGAGGCGCGGGCTTCGCGACTGGCCAAGACTTTGCGGGCGTTTTCTTGTGCCTGTCGTGGGGCAAGGCCCTGTGTTGAGACGCAGTTTCTGATCAGTGCAGTCTCATCGGGCAGGCCGATGGCCCATGGGGGTTCTTCCAAAGGAGTACGGCCCACCATGCCAACAGAAGCGCCGGATTGTGTGGCCAAGGCGCGGACGCCATCGGCGGTGACACCACGGGCTCCACCCACTGCCAAAATCACATCGCCCCTTGCCAGTTGGGGTGCCCCGGTGCCATTTTCATGGGCTTGGGCCAGTACCAGCTCGACGGTACCTTTGGGTGAAATACCCGTTTCGAGAGGGCCCGGGAATCCTAATTCGTCGGCAAAATATTGCCAGCCGGAGCGGTCGTCGCGCGCGAGGTCGATGGCGCGGACTGTGACTTCGGGCCATTCCCACGATGCGGTCTTCACCGCACCGAGAATAGCGGCCTGCTCAGGGTCCCAGTCGAGATTTTTGTTCCAATCGGCGGATGCCCTTCCCCAGGCGCCGTCCATTCGGCCCACCCCGACGAGTAGCGCGCTTGCGGATTGGCCTGCTGCGCGCAGCAGGGGGCTTGCGGCTTTGAGCCAGTTGGCAATCATGCCGCCGCCATCGCGCCGGGCACTGGAGCCTGGTGCCAGAATGAGGCCATCGAGTCGAGAGCCCACATTAGGGATTTCTTCGAGCCTTCTATTCTCAACTGTCCAGCCGTAGCGGGCGATGAGAGCATCGGCCAGACCTGCAACGGGTTCGTTTTCGGGTGCCACCACGAGAACGCGGGCCCCTTGGGCCAAATTCAAGCGAGGGCGGTCGGTTCCAAGGGGGTGGGAACGGACCACATGGAGATCAAGTTGGCGGTTGCCTTGGATAGCTGAATCTTTTTTTTCGGCCGGCGCCACCACCGCAACGGGTGCGGCAGCGACAACCGGCTCAGGCTTTGGGACGGGGGGTACCTGAGGAGGAGGAGCAGGGGGTACCACGGAGCCGGTTAGCCATGCGGCCAATTCGTTTAGGGTGCGGAGGCTTCCAGATTGTTCTGGGCCAACGGGGCGGGTACCGGGTAAACGATCCTGGACCGAGGCGAGGATTTCGACGCGTTTGATTGAATCGATACCCAAATCGGAATCGAGCGCGAGGTCAGGCTCGAGTGCCTCGACAGGGTAACCGGTTTTCTCGGCCACGATTTCTTGCAATTTGGCCAAAACGCCAAGGGGTGATGAAGATGGCACCGCAATTGGTGCAACTGCCTTCAGGGCAGTGGGCACGGCGATAGCGGCACCACCGACGAGATAGTTTGCCAACTCGTTCAGGGTGCGGAGGGTGCCAGAATGCTCGGGGCCAACCGGGCGGGTGCCGGGCAAACGATCTTGGACGGAGGCGAGGATTTCAACGCGTTTGATTGAATCGATACCCAAATCGGAATCGAGCGCGAGGTCAGGCTCGAGTGCCTCGACAGGGTAACCGGTTTTCTCGGCCACGATTTCTTGCAATTTGGCCAAAATGCCGGTGGCGTCATGGGAGACCGGGAAGGAAGGCACGGGCACTTGGACGGGCGGGACAAAAAAGGCCTTGGGCGCCGCTACTATGGCGGGTTGGACCTTGGGAGTGGGTGGTTGTGGCACCATCACCGGTGCCGCCACGCTGACAGGGGCGACTTGGGTGGAGGTGGCAACCGCTGCGAGTGGCATCAGCACTGCGGCGGGGGCACGCCCCTCAAGGAGGGCAAGCAGGGTTTTCTGCGAAGCTTCTTGCGATTCGAGGAACATTTTGTGAAGTCGCGCCGCATCTTCCTGCATGCGGGCGAACAACGACAAAGCCTGATCGACAATGGGCATGCGGTGATGCGAGGGATCTGGCGGCACAGGTTGCGACATAGCGACTCTCTCAACTCTAGCAACAGGCACAAACGGTATTGGGGCCGGCACCGGGACGAGTGGCATATCGTCGCGGTGACTGGCCACCTGAATGGGTGGCAAAGGTGGTCTCGTCGGGCGGGGCTTGCGGTAATTTGCCCCCGCCAGAGGTACGAGCATTTTTGGTTTTGCGGCAGGGGCGTGTGCCGGGGAATCGTTTTCCCAGGGGGTGAGGTTGACATCGACGCCCAAGGCGGCCAAGTGTGCCAAGGTGATGGCCAATCGACCTAGTTCACCGGGGCGGCCGGGTTCGCTTTCGAGCGACAGGGCGCGGGCGCTGATGTCGGGAATATCTGAGAGGACATCCTGCGCCATGCGGGTTAGGATGCCGCCGGGGCCAACTTCGAGGAACACTTCTGCGCCCTGGCGGCGCAATTCCTCGAGGCATTCTTGCCACAGGACCGGTTCGGAAACTTGGCGGTGTAAGCGTTCGAGCCATCCAGGTTCGCCGGGTTGGTAGGGTTTGGCGTCGAGATTGGCCAAAACGGTGGTGGCCATGGCCTGACCGGGATCAACCGGGAGGTGGGCCTCGCTGAGTGTGGCTGCCAATGCTCGGGCAGCGGCGGCAAGATCTGGATGGTGGAAGGCGCCGGCGACATCGAGCCTGCGAACAGCCAGCCCCATTTCCTTTGCCAGGAGCTCGCACTGATCGATGGCGGCCGAGGGCCCGGAAAGAATGGTTTGGCGGGGGCCATTGTGATTGGCAACGCTCACACCATGAACGCGCTGGCCAAGTTTGGCAGCATCGGTACGGTGGGCCAACACTGCCAGCATGGAGCCTGGCCGGGAGAGGGATTCTTGGTGCATCAGGCCGGCGCGACGGGCGAGCAACGAGTACCAAGAAGAATCTGGGAGCAGGCCGGCGGCGGCCAAGGCAGTCCACTCGCCCAGGCTGTGGCCGGCGCTTAGGTTACCAACCCTAGAGCCGACATGGAAACGACGAAGGACCTTGGCGGCACCCAATCCCAAGGCAGCCATGGCCACTTGGCAAACCCGGGTATCGCGGAGGTTTGCCAAGACCTCATCCGGGTTGGAGCTTGCAGGCGGGTAGAGGAGGTCGTCTAGTTTGCGCAACTCGGGGAATGCCACGGCCATGGCATCGCGGGCGTTTTCAAGCTCGTGGCGCATTTCGGGGAAGACGCAGGCCAGTTCGCGGAAGGAATCAACACGCTGGGCGCCTTGGCCCGGGAACAGCAAAGCCAAGCGGGTGCGTCTTGGACCTGATGAGGCCCGGACACCGGCCGAGGCGTACCAATTGGTTCCGCTGCTCAAGGCGGTGATGGCACCTTGCAGAATTTTTTGGAAGTCGTCGTCTGTCTGGTTGCTTTCGAGCTCACGAACTGCAACGAGGCGAAATTTGGCGGATGGGTGGAAAGTACGACGACTCTCGCGCGCGAACCATGCAAAGCCGGTATCCGCTGCCGAGGGCACAGTTGAGGCGGCGGCGGCTAGATCCTCGTGGTTATCGGCTGAAAGGGCAATTATCTGGATGGAGCCGTCCCATGCTGGTGTTTGGCAGGGGGTGGCAGATTCTTCGAGAATGGCATGGAAATTGGACCCGCCAAAGCCAAAAGCGCTGACACCGGCGCGGCGGGGCTGGCCGTTCATTGGTTTGAGCCAGGGCCTGGCTCTTGAGGGCAGATGGAACGGACAGCCGGGCTCCAGCAGTGCGGGGAGTGGGGTGCCCACCTTGAGGGTGGGTGGCTGCACACCATGGCGGAGAGCCAAAGTAGCCTTCAAAAGGCCGGCGGTACCCGCGGCGCCTTTGGCGTGGCCAATTTGCGACTTAACCGAGCCCAAAGCACACCATGGAGCGGCAGAGGCTGAGTTGCCTTTTCCAAAGACTTCGATCAAGGCCGCCAATTCGACCTGGTCGCCGGCACGCGTGCCGGTGCCGTGGGCTTCCAATAGGCCGATCGAAGAGGGCAGACAGCCGGCCTGATCGAGGGCGCGGCTGATGGTGCGAATTTGTCCCTCTTTGCGGGGTGCATAAATGGCACCGCCACGGCCGTCTGAGCCGGCACCCAGCCCCTTGAGGACGGCCAGAATGCGGTCGTTATCGCGTTGGGCATCGGCCAGGCGTTTGAGGACCACCAACCCGATGCCCTCGCCCAGGATGGTGCCGTCGCCTTCGGCCGAGAAGGGTTTTGAATTGCCCGAGGCTGAAAGGGCTGGAGTTTTGCTGAAGCAGGCGTACATGAAGACATCGCTGAAGGTGTCGACGCCGCCGGAAATGACCAAATCACTGCGGCCGGCCTGTAATTCGAGGGCAGCCAGATGCAATGCTCCCAAGCTGGAAGCACATGCCGCATCAACTACACAGTTGGCGCCGCCGAGATCGAAGCGGTTGGCGATGCGGCCTGCCACCACATTTCCAAGCAGGCCGGGGAAGGAGTCTTCTGTCCATTCGGGATAATTTTGGCCAATGCGTGTGATTGCGTCCTCGACCCGATCTTGAGGAACACCTGCCTCGAGCATGGCCTTGCGCCACTTAGGGTGGTCGAGACGGGCTCCTAGCGGGATGAGGAGTTCTAGGGCGCTGGTGACGCCTACCACGACGCTGGTGCGTTCGCGAGGAAAAAGCTTGCCGGGCTCATCGGGGGTGGCAGCGTAGCCGGCGTCGCGCAGCGCCTCGCGTGCGGCGAACATGCCCAGCAACTGCGCGGTGTCTGTAGCCTCGAGGCTGTTGGGGGCGATGCCGAATTCGGATGGGTTGAAGGGCACGGGGTCCAGGAAAGCCCCGCGACGGGCATAGACCATATCCGGAGCTTTAGGATCTGGGTTATAATGATCTTCTGGTCGCCACCTGCCCGGCGGGATCTCGCGAATGCGGTCGACGCCTGCGAGCAGGGTGTGCCAATAGCCTTGGTTGCCTGTTTTTCCCGGAAAAAGGCAGGACATTCCCACCAAGGCAATAGGCTCAAACTGGTTGCGGGCCTCGTAGTTCCCTTCGATTGGGGGCGTCATGTGGGCACCCCTTCCAGTTGGCGCATGGCAGAAGGCCTGACCGGGCGTGGATTGGCTTGGGCTGCATGAATGCCTTGCATGCGGGCAATTTCGGCCCGTTTTAAGGCTGCTGCGCCGCGCATGAGGCTATTGGCCACTGCCGGGAGGTTGCGGTTGGCGGGTTGCTCCAAAAACGAGCCTTTGGCCCATTCGTTGAAGGCACCCATGCTGGGTCCGCACCAGATTTGAAAGTCGGCTTGGCGGTCGGCGACACCTTGGGTGGCCCAGCGTGAGGCGGTGGCGAGGTACCAGCGGAAGACCAAGGCCATTTGATGTTTCGGATCGTTTTGGGCCCGAACAATCTGGCCGGGGTCGCGGTTTTGGAAATAGGTCACACAGTCTGCCCATACCGCCGCAAACGGGCGTCGAAGCATTTGTTTTTCAACCGTGGCCTGATCCGCTTGGGGAACCGCATCAAAGGACGGATATGTCCGGTACAGTTCGTAGAGTTTTTGGGCTCGCATGGCGAAGAGTGTGCCGCGTTTCAGAACCTGCACCTTGACGCCCATTTCAAACATATCGGCGGCGGCGGCCATGGCGGTGTCAGCTTGGTCTGCGCCTGCCAGCATAGCGCGGGCGAGATCGGAAGTGCCAGACTCGACACACGCCTGATGAACGGTGCCTACCAAGACATATGCTGCGCCCATGGCGAAAGCTGCGGCAACCGCATGGGGTGTGGCGATGCCGCCTCCCAATCCGACGCGTGTGGCCCGGTGCCAGCCATATGCAGCGCTGTCGAGCGCCATGCGGTCACGGAGTGCGATGATTGTGGGCAATAGGTTCAGGGCGGGTCGGTTGTCGGTGTGGCCGCCGGAATCGGCCTCGGCGGTGATATCGTCGGCCAAGGGAAGGCGCATGGCGGCCTGTGCTTGTTGTTCGGAAATTTCGCCCCGGGTGACTAACTCTCCCACGAGTTTTGGAGGTGCGGGCGACAGGAACTTGCGGGCAACCTCAACGCGTGAAACTTTGGCCACCACTTTATTGGCTGGAACGGGAGAACCATCAGGGTCCACCCGCAAGCCTGTGAGGCGATAACGCACCAAAGGCAGGCTCACATCCAAGTAGGCACTAGCTTCAACCAAGCGAATTTGATGTCTCAGGTAGAGGTCTGCGTGGGCAGCCTCGAGGCTGCTTTCTTGCGGGCTGTAGAGCAGGTTGAACCCGAAGGGCATGGAACCGAGATTCGCTTTGAGCCTGTGTATGGCCTGCTCGACGCGTTCGGGCGATTGGCCAGCGGCCCCGTAGAAACCCAGACAACCTGAACGGGCGGCGCTTTCGACAATTTCTTCACTGGCAATGCCATGGGCCATGGAGCCGGCGACATAGGCCAACCGCAAGGCGTGCTCGTTGCGAAAACCCGGATCGCCCAAGTCTTCTGGCAGCACGGGGGGAACATACGCGTGTCCGGGCATGAACGGCTGGTCTGATTCCAAAAAATGGACAGAAACAGTCCCATCCACCATGGCACGGAGTGCCAGCGGACGATGCAGTTGTTCCAGGGCATCGCTCAGAGAGGAGGGCATGGCCGTCCGGGGCTGGCTTTGGTTAATGAAAAAACAAACTTAACGCCAATAGAACATAACGGAAGTCCCGGGCTTGTCGCCAAACCGGTCTCCCTGTCCCTTCTGGGTATGTTAGGGAAACCCGGGGGGCCATCCAGCCTGATTGGAACGATGATTTGGGTGGAAAACCTAGCTGCGGTCCGATTATTCAGCCTGGGTGATTCCATGACAGCCGCGCGGCATTCATTAAATCGGCTGTAGAACCGGTTCCCAAACGGGTTGCCCCTGCTTTTAGCAGTGCTAAAGCTTGCTCCAGAGTGCGAATCCCGCCACTTGCCTTCACTTGGACGCTGCTTGGGCTACTATTTCTTAATAATAATACATCTTCGACAGTTGCACCGCCATCTCCATAGCCTGTAGATGTTTTTACAAAATCAACACTTATCAATCCAAAATGCTTGCATATCTCTACTTTAATATCAGATGGCAGCCTGGCTGTTTCAAGAATAACTTTCAGCAAAGCGCCATTCCTGTGAGCCAGTTCGAGGATTTTTGCAACCTCGCTGGTTAATCGGGTGAAATCCCGGTCCATTGCCCAGCCCAGGTTGATCACCATGTCGAGTTCTGTCGCCCCGTCGGCCAAGGCTTTGGCAGATTCGGCCAATTTGATGTCTGGATGGTGCCCACCTTGGGGGAAACCAATCACGGTTCCCACCTTCACCCCCGAGCCTTCGAGCCATTTTTTGGCCCTAGAAACGGAGCAAGGCCTGACGCAAACGCTGGCAACACCTTCTTTTGCCGCCAAGGCGCAACCGGCCTCCAATTCGGCCTCCCTCAGGGTGGGGCTTAGCAGGGCGTGGTCAATGAGGCTGGCTAATTCTTTGGGTTTGGTCGGAAAATTGGGGTGGAAGGTCATGGCAAACTCCAAGGGTGTGAGGTGAATGTAACAGGATGGGCAAATGATTGGAAAACAGTCGCATGCAGCACTTCTTGAAACCATGCTTCGGCAAAGGCATGAACCTGGACTTGTTTCTAAATGTCTGGAAAGTTAGGGATCGGCGCCAAGGTATGCAATTTTGGTTTTTTTGGCAGAACCAATTTGGGAGAGATTCTCGAGTCATGAATGGTTGGGCGGAATTATTGTTGAAATGCCGAACTATTCGCCAATTATTGGCGGGTGGGGTACTGGCCATTTCCCTCCCAACAGTTGGTCTGGCGCAATCGGCGGGCATTTACAGCACGGTTATTACCCAGCCTGTTGCTGAGGTTAGGGCCAGCCCATCCACTGATGCGAAAATTTACACAACCAACCGTTTGCGCATGGGTGAGCCTGTGGTGGTTTTGGAAGAGCGCAACGATAATTGGCTTGCCATTCGCCCGCCCCGGGGCTCATTCAGTTGGGTTCAAGCGAAGCACCTCAAACAGGTAACTCCGGGACACCCTAATTGGGTGGTGATTGCGCCACCGGGCACCCGGGTCCCTGCTTTGGTTGGTAGTTCGATTGACCCGTCGGTGCGGCCGAGTGTGGAAGGTACAGCCTTGGTATTTGGCACGCAGGTGCGGGCCGTGGGTGAGCCGACGGGCGAGGGTGAGGGACGGTGGATCCCTATTGATCCTCCAGAATCCGAGCGTCGTTACATTGCCAAAGATGCCGTGGCAAAGCCAATGGGTAGTGTGGGGATGACAACCAGCGGCGGGACCAATTTTCCTGCTCCGGTCTATTCGCCCAATCCGACCGCATCTGCCCCACCAGCAATGGTGGGTAATGTTGCTCCCATCACGCCTGGTGCCGCCGCCTTGGTGAACGCCACGACACCGCCTGCAGGCGCGCCTGGTGCCAGTCAGGGTGTGGGCATGGCAAGCAATCTATGCGGTCAACAGCTTTATGACCCAGCCTTACGCTGGAACGAGGCATACTCGACCGAGTTGGCTCGCAATTATCCGGAGGCGATTCGCCTTTACACCCAATTGGCTCAAGATTTCGCGGCAACCCAACCGGAGTTGGCCACGCAAGCCTCTAATCGGGCGATTCGATTGCGTGAGGCGACACAGGTTCCTGGCAGCCCCCTGCCCTACCCTGACAGGCCGATCATTCGTGCTTATGCGCCTTCTGGCAACCAGGCCTATGGTGTTGCCGCAGGCGTAGCGCCTTTGCCGATTGGTGCTGCGCCGGGCCAGACCGCCTCGAGCATCCGACTGGCCCAGCCATTTGTGCCGCAGGGCAGCACGGTGAGCGCGTCGAACAATAATGGCATGGCTCAGCCCATTTCACCTGGTGGAGGCTCCTCGGCAGTGGTTGGGGCCCCCGGGACTATTCCCTCGGGTGCTGGGTCGCTTGGGCCTACGGGTGGAACCGGGGTTTTACGGAGGAGTGGTCGAAACCTCGAGAACCGCCAGATGTACCTTCTGGAAAGCAACGGCAAGCTGCTTGGATATGTGGTGCCGGTGCCTCCACTTGACCTTGAGAGCTTTGTTGACAAGCCTGTGGATGTGCGTGGAGGGATGCGCTATGTCTCGGCCATCCGCGCGAATGTTCTTTACGCCACGGCCGGCAACGCCTGGCGATAAGGCGAAATACCTGAATTGAATCGTTGGGGTGAGCCAGCTTTTGCGGGTATCATCATCGCATGCATTGTTTGTCTTGTCGCACCCGGAACGCGTCATGCTTGCCCAACTGATCATCACTTTGCTATTTGCCCCGGCCTATGCGGAGAATCCGCTGGTATTGGGCCCGGCCCCCTGGCAAAGCCAAAAAGTGGAGGGTGAATCTAGCGCTTTATTGGAAGAGGTGGAGGGTGGCGCGTTGATCGCGCGGATGTCTCGCAAGGCAAAAGAAGTGCTGGAGGTGCGGTCGGCCAACCGTGACCGTGTTTATATGGCCGGCACAGATTTCACTGTGGACACAGAGGGAGGCAAGCTGGTTTTTAAGGGTGATGCGAAGGAAGGCCTGAAGCTTTCTCAGCTATACCCTGCGAAGGGATCGCCCAGTTCCTACCCCAGCCGGGTTGGCCACCCGGATCAGGCGATGCTTTATGGGCCGGGCCGCTGGTTTCACGACCACCAGTTGGAGATCAGCTACACCACTGATGAGGCATGGCCCGGAACGACGCCACCTGCGGCGACGGACAAGCTGCCCAAAACGACTGCCCTGCTCGCAGGTAAAAAGTTTTTAAAGATCGCCATTAGTGGCGACAGTATTTCAACCGGGCTGGACGCCAGCGCCCTTGCCATGGCCAACCCGAAACAGCCTGGCTACCCCGACTTGGTGGCGGCCAACCTCCAGCGTTTGACAGGGAGCGAGGTGCGGCTTGTGAACTTTGCCATTTCGGGCACCAGCATCTCCTTTGGTGTATCGGATTGGCCAAGGCTTGCGGCCTGCAAGCCGGACTTGGTGATCATCGCTTATGGCATGAATGATGTGGGTCGGAAAGATCCCAAGTGGTATCGGGAAAGAACCGCCGAGCTGGTGGGCAAGATTGGGGCAGACCTGCCCGAGGCGGAGATGATTTTGGTGAGCCCCATGCTGGGAAACAAGGAGTGGATTCACACGCCCCGCGAGATGTTTAACCTGTACCGGAACGAGTTGAAAGGGCTGACGGGGCCGGGTGTGGCGCTGGCAGATGTGACGGCGGTTTGGGAAGCACACCTTGGCAAGCAGCGAGACCTTGACCTGACCGGCAACGGCTTGAACCACCCGAATGATTTTGGCCATCGGCTCTATGCGTGGACCATCCTGGCCGCGCTGGGGATAAACCCTGTTGAATCGCGATAAAGCCAATTGAGGAGATTGCCATGACCATCTGTTGCCCGCTGTTGTGGCTTTGCATGGCCGCCGAGCCGACACCCCCGCCCCCCTTGAAGGCGATGGCCGTGAAAGGCGCGGCTGATCGCTTGGATGCGGCCTGGGCCATGGCCGGGAAAATTTGGGAATTTGCAGAGCCTGGGTATCTGGAGAAGGAATCGAGCAAGCTGTTGGCGAATGCCCTTGAGAAGGAGGGTTTTCGGGTGAAGCGCGGGGTAGCTGGAATTCCCACTGCTGTGGTTGCCGAGGTGGGTTCGGGCAAGCCGGTGATCGCCATTTTGGGAGAATATGATGCTTTGCCCGAGTTGTCGCAGGAGGCGGAGCCCTTTCGCAAGCCGCGCCAGAGTGGCAACGGTTATGGGCAAGCCTGCGGGCATCATCTTTTTGGTGTTGCCAGTGCCACAGCTGCGATGGCCCTCAACGACCTGATCCGGGCTGGCCAACTGAAGGGGACGGTTCGTTTTTATGGTTGCCCCGCAGAGGAAGGCGGAGCCGCGAAGGCCTTCATGGTGCGTGAAGGGCTCTTCAACGATGTGGACGCCGCCTTGCACTGGCACCCTGGTAGCCGCAACGCCGCAGGCGACGCCTCGTGCCTTGCGCGCATTGCGGTGAAGTTTCGCTTTCATGGAAAAGCTGCGCACGCTGCTGGATCACCTGAAAAAGGGCGAAGCGCTTTGGATGCCCTGCTTTTGACTATCCACGCGGTTGAATTGATGCGGGAACATACCCCGGATGGCACCCGCCTTCACCACACCATCACAGCAGGCGGTGGCGCGGCAAATGTGGTTCCGGAGTTTAGCGAAGGTTTCTTTTATGTTCGGCACCCCAAGGCGGAAGTGGTATCGCAACTTTGGCCGCGTCTGCGCAAATGCGCGGAGGCAGGGGCCTTGGCCACGGAAACGCGGCTTGAGGTGGTTCCCCTGGGCGGCACCCTCGAGATTTTACCCAACGACACGCTTGGGCGGATCACGGCCGAAAACCTCAAGGCGCAAAACGATCTGGCCTACGATGCCGCTGAGGAAGCCTTCGCGGTGAGGTTGCGTGAAACCTTTGGCGAGAAGGCGCCGCCAACCGAATCGATCCGCGATGTGGCCAACCAGTCTGGCAAAGTGACCAACGGCTCCACCGATGTTGGTGATGTCTCGTGGGTTGTGCCAACCACCGGATTTTATGCTGCCACTTGGGTACCGGGCACACCCGGCCACTCTTGGCAAGCGGTGGCCTGTGGCGGGACTACCATCGCCAAAAAAGGGATGGGGCTCGCTTCGCGGGTTCTTGCCTGCACCGCGGTGGATTTAATGACCAACCCCAAGCTGATTGAGGCTGCCAAAGGTGAGCAGGCCCATCGGAAAGATGGCAAACCCTACCAGCCCCTGATGGAAAAAGGGCAGGTGCCGCCGCTCGACTACCGCTTAGCGGGCCGCAGGACGCTTGGCGAGTGAGCACCAGCAAACAGGTTTAACAGTTTGCCTAACCGATGCTGTTGGCAAGCGTCATAGTTTTGGTTTGGAACAAAAAGAATTGCCCTTGGCAAAAAAAGGCTATCTGAGGGCAAAGCCCTTGGATCGCCTTTAAGCATTATCACCTGACACATTACAAAATCAGGAAACTCAGCACTCAGCCACCCAGTGCCGTGAGCACCTGATGGGCGGCCTCGGCCTGGTTGAGAACATAGAAATGAACACCCGGGGCCCCCTGGCGGATTAGGCCTTCGGTCTGTTTGCGGGCGTGTTCGGCACCGATCTTGGCGGTTGCGCCTGGATCGTCTTTGTGTTTTTCCAATTCTGCTTGGAGAGATTTGGGCAGCCTTGCACCACACAGGGAGGTGATTCTTTGAATTTGGGGGAAGTTGACAATTGGTAGCAATCCGGGAACCAAAGGCACCCTGATACCCAGCTTGTGGCAATTTTCAACGAAGCGAAAGTAGTCATCATTGTCATAAAAAAGCTGGCATACCACCGCGTCGGCACCGGCATCGACCTTGTTTTTAAGGTATTGCAGGTCATCAACTGGGCTTTTTGCCTCTTGGTGGGTTTCCGGGTAGCCGCCCACGCCTATACCCATGCCGGGAAATTCCTTGTGCACGAGAGCCACCAACTCGTTGGCATAGCCCAAGCCGCCGGCAATTTTCTGGAACCCCTCTTGGCCTTTGGGTGGATCGCCGCGAAGCGCCATGATGTTGGTGATGCCGCGTTCCTTCGCTTGACGCACAAAGTCGAGAAGGGCCTCGACAGTGAGGCCAACGCAGGTGAGGTGGGCCATGGTGGCGACCCCGTGACGGCGCATGATTTCGGAGCAAATATCCAGAGTGGGGCCTTGGGTGGATCCGCCGGCCCCGTAGGTGCAACTGAAATATGCCGGCTTGAATGCCATGAGGCGGTCAACTGCCGCATACATGGAATCGAACCCAGCTTGGGTTTTTGGTGGAAAAACCTCAAAAGACCAAACAGGGTGACCCGCCGACAGCAAATCTTTCAATCGCTTGGACATGCGACCCATTCTCCGGCCAAAATGCCAAAGGGTTCAAGTCTTTGGCACGGTGATTTTCAAAATGTATTTATAGCGAATGCCAGCCATAAATACCAAAACCTCAATTTATCCTTAATCATTTTCGTGTATCCCTGACTGCAAAGTTGATAAAAACAACCATTAGTGAAGTTAGATAACCCTCTGGCCCCCATTCCCCCCCATGACCAGCGAACAACCGGGAGAAGAGGCAGCAGATCTTGAGTTGTTGCGGCAATGGGATTGGGACCATGTTTGGCATCCCTTTGAACCCCATGATATTGGCGCACCCCAGAAACCACCGCTTTTTGTGCGGGGTGAAGGCTGTTGGCTGATTGATAGCGAGGGTAATCGGGTTCTGGATGGCGTTTCCTCGCTTTGGTGTAACCTGCACGGCCACCGTGTGCCCGAGATAGATCAAGCCATTCGTGACCAATTGGACCAACTAGCCCACTCATCGCTTTTGGGTGCGATCAACATCCCGGCGGCCCGATTGGCTCGCAAACTGGTGGAAGTGGCACCAAAGGGCCTGAGCCGGGTTTATTTTTCGGACGATGGTGCAACCGCCGTGGAGGCGGCTCTGAAAATCGCCTTTCAGTACCAGCAGCAAAGGCCGAACCCGCAACCCGGCAAAAACCGTTTTCTGGCGCTGAACGAGGCCTACCATGGCGACACGCTCGGAGCGGTGGCGGTGGGAGATATTCCACGCTTTCACCGCCAGTTTGGTCCGCTGCTTTTTCCGGTCAAGCGTGTTTGCCAGCCCTTTTGCTACCGTTGCCCTTTGAATTTGAAGCGCCCGGAATGCGCTTTGGCGTGTGCGAGCGAGGCAACCGAGCTTATAAGGCGGCACGCCCACGAACTGGCTGCTGTGATCGTGGAACCGGTGGTGCAAGGGGCTGCGGGCATGGTGGTGGCGCCTGCAGGTTGGTTGGAGGCGGTGGCTTTGGCTTGTAAACGGTTTGATGTATTGTTGATTGCCGATGAGGTTGCCACGGGATTTGGCAGGACTGGCAGGCTGTTCGCTTGCGAGCATGAGGGGATCGTGCCCGATCTTCTGTGTCTGGCCAAGGGAATCACTGGGGGCTACCTGCCTCTGGCGGCAACGCTTGCCACGGAGGCGGTTTTTCAGGCGTTTTGTGGCCCGCCCTCGGAAGGTCGGGCTTTTTATCATGGGCACACCTATTCAGGTAACCCGCTAGGGGCGGCAGCGGCCCTTGCCAGTTTGGAAATGTTGCTGAAACCTGGTTATTTGGCGGAAGTTGAGACCAAAGGGAAGCAACTTGAAGCGGGGCTTGCTGTACTTGCGAAGCATGCGCATGTTGGAGAAATCCGCCGAAAAGGGCTGATGCTAGGCATTGAATTGGTGGCCAATTCGGTCACCCGGGCACCTTTTGGTGCTGCAGAGCGGGTGGGTCGTCGGGTGACTGACCATGCGCGCAGCCATGGAGTGTTGCTGAGGCCTTTGGGGGATGTTGTGGTGGTGATGCCGCCCTTGTCTATTACCGGGGCTGAAATCGACCTCTTGGCGCAGGCGGTGAGCCGAGCCATTTTCGAAACCTTACCAGAAGGATTTAATTGATGTCCCGCGGCATTTTCATCACCGGGACCGACACGGGGGTTGGCAAGACTCTCGTATCTAGCGCTATCATTCGCCTGCTTTTAAAACAAAATCAGGCGGTATTTGCAGCCAAACCTCTTGCCACGGGTAGCGAAAAGCAGGCCGATGGCACCCTGCGGCATGGTGATGTGGCCCAAATGGCCGAAGCTCTGGGTGGGAAGCCTGTTTGGGTGGGATTTGAGAGCCCACACCCGGCTGCCCCTTCAGTGGCGGCACGTTGGGAAGGGAAACAACTCGATTTGATGCAGATGGCCAAGGATTTGAAGTTTGCCATACCTGATGGCCATTTTGCGGTGGTTGAGGGTGCGGGCGGGCTTTTATGCCCTGCTGGGCCGGGTATTAGCATTGCTGATTTGGCCCAAGAACTTGGATTTCCTATCCTTTTAGTTGCGAAAAATTGTTTGGGGGTATTGAATCACACCCTTTTGGCATTGGAGGTAGCCCGGGGCCGGGGTTTGGAGGTTTTGGGAATTATTTTGAACCAACTAACAGCCCCTGGAGACCGGGTTGAAGCGGAAAATGCTGCGGAATTGGCCCGTTTGACCCAAGTTCCGATCTTGGCGCAGGTTCCTTTTGGGGATGTTTCTGGAATTAGCTTGGAAAAAACCAACTGGCCGACCCTTTTTGAATGAATACGGACTGGTTCAAGGTGTAAGGGCAAGACGATTTTTTTGTTAAACTGGCCAAATTTGAAAATTGCAACTATCATGCTGCCTCGTTATTTTTTGGTGAACCAAACTTGAAACCTCCGTTATGCAATATTCGGCTGTCAATGGCTTAATTTGTTAAAAATACCCCCTTACCAAGGCTGAAACCATGAGCTATGTGGCCTTCCTCTGTGGCAATTGTCGCCGACCAATCGCGTTTGAAGGTGACTTGCAAGGTCAAAGCGTGAATTGCGGTGGTTGTGGAAGCAGTTTGCGGCCGGCAGGCCCCTTGGCGGAATTGGTGGTGGTGGCGCCTGCCGAATCGGCACCCAATGAGGAAGCTGAACCGGCGGCAGCCCCTGGTGTTGCCGGGCTGGTGAATTTGGCAGCATTGCCTGTGATAGAGGAAAAAACGCTTGAAAATGAGGTTAATTTATCCAAATCTGTTACAGAAAGTGAAATCGCCTTATTGTCTATCCCTGATCGGGAGAGGGCCATCCGGAGCACAGGTTCCGGATCATTTCCGTGGCTTTTTTTGTACATGATGATCAGCTTCACGCTTCTTTCCGGAGCGCTCAACATTTATCTGGTCATGCGGCTGCGGGCGGCAGACGAGAGCCTTCGAAAGCGGGCATGCGGAGGATTTATATTGCAAGAGGAAAATAGGGGAAGGATAAATAATTTCGTAATTATTTGAATACGGTTGTTTTTTTGGCAAATGGGAGATCCGCCCCTTGTCAAATTGTTTTAGCTAGGCTAATTTGAAATGAACGTTGGTGCTGGAAGGCAATTTGATAGCGTTTCGCCGTAAAAGCGGGCCTGACAAAATAAAAGCTTTTCCGGTAGCTGATGAAATTGAGAATTTTAACCCCGGTTATTAGTGCCGGGGGTTTTTGTTTGGAAAAAGCTGTTCCATTTTTGGAGTTACGAATGAGACTGACCCGCGCTTCCAGCTATGCGATCCACGCTGTTGCCTACATGGCCCAACACAAGCACCACGAGAAGCCTGTTGCTTCGCACACCATTGCCGAAGATCGTGGTATTCCTGAGCGTTTCTTGCTGAAGGTTTTGAAACCTTTGGTCTCCTCCGGCGTTCTCAAATCCATCAAAGGCCCCAACGGCGGTTACCGTTTGGCCCGCAAGTCTGAAGACGTGACTTTGCTCCACATCGTTGAAGCAGTTGACGGCCCAATCAAGGGTGTTGCCCCTCTGCACGAAGAGCGCAAGAACGTGATCGACAAGAAGCTGAACGACATCTGCGTTCAGATTGCCGACCTCGAGAAGAAGGCACTCGACAAGGTTCGCATCAGCGACCTGATCAAGCGCTAAGCCTTTTTCCGGGCCCAAACGGCCTGGAACTGGCCAAAAGCCATTCGCGGCCGGGTTTTCCCGGCCGCGTTCTTTTTTAGCACCTTTTTGACGGGTCCGATTGGCTCTCTTTAAGCCAATCGTAGGTTAGAATGAAGCTATGAGCCTGCGCGTATCCAACATTCGACTGAATATCGACACTCCAGAATCTGAACTTCCTGCAAGGGTTGGCCGGTTGCTGGATGTGCCTGTGGAAGATTTGGGGCAGCTTCGGATTTTGCGGAAAAGTCTGGATGCCCGCGACCGGGACTCGATGGCCTATGTGTATGTGGCCGAGGTGACCCTGCCCTCTGCCCCCGCCAAACTGGAAAAATTATTAGACCGGGCCCGCCGCCGCAACATTCCGGTGGAGCCTTTTCACGAAGAGCCGTTCATCATTCCCGAGCCTGGGCAGGTGCCTCTTCCTAATCGTCCGGTGGTGGTTGGTAGTGGACCTGCAGGGTTGCTAGCAGGTTATGTTTTGGCAGAGATGGGTTACCGACCGCTGGTGTTGGAGCGGGGCCGGGCGGTACGCGACCGTATACGCGATGTAAAAGCATTCGACGCCGGTGGGCAGTTTGAACCCGAGAGCAACTACCTTTACGGCGAGGGTGGTGCTGGCACTTTCAGCGATGGCAAGCTGACCTACCGCGGCAATGGTGCGGATGTGCGGCGGGTGCTGGAAATATTTGCCAAAAACAACGGTAAACCTTCGATCTTGTACGAGCAGCGGCCCCACCTTGGCAGCAATCGTTTGCCCGCAGTGGTGAAAAAGCTGCGCACCAACATTGAGGCCATGGGTGGCGAGGTTCGCTACGGCTGCAAGGTGGAAGATCTCGACATTGCCGATGGCATTGTGCGCGGGGTGATCACCTCGGAAGGCCGCATACCGGCCGAGGTTGTTCTGATGGGGCCTGGCCACAGCGCGCGAGACACATTCTCGATGTTGCTTGAACGAGGAGTCAAACTGGAGCGCAAGGCATTCCAGTTTGGTGTGCGAATCGAGCAGCCGCAGGAAGTTGCCAACCGTGTGAAGTATGGCGACACCCACTTGGAGAACAAGATCGGCCCGGCGGACTACACGCTGGTGGTTCATGGTTCGCGGCCGTTGTTCACCTTTTGCATGTGCGCGGGCGGTTACATCATGCCCAGCGTGTCGAAGGCGGGTGAATATTGCACCAATGGCATGTCGCTTGCCAATCATGACAGCCCATTTGCCAACAGCGGGCTGGTGGTAACCATTGAGCCTGAGGAGTTTGGCGGGGACGATCCCTTGGCTGGTGTGCGCCTGCAGGAGAAATACGAGCGGGCTGCCTATGAACTGGGGCGGGGCGAGTATGTGGCACCCATGCAACGAGCGACTGATTTCATGGCAGGCAGGGCGACTGCAACGTTGCCAGCCAACACCCATCCTCGCGGCTCGATACCGGCCCGTATGGAGGAGGTGGTTCCGCCTTATGTGGCAGAGGCACTTAGGACCGGCTTGCCCCTGATGGACAAGAAGTGGGGCGGGCGCTTTTTACCAGATAGCACCTTGGCAGGTCCGGAATCACGCGGGAGTTCTCCTGTGCGGATAACCCGTGACAGCGACACGCGGCAATCTGTCAGCGTGGAGGGAGTTTACCCGATTGGTGAAGGGGCCGGGTATGCGGGAGGTATTGTGAGCGCCGGGCTCGACGGCCTGCGCAGTGCGCTGGCCGTCGTTGCTCGATATCGCCAAACCGGTTGAGAGCCGGGATTAACGCGTCTTGAGAAGGTCGCGTATCTCGGTGAGCAGTTCCTGATCTTTGGTGGGGGGCGGTGGCGCGGCGGCCTCTTGCTTCTTGCTCGCCATGATCCAACCGAGGAACTTGACGATGAAGATGAAGATGGCAAACGCGACGATGACGAAGTTCACCATCTCGGCAAGAAACTGTCCGTAGGGGACCTTTGAGCCGTTGAGCGTAAAACTCCATTCAGCATAGCTTTGTTCGCCAGGCATGACACAGGCGACCAGCGGCATGATAATGCTTTTCACCAGCGCATCGACGATCTTGCCGAAAGCCCCGCCGATGATCACACCAACCGCCAAGTCGATGACATTACCCTTGAAAGCGAACGCCTTGAATTCTTCAAACAAATTGAAGACCTTCTTAGTGGGATCGAGCCTGCTTAGGTCTTTCTTCATATCCACAACTTCTCCAACCTTTTTTTAAAAAATCTTGTCTTAATAAATCCTGAACCAGAACTTTAAGCGGATTTTTCAAGTACATTGCGCTGTTGTGACAGGCGCAAAGAGCCTCCGTTTCGTTCCTCGAGTATTTGATAAACATTCTTGTCACGTGAAAGCTCGAGTGTGCGGCCCACATATTCACCCAAGACGGCCTGCACCAAAAAGACCAGGAAGAACATCATGGACATTTGCAAAGAGAGAGTGGTCCAACCGGGGGCAACATCGTTCTTCACCAGATTGACCACGACCACATAGAACATGCCCATCAGGTTGAGGGCTGCCCCCGCGAGGCCAAGCCAGCCAGCAAGCCGCAGTGGAGAATGGGAATTCAGCACCAACAGAGCCAGGGCGCGGTCAATGGGTTCGGCCCATGAGCGGGGCATTTGTGCCCCCGGCCTTCCCACGGGTTGGTAGGGAACTGTGGCGCCGATGACTCCGGCCACGGAAGGAAGGACGGGAAAAACCGGCACTGTCCCCCTGGCCCGAATGGCGGAACCAGCCACTTGACGATTCATGGCTTGGAACCGAGTTGCACCTGATGGCAACCCCATGGCAAACCAGCGCTGAGACAGATTTTGAAACAGTTTACGGGCCGAGGCGCGGATGAAGGACTCGCCCGGGCGGCTATCGGCCACGCCTGTAGCCAAGCCGTGGGTGTTGGCAGCCGATGCCAGTTCGGGAATGATTTTGGGTGGATCTGATTCGGGCGAAGCCAAGACGACGACTTCGCCAATGGCTGAATCGAGGCCTGCAGCCAAGGCAATATCGCGACCATAGGCCCGTGTCAGGCGGATAAGCCTTAATCTTGGGTATTTCTCGAGAGTAACCTGAAGGGCACCGGCAGACCCGTCGGTGGAGCCGTCGTCTACCAGAATCAATTCGTGATCACGAAAATTTGCTTCTAAAACCGTCAAGCAGTCTTCGGCATAGTCAGCCAGCCAAGCTGCGCCATTACGAAACGGCGCAACCACTGAACAGAATTGCGCTTTTGTGGCCATAAGTTCAAGCTCCCGGGCCCGCTGCAGGGGTCCATGGAAATACAAAATACTTCAGTCCCCTGCAAATACCCAATCCGTGGGTTTTGGAACAAGGCTAACCGGTAGACTGCTGGGCTGGTCATCAACTGGCTTTTGGTCGGGGCATGGGATAAGCTAAAGTGCCCACCCCCGCTATCTTGGCTGAACTTAACTTCTTTAGAGCCAGGTGTTTGCATGCGAAAACCAGCAATTAAACCCAGCACTTGCCCCGGTGTTGGCCGGCGTGATTTTATGCGTCTTGGGGCCCTGACCTTGACCGGAACCGGCTTGACAGCAGTTCCGGGGATAACTGGCACGATTTCGAAGCAGGAAGAGCCGGCAGTGATTTTTGTGTGGCTTCCAGGTGGCCCGGCCCACATGGACACATTTGACCTGAAGCCGAACGCTCCAGCCGAGTACCGGGGCGAGTTCAAGCCAACCAAGACCACTGTGCTTGGGATTGAAGTGTGCGAACTGCTTCCCCAGCTTGCGGCGCGGGCCCATCGCTACAGCCTGATTCGTTCGATCTCGCATAAGTTTGCCGACCACGGGGGTGGGCACAAAAAATTCATGACCGGGCGCGACCCCCGGGAACCGACCGGCTTCGTCAACGATTACCCCGCCATGGGGTCGATGATTTACCATGAAATAGGCGACACCACTCCGGGTATGCCGGGCTATGCCCTGCTGACGGATGGTGGCAGGCAGCAGATTGACACTTTTAGCCTTGGTTCGGCCTATTTGGGAATGCCCACGCATCCATTCGTTGCCTTTGGGGATCCGAGTCGGACTGACTTCAAGGTGCAGAATCTGGATGCGCGGGTGGTGAAAGAGGCCACGCTTACTGAGCGAATGGATTTGCTAGCTGGCATGACCCGGGCCCCGACCCCTCTTGACAAATTGAACGGGCCTGAGATTTTTCACGGGCGGGCGCTTGAGTTATTGAATTCCAACCGGGCCAGGAATGCGTTTGACCTGACGCGCGAAACCGAAAAAACACGGGCTCGATACGGTTGGCATGCGTACGGGCAGCGGGCCTTGATGGCCCGAAGGCTGGTGGAATCGGGCGCGCGATTTGTGACCCTGACCATGGAAAGCCCGAATGTGTTGGGCAAGGAATGGCCGAAGGATGTGACCTACAACTGGGACAGCCATGCTGTGAATTGTCATATTTTTGATGATTCCCGTTGGCGTTTTCCGCTATTGGACCAGGCGGTGGGGGCGCTGATTGACGATCTTTTTGATCGCGGTCTGGACAAAAGAGTGCTTCTGGTGGTGACCGGCGAATTTGGCCGCAGCCCAAAACTGGAGCAGGCCAAAGGCAGGCCTGGCCGCGACCACTGGCCACAGGCAATGAGCTTGCTAGTGAGTGGCGGTGGTTTGCGGATGGGCCAAGTGGTTGGCTCGACCAACTCCAAAGGCGAAGTACCCAAAGACCGCCCGTTGATTCCCAACGATTTGTGGGCCACCGTTTTGAGGCACCTGAAGGTGGATTATGCGGACAAGTCTTACCTTGACCACACGGGTCGACCCATGCCGCTGTTGCCTGATGGCAAGCCGATCAGCGAGTTGATTTGACAGCAGGCAGGGTGACGCAAGAAAACGGCACACCGTTTGAAGTGCCTGTTGGACCTTGGGGTGCAAGGCAGATTGGATGATTGGAGGAGTGATGGTCGCTTACTTGTTGGTTTCATGTTTCTTTTTCGCCATAGACCAATCGGCCACCGGAGGCACTGTTAGTAAGTGGAACGGGTTTGAGAAGCGGGATTTTCTAGTGAATGGGCGAAAGGCTTTTGTGGTGGTGCCGGAAAAGGTTGCGGTGGGGCGTCCGTGGATTTGGCGGACGGAATTTTTTGGCCATGAGCCACAGGCGGATATTGCTTTGATCAAGAAAGGTTTTCATGCGGCCTATCTTGATGTGCAGGACCTGTATGGGGCCCCCAAAGCGCTGGATGCGATGGACGCTTTTTACGACCAAGTCACCCAAGAGCGCGGGTTTTCGAAAAAGGTGGTGCTGGAAGGATTTAGCCGTGGGGGTTTGTTCACGCTGAACTGGGCGGCGAGGCATCCTGACCGGGTGGCATGCATTTATAACGATGCGCCAGTGTGTGACTTCAAGAGTTGGCCGCTGGGTCAGGGGGCTGGCAAGGCATCTCCTGGTGATTGGCAAAAATGCCTTAAGGCTTATGGGTTCACGCAAAAGCAGGCTTTGGACTATGCCAAAAACCCTGTTGACAATTTGAAGCCTATGGCAGATGCAAAAATACCCATTTTGCATGTGTGTGGCGATACAGACGAGGTGGTGCCGTTTGGCGAGAACACCATGCTGATGTACCGCCGGTACCGTCAAATGGAAGGGCCAATGGAAGTGATTGCCAAACCGGGCGTGAAACATCACCCGCACAGTTTGAAAGACCCCAAGCCGATTGTTGATTTCATCTTGAAGCACGCACCTGTGACCGGTGTGGAGGAGAGCGCACCAGTCAAGCCGGCTAGAGCTGAAAAGGATGACCGGAAGGAAATGCTTGCCAACGCCCATCTGCGAGGATCGCTAATTCCAAGCCG